>ENA-ORXB01003110-ORXB01003110.1-sediment-metagenome-genome-assembly--contig:-NODE-3110-length-12335-cov-3.362376_pt1 | contig 12335 bp, 10 predicted proteins | sample MGYA00237863_ERZ511475 | MGnify/ENA primary metagenome ERZ511475 (study PRJEB26305, sample SAMN06343858) | sediment metagenome | isolation source: hot spring sediment | place: Canada: British Columbia...
CCGGTGGTTTCGACTTCGCTGGGCGCCGAGGGACTGGCTGGGGTTCCCGGAAAGGAGCTTCTGATTGCGGACACGCCCGGAGGGTTTGTCGAAGCCGTCTCGGCACTGCTCGAATCCGACGCCTTGCGGAGCAGGATCGGGGAGGCCGGGCGGGGGCTCTATGAGCGCCAGTACACGTGGGAGGCGGGTTGGAGGAGTCTGGAGCAGTGCCTGCCGCTTCCGCAGGTGTAACGAATCTGTCAGGAAGGGGCAGGCTATACTGAAGGGAACGCGGATGCGCTTTTCGGTGGACGCTCACGCAATCGGGCGGCATTTGACGGGGAATGAAGTCTACATTCGCAATCTTCTCCGGGGCTTTGCACGCCTGGAGCCGGCGGCGGAGATCATCGCGTACGTTTCGGCGGACGGGGCGGAGGCGCATGTGCCAGACGGCTTCCGGATCCGGAGGATTTCTCCGGTTCCGCACATTCGGCTGACGCTGGACTTGCCGCGGAAGCTGCGCCGCGACAGGCCCGACGTGGTTCACGTGCAGTACACGGCGCCGCTTGGATGTCCGGCCCCCGTGGTGGTGACCGTACACGATGTCAGCTTCATCGAGCATCCGGAGTTCTTCCGGCGGGTCCGGGCGCTGCAATTGCGGATCACGGTGCGAAGAACGGTCAAGCAGGCGGCGTGCGTATTGACGCCGAGCGAATTCTCCAAGCGCGCGATCCTGAAGGCGTTCGGCCTGCCGGAGGAGCGCGTCGTGGTGGTGCCGAACGCGGTCTCCGAAGAGTTCCGGCCGCGGCCGGCGGCACCGGCGGCGGCGGAGGTCTGGAGACGCTATGGAATTGCCTCGCCGTTCCTGCTCACTGTGGGCGACCTTCAGCCGCGCAAGAACCACGAGGGTCTGATCCGGGCATTCGCGGAGCTGATCCGGCATCACCCGGCGCTGCCGCACCGGTTGGTCATCGTCGGCCAAGACGGCTGGTACGGAGCGCACGTGCGCCGTGCGGCGGCTCGAAGCGGGATCGCCGATCGCATTCATTTCCCCGGATTTGTGCCTGACGAAGACCTGCTGCTGTTTTATGCGGCGTGCGAGGTATTCGTGTTCCCCTCCGTCTACGAGGGTTTCGGGCTGCCGATTTTGGAGGCGATGGCCTGCGGGCGCGCGGTAGCCTGCTCGAACACGACGGCGATGCCGGAGGTGGCCGACGCGGCGGCGATACTGTTCGATCCGCGCGATTGCGGGCAGATGGTGCGGGCGATGCGAGATCTGATCGCCGATCCGGAGCTGCGGGCGCGGCGGGAGCGACTGGGGTTGAAGTGGGCCGGCCGGTTCAGTTGGGACAGGGCAGCCGAGAAGACCTTTGAAGTCTACTGTGCCGTCGCGGATGCTCGTGCGCGGAACCGGGCAGTCACAGCGCCGAGCGTCGTACACTCGTGATGATGCGCCATTGCGCGGCGTTTGCGCTGCTGGTTCTGGCGACCGGCGGTGCCGCAGAGGACGTTCCCTTTTCCGAAGAAGAGGTTCTCAGCTACACCGTGAGCTGGCCCAGCGGGCTGAGTCTCGGCGAATGCGAGATGTCGGCGCGGCTGGTGCGCGGGGCCCAAGGGGAGGCCCCACGCTGGAGCTTTGAGTTTCGCCTGGATGCGGCGGTGCCCGGTTTTGCCGTCCAGGATCATTTCGCTTCCGTGGCGACGACGGATTTGTGTTCGCTCCGGTTGGAGAAGGCCGCCATTCATGGCAGGAGGACGGCCAAGGAGACGACGACTTTCGACACCGAGGCGGGGTTGGCGCGCCGGGAGACCCTGGGGGGAGGCAAGTCGGAGATGCCAATTGGGAAGTGCCCTCGCGACGCGTTGACGTTCCTGTATTATCTGCGGCAAGAGCTGAGTCAAGGGCGGCTTCCGCCGCCGCAGAAGGTTTACTTCGGGGCCGAGTATGAGATCCGGCTTCGTTACGTGGGCACCAAGCAGGTCCGCGTCGGCGAGGCGATTCAAACGGCGGATCAGATATCGGCGCAGGTGAAAGGCCCCGTTTCCGAACACACGTTTGAGTTGCTGGTGGGGCAGGAGGAGGCTCGGCGACCGTTGCGCGTGACGGTTCCGCTCGAGCTGGGGAGCTTCAGCATGGAACTTGTGCCGTAACCGATGCGAGTGGCGCTGTTTTCGCCCCTTCCTCCGGCCAGAAGCGGGATCGCCGATTACACGGCGGCGCTGCTGGAGCCATTGAGGCGCCGTGCCGAAGTCGAGGTGTTTACGGACTCGGCGGCGGACTTTGCGGCGGCCCGCTTCGACGTCTTGCTCTATCAAGTCGGCAACAACATCCACCACGCGCCGGCATACCGGACGGCACTCCAGCATCCCGGCTGTGTGGTGCTGCACGAGGCCAACCTGCATCATCTGGTGGCCGAGATGACGATCCACGGCGGCGACTGGGAGGGCTATTTCGAGGCGGTCGCCTACGAGGGTGGCCAGGCCGCACTGGAACGCGCCCGGCGGGTGCGGGCGCGCGAAGCGGGCCCCGATTACGAAGGCGTGCCCATGCTGCGGCGGATCCTCGAACGCGCGCGGGCGGTGATCGTTCACAGCCGGTTCGTCGAAGAGAGGGTGCGGGCAGCGGGATTTGCGGGACCGATCGGGCGGATTCCGCATGGGGCATGGCTCGCCGACGGGGATCGGATGGGGTACCGGCGGCGGCTCGGGTTGGACGAGAGTGTGCCGTTGATCGGCATTCTGGGATTCCTGAAGCCGTACAAGCGGATTCCGGAATCGCTCCGAGCGTTCCGCCGGCTGCTTCGTCTGGAACTGCGGGCGAAGTTGATCCTGGCCGGGGAGGAGCATCCCGAGCTGCCTCTGGGCGAGTTGATCGAGGCGCTCGAGCTGGAGCCGGCGGTGCGGCGGTTGGGCTTCACTCCGGAAGAGGATTTCACCGGGCTGCTGGCGGCCTGCGATATCGTGCTGAACTTGCGTTATCCGACGGTGGGGGAGACCTCGGGGACGCTCCAGCGGGCGCTCGGGATGGGGAAGGCGGTCATCGTCTCCGACGTGGGGGCCTTCCGGGAGCTACCGGAGGATGTGTGCCTGAAGGTCGGCGTCGACGCTTACGAGGAGGATCAGATTTTTGAGTATCTGAACCTTCTGGTCTCACGGCCGGAAGTGCGGCGGGAACTCGGCCGGAGAGCGCGGCGGTGGGCCGAGCAGGAGTGCTCCTGGGAGCGTGTGGCGGGCCTGTACGTTTCCTTTCTCGAAGCAGTGGTACGGGGGGAGCCGTGGCCTGCCGCGGAGAGCGCAGCAAGGCGCGAGGCAACGGCCGATCAGGAGGCGCCAAGGCCGGTACGGCGGGAGGACGTGCTGAGCTGGACCGGCCGGAGTGAGTATCTCGAGAAGCACTTGAGCCGCTTGGAGAAGACCCTCTCCATCACCCCGCCCGGCGGATGCGAGGACCGCATCCTGGAGATGGGCACATATCTGCAGATCACTCCGGCGCTCCGAAGCAAGCTCGGCTACGGGGAGGTTCGTGGCTGCTATTATGGGCCGGCCGGCGGCCTCGAGTCCAAGCAGGTGACCTCGACGGAAGGGGAGCGGTTTGTCTGCTGGATCGATCTGTTCGATGCCGAGCGGGACCCGTTTCCTTACCCGGACGGGCATTTCGCCACCGTGCTTTGCTGCGAGCTGATCGAACACCTGGCGGAGGACCCGATGCACATGATGTGGGAGATCAACCGGGTGCTGCGGCCGGGCGGGCATCTGGTGCTCACGACGCCGAACATCGCCTCGCTGCGGGCGATTGCGGCCGTCTTGCAGGGTTACCATCCGGGCTTTTTCCCCGCCTATCTCAGGCCGGAGGCGCGAGGGGAGCGGCAGGCGCGGCACAACCGGGAGTACACGCCGCGCGAAGTGGCGCGGCTGCTGGTGGATTCCGGTTTCGAAGTCGTTCGGTTGGAGACGGGGCCGTATCGGGAGGCGCCGCGTCCGGAGCTCATGTGGGCTGAGGACTTGCTGGAGCGCTACGGACTTCCGAAGGAGTTGCGCGGCGACGCCATCTACGGGGTGGGCAGAAAGATCGGGCCGGTGGTGGTGCGATACCCGGAGTGGTTGTACGCCTAGATGGGCGCGCGGTATCTGGACCCGCAGATAGAGGTGGACGCGGCGGGCCGGCGCCTGCGCCTTCGCTTCCGGGTTGAGAACGTCTCGAACGATCACTGGCGGCCTGAGGGGGGCCTGTGCGTGGGCTGGCAGCTTTTCGATCCCGAGACGGGCCTCTTCGTGGCAGAGGGGCCCTGGAAGCGGTTGGGGCGGGAGCTCGCCCCCGGGGGACGCGCCGACGAGGAAGTCCAGATCGAGCTGCCGCGGGAGTCCGGCCGCTATCACGTCTATGTGTCGCTGCTCGATCAAGACTCGGGGTGGTTCTACCGCCGGGGAGGGCCGTTGCTGCTGGTGGAAGCGGAGGTCGAACAGGGTCGGGCGAAGCTTCTCGGAATGCGGACGACGACCGTTCGGAGACTGGTGTGGGAGCGGCGGCTGCACTCGCTCGACAAGGTGGTTGCGGGTCCGGCCGAGGCGATCTGGCGGAACCGGGGATTGATCCGATCGATGGTGCGGCGGGATCTGGCGGCACGCTATCGCGGTTCAGTGGGGGACGTGGCCTGGTCGGTACTGAATCCCGTGCTGCTGATGGCCACCTACTATTTCGTCTTTGGCGTGGTGCTGCGGGCGAGGTTCGAGGGGGACCCGAGCCGCTCGGGCTTCGCGCTGTACTTCCTGGCGGGGATGCTGCCGTGGCTGGCCTTTGCCGAAGCGGTGGGGCGGGCGCCGTCGGTGGTGCTCGAATACAGAAATTTCGTCAAGAAGCTGGTCTTTCCGGTCGAAATTCTCCCGGTGAATCTCAGCGTGGCGGGTCTGGTGACGCAAGCTCTGGCGCTCGGTTGCTTTCTGATCTTTCTCGCGGCGGTACGCGGTGGCGTGCCGTGGACGGCGCTCTGGCTGCCGGTGCTCGTCGTACCCCAATTCCTGCTCACGCTGGGTTTGGCCTGGTTTCTGGCGGCGCTTGGGGTCTACGTGCGCGACTTGGGCCAGCTGATGGGCTATGTGTTGACGCTCTGGTTCTTCTTGACGCCGATCTGTTATCCGGAGGCGTCGTTGCCTGGGGCGGTTCTGCCCGTGCTGGAAAAGAACCCGCTGTTTGCGCTGGTTCGCGGCTTCCGGAAGACGTTGCTCGAGGGGGCGGCGCCGGACTGGCAGGCCGTCGTTCAACTCTGGCTGATCGGCGGCGGAGCCTGCCTGCTGGGGTATGCGTGGTTTCGCAAGCTGCGGAAGAGCTTCGCGGACGTGATCTGAGACGCGGCGGCTTGCTGTTGGTGGCCGGTCAGGGTCAGGAGGGCAAGAGCAGGCGCAGGGACGGATAAGCCCGGCGGGCGAAATCCAGGGCGAGGCGGGTGGCCGTTTCGATGTCGTCGCCGCGGAAGGGGACGGTGATGCGGACCAGGGCGGTTTCGGTGCGGTTGTGGCGGATGGCGTCGGTGACGAGGTAGAGCTTGGCGGCATACTCGCTGGCGATGACGCGTTCGCGCGACTGGTACCAATAAAGCACCAGGCTCTTGGCGTCGCCTTTGGCGATGACGTAACGATTTACGCGGACGGCTCCAGCACGGTCGGGTAACTCGAGGGCGATCAGCCCGGAGGAAAGAGGATACCAGCCCGCGCCGGGGAGGCAGTTTTTCGGCGAGTGCGGGTTGACGCCGGTGCGCTGGGACTTGAAGTAGGCCACGAAAAAGGACAGTGAAGCGGGGACGGCTGCACTCCGGTAGGAACGCGAAAGGACCTCGTCGGCGCGGAGGATCTGCTGGGTGGCCTCGTCGAGGGCGCTTTCGCCGCTTTGAATCCAGTCCCCGAGCGCGGCGGGGAAATCGCGCAGCGGCCGATGCGCGGGAACCATTTCCTGGCGCGAGAAGCCGTAGACCATCAGGATATGCAGGAGCAGGACGGCGGAAAGAAGCCGCGAAGCGCGCGAGCTCAACCACGGAAGGAATCGGTCAGCGGAGTTTCGTGGCAACGGCGTGGACTCCGTTCACAAGCCAATGGGTCGCCGCCAGAGCGGCGAGCGAGACGAGGAAGATGACCCAGCCCTCGACGCTGTGGAAAAAGCCTTGCGCGAGGGCGACGTCGTATTCGCTGATGATGCCCGTGACCGTGACCCGGCCCGCGTTGGCCAGGATGGCGATGGGGACGCTGGCGAGAAGCAAGACGGCGCGCATCCACGGCTTGCCGTCGAAAAAGTAGGCGTAGACCAGCGCGAGAAAGGAGAGCGAGAGCAGGGAGCGGATGCCGCTGCACGCCTCGACCACATTGAGGCGCTGGCTGGCGAGCTCGAGGATGTTACCTTCGCGGAGAACGGGGATACCGAGGAAAGCCAGGCTGACCTCGGCGACCCGGCTGGCGAGGAGCTGGAGCGGGAAGGCAACCTGGTTGAAGATCACGCGCGGGAGCGGGATCATGAAGGCGAGCAAGAAGAGGGGGAAGGCGAGGACGCGGAGCACGGGCAGGCCGCACAGCAGCAGGATGGTCCCGACGAGCGTAATCAAGAAGGCGGTACGGGTGAGGAACAGCTCGGCGCCGAGGGTGCCCACCAGCATCTGCAAGGAGCCGTAGAGTACCAGGGGCAGTCCCCACCAGTTTGTCGTGCGCGGCGCAGCGAGGAGCCGGTCACGGCGGCTCCAAACGATGTAGCCGGCGACGATCGGCACAAAAAGGCCGTGACCCATGTCGGGATCGGAGAGCCACTGCCGGACGAGGCGGTCCAGCACGGGGGCGTAGGCGGCCAAAAGGAGCAAGGAGAACCACAGGACCGACCGCCAGGGAAACGCTGGGGCAGCGGGTTGGGGCCGTTCCCGGCCGGTCGAGAGTTCGCCGGACACCATCCAATTAAAGATTCAGTATACGGGGATTCGAGCGGTGATCGGCGCCGCAGGAGGTGCAGAGGATCGGGCCGCGCGGATCTCAGCGGAGGTGAACGGAGTGAGCATCCCGCCGAGGGAGGTCTTGCTCGATGCGACGGCGGCCGCCGACGCCGGGACGGTCGGCGTCGCCGGGACGAACGTCCCAATCATGCCGAGCGCGGACGCTGCCGGAGGCCAGGCTTTTCGAGACGGCAGAAGCTGAAGCGTCCAGGACCCGCCGGTGCGAGGCCGTGCGATGTCTCAGGCCGGACGAGCGTGCCGGGCATTTGGCGGCGGGGCGAGAAGCAAGGCTAAACCGGCGAGGCAGGCGATCATCGAGTGAGACTCCGTTACCGCTTCGCCACAATCAAGGCGCGGGCCCCGGCCACTTAGCGGCGCTTCCAAGCCATGTTGCGTCGGCCGCGCAGGGCGTAGTAAATCCCGGGGAGCGCGGCGGCGTTGATCATCACGAAGTAATAGGGTAGCCGGAGGAGCCGGGGCGCCTTTGGAAGGACGGCGCCGGCGAGCACGGCGAAATAGAAGGCGGCCTGGGCGATAAAGGCGGCCTGGTAGGCCGGATGCGCCAGCAGGAAGGCGTTGCTTAAAGCGAGCACCAGGAGGGCGAAGGGAACAAGGAGGCGCACGACCTTGTGAGAGAGGAAAAATAAAAGAGGCAGCGGGCGGGGAGGCCAGACAAGGGCGGGCAGTTCGCGAAGCTGCTGAAAGTTACCGGCCATAATGCGGATACGGCGGCTGAAGCCGCGCATCTCGTGGGCCTCTTCCCAAGCGACGGCGCGGGTCTCATAGCAGACGCGATAGCCCTGCCGGAGGATGCGCACGGGAATGACGTAGTCGTCGTTGATGACCGAGGATTCCGGGTAGGGGTAAAGCTCCTTGCGGATGGCGTAAAGCGCTCCGTGGGCGCCGATGATCGAATCCAGATCCGATTCCATCTTCTTCAGGAAGGTCTCGTATTTCCAGTAGAAGTCTTCTTGGAGCCCGAGCTGGGTTCCGGCCGGATTGCGAATCCGGTAGAGGCCGCCGGCGGCGCCCACCCGCGGATCGGCGAAGCAAGCGACGAGACGGCGCAGGGCGTCGGGCTCCAGCATGCTGGCGGCGTCGGTGAAGACCACGATCTCGCCCCGGAGCAAAGGCACGGCGTCGTTGAGCACGGCCGTCTTACCGCGATTGACAGGGAAGGCGAGCAGGCGGACGCGTCCCGAGGTTGAAAAGCGTGCGGCGATGTCATTGGTTGCGTCGGTAGAGCCGTCGGACGCGATGACGATCTCGAGCCTGGCGGGAGGGTAGTCGAGCGCGAGTGCGTTTCGGATCTTGGCCTCGACGACCTTTTCTTCGTTATAGGCCGGGATCAGAAGTGAAACCGGGGGTTCAATGGGAGCACGTTGAACCGGCCGGCGGAACAGAGCCGAGAGCAGGAAAAGCAGCGCGGGGTAGCCGGCGTAAGCGTAGCCGGCAACGGCCAAAGACGCCCAGAAGAGGATCTCAGCAGCCATAGGTCAGCCCCGGCGATTCTCTTCGAGGATCTCTTCGAAGCGCCGTGCGACGAGCGGCCAGGAGTACCGCTCGGCGATCCAGCACCATGCGGACTCGGCAAGCGAGGCACGTCGCTCGGGCGCTTCCAGCAGCTCGAGGCAGGCTTCGGCGAAGGCGGTAGGGGTGTCGGCAAGCAGGAAATGGTCGGGGCTGCGGAGGTCGAGTCCCTCGGCGCCGACACTGGTCGAGACCACGGGGACCCTGGCGGCCATCGACTCGTAGATCTTCAGACGGGTGCCGCCGCCGATGCGCAACGGGACGATCGAGACGGCGGAAGCCCAGAGGCAGGGCCGGATGTCTTCCACGGTCCCGGTGATGCGGATGAGCGGATCCTGGCGTGCGAGGGCACGGATTTCCGGACCTGGATTTCGGCCGGCCACCGTGAGCGTGCAGCCTGGACGGCGGCGGCGCATAAGGGGCAGGATCTCGCGCACGAAGAAGAGGACGCCGTCGATGTTTGGCAACCAGTCCATGGCGCCGATGAAGACGAGGTCGCCGGTTGGGGCGGTCGACGGGGGCGGGGCGAAAAAGTCGAGATCGACCCCGGTCGGGACAACTGAGACACGAGGAACGCCGAAGCGGGACCGCATCAGTTGGGCGTCGGCGTCGGAGACGGCGATGATGTGGGCGACCTGGCGGCAGACGCGGCTCTCGAGCGCTTCCATTCGCCGAGCCTGGAGGCGGAAGTAGAACTTGCGCAAAGGATCGCGCGCCTCGCTGTGGTGGCGCTGCCAGATGAGGGTTTCGACGTTGTGCTGAAACAGGAAGCACCGCGACAGGTCGGGCAGATTGATGGCGGAAACCAAGAAGTCGCAGACGACCGCATCGAAGCGCTGGGCGCTGCGCAGCGACGCGATGAGGCGCTGCATCTTCAGGGAGCGATAGCGCGAGACGGCCAGCGGGAGCCGGGAGAACAGGCTTGCGCCGACCTGGAGCGCGAAAGCGAGCGAGCGTTTGTCGGGCAGCCGAAGCGGGACCGGATAGGCGCGGCTGCAATATTCGCCGCAGCAGGAGAGCGCCTCGGCCTGGTCGGGATAGAGGAACGCGGCGTAGTGGATCTCGTGACGGGGCCGGAGGCGCTTGAGAATTTCCAGAGTCCGGATCCGGCCGCCGGCGACGGCCGGATGCAGGAAGTCCGACTTCACCCACAGGATTTTCATCAGGGGCTTGAAGCGGCGGGGGCGCACAGTCGGACGGAGTCGGGATGGGGCGAGATGGTACGCGTAAGGAAGATACCGGCCCAGATTTGGAGGTTGAGCAAGCGCCAGATTCGGTCGGAGGCGTCTTCGCGGCCCTGCCGGTGACGCGCCAGGAGAGGTTCGAGCGAACGCCGATCGACGTAGGCTGCCAGCAACCCGTCAGGATCGAGCAGACTCTGGTAGACGGCGTCGGAGGCGGAGTCGAGCAACCAGGCGCGCCACGGGGTAGGGAAGCCCATCTTGGTGCGGTAGAGAATCTCGTGCGGCAGTAGGTCCTCGGCGGTCTTCTTGAGGATGTACTTGCCGGTGCGACCGCGGAGCTTCATGCGGTCCGGGACGCGGGCGGCGAATTCGACGAAGCGGTGGTCGAGCAAGGGGACGCGGCTCTCGATCGAGGAGGCCATGCTCATCTGGTCCTGCTTCATGAGGAGTTCGACGAGGTAAGTCTTCTGGTCGGCATAGAGCATGCGTGCGAGAAGGGAGTGCTGGGGCTCCCGATTCCAATAACTTAGAAAGTGCGAATAAGCTTGGTCGGAGACGGCCCAAGGACCGCGGAACAGGGCCGAGTGCTCGCCCGGAGGGAAGGCAGAGTAGAAGTTATCAAGATAGAGGGATTCAAGGTTTCCGTCCCGGCCGAAAAAGGTGTGCCCGAACTTCCGGCGGAGATCGGCCGGTAGTAGGTCGGAGGCGGCGATCAGGGATCGCAGTCTGCGGCGGAAGACGGCAGGCAGGAGCCTGTAGTGCCGCTCCCATCGGCAATTCCACAGATAGTGGCGATAGCGGGCGTAGCCGGCGAAGAGCTCGTCGCCCCCCTCGCCGGTGAGCACGACTTTGACATGCCGCGAGGCCAAACGGGAGACGGCGTAGAGGGGGACGCTCGAGGGCCAGGCGAGGGGTTCGTCCTCGTGCCAGATCAGCAAAGGAAGCAGATCGAAGAATCTCTCGCGGCTGAGGAGTACCTCGCGGTGCTCGGTCCGAAGGTGGCCGGCGACGCGCCGGGCGTAGTCCAGCTCGCTATAAGGCTGTTCGGCGTAACCGACGGAAAAGGTCTGGATGGGCCCGTCGACGAAGCGGGTCATGAGGGCGGCGATGGTGGAGGAATCGACGCCGCCGCTCAGGAAGACGCCGAGCGGCACGTCGCTCATCAGGCGGGTTTTGACGGCGTCCTCCAGGCGGGCGCGGCACTGGCGGATCCAGGAAGCGTCGTCCTGATCCTCGAGCGCCTGGTAACGGGGGATGTCCCAGTAGCAGTGCGTCTCCAGGACGTAGCGCTCGCCTTCAGGACGGAGCAGCAAGAAGTGTCCCGGCAGAAGCCTGCGGATGCCTGAAAAGAGCGTCTCGTCGGAGCTCGTATAGCCGAAGGCCAGGTATTCCGGAAGGACGGACTCGTTAAATTTGGCCGAGATGTCGGGATGAGCGAACAGGGCCTTGATTTCGGAGGCGAAGGCGAACAGGCGGCCATCCCAGAAGTAATAGAACGGCTTCTTGCCGAGGCGGTCCCGGGCGCAGAACAGCGTCCGATTGGCGGCATCCCAGAGGGCGAAAGCGAACATGCCGCGGAAGCGGTGGAGGCAGTCCGGGCCGAAGGCTTCGAAGCAGTGAAGGATGGCTTCGGTGTCGGTTATTTCCACCGCCACCAGACGAGGCGTATCTCTCCAGCCGAAGAGAATCTGCTCGGCAGAGAGGGCTGGGGCATCGATATCGAAAAGGTTCATCATCTTGCCCGCTCCTCAACAGGGTACTGGTATTATACCTGAAGGGGAGATTATCGGGAAGCCGGTGGTTGACACGATATAACGCCGGCAGTAGAATGAGGGCGGCAGCAGGTATGGAGAGCAAGATGTATCGGTTTACCCTTTCACGCGAGGAGAAGGAGCGGGTTCGCGAGTGTATCCGGGCGGCGCTGGAGCCTCACGGCGAGATTTTGTTTGCCACGCTGCACGGCTCCTTTTTGCTGGATGTGCCCTTCGAGGATATCGATGTGGCTGTTTATCTGCGCGAGGGGAGTGTCGGTGCAGAAGAGTACCTTCGCTATGCCTTCCGACTGGCTGATGAGCTGGAGAAGCAAGTAGGTTTGCCTGTGGACGTGCAGGTACTCAACGAGGCTCCGCGCGGGATGCAATTCAGCGCAACCGCAGGGGAGCTGTTACTCAGTCGCGACGAGGAACTGCGTTGCAACTTTCTGGAGAGGCTCTGGCTGGAGATTATGGATTTCGATTATCATGCCCGACAGATGCTGAAGGAGGCGTTTCAAGGATGAAGCCGGACCTGCATGTGCTTCAAGCTCGCGCCATGTCGTTGAGGCAGAACATGGAGAAGATACAGAGGCTGACCGCGTTGCCCGACGAACAGTTCTGGAGCAATGAGCTCTATATCGACTCGGTGAAGTTACATCTTATTCAGGCAATAGAAGACGCCGCCAGCATCTGCACACACCTGATGGCGCGGGTCGGTGGATTAGCTCCCTCTGCGTACGCCGAGTGTTTCGCGTCGTTGTATCAGCGAGGCATTATCGACGAAACGCTTGCCCAGCGTCTGCAGGCGATGGCGCGGTTCCGTAATCTTCTGGTGCATCGCTACTGGCAAATCGACGACCGACAGGTGTTGCGTATCGCCCGCGAAGATATCACCGACCTGGACGAGTTCTTGCGGCAGGTGGGAG
>ENA-ORXB01003118-ORXB01003118.1-sediment-metagenome-genome-assembly--contig:-NODE-3118-length-12300-cov-3.093676_pt1 | contig 12300 bp, 9 predicted proteins | sample MGYA00237863_ERZ511475 | MGnify/ENA primary metagenome ERZ511475 (study PRJEB26305, sample SAMN06343858) | sediment metagenome | isolation source: hot spring sediment | place: Canada: British Columbia...
CGCGGGATTTGACCATCAGCGTCGAGGCCGGCTTACCTTTCGCCGAACTGGAGCGCGTCACCGGCGAGCACGGTCAAATGGCGCCGCTCGATCCACCGTTCTATTCGCAAGCGACCGTGGGGGGTGTTGTGGCCGCCAACACCAACGGCCCGCGCCGCCGGCTCTACGGCGCCTGTCGAGACCTGGTCATCGGCATGAAGTTCGTCACACTGGAGGGCAAGATCGTCACCTCCGGCGGCATGGTGGTGAAAAACGTCGCCGGCCTCGATATGGCCAAGCTGATGATCGGTTCAATGGGCACACTTGCCGCCATCGCCGTGGTGAGTTTCCGGCTGGCTCCGCGGCCGCCGGCCACGCGCACCTACATGTCGAGCTTCGCCTCGCTCGAAGCTGCCTTCGCGGCGCGGAACGCTCTGCTCAAGAGCCATTTGCAGCCGGCGGCGATCGACCTGCTCAATCCGGCCGCCTCGGCGCGGATCGCCCAACAGGGTTACCTGTTGCTGGTGCAGGCCGGCGGCAGCAAAGCGGTGATGGAACGATATGCCAAGGAGCTCGGAGGCGCGCCGGTAGAGGGCGAGGCTGAAGTCCAACTCTGGCAGCGGATCCGCGAGTTTACGCCGGAGTTTCTGGCCGCACAGCCCCGCGGTGCGGTGCTCCGCATCTCTTCCACGCTGAGCGGATTGTCCGAAGTGATGGGCGCCTTCGGCGTTCCGCTGCTGGCGCGCGCCGGCACGGGTGTTTGCTATGCCTACTTCGAGGAGCCGGAGCAGGCCGTGCATGGCCTCGCCGGCGCCGTGCAACGGGGATGGAACGCGGTGATGGAATTTCTTCCCGCTGACCCGGCGCCGGAGTTGTCTGCGTGGCCGGCGCCGGGCGCCGACTTTGCCATGATGAAAAAGATCAAGCAGATGTTCGACCCGGGCCATCTCTTGAACGCAGGCAGACTCTATGGCCGTCTCTGAACTGGTGCGAATCGACAGGCCGGCGCTGGTGGATCTGGACCGATGCGTGCACTGCGGCCTCTGCCTGAACGCCTGCCCGACCTACCGCGAACTCGGCTTGGAGATGGATTCTCCGCGCGGGCGGATTTACCAAATGGTAAAGGTGGCCGAGGGCGCCATGCCGATCGGCCCGTCCTACATCGAGCACATCGGCTTGTGTCTGGCCTGCCGCGGCTGCGAAACGGCCTGTCCGTCGGGCGTCCTTTACGGGCGCCTGGTGGAGGCGGCCCGGGCCGAGATCGAGGCCGCGATCAAGCGCCCGGTTCCCGCACGGCTGCTTCGCCGGTTCGTCTTCGAGCACGTGCTTCCCTCGCGCTTCTGGCTGCGGCTCGGCGGCGTGCTGCTCTGGCTCTATCAGAAATCGGGCTTGAAACGAGTGGCGCGCGCCACCGGCCTGCTTGGGCTGTTCGGCAAGCTGGCCGAGGCCGAGCGGCTCGCGCCCGAGGCCGAGCTGCCGACATTCTTCCGTCAATACGGCAAGACGTTTCCGGCCGAGGGCGAGCGGCGGTATCGCGTCGCTTTGTTCGGCGGCTGCATCGCCAACGTCTTCTTCGCGCGCCTCAACGAGGCCACCCTGCGCGTGTTGCGAAGCAACGGCTGCGAGGTGGTCGTTCCGGACGGGCAGACCTGTTGCGGCGCCTTGCACGTGCACTCGGGCATGCGCGAGCAAACGCGCCGGCTCGCGCGCGAGAACATCGACGCGCTCCTGGAGGGCGGCTACGACGCCATCATCACCAACGCCGCCGGTTGCGGCTCCACACTCAAGGAGTACCACGAGCTGCTCGAAGAGGATTCGGACTACGCCGAGCGGGCGCGGCGCTTCGTGGGCCTGGTGAAGGACGTCACCGAGTTTCTCGCCTCGATCGAACTCAACCCCAGGCTCGGATCCCTGCCGGCGGTGGTCACGTATCAGGACAGTTGCCATCTGGCGCACGGCCAGAAGGTGCGCGCCGCGCCGCGCCGGCTGCTCAAGGCGATTCCGGGACTGACGCTCAAGGAGATGGCCCTGAGCGATCTCTGCTGCGGCAGCGCCGGCATCTATAACCTCATCCACACCGAGATGGCGATGGCGATTCTCGAGAAGAAGATGGAGAACGTCAATCGCACCGGGGCAGAGGTGGTCGCTACCGCGAATCCGGGCTGCATGCTGCAATTGCGGGCCGGGGTGGAGCTATACGGGCGCGGCCAGCGCGTCGCGCATGTCGTCGAGTTGCTCGACGAGGCCTACCGCGCCTCCTGAGGCGCACCTCCGGGGCACGGCCCGGGCGCCCCTTCAAAATGCGGGCCTGAGGTTGCCGTCGGGATCCCGCCAGTAAGGCGCCCAGCACAAAGCCACGAGACGCACGGCGATGTTGGCCTTCTTCGGCTTGATCGTGACGGTCTCGAGCACCTCGGTCGCCGGGTTGATGGCGGACTCGATCTTTGCCACCTCGGCCGTCAATAGCGCCTCCAGCTCCGCCCGTTGCCCCCGGAGGATTTCCACCGTCTCGGTGGCGCGCGCGACGTCCTGAGACTCCTTCCAAGCCCGCGTTCCCGCACGCGCCGTGGTCGCCGCCCGCCCCAGCGTGGAGCTGCTCGCGCCCTTCCGCCCGAGCAACGCGCCGAGGAGAGTTGCGCCGAGGGAGATCGCCACGTCGACGCGTTGCCGGCCGGCCTGTTCCCGTTCCCGGGCGGCGGCCTGCTCGGCGCGGCGCAGCCGCTCTTCCAGCGCGGCGATCTTCGGGGCGTAGGTCTTGCGCAGCCGCTCGACCGCTTCATCCCGCCGTTCGCGCGCCGCCTGCTGGAGCCGGGCGCGAAAATCCCGTTCGCACTCGCCGGGGCGCGAGGTCTCGCCGAGCGACGGGCTCTTGAAAAGAGTAAGCGCCCGCGCGCCGCACAGCCAGTTCACGAAATCTCGCCGCCAGCCGCCGTAGGAAGCGGCCTTGACGGCCGCCGGCGGCGGCGGGCTGAAAAGCGCCTCGCCGGCCGGTTCCTGCTCCAGCTCTTCAAGCTTCCGATCAATCTCCGCACTCTCCTGCCAGTCCACGCTGAGCGCGCCCCCAGTGAAAGGAGCAAGCACAAAGACCTCCTGCGTGCAGTCCACCTGCAACCTGGCGTCGCTGTAGCGTACCTCGGCGGCGGCAGCGAGCCCCGGCTCATAGAGCAGGCGGGCGCCCGCACGCGCCGGGCGGTGCGCCGGCAGGAAATACTGGGGAATCTCCGGAGGGAGGACCGGCCGCGAACCCGTCTGCTCGGCGACTTTCGACGCGCGCGCGGCGGCGGTTTGAGGGCGGGCCTGGGTGAGCGCGCGGATCTGAGCGCGCGTCAGCGGACCCCGCAGATAAGACATCGCCCAGCGGGTCTCGAAAACCGCCGGCGCCTCTTCGTGCACGTTGTGCATGAAGAAGATCCGATTGCGAAGCTGCGACAGGATCCACTCGGCGCGGCCTCGGTCGAGACCGCGCGCGGCAGCGCTTTCCAGCCCCTCGAGCACCCGCGCGCGGTCGCGGTCGGTCTGGAGGCGGCCGATAAACCAGGTGCCCGCGTTGGCCAGTCCCTTGTAATCGAGATCCACGGGGTTCTGCGTGGCGAGCACTACGCCCAGCCCAAACGCCCGCGCCTGCTTGAGCAGCGTGAGCAGCGGCTGCTTCGACGGCGGGTTGGCCACCGGCGGAAAGTAGCCGAAGATCTCGTCCATGTAGACGAGCGCGCGAAGGCTGGTGGTGCCCGGCTGCGCGCGCATCCAGCTCAAGACCTGGTTGAGCAGAAGCGAGACGAAGAACATGCGCTCGCTGTCGGCCAGATGCGCGATCGAGAAGATCGACACACGCGGCCGGCCCTCGGGCGTCCAAAGCAGGCCGGCCGGATCGAGCGGTTCCCCTTCAAGCCAGGCCTCAAAGCCCGGCGAAGCCAGCAGATTGTTCAGCGCCATGGCGAGCGCGAAGCGGTCACGCGCCGGATAGAAGGTTTCCAGATCCAGCACCCCGACGCGGGTCACGGGCGGCGACTGCACGGCATGGATCAGCCCGCCGAGATCGAGGTCGCGCCCTTGCTTCCAGGCGTGCGCCAGCACCGTGGCCAGCAGGATCTGCTCGCGGCTTTGAACCGGCTCGGCCGCGATCCCGAGCAGTCCGAGTAGCGCCGTTGCCGTGGCGCTCACGCGCTCGCGCAACAGTTCGGGATCCCGCACGACGGCTTCGCCCGGTGCGGCGAATGAGCGGAGGATGGACACGGGCAGGCCGGCCGTGCTGCCCGGGGTGTAAACGGCGAAGTCGGCCGCAGCGCGCAGCCGGCGGATGCGGTCGGAGTCCTGGCCCCAGGCGGCAAGACCGTTTCTCCAAAGCTCGGCCTGGCGCCGGGCAAACTCATCGGGGGAAAGCCCCTTGGCCCGCGCTTCGTCCTCGTTAATCCACGGCCGGAAATCCTCGGGAGCAAGGTCCGGGAACGCAAGCAGCAGGTTGGGGATATCGCCTTTCGGGTCGATGGCAATGGCCGGAATGCCGTCGAGCGCCGCCTCCTCGAGCAGCGCCAGGCACAAGCCCGTCTTGCCGCTGCCGGTCATCCCGAAGCAGACGGCATGCGTGAGCAGATCGCGGGACTCGTACAGCAGCGGGCGATCAGACGGCTTTCCGGCTTCCGGATCATACAGGCGGCCGAGGTAGAACAGGCCGAGCTTCTCGTAATCAGGCCGTGGCGTCTGCGGTTGCACCTCTCGTTAGGATAGATCGGAAGCCAGGCCGCGGGCACGCCATTCGGCTTCAGGCCGACAGTTCGCCCTCGCTCCGAGCGACGAAGGCGGCGCAGGTCAGATCGCCGACGACGTTGACGATCGTGCGCGACATGTCGAGAATCCGGTCGACGCCCAGGATCAGAGCGATTCCCGATTCGATCCGCCCGCCCAGGCCCACCGATTCGAGCACAATGATCAGCGTGATGATGCCCGCCGCCGGCACACCCGCAGCGCCGACGGCGGCGAGCGTCGCCGTCACCACGATCGTGAGCTGCGCCGCCAGGTCCATGGGAACGCTGTAAATCTGGGCGATGAACATGACGGCGATGGCTTGATAGAGCGCCGTGCCGTTCATGTTGACTGTGGCGCCCAGAGGAAGCACGAAGCTGGCGATGCTCTTCGGAATGCCCAGCCTGTGCTCGGCGGTCTCCAGCGTCAGCGGCAGAGTCGCATTCGATGAGGACGTCGAGAAGGCGAACAACTGCACCGCCGCCGTGCGCCGGAAGAAATCGCGCGGGTCCAGGCGCGCCAGCAGGCGCACCAGCAGCGCCAGCGTCACAAACTGGTGAATCGCCAGCCCGATGAGCACCGTCACCGCATAGACGAGCAGGCTTCCCAGCAGATCGAAGCCGAACCGGGCCACCACGGCGGCAATGAGCACGAAGACCGCATAGGGCGCCAGGCGCATGATCCAGCCGATGACCACCGCGGCCGCGTCGCTGAGGCCCGAGAAGAAGTGAATGACGGCGCGCTGGGGATCGCCGCGAAGCTGGCCGATCGCCGCGCCGAAGACGACCGAGAAGAAGATGAGCGGAAGCAGCTCGAAATCGGCCGCCGCACGCACCGGGTTGCGCGGGATGATGCCGAGCAGCGTCTCCTTGAGCGTCGGGGCCTGGTGGGCACGCTGGGACTGAGCGGCGGCCTCGGACGAGAACTGCGCCGCCAGGGCGTCGCGCGTCGCGGCGTCGATGCGGCTGCCCGGCGTCACCAGATTCGCCAGCAGGAGGCCGAGCACGATGGCGGCCACGGTGGTGAACAGGTAGTAGGTGACCGCCTTGCCTCCGATCCGGCCCAGTCGCTTGAGATCCCCGAGCGAGGAGACCCCGACGATGATGCTCGAGACGATAAGCGGAATCACGACCATCGTGATGAGCCGAATGAAGGCGCTTCCGACGGGTTCGAGGGCCAACAAGGCCGCGCGCAGCCAGTTCGCCCCTGTGAGATTGGCCGTCACGCCGGCGGCGAGGCCCGCCACCAGCCCGATCAGGATCTTGACATGCAGCGCCATCTACAGGCCCGCCTTCCTCCAGAGCTCATCGACGCGCCGCTTGACCTCCGGCGTCATCTCGATGACGTCGGGCCAGGGGCGCCGGAAGCCCTCCTCCGGCCATTTCCGCGTCGCGTCGATGCCCATCTTCGAGCCGAAGTTGGGCAGGCGGCTGGCGTGGTCGAGAGAGTCGACCGGACCATGGACGAATTCGATATCCCGTTCCGGGTCGATGTTGTTGAGCGCCTTCCAAGTGACCTCGCGCACGTCCTGGACGTTGACGTCCTCGTCCACCACCACGATGCACTTGGTGAACATCGCCTGGCCCAGGCCCCAGATCGCGTGCATCACCTTGCGGGCGTGACCGGGGTAGGACTTGCGAATCGCCACCAGCATCAGGTTGTGGAAGACGCCTTCGGCGGGCATGTGAATGTCGCGAATCTCCGGCAACTGTAGGCGCATGAGCGGCAGAAAGATCCGCTCGATCGCCTTGCCCATGAAGAAATCCTCCATCGGGGGCGGGCCGACGATCGTGGTGGCGTAGACCGGGCGCTTGCGGCGGCTGAGGCAGGTGATGTGGAAGACGGGATAATCGTCCTCCAGAGAATAGAAGCCCGTGTGATCGCCGAACGGGCCTTCGCGCCGCAGCTCGCCGAGCTCGACATAACCCTCGAGCACGATCTCGGCGTTGGCGGGCACCTGAAGATCGCAGGTCTCGCACTGAACCATCTCGACGGGCTCGCCGCGCAGAAAGCCCGCCAGGATCATTTCATCGAGGTCCGGCGGCGCCGGCAGGATGGCCGAGTAGATGGTGGCCGGATCGGCCCCGACGGCGACGGCGACCTCCATGCGGGCGACTTTGCCCTCCGCCGCCAGACGCCGGTAGTGCTCCGCTCCGTGTTTGTGCGTCTGCCAGTGCATGCCCGTGGTCCGCTCGTCGAAGACCTGCATCCGGTACATGCCGCAGTTGCGGCGGCCGGTCTCCGGATTGCGGGAGAAGACCAGCGGCAGCGTGATGAAGCGCCCGGCATCCTTGGGCCAACACTGAAGGATCGGGAATTCGGCGAGCGAAAATCCTTCGCGCTCGATCACCTCCTTGCACGGGCCGCTCGAAACCGTCTTAGGGAAGAACTTGCCGATCTCGGCGAGCTTGGGCAGCATCTTCAACTTCCCGAGCAGCCCCTGGGGCATCTGGAGCTGGAGAAACTCGGCGATGCGCGCCGCCACCTCTTCCACGGACGAGACCTCGAGCGCCAGCTCCATCCGCCGCATCGAGGCGAAGGCGTTGATCAGCACCGGATACCGGCTCCCCTTGGGCCGCTCGAACAACAGTGCCGGCCCACCCTGCTTGACGGCACGGTCGGCAAATTCCGTGATCTCCAGCACCGGATCCACTTCAAAGGGAATTCGTTTGAGTTCGCCGTGCTTTTCAAGCGCACGGATAAAGTCGCCCAGATCGCGATACGCCATAAGGAAGAATTTCTCTTTCTACTATGATTGATGGTTTGCAGGCAAACCCGAAGGAGAACGAATGGCAGAACGTACCGCATGTGTCACCGGAGCAAGCCGCGGCATCGGCCGTGAAATCGCCCTCGCGCTCAGCCGTGACGGCTTGAAGATCGTCGTCGCCTCCAACGAGCGGGAAAACAACGACAAGGTCGTCGAGGAGATCCGCACCGCAGGCGGCGAGGCGTTCGCCGTCTATCTGGACCTGGCGCAAGCCGACTCCATTCGGGAGGCGTTCAAGGAGGCGCTGGCCGCTTGCGGGCGCATCGATGTCCTGGTGAACAACGCCGGCATCACCAAAGATGCCCTGTCCATGCGCATGAAGGCCGAGGACTGGAATCTCGTGCTCCAGATCAACCTGAGCGGCGCCTTCCTCTGCGCACAGCAGGTGATCCCGGGCATGATGCGCGAGCGCTGGGGCCGGATCGTCAATATCAGCTCGGTGGTCGGCCTGATGGGCAATATCGGGCAGGCCAACTACGTCGCCTCCAAGGCGGGACTGATCGGGCTGACGAAGACCCTGGCGCTCGAGCTGGCGAGCCGGAACATCACCGTCAACGCCATCGCGCCGGGTTTCATCGAGACCGACATGACCCGGGTGCTGCCGGAGGAGATCAAGCAGAAGATGCTGGCCCGCATTCCGCTGGCCCGCATGGGGCAACCTGCCGATGTCGCCGCCGCCGTGCGGTTCCTGGTGAGCGAGGCGGCCGGCTACATCACCGGCCAGGTTCTGAGCGTCAACGGCGGGATGTACATGTGAGGACGCCATGCGGATCGGCCGGCGCAAGTTTCTCGCTGCGGGAGCGGCGGTGGCCGCCGCCCGGCAAGCACGGGTGCGCCTCGGCATCATCGGAACCGGCGGGCGCGGCACGGGCCTGTTGCGGCTGCTCCTCCGGATGGAGCAAGTGGCGGTGCCGGCGCTGTGCGACATTCGGAAGGAGAACCTCGAGCGGGCAGCGGGCTTTGTGACCGCCTCAGGCCGGGCAACTCCCGAACTTTATTCCGGTGAAGAGGACTACCGACGCCTGGCGGCACGCGATGACGTCGATGCTGTCATCATCGCGACGCCTTGGGAGTGGCACGCCCGTATGGCGGTGGCCGCGATGCGCGCGGGAAAATACGCCGGCGTCGAAGTGCCGGCGGCCATTACCCTCGAGGAGTGCTGGGAGCTCGTTCAGGTGCACGAGGAGACCGGCGTGCCTTGCATGATGCTCGAGAACTGGAGCTTTCTCCGGCCGAACCTGGCCGTGCTGAAGATGATCCGCGCCGGCCTGTTCGGGGAGATCGTCCACTGCCATTGCGCCCACTCGCACAACTGCCTTTACTGGTATTTCGACCCGGAGGGCAACCCCCGCTGGAGCGGGCTTCATCTGGCCCGGCGCAACGCCGACCAGTACCCGACGCACAGCCTCGGGCCGGTCCTGAGCTGGATGAACATCAACTGCGGCGACGTCTTCGCGACGCTCGCTTCGACGGCGACTCGCTCGCTCGGCATCAATTCTTACTTTCGCAAGAAGTTCGGCCCGGGCCATCCGTCGGCCAAACGCCGGTGGAAACAGGCTGACATCGTCACCAGCGTCGTTCGAACGGCTCTTGGCAACACCGTCGTGATCAACAACGACATGCAACTGCCCCGCCCCTACGACAACCGTTGGATGATTCAAGGCACCGAGGGGCTCTACGACGAAGCGCGAAGCGCCGTGTACTTGTCCGGCCGGAGCCCGAAGTACGAGCAGTGGGAGCCGCTCGCGCCCTATCAGGCGCAGTACGACCACTTGTGGTGGCGCCGGCTGGAGGAGAACGTGCCGGACATCGGCCACGGCGGCACGGACTATCTCGAGCTCAAGCTGTTTGTGGAGGCGGTGGCCTCTCGGGCGCCCACGCCGCTCGACATCTACGATTCGGTGACGATGAGCGCTGTCATACCGATGTCAGAGCAATCCATTGCCGCAGGTAGCGCCCCCGTCCGATTCCCGGACTTCACGCGTGGCCGCTGGAAGACGGGCAAGCCGGCGTTCGCCCTCGAGGGCTGACGGCGGCGCCGGGTGTTATAATGACAGTCGCAACAGCCCACGGGCCCGTAGCTCAACTGGCAGAGCAACTGACTCTTAATCAGTGGGTTGGAGGTTCGATTCCTCCACAGCTCACCATTTTTGGTGATCAGTAATCAGTGATAAGTGATCAGTGATGACCATTTGGGAATATTAACTGATTACTGTTCACTGTCTACTGATCATTTTTTGTATATGGGCGTGTGTTGGAACTGGTAGACAAGGCAGACTTAGGATCTGTTGAGTTAACACTCGTGTGGGTTCAACTCCCTCCACGCCCACCATCTCAGAAATACAAGGCAAACAGTTCGCTTTGACAAAATTTTAGTTATTGTCAAGTGACCAAAAATATCTCCTAAAATAGGAAAAGCAAACCTTTATATTTTCAGATGATATGTTAAAATTATCCAAAATGACAAAAGATCGGGAGGTATCCAATTGAAAGTTGATATTCAAGATGCAGGCTTAGGAAAAAAGATAATCAGAATAGAAATTCCACCAGAGGACGTAAATGCTGAGTTTGAAAAGGCTTATGAAGAAGTCCGAAAGAACATAGATGTTCCCGGATTTAGAAAAGGCAGGGCACCTAAAAATATACTTCGGTTACGATTCGGAGAATATATAAAGAATGAGGTTATAGAAAAACTTGTTCCCCCTGCTTATGAAAAGGCTATTGAAGACTCAAAGTTAGATATTGTGGGGTCTCCCGATATTTATCCACCAATAGAGCAATCAATTTTTAGCACCAATGCGGAATTGCAAGATGATTTGGATAAAGAAGAAATTCCCGAAATCCTCAAGCAAGAATTTCAGAAAAATAACATAACAATTTCAGATAAAGCGGTTATATCGGTTACTATCGCAGGCAAAAAGTGGATACTTATTGATGGACGAAAAAGATATATTATCAGCAAAAATAATGGTGCTACATTCGTTCAGCTTGATGAGCTTTTGGCAAAAGAAAATGAACCACTTATATTTGAGATCAGTGTTGATGTAAAACCACCTATAGAAATTCCAGATTATTCGCTATTGGAAATAGATAAATCCGATGTTAATGTTACTGAAGATGATGTTAAAGAATATATAGAATCGCTTAGAGAGCAATCTGCGATCTATGAACCTATAGAAGACCGTCCAGCACAGGAGGGCGATAGTGCAGTTTTTAATTATAGAATTACCTATGAAGATAAAACTAAATATTCTCAAAGCGATATATCAATTGATATAGGCAAAGCAGATGAGGATATTAAATTTAAGGAGATACATCAGGCATTAATCGGTATGAAACCGGGTGAAGAAAAAGATATTACTTTTACACTGCCGGAGGATTTCTCTGATCCTGAATTTGCTGGAAAAGAAGTAAGTTTCCATATAGAGTTGAAAGGTATTTATAAAAAACAGCTTCCAGAGCTTAACGATGATTTTGCCAAAGAAAAAGGGTCAGAAAATCTTGAGCAATTTACAGCTAAAACATGGAACGAATTAGTGGAAATCAGAAGGAGAGAAAAAAGGGAAAATCAAGAGGCTGAGTTAATGAGCCAATTGATTGAGAAAACTCAAATTGACGTTCCAGAATCCTTGATTGAATCACGAGTTGAAAAATTAACTGAAAGTGCCAAAGATCAAACATTTACCGATGAAGAGATCAATACTTTCAGAGATTTTTCTGCAAAAATGATTAAGAGAGAATGGATAATCAATGAGATAATTGAGCGAGAGAATATAACCGTAGATGATGAAGAGCTTGAAATGGAAATACAACGAATGGCAATCAGTAGAGGCAAAGATCCCCAAAAATATAAAAGCCAACTTGAAGCTACAAATCGTATCAACGAATTGAAGAATAGTATGCTAAGGGAAAAAGTGTTTAACTTCTTAATTGAAAAGGCTTCTGTTAAAAAAGGTTTAATTGTCTAATCATTAATCTAAACAGTTTAGGAGGGATAAGCTATGGGTTTGATCCCTATGGTTATTGAAACTACCGCACGTGGAGAGCGTGCTTATGATATATATTCAAGACTTTTGAAAAATAGAATAATTATTATCGGTTCTGAAATAGAGGATAATTTAGCGAATTCGGTTATAGCACAGTTATTGCATCTTGAACAAGAAGACCCTGATGCAGATATAAGCATCTATATTAATAGCCCTGGCGGAGTGGTCTCGTCTGGGTTAGCTATCTATGATACAATGCAATTTATACGCCCTGATGTTTCTACATGGTGTATGGGAATGTCTGCTAGTATCGCTGCTGTTTTATTAGCTGGAGGAACTCGCGGAAAACGTTATGCCTTGCCACACTCGTCCATGTTGATCCATCAACCTATGGGAGGAGTTTATGGACAAGCAACCGACATTAGAATTCGCGCAGATGAGATCGTCAGGATCAGGAAAGAAATAAATAATATACTCGCTAAACATACTGGACAGCCAATAGAAAAAATTGAAGCTGACACTGAGCGAGATTTTTATATGACCGCCGAACAGGCAAAAGAATATGGGCTTATAGATCAAATAGTAGAAAGCAGAACAAAGTAAATATTGTAAAAATAAAAGTAAATATGGTAAAAATAAATATAATAATTTAGTAATGAGGAAAAAATGCGATATAAATCTAATGATGAGGAATTTTTTCATTGTTCATTTTGTGGCCGTAGCCAAAGTGAAGTTCAACTTCTGATAACAGGGCAAGACCCCGATGTCTGTATATGCAATGACTGTGTAGAAGCATGCAAAGAAAGGGTATTAGAATCACGTCAAGTT
>ENA-ORXB01003124-ORXB01003124.1-sediment-metagenome-genome-assembly--contig:-NODE-3124-length-12271-cov-4.368870_pt1 | contig 12271 bp, 6 predicted proteins | sample MGYA00237863_ERZ511475 | MGnify/ENA primary metagenome ERZ511475 (study PRJEB26305, sample SAMN06343858) | sediment metagenome | isolation source: hot spring sediment | place: Canada: British Columbia...
GTGCGCATCCGTATCGGGGACAAGCTCACCAAGGGCCTCGGTGCCGGTGGCGACCCATCCATTGGCAGCAAGGCTGCTGAGGAGTCGAGCGAGGACCTCGCCCAGACCCTGGATGGTGCCGACATGGTCTTCGTGACCGGCGGTATGGGTGGGGGCACCGGCACCGGCGCGGCGCCGATTGTCGCGCGCATCGCCAAAGAAGTCGGGGCCCTGACCGTGGGCGTGGTGACCAAGCCCTTCAGCTTTGAGGGGTCGCGGCGGGCCGCGGTGGCCGAGCAGGGGCTTGCGGCACTGAAGAAAGAGGTTGACACGCTGATTGTGATCCCCAACGACCGGCTCCTGCAGGTGGTGGATCGCAAGGCGTCGGTTCGGGAGGCGTTTCGCCTCGCGGATGATGTGCTGCGACAGGGCATTCAGGGGATTTCGGAGCTCATCACCGTGCCCGGGCTGATCAACCTGGATTTTGCCGACGTGCGGGCGATCATGTCGCAAGGTGGGTCGGCACTGATGGCCGTCGGGCGGGCGAGCGGCGAGAACCGGGCAGTCGAGGCTGCCCAGCGCGCCATCTCTAACGCGCTGCTTGACGTCACCATTGATGGTGCCCGCGGCGTGCTGTTCAACGTCTGCGGCAGCAGCAATCTGACGCTCTTTGAGGTCAATGAAGCCGCAGAGATCATCAAGAGGATGACACACCCCGAGGCGGCCATCATCTTTGGCGCGGTTATCGACGACGCGATGGGCGACGACATCCAGATCACCGTTATCGCGACCGGCTTCGATCAGGCGGCCAAGCCGCAGGAGAAGCCTGCGCGGCCGACGTTGACCAAGACGATCGAGTTTCCCGTCCGCGCCTTCGATTCTGAGGACCTCGACATCCCCGCCTTTTTGCGGAAGCAGGGTTAGGTCGGGCAGCCGGATCGTGGAAGCCGGGTCCTCAGGCCCCAGGCATCCCCTCGCAGGCCGCGCCACTGTCGGGGCACAGGGCATGCGCTCCACCGGCGCCGTGCGGCTCGGCGGAGCGGAGGCCATGGTCGCGTTGATCGTGCTACACAGGCGCGGCGCGCCGGCAGGCCGGGCTCTTGCGAGTGTCGTCCCTCGGGTGTTGCGCACGGCCTGTCCGAGGCTGGGCTGGTCGGGCAGAAGCCGTGCCAGGGCAACCATCGGTCACCCCCCGCGGCGGCAGCGCCTGGTGCGCTGCCGCCGCAGATTCCCCCGCGATTTTTAAGGTTATCCGCCTCTCAGACGTACCGGATCGCTTGCGAAGCCGGACCGAATGTGGTAGTATAGGGCCACGAGCCGACACAACATGTAGTGTTGGTCTGGAGCTTGAGTGGCTACATGTTGTGTACCTGCCTGGGGAGGAAGGGAAGATGCCTTGTCCCTTCTGCGGGGCCACCGACACACGCGTCATAGACACTCGTCGCGTCGGGCAAGGGATCCGCAGACGTCGTGAGTGCCAGAGTTGCCACCACAGGTTCACGACCTATGAGTACGCCACCAAGATGAATCTGCTGGTGGTCAAGCGCGATGGTCGGCGAGAGGAGTACGACCGCCTCAAGCTGTACGAGGGGCTCCGCAAGGCGTGCGCCAAGCGTCCGGTCTCCACGGAGGCTCTCAACCAGCTTGTCGACCAGGTAGAGAGCCAGCTGTACAGCATGGGCCAGGGCGAGGTGTCCAGCCGGGTCATTGGCGAGTTGGTCATGGCCAAGCTGAAGGAGCTGGACGCCGTGGCGTATGTGCGTTTTGCCTCTGTGTATCGGTCCTTTGCCGACCTGGAGGATCTAAAGCGCGAGGTAGATGGCCTGATCAGCGGGCGCTGACGTATCGCAGCCTCGAGGACAACGCTCGCGGCCTCATCCACCTCCACATCGACCCAGGCCACACATTCCGCCTTACAACCACCACGCATTTTGTCCCGTGCCGGGCGTGCTCCACCCCGGGCGGGACGAAGCAGACCGGGTGCCCCCTCTTGGTATAGCGACAATGCAGGCTCTGCGGGCTCCCCCTGGCGGGGTGCCGACGACGCGAGACAGGGCAGTCCTGAGGCACTGACTCGGAGGCTGCGAGGCGACGAATAAGGAGACAGACTATGGGCGTTCAGACACTACCCCTCACCGACAACGCGCTCACGGTCCTCGAACGCCGCTACCTGGCGAAGGATGCCCAGGGTCGGGTTGTTGAGACGCCGGAGCAGATGTTCCGACGGGTCGCACAGGCACTGGCGGCGGCGGATCCACTCTACACCCTCTGTGACGATACGGCAGAGGTCGCCCAAGAGTTCTACGAGTTGATGGTGAGCCTGGACTTTTTGCCAAACTCGCCCACGCTGATGAACGCCGGCACGCGGCTTGGGCAGCTGAGCGCATGCTTTGTGCTGCCCGTCGAAGACTCGATGGACAAGATTTTCGACGCGGTGAAGGCCACGGCGCTGATCCATCAGAGCGGTGGCGGCACCGGCTTCTCCTTCTCGCGGCTGCGCCCGGCGGGCGACATTGTCGGATCGACCGGCGGGATTGCCAGTGGCCCGGTGTCCTTCATGCGGGTGTTCGACGCGGCGACCGATGTCATCAAGCAGGGCGGGCGTCGCCGCGGAGCGAATATGGGCATCCTCCGCGTTGACCATCCCGACATTCTGGAGTTCATCGCCTGCAAGGAGAAGGAAGGGGTCTTTGCCAACTTTAACATCTCCGTGGCACTGACGGACGCCTTCATGGAGGCGCTGGCCTCCGGGCGGGAGTATGACCTGATCAATCCGCGCACGTCGCAGGTCGAGCGGAGGCTCGATGCTCGGGACGTCTTTGACCGCATCGTCGACGGCGCCTGGCGGAACGGCGAGCCCGGCATCATCTTTATCGACCGCATGAACGCCTTCAACCCGACGCCCGCGTTGGGTGCCTATGAGGCCACCAACCCTTGCGGGGAGCAGGTTCTCCTGCCCTGGGAAAGCTGCAACCTGGGCTCGATCAACCTGGCGCACATGGTGACGCCCGACAAGAGGGTGGACTGGGAGCGGCTGCGCCGGACGGTCCGGACCGCCGTGCATCTAATGGACAATGTCATCACCGTCAACCGCTGGCCGCTGCCGGAGATTGGCGAGGCGAGCCTGCGCACCCGCAAGATTGGGTTGGGGGTGATGGGGTTCGCCGACCTGCTGGTGGCATTGGGAGTGCCCTACAACTCGCCGGCGGCCGAGGCGGTTGCCAGCCGGGTGATGGAGGCGATCAGCTTCTGGAGCAAGGAGGCGTCCTGCGAGTTGGCCATGAGCCGCGGGCCTTTCCCGGCCTTTGCCGAGTCTCGCTGGGCGACCGGCTGGCTTCCCATCCCTGCGCGGGCGCAGGAGCCCGGGGATGGTGAGTTGCCTTGCCTTGCCGATCGGCCTCCCATGGACTGGGAGGAGCTGCGTCGGCGCATTCGCAAGGTTGGGTTGCGCAACGCGACGACCACCACGGTGGCACCGACCGGGACGATCAGCATTATCGCCGGCTGCTCGAGCGGTGTGGAACCGCTCTACGCTCTGGCCTATACGCGCCGGCATGTGCTCGACTCGGACGAGCTGCCGGAGATCAACCCGCTCTTTGCAGAGGCGGCGCGGGAGAGGGGCTTCGACCGGCGGGAGATCATGGCCGAGGTGGCACGAAAGGGCAGTTGCCAGGAAATCGAGGAGATCCCGGCGGATGTGCGGGCCGTGTTTGTCACGGCACACGACGTCTCGCCGGAGTGGCATGTGCGGATGCAGGCGGCCTTCCAGCGGTATACCGACAACGCCGTCTCCAAGACGATCAACTTTCGGAACGAAGCGACGCGGGAGGAGGTGAGGCGCGCCTTCCTCCTGGCGTATGAGCTTGGCTGCAAGGGTCTGACAATCTATCGCGATGGCAGCCGCGAGGTGCAGGTGCTCAACAAGGGTGTCGGCACCGGAGCCGAGGCCGGCGCTGCCGAGAAGCGGCCGGGACGGCTGGCCCCGCGCCCCCGGCCGGTCGTGACCTACGGGTCGACGGAGAAGATTGTGCTGGGCTGCGGCCGCACGCTCTACGTAACCATCAACAGGGACGATGTAGGGTTGTGCGAGGTCTTCCTCCAGATGGGGAAGGTGGGAGGATGCACGGCTGCTTTCAGCGATGCGCTGGGCCGGTTGGTGTCTCTGGCGTTGCGGTCGGGTGTCGATACTCCGGCCATCATCAAGCAACTGAAAGGGTTGCGTTGCCCATCTCCCTCGTGGCATAACGGGGGCTCGACCCTCTCCTGCCCCGACGCGGTGGCCAAGGCTCTGGAGCGATTCATTGGGGGCGGCAACCCGAGCTCGCAGAGTCGGGAAGGCACCGTGGAGGTTCCCCCCGATATGAGCCCCGAGTGCCCCGACTGCGGCTCGATGCTCGAGATCGTGGAGGGGTGCGGGGTATGCCGCGCATGCGGGTACTCACAATGCAGCTAGCCGTTTGACAGGGACGCCCCTTGAGCGTATAATGTAGGTTTGCGCAAGGTGCGCACGCAGAGCGCCCTGACGGTTAACGCTTCCCGTGCGGTGCCTTATTGTCAAACACGACTTTGGGTGCCTCGCCCGCAAGGGCGAGGCATCGTTTGCGCCGCGGCGGTCATCTATCAGGCCAAAGCTGCGTGCCGAGGAGGGGATTGAGTGGCCGTTACGAGTGTTGTGCCCAGCGTAACGTATGTGTGGAGCCAGCTGAACCATCAGCGCCGCAAGTCCTATGCTCGCTTTCATAGCGTTCATCCCATACCCGATCTCATCCAGGTTCAGATTGACTCGTTCCAGTGGTTCCTGAAGGAGGGACTGCGCGAGCTCTTTCACGAGATCTCGCCGATTTCCAGCTTTAACGGCAACCTGGAGCTGCACTTCCCCGGCCTGGACGAGGAGTTCAACAGGCAGTGGGGCCTCGGATATCGCCTGGAGAGCCCCAAGTACGACGAGGCCGAGTGTCGCGAGCGGGATATGACCTATGCTGCCCCGCTCTACGTGACGGTCATGCTACATAACAAGGAGACCGATCAGCACCTCGTCCAGGACGTGTACATGGGCGATTTCCCGCTCATGACCGAGAATGGCACCTTTATCATCAACGGTGCCGAGCGCGTGGTCGTGAGCCAGCTCATCCGGTCGCCGGGTGCCTACTTTACCGTTGAGGAAGACCGGCCCTCGGGGCGCCTGCTGTGCCAGGCCAAGCTGATCCCGAACCGCGGTGCCTGGCTCGAGTTTGAGACGAGCAAGCGCGACGTGCTCTCGGTCAAGGTCGACCGCAAGCGCAAGATACCGGTCACGGTCCTCCTGCGCGCGCTGGGGGTCATCCCGCAGATGCCCGGCGACGTAGAGATCACCGAGGGTACCGACGAGGAGTTGCTCGGCCTGTTCGCCGGCCTCGAGGACGAGGAGCACCCCTACATCCAGCGCACGATCGAGCGCGACCCGACTCACGACGCAGTGTCGGCGCTGGAAGAGTTCTACAAGCGCATGCGTCCGGGTGACCCGGCCACCTTTGAGAACGCCAAGGGGTACCTGGACTCGCTCCTGTTCAATGCCCGGCGCTACGACCTCGGGCGGGTCGGGCGGTACAAGGTTAACCGCAGGCTGGGCCTGGACGTCCCGATCAGCCACCGCACCCTGACCAAGCGCGATCTGGTGGGGATCGTGGCGCGGATGATCCAGGTCAACAACGGGACCGAGGAGCCGGATGATATCGACCACCTCGGCAACCGGCGCGTGAAGACGGTCGGCGAGCTGATACAGAATCAGCTGCGTGTGGGGCTGCTGCGCATGGAGCGGGTCGTTCGCGAGCGCATGAGCATCCGCGACCCCGAGCAGATGACGCCGATCGCGCTGATCAACATCCGCCCGGTGGTGGCGGTGATCCGCGAGTTCTTTGGTGGCAGCCAGCTCTCCCAATTCATGGAGCAGACTAACCCGCTGGCCGAGCTGACGCACAAGCGGACGCTCTCGGCCCTCGGTCCGGGCGGTCTGCGCCGCGAGCGGGCCGGCTTTGACGTGCGCGACGTGCACTATAGCCACTATGGCCGCATCTGCCCGATCGAGACTCCGGAAGGGCCCAACATCGGCCTGATCGGGCGCCTCGCGACCTATGGGCAGGTCAACGAGTACGGCTTTATCGAGACGCCGTATCGCCGGGTGCTGCGTTCTGTGCCCAACAAGCCCGAATCGACCATCGGGCACATCCTGCGCGAGCGGATCGTGGATACCGAGACCGGCGAAGTGATCGCAGAGAGCGGCACCGAGATCGATGCGGCCCTGGCCGAGCGCCTCGCAAGGCTGGCCATCGAAGAGATCAAGATCGTTCCGACCGTCACCAGTGAGGTAGTGTACCTCTCGGCTGATGAGGAGGACAAGTACGTCATCGCGCAGGCGAATGCGCCGCTCGACGAGAAGGGGCGATTCCTGGAGAGCCGTGTCGAGGCGCGTTTCTACGAAAAGTTCCTGATCGAGAACGTCGAGCGCGTCTCGTTCATGGATGTATCGCCGAAGCAGATTGTGGGCGTTTCGGCGGCGCTGATCCCGTTCCTCGAGCATGACGACGCCAACCGGGCGCTGATGGGCTCGAACATGCAGCGCCAGGCGGTGCCCCTGCTCCGGCCGGAGGCACCCATCGTGGGAACCGGCATGGAGCGGCAGGCGGCGGTGGACTCCGGGCAGGTGGTGGTGAGCCAGGTCGATGGCGAGGTCGTAAGCGTCACCGGAAAGCGCATCGTGATCGAGGATGCGCAGGGGCGCCAGCATACCTACCCTCTGCGCCGCTTCAACCGCTCGAACCAGAGCACGTGTATTGATCAGCGGCCGGTCGTCAACAAGGGCGAGCGGGTCACCGTAGGGCAGGTGCTGGCCGATAGCTCCTCGACCGACATGGGCGAGCTGGCGCTGGGCCAGAATGTGCTGGTGGCGTTCATGTCCTGGGAAGGCGGGAACTATGAGGACGCCATCGTCATCAGCGAGAACCTGCTCCGGGAGGACAAGTTCACCTCGATCCACATCGAGAAGCACGAGGTCGAGGCGCGCGACACCAAGCTCGGGCCCGAGGAGATCACGCGGGACATCCCGAACGTTGGCGAGGAGGCGCTCCGCAACCTCGACGAGAACGGAATTATCTATGTGGGCGCCGAGGTTGGTCCGGCGGATATCCTGGTGGGCAAGATCACTCCCAAGGGCGAGACGGAACTGACCCCGGAGGAAAAGCTGCTGCGGGCGATCTTTGGCGAGAAGGCTCGCGAGGTGCGGGACTCCTCGCTGCGATTGCCGCACGGCGAGAAGGGCAAGGTGGTCGAGGTCCGCGAGTTCTCGCGCGACGATCACCGCGACATGCCGGCGGGTGTTGACCGGCTGGTGCGCGTGTCGGTGGCGCAGCGCCGCAAGATCACCGAGGGCGACAAGATGGCCGGCCGGCACGGCAACAAGGGTGTCATCTCCAAGGTTGTGCCGGTTGAGGACATGCCGTATCTGCCGGATGGGACGCCGGTGGACATCATCCTCAACCCGCTGGGTGTGCCGGCGCGTATGAATCTCGGCCAGATCCTGGAGACTCACCTGGGTTGGGCGGCCACTCGGCTGGGCCTGCGGGCCGTGTCGCCGGTGTTCGACGGCGCAACGGAGGAAGAGCTCGAGGCCGAGCTGGCACGCGCCTGGCTCATCGACAAGGCGTGGGAGGACCTGAAGGAGCGGGCCATCGCCGAGCTGCGCGAGGAAGGCGTGCCCTTTGAAGAGTTTGCTGACGACGATGAGATCCGGGACGCCTACCTGCGCGAGCACCTCGAGCTGGCCGAGGATATGGACATGGAGGCCGTCCTCCACGACCGCACGCTGGCGCGCCATCTGTGGCTGGCTCAGTGGCTGCGCGAGAAGGGCTACGAGCCGGAGCGGATGCTCCTCTTCGAGACGGAGGGCGCATCCTTGGCCCAGCGGGCGGAGGCGGACCGGCTGAGCGTGGAGGCCATGCTGAGGCTGTGGCTCGAGGAGGCCGGCGAGGACGCGGGCAACCTGAGCGGCGATGAGCTGCGGCAGAGGGCGACTGCGGTCGCGCTGCGCCTCGGCAAGCCGCTGCCGATCAGCGGCAAGATGATCCTGTACGACGGCAAGACGGGCGAGCCGTTCGATCAGCCGGTGACGGTCGGTGTGATCTATATGATGAAGCTGGCCCACCTCGTGGAGGACAAGGTCCACGCGCGCTCGACCGGACCGTACTCGCTGGTGACGCAGCAGCCACTGGGCGGAAAGGCCCAGTTCGGTGGGCAGCGGTTCGGAGAGATGGAGGTGTGGGCGCTCGAGGCCTACGGTGCGGCGCACACGCTCCAGGAGATGCTGACCGTCAAGTCGGATGACGTCACAGGCCGGGTCAAGACGTACGAGGCCATCGTCAAGGGCCAGGAGATTGCCGAGGCTGGCATCCCCGAGTCCTTCCGGGTCCTGGTCAAGGAGCTCCAGAGCCTGGGCCTGTCGGTCGAGGTCTATAACGAGAAGAACGAGCGCGTGCAGTTCGGGCGCGAGGAGACGGTGGAGGCCCTGCCTCGGCTGGGCCTTGGCGGGCTGAGCAGCGGGTTCGAGAGCCTGGGCTAGACGGAGCTGCGGGGGCTGGCTGCACACCCAGTCAGCCCCCGCAGGGACGCGTGGCGAGGCTACCCGGTCGAGTTGACAGACTCGGCATAGGGTGCTAGACTTAAGCTTCGTGACTTACGAGCATGTGGAAGGGGGAGAAGCTTGCCGACCATCAACCAGTTGGTACGGAAAGGGCGAGTACCGGTCAGGAAAAAGACCAAGGCGCCTGCCCTGCGCTTTTCGTACAACTCTCAAACCGGGCGCCTGACACGCCGGGCGAAGGGCTCGCCGCAGAAGCGGGGAGTCTGCACTCAGGTCAAGACGACCACGCCGAAGAAGCCCAACTCGGCCCTGCGCAAGATTGCCCGCGTGCGCCTGACCAGCGGGATTGAGGTCACCGCCTATATTCCCGGCGAGGGGCACAACCTTCAGGAGCACTCGATGGTGCTCGTGCGGGGTGGACGTGTGCGAGACCTGCCGGGTGTGCGCTATCATATCGTGCGCGGCGCGCTCGACGCAGCGGGGGTTGAGAACCGCAAGCGGGGGCGTTCCAAGTACGGGGCAGACCGGCCGAAGAAGTAGCCTGGCTCGGCGCGCAACGGCCCGTGTGCGGCCTGAAGCGTGCCGCGGCCCGACTGGGATACAGGATACAGCGTGAGGAGCCTTCCACGGTGTATCCTGTATCTTGTGCCTGAGAACCGGTTTGCCCGGTGGCAGTGAGAGGTTGTGACTACGCGGAGACGCCATTGAGGCGTCCACCGAGAGAGTGAGAGAGGATCGGTGATATGCCCAGGCGCGGCCACGTGGTGAGACGGGTCATAGAGCCCGACATTCGATACGGCAACGTGATGGTTGCCCAGCTGATCAACAAGGTCATGCGGTGTGGCAAGAAGAGTGTTGCTGCCCGCATCGTGTACGACGCGTTCGACCTGATCGAGGAGCGGATGCACCGGCCTGCGCTCGAGGTCTTTGAGCAGGCGGTCAAGAATGCGACCCCCCTGATCGAGGTCAAGCCCCGGCGCGTGGGTGGTGCGACCTACCAGGTGCCGGTCGAGATCCGCGGTGACCGCCGCACCTCGCTGGCTTTGCGCTGGCTCATCAGCTCGGCGCGGGCAAGGCCCGGCCATTCCATGGCCGAAAAGCTTGCCGGCGAGCTGATGGACGCCGCCCGGAACACCGGGGCGACCGTGAAGAAGCGGGAGGATACGCACCGCATGGCCGAGGCCAACAAGGCCTTCGCCCACTATCGATGGTAAAGACCGGCGGCGAGCGGCTCCGGGTGGCGCTGCTCCTGGCCTTCCGGTGCGCCGCATCGCCCGCCGCGTTGACAAACTATCTATAACCATCCAGGCCGTCCGAGAGCCTTTGGCTCAACAGTTTGCCCCCGCAGGTTGCGGGGCATCTTTCGGAGACGCTGAATGAGTACGCCAGTTCCTCTGGAACAGATAAGGAACATAGGGATTATTGCGCACATCGACGCCGGCAAGACGACGACGACTGAGCGCATCTTGTTCTACACCGGGCGTACTCATCGCATGGGCAACGTCGACGAAGGTACGACGGTTACGGACTGGATGGAGCAGGAGCGAGAGCGGGGTATCACGATCACCTCCGCCTCGATCACCTGCACCTGGCGAGGTCGCCAGATCAACATCATCGACACCCCGGGCCACATCGACTTTACGGCTGAGGTGCAGCGCAGCCTGCGCGTCCTGGATGGCGGCATAGTCGTGTTTGATGCCGTCTCTGGCGTCGAGGCGCAGTCCGAGACGGTGTGGCGGCAGGCCGAGCGGTTCGGGGTGCCGCGGATATGCTTCATTAACAAGATGGACCGCATCGGCGCCGACTTTTGGAACGCGGTGAACATGATCCGCGACCGGTTGGGCGCGGTGCCGGTTCCCCTGCAGTTGCCCATCGGGGCTGAGTCTGCCTTCCGCGGGGTTGTTGACCTCATCGGTGAGCGAGCGATCATCTACCTCGACGACCTCGGAGAGCGCTTTGAGATCACCGATATCCCGGAAGACATGCGCGAGGAGGCAGCCCACCATCGCGAGGAGCTCATCTCCCGCGTCGCCGAGGCTGACGAAGCTCTCTTGCTCAAGTACCTGGAAGGTCAGCCCATCGAGGAGGAGGAGCTCCGGGCGGCTGTGCGCCAGGCCGCCCTGCATGGTGTCGCAGTCCCGGTCCTCTGCGGCTCTTCGCTGCGTAACAAAGGCGTCCAGCCCCTCCTGGACGCTATCGTTGACTACCTCCCTTCCCCGGTGGATATCCCGCCTGTGCGGGGCACCAACCCCGTTACGGGTGCGGAAGAGGAGCGGCTGGCGGACCCCGATCAGCCGCTGGCAGCGCTGGTCTTCAAGATCGTCAGCGACCCCTACGTAGGGCGCCTCGGGTATGTGCGCATCTACTCCGGGCGGCTTGCCACGGGCATGACCGTGCACAACGCAACCTCGGGCAAGAAGGAGCGCATCGGGCGCCTGCTGCGGATGTACGCCAACCGTCGGGAGGAGGTGCAGTCCTTCTCGGCGGGCGACATCGCTGCGGTAGTCGGCCTGAAGGTCAGCTCCACCGGCGACACGCTCACCGATCCGGAGCATCCGATAGTCCTCGAGACCATCCGCTTCCCGGAGCCGGTCATCTCGGTGGCCATCGAGCCGCGGACCAAGGCCGACCAGGACAAGCTGGAGACGGCGTTGCGGCGGCTGGCCGACGAGGATCCCACCTTCAAGGTGCGAACCGACGAGACGACCGGGCAACTGCTGATCGCGGGCATGGGCGAGCTGCACCTCGAGGTGTTGGTCGACCGGATGCTCCGCGAGTTCCGCGTGTCGGCCAATGTTGGCAAGCCACAGGTTGCCTACCGCGAGACAATCACCCGTCCGGTGCGTGTTCAGGGGCGCTTTGTGCGGCAGACCGGCGGCAGGGGCCAGTACGGTGATGTGTGGTTGGAGCTGGAGCCGCTGCCCAAGGGCTCGGGCTTTCGCTTCGTGAACGCCATCAAGGGAGGGGTCATTCCGGCGGAGTACATCCCGGCGGTTGAGGAGGGTGTCCGCGAGGCGATGGAGAGTGGCGTGCTGGCGGGGTACCCTCTCGTGGACCTGCAGGCGACGCTGGTCGACGGGTCGTACCACGAGGTCGACTCCTCCGAGATGGCGTTCAAGGTGGCCGGCTCGATGGCCCTGCGCAGCGGGGCGGCCAAGGCGGACCCGGTGTTGCTCGAGCCCATCATGAAGGTTCAGGTTCTCATCCCGGAAGAGTTCACCGGAGACGTCATCGGGAACCTCAGCGCGCGGCGCGCCCAGATCAGTGGTATGGAGCCGCGGGCTGGCGGTACGACGGTGATCGACGCGCTGGTGCCGCTGGCAGACATGTTTGGCTACGCGACGGACCTGCGCTCGATGACGCAGGGGCGCGGCACCTTTACCATGGAGTTTGACCACTACGACCGGGTGCCGGACGACGTGGCCGAGCGCGTCCTAGGCGGCGCGCCGATGCGTACGAGCTAAGCTGTGGCCCAAAGGGCAGAGCTAAGTGGCGTTTGCAGAAGGGCTCAGCTTGAGTATAATGAGGGAGTTTGCGCCCGAAGACGCTCTGATACTCAGGCGAAAGGAGTGCACTAATGGCCAAGGCCAAGTTTGAGCGGACGAAGCCGCATGTGAACGTGGGTACGATTGGGCACATCGACCACGGCAAGACGACGTTGACGGCAGCGATCACCAAGGT
>ENA-ORXB01003125-ORXB01003125.1-sediment-metagenome-genome-assembly--contig:-NODE-3125-length-12261-cov-3.293007_pt1 | contig 12261 bp, 11 predicted proteins | sample MGYA00237863_ERZ511475 | MGnify/ENA primary metagenome ERZ511475 (study PRJEB26305, sample SAMN06343858) | sediment metagenome | isolation source: hot spring sediment | place: Canada: British Columbia...
CCGAGCACAGCGAGGCTGGGGGTGAGGCCATGACTTCGCCGGGCAGGGGGCACCCTCTGTCCGGTTTTAGGTTGCACCAGGCGAGTCGTGTATGGCGAGGGCTGCTCCAATCCGGCGCGGCGAATGGATCGCGCTGGCGCTGATCCTGCTGCTGGCGGCGGCGTTGCGTCTGGGCACGCCAGGCATCAGCGAATTCAAGCGCGACGAAGCCAACATGATGACCCGTGCGCTCGACCTGGCCCGCGGTCGCGATTTGCCGCTGCTGGGCTTGAGTTCGTCGGTGAACGTCCCTAATCCGCCGATCAGCGTCTACCTGTTCGCCGTGCCCTTCGTCTTCAGCGACAGTCCCCTGCCCGCCACACTCTATGTCGGGGCGCTCAACGCACTGGCGGTGCTACTCACCTGGGCGCTGGCGCGGCGCTACCTGGGCACGCGGGCGGCGCTGATCGCCGCGCTGATCTACGCAGCGAGTCCCTGGGGAGCGATCTACGCCCGCAAACTATGGGCGCAGGACCTGTTGCCGCCCTTTGTCGTGCTCACCGTCTTCACCGCGCTGCTCGGTTATGCCGAGAACCGGCGCTGGGCGCGGATCGTGCACTGGCCGTCCCTGGCGCTCACCGTGCAGATTCACTATGCCGCTGCCAGCCTGATCCCGCTGAGTCTGTTGACGCTGGCCCTGTGGCCACGCCGGATACGTCGCCGCGAGCTGCTCGCCGGCCTGTTGCTCGCCGCGCTGACCCTGCTGCCCGCTGCCATCGGCGCGTACCGCGACGGGTGGCTGTCGCCGGACGCCTGGCGCGAGCGCGTGCAGACCGATCCCGATCATCGGCGCGTCGTCAGCCGCCGGGCGCTCGACCTGGCCTGGCTGACCGTCGCCGGTACGGGCATCCATTCCCTGGCCGGGCCGGAGCAATTCCGCGCCTACCGCGACTCCGTGCCGGATGCCGATCGCCTCTTCGCGCTGATCCCGCTGACAGCGACGGTCACCGCAGCCTGCTGGCTAGGGCGGGCAGGCAGGCGGTGTGGCATTGCGGATTGCGGATTGCGGATTGCGAATCGGCTGATCTTCCGCAATCGTCGCGTCTCGGCGAAGGTGCTGCCAGGTAACATTTCCCTCAGAGTGGAGAGGGACGGCGTACAGATCGTGTTCGCCGCCTGGCTGATCGCCCCCGTGTTGCTCTTCACCTGGGAATGGACAGAGGTCGTGGCGCATTATTTCATCCCCCTGATGCCCGCTGCTTATCTGTTGGCCGGAGCCGGAGCCGACGCGCTGATCGCGGCAATCCGCCCGCCCCGCTGGCGGCAGGTCTGGGGGATGGGAGTAGCCGCGTTGTTGCTGATCATGGTCGCGTTGCAGGTCTACGCTTTCGCCGCCCTGCTCGACTTCGTGAACGGGCGGGCGACGCCGGGCGGCTTTGGCACGCCGTTGCACTACCTGCTGGACATCCGGGCAGCGATCCTGGCGCGCGCCCCGGCTGATGTGCTCGTGATCAGCGAGGGGGAAATCGCGCCGTTCGACGAGAGTCCGGCGGTGTGGGGCGCGCTGCTCGACCCGCTGCCGTCGGTGCGCTTTGTGGATGGCACGCGCACAGCAGTCATTCCGGCGGGAGAGGCGCTGGAATTGATTGCGCCTGCGCCAGGGTTGCGGACGTGCCCGGACTCCGCCTGCCTTGACGAGCCGGGGACGGTTGTGTTCCCCCTGCGCCCCGGCGAACAGCCCTATGCCCTGCGCCCGGCCTTCCGGAAGCTACCGCTGGCGGATGTCGTGCCGCTCGAGCCGATTCGCTTCGCCAATGGCGCGACGCTGACCGGCTATGCCCTCACCGAGGGCGAAGTCGCCCTGGCCTGGCGGCTGGAGGGGCCGGACGCACGAGACGTACAGGCATTCGTGCACGCGCTGGACGCGAGCGGGGTGCGGCTGGCGCAGGCCGATCGTCCGGCGTGGCCGGGGCGCTACTGGCGGGCGGGGGATACGCTGATCCTGTGGTTTGCGCTGCCCCTGCCGCCGGGGACGGCGACGCTCTATGCCGGACTGTACACGTTGGAGGGAGCGACGTTCCGCAATATCGAGGTCGTTGACCAGGCGGGCGCGTACCTGGCGCAGGGCGCGACCATCCCGCTGATACCCTAAACCGTCTCGATCAGCAGGCGGCCCACGTTGCCCCACAACCGCAGGAACTCTTCGCGCGGGCGGCTGCTGGGCGCGACCGTGCGCGACGAATCCACGAACCAGTACAACCCCGTCGCTGGCTCCCAGCCGCACAGCAGCGCGACATGCGACCAGCCCGTCCAGCGCAGAACACGCCGCCGCAACGGTTCGCCGTAGATGGGCATGAGCAGGCGATCATCTGCCAGGGCGCGATGCAGATCGTCTTCGCCTGCGCCGACGTGCCAGCGCGCCGGGACGCCGTGTGCTCGCAGCAAGTCGGCAATGCCCCAGGGGAAAGTCGCCCAGCCGGGCACGCGCCGTATCACCAGCGGCGGCAACCCCAGGCCCAGCCGCGGACGGTTCATGGCGCGGGCGACCTCAGCCGCGTCGAGGACGGCGCGCCCATGCCAGAAGTTGACGGCCATCGTCACCACATGTGGGCCGCAGTCATTGGAGTTTCCCTGGTACAGGTGAACGCTGGCGACTTCGCGCCCATGCCGCGGGGCCAGGGTCAGCGTGCCGTCGTCGAGTTTCATGCGAGAGTCCTGAGTCTGGAGTCGAGAGTCTTGAGTCTGTCAGCGTGCCAAGCTCTCTAGAAAGGCATTCGCCTCATCAGCCAGCAACTCAGCGCGTTCTGTGAGAAAGTCCATATAGTTTGCGACGTCCCATTTCCTGCGCAACAGATCGGCTTGGTTTGCGACGCTGGCATAGCTTGGCGGAATCAAATGCCCTTCAAGTGCGTGAGTTGAAATGGCAAGCTTGCTTATATAATGCCAGGGCTCCTTGCCGGAAATCCTGTTGACGTTAGTCCTTTCGTTCAGAACTGTAATGTTGGCTAACGCATGCCGCTCGTCTTCACCGAACCCCGCGTTCTGAAGCACACTCCGCGGGAAAATATGGTGCCATTGCGGTTCAAAACCGGCGGCAATAGGAGCGTCCGTTTTGTCGTAGCCCAGGCGAGTTTTATCCACCCAGTCTATCGCGTTGCGACGGAAGAGCAGCAGGTAGAGCATCAATCTCAAGAAGCGGTTACCCGCCCGATCATATCGCTCTAGAAAATCAATGGCATCAATGCTAGCAGAAACACGCAAGGGTGTTGAGAGCCTTTCCAATGCACCCCCAAAATTGGGCGCTTCGAAGATATTTCGGACGTCTTCATTCAGAGAAGTGATGGCCGATCCACTGTATCGGCCATCGCGATTGGCAAGCAGAAACCAGCGAAACGCTGCCTCAAAGCGGTAGTCTGGTGTTTCCTTCCAGCAATAATGCAGGGTGAACAGAGGAATGAGGCTGTTGGTAGAAGGCAACAGCTCAGCCGAACGGATGCCGAACTCGGCGAGTCTTTTCAGAACTTCCTCGATGTGTTGCTTGGTGATCTCCCAAACTGGTAGCAACCTTTCAGATTCCCAGAAATTCTTAGGGACTTCGATCAGGCGCGCCCGTCCATGGCCGATAGCTGTGATGGTACGGACGAAGATGCCCGCATCCAAATCCCAACCGTGATCCTGCAAATTGTTGCGAAAGGGTAAGTACTCCTCGCGTATCCAGCCCGGATTTTTCACAGCAGCCAAGGCCAGCACCACATCGGCCTCTTTGACGCGCGTCCCAGCCTGGTTGAGACGGGCGAAAATTTCCGCCACGTCCTCAACTTCATGCTGGATCTTGATAATAGGAATATCCCGTTCGCGAATCTGCCAAAGACGGTGCAAGCGAGCGTGTATCTGCCCAAAAAGCGCAAAGGCCTGTTCAGGAGTGGTGCTGTTCAGCTTCGCTATGGTTTGAGCCAACGGTGTTAGCGCTTCCACTTTTTCGGTGCTCAGGATTCTTCGAACACCGATCCAACGAGGATCTTTGCGACGAACAGGGTTAGGCAAGGAGAATTCTAGCGCTTCGTCACCATCTTCTGGCAGCAGGTTTACCATGACGTCATAGCGCTCCAGTGCCTTGTTCCAACTCTCCGCATCCGGCCACCAATAGGGTTTCATGCCCAGCAACAGACATAGCGCTGTAGTACGTTGCTGGCCATCCACGATCCACAGCGAAGCCGGTGCTCCTTGGGCCGCCTTAGTTCCCGTATAGTCCGCAGAATCCCACAGCAGAAACGATCCGACCGGATAATCACGGTAGAGCGATTCGGCGAGGCGCTTCACCTGTTCAGTATCCCAGACGAAATCTCGCTGGAATTCGGGAATATCCACGTTTTTGCCGACCGCTTGTCTGACAATCTCGTGAATCTTGAGTTGTTCCAGAGCCACAGGACACCCCCAGGTCAGTTCTTTTGGGCAGTAAATGATTAACTGCCCAGGAATTCTACAGGTTTAGTCAATTCTACAACACATCTCCCCACTCGCAACCCCTGCTCCTCCCTTGATTTACCCTGCCCGCGCGCTCCATGTGCCCGGCGCGCCGGTGATCAGGATGTACGTCTGCCCGGCCTGCGGCACGCGCACCATCTCGCCGCGCTCGAAGGCCAGGAACTCCGCCGTGCCGCCGCTCTCGCCGGTCAATGCCCAGCCGAGTGTATCGCGCGCCGAGGGGTTCTCGCGCCAGACCTTGCCGAAGCCGCGCACCGGCTCCAATAGCCCCGGCGGCGGGACGGCCCCGCCGCTGCTGGGGTCAACGCCTTCCAGAAAAGTGTCGTTGAAACGCTGATAGGTGCCATTGCCATAGAGCGCGTAGATGAGCGACTGCCCCGGCGCGGCGATCCAGATCCTCACGCCGTTCTGGAAGGGCTGATAGGCGCTGGCAACGCTGATCGGCGCGCCCGATAGCGGACAACCGATCGCCGCCGCGATGGACGGATCGCTCTGGTAGACTGCGCCAATGGTCCCGCCGGGCACCGTCGCGCAGCCGGCCGTACCGCCAACCGCTCCACCGACGACGATCGCTCCGCTGCCCGCGACGGCTACCCCGCCCACTGGCGGGTAGTAGACCGGCCCCGGCGTCACCGGCGTATCGGTGGTGGTGGGGGTGAAACTGGGCGTCTGCGTGATGGGCGGCGGCGGGGTCGGCGTGGCGGTACGTTCTGGCCCGCGCGTGGGCAGCAACGCCGCGCTGGTCGCCGCCAACACTGGCGAAGGTGAAGGGGTCTCTGTGGCGACAACGGGCACGATCACCGGCACCGGCGTGGCCGTGATATAGATCGGCGTGACGGTCGGCGGAGCGTCGCGCAGCACACCGCATCCGGCGACGCTCGCCGCCAGCACGATCACGACGCCCCACACTGTTCTTCGCTGCGTCACGGTCTCCTCCGCTCGCTCAAGCTTTTATGCGGGCGTATACCGTACCGTCCGGCTCTGTCCACGCGACGGCCATATGCGGCGTATTGTAGGCGAACCCTACCTGGCCGTGCCGGTCGGCGACGATCACGCCCCCGTAGCCGCCGACGCGCTCGAACAGCGTCTTGATGGCGAACTCGGCGGCCTGCTGCGCAGTCAGGCCCCGCCCAATGGCGTCAGTGGCTGTCTTGCACAGCACCACGCGCATAATACTCTCGCCGTGACCGGTGGCCGAGGCCGCGCCGGTCAGGTCGTCGGCATACGCACCCGACCCCACCAGCGGCGAATCACCAACCCGCCCCGGCAACTTGTAGGCCGCACCGCCAGTGGAGGTCGCCGCCGCGACGTGTCCCTCAGCATCAATAGCTACCGCGCCAACTGTACCCTGCGGGTCGGGTGCGAATTCATAGGACAGATGGTAATCGGGCATCTGTTGCAGTCGGCGGAAGCGCTCGATCTCGCGCGGGACGGTCAGTTCGGCCTGTGCGCAGAGCCGCATGCCCTTCTCCTCGGCGAAGCGACGCGCTCCTTCGCCGACGAGCAGGCTGTGATCGGTGTCGTCGAAGATCAGACGGGCCAGGCGGATGGGGTTGGTGATACCGCGCACGGCGGCAACCGCCCCCAGTTTGAGGGTACGCCCATCCATGAGGATGGCGTCCATCTCAATGTCACCAGCGCGGTTGAGCACGCTGCCCACGCCCGCGTCAAACGTCGGATCGTCTTCCATCACCACGACGGCCTGCTCGACCGCGTCGAGCGCCGAGCCGCCGGCGGCCAGGATTGCCCAGCCCGCTTCAGCGGCGGCGCGCGTCCCGGCGATATGGTCGGCGTGCGTCTCTTCGGCGATCTTCCAGGCCCCGCCGTGAACGATGATACGTGGGATCACGCTGCTATTCCTTCCCGCAACAAGACATGACCTCGTTAGCGATAAACAATGCTAGCACACGCAATGTGGCCAGATTGGCTACGCAAGTCGCAGCTTGTCGAATTTTGTCTCGCCAAGGAAAGAGAGTCGAAAACGGCATTACATGTACCTGGCGGTCACAGACCCTCTAACAAGTTGATTTAGTCAGAGAAGTTCGGTCACTATGGAATACGGACAAACCATCTATCTCTGAAACTATACTCACTGAGTCGAGAAGTCAAATAACTTCGCATGTCTTCACCCCTGATGAGAGCACTTCCTACTATTTGATCATATGGATTACTCAGGGCAACAAAAATATTGCCGACTTGTTCAAGTTCCTTTGGCCAATTCGTTACGATCTTGATCGCTCGCCAAATCTCTAGTTCAATCTCATCTTTCTCAGATTCGAAGTAGAGCACCTCATTAGTCTTAAGAGGAAACACCATATATATCTCGTTATCTTCATCCCAACTGAGATAGACACCCAGAACGCCAACCTTAATACCTGCGAGTTCCAGCTCTCGTGTTATGCCCGGCAGAGGTTTATAGGAATTATTATCGATAGTTGTCCAGGGGAAATCGGCGGTGTAACCATTCTGTGCAGGGGGAAGCTCTGCTATCATCAGTGGGTAGTCATCATGCTCAAGCACGAGAGCAGTGATATTTGCAACTTGTGGAACTTCAAAAACAAGAAGCCCTTCTACCGTAGCTCCTCGAACCATAGAATCGATCCCTAGCGGATAGGCCGGAGACACATAACGTTGTCCGGGAACATAATCTCCATCATCTAAGAGTAAACTGGTTCGTGCGACCGGCGCGGACTCGCACCGTGCTAACGCACATGAGAACTTGACCATCACTCCAACAAAATCTGCACCGATAGCTGGCTGAGCAAAGTCCTCAGGATCATTGATTTCCAGGACTCTTATGCCAAGGGGTCTATATACGGCTTGTATCTCAAGACTTCCTGCTGGATACTCTATCAGACTATCTGCCGCATATCGCAGCTCAGTCTTCAAATAATTCTCGCTTGGAGTTGGAGGCTGGATTCCAAAACCCAGCGAAGTAGCCGTTGGGGGAGGCGGTGATACAACCTGAGTTGATTCGGAAGGGGTGGAATAGGCAAGAATCCCCCTACTATTGTGCTCTGAGTCGTTCCCGAAAAAAATTCTAGTTCCCCATAATGCGGCTCCGCCAACGATTGTGGTGAAGAGAATCCCCATTAGAACCCCTACAAAAAAGAGACGGGGAACAGGTTGACTCTTTTGCGCGTTCAACTCGTGGATTCGCTGTACCAAGACTAACATAGCTTCTCTCGGCTTGTGCTGCATCCACAATTGCTTTGCCTTTGTCACCGCAGGATCTTCAGTCATTGCAATCTCTCCTCTTGTTTAGGGAGATTATTTCATATTCATAATAGCATAGCTTCAATTACAGATCGCGTAGATGAAATGCTAAGCTATATTATGATTTTAGGGGTTTACGAATAAAGCCCAGAATATAAATGGTATTCTAGAAAACGATAGGGAGACTACCTCAGCCTACGCACTGCTTGCCCAGCAACGCCGCGTCGAAAAACGCGATCACACGCGCCTCATACTCCTGTGGCGCGACAGCCAGGTAATCGCCGTGCCCCGCCCCCTCCACGATCCACAGCTCGGCGGTCGGCCCGGCGGCAGCGAGTTGCTTCCGCGCCCCGTCGAGCGTGCTCTCGCGGCTGCCGTAGATCAGCAAGACCGGGCGCGGGGCGATATGGCCGATCGCCCCTTGCGGACTCAGCTTAGCAAGTTCTACCCCGCTAAGCAAACGGTAGCTGAGCGCGATAGCCTCTTTGTAGAGCACCTCCAGCGGGCCACCAGCGCCCAGCGCCAGCGTCCCTTCGGCAAAGTCGCCATAGCCCCCCTCGGCGATCACCGCGCGCAGGGCCGGGTAACGCGCAGCCGCCATTACCGCCGCCGCGCCCGCCGACGAGAAGCCCAGCACACCGATGCGCCCCGGCTGCACGTCTGCGCGCGTCTGCAGGTAGGCCAGCGCGTCGCCGATGTCGTCGGCCTCCTCATAGCCCAGGCTGAGCGGCCCCGCGTCGGCGCAGCGCCGCGACTCGAAGGTCAGCACGGCGTAGCCGTGACGAGCCAGCACGTCCGCTTCGTGCAGGCGGTTGCCGCGCCCCGCCTGCGTGGCCGGAGGGATGATCACCGCCGCGCCGTTGGTGCCGGGAATGAAATAGGCGCGGAAATGCCCCGCCCGCCCGGCGATGGTCACGTCTTCCCAGGGGTGACCGAAGTCGGCGGGCGTGCGCGGGTCTTCGCCGCAAGGGGCATAGAGCAGGCGATAGGTGGTGAGAAAACCGAGCGCCGACGGCACAGCGACGAAGGTCAGCGCGATGGCGGCGGCGGCCAGGGTCAGTGTGCGCCGCCAACGATAGTACGGCGCTGAGCGCGCTTTGGTCTCCGTCCAGTCCAAGCTCTGTCTGCCCCAGAGAATCCAGAAGCGCGCCGAAAGTGGCGCGCCTCTCCCTGCCAACGACTATGCCTTGGGGCCAAACTTGGCCCGCAGCACCTCATAGACGGTCGGCTGCCCCAGCTCTTGCAGCTCGTAACGGACGCGCTGCGTCGGCTTGTCGAGAGTGATCACCCGCGCCAGATCGATCGGCGTGGCGACGATCACCAGATCGCACGGCGTGCGGCGGATCGTCTCCTCCAGATCGGCCCGCTGCGCATCACCGTAGCCCATGGCGGGCAACAGGGTGCCCGTGTTGGGATATTTGGCGAAGGTCTCGGCGATGCTGCGCACGGCGTAGGGGCGCGGGTCTACCAGTTCCGCCGCGCCGAAGCGTTGCGCGGCCACCACCCCTGCTCCGTAGCTCATTTCGCCGTGCGTCAGGGTTGGGCCATCCTCTACCACCAGCACGCGCTTGCCACGAATGGCCTCCGGATCGTCCACGAAGATGGGCGACGCGGCCTCGATGATCGTGGCCTGCGGATTGAGGACACGGGCGCTGACGCGCACCTGCTGCACGCCCACCGGATCGGCTGTGTCAACCTTGTTGATGATCACCACATCGGCCATGCGCAGGTTGGTTTCGCCGGGATGATAACTCTGCTCGTGACCGGGGCGGTGCGGGTCAACCAGGACAAAGTACAGATCGGGGGCGAAGAAAGGCAGGTCGTTGTTGCCGCCATCCCACAGCACGATGTCGGCCTCCTGTTCGGCGGCGCGCAGGATGCGCTCGTAGTCCACCCCCGCGAAGACCACAACCCCATTGTCCAGGTGCGGCTCGTATTCCTCGCGCTCTTCGATGGTGACGTTGTGCGCGTCCAGGTCGTCATAGGAAGCGAAGCGCTGCACCGCCTGCCGGGCCAGATCGCCGTAGGGCATGGGATGGCGCACCACGGCCACGCGATAGCCCAGTTCGCGCAGGGCACGGCTGACGGCGCGCGTCGTCTGACTTTTGCCGCAGCCGGTGCGCACCGCGCCCACGCCCACCACCGGCTTGCTGCTCTTCAGCATAGTGTGGCGCGGGCCGATCAGGCGGTAGTCGGCGCCGGCGGCCAGAGCCTGGCTGGCTTTGTGCATCACGTACTCGTGCGACACGTCCGAGTAGGCGAACACCACCTCGTCAATGGCGTGCTCGCGGATCAGCGCCGTCAGATCGGCTTCGTCGTAGATGGGGATACCCTGAGGATACAGACTACCTGCCAGTTCCGGCGGATACAGCCGACCGCCGATGTCGGGAATTTGGGTCGCTGTGAAAGCCACCACCTCGTAGGCGGGGTTGTCGCGATAGACCATGTTGAAGTTGTGAAAATCGCGCCCGGCAGCGCCCATAATGAGAACACGGGTTTTCGGCATATAAGACTCCTGCATCTCCTGAAGCACTGGTCTCGCGCCCTCAGTCAGTCTATTTGCGCAGGGCGCGAGGGTAAGCGATGGCGGCCAGCCCGATGCTCAGCACATAGAGCACAATGAGCGGGGCAATGACCAAGAGCATATTGAACGGATCCACCGTAGGCGTGATCAGCGCGGCCACGATGGTGATCAGCACCACGGCCAGACGCCAGTTGCGGATGAGCGGCTTCGGCCCCAGGATGCCCAGCCGGGCCAGCACGAACACCACCACCGGCAGTTCGAACGCCACACCGATCCAGAACAGCACCGAAGTGAGAAAAGCGATGTAGCGGTCGGCGGTCCATTCGGCGCGGAAAACGTCGCTCTGGAAGTCCTGCAAAAAGTGCAGCGCCGCCGGCACCATGATGAACCAGGCGAAGGCCACGCCCACCAGGAACAGGCCGGTGGTAGCGGGCAGCGCCAGATAGATAGTGCGCTTTTCCTTCCGTGTCAGGCCGGGGGCCACGAACAGAAAAAGTTGCAGGGTGATGTAGGGCATGGCGAAGATGGCCCCGGCCAGCAACGCCACGCGGAAGTAGATCACCACACTCTCGGTGGGGCCGAGTACCTGCAACTCGGTGCCGTAGGGCTTGATCAGGTACTTCAGCAGCTCGTCGGTGAAGACCGCTGCCAGCAAGACCCCGATCGCCAGCGCCGCTAACGAGCGGAACAACCGGATGCGCAGCTCGTTGAGATGATCGAGCAGGGTGAGCGGGCGATCGTCGGCGTCACCGGCGAGCGCCTGCCAGGCGCTGTAGCGGCGAGGACGGTGATCTTGCGGTTGAGAGACGGGCGAACGGGTCATGGGCTGTTGAGGGCGACAGGGTGATGGGCGATCAGGCCCGGTCCAGGATGGCCTGCACTTCGTCGGGGTGCGCGGCCAGCGTGCCCAGCACTCCGTTAACAAAACGCGGTGTACTATCCGATCCAAATATCTTGGCCAGCTCGATCGCCTCGTTGATTGCCACCTTCAGGGGGACGGATTCTTCCAGCGCCATCTCGTAGATGGCCATGCGCAGGATGTTGCGGTCCACCAACGCGATCTGTTCGAGCGACCATTCCGGCGCGTAGCGGTGAATCAGGACATCCAGGCGCGGCTTGAGCGCGAGCACGCCCTCAATCAGGCGGCGGGCCAGCGTCACCGCTTCCGGACGCAGCGAATTCTGCGCCAGCCGCTCGCTGAGCACCGTTTCGACCGGATGCCTGGTGCAATCCACTTCGTAAAGAACCTGCAACGCCAGTGCGCGGGCGTCGCGCCGGTAGTCACTGCTGTTCATGCGTCTCGCTTACCTCTGCCCTGTTTCCGGCGCAGACGGAAAAGCCACGTCCTCGATGTGTACGTTGACCGATTCAACTTTCATGCCCAGCAGATCGCGGATCGATCGCTCGACCGAGCGCTGAATCTGCACGCTCATCTCGCGCAGGTTGGCCGTGGCCTCGGCCACCACATAAAGATGCACCGTGACCGTATCGTCGGCGACAGCGATCTGCACCCCATTGGCCGCGGGCACGCGCCGCAGCAGGCGGTCTACACCACCGGGCGTATTGCCCATGCGCACCACACCCGGCACTTCCAGAGTCGCCAGGCGGGCGATGGTCAGCAGGACGCCGGGCGCAATGGTCACCGTATCATTGGGATGTCGGAGTGTCACCATAAACAGGCCTTCCCCTCGCGGCCCTGCTGCAGGCCGCCGAAACCCGCGCAGCGTGCCGCCTATTATAACACGTCCTCACACGCTGAGTTTGAACGGGTTGAAGTCCGTGTAGCGGTCGAAATAGTCTTCGTTTTCGACGGCCTTGAGCGTGTTCACCACCCGATAGGTGAGCGGGGTCAGCGCGGCTTCAAAGCCCACCTTCAGGATGTAGTTGGTGACGATCAACGAGACCAGAATCTCCGGCGGGAAGACCCCCAGCGCCGTGGCGATGAGCATGAACGTCGTCGTATCTACCGCCTGACCGACCATGGTGCTGCCGATGGTGCGCGTCCACAGGTAGCGCCCGTTCGACCACACTTTCATCTTGGCCAGCACGTAGCTGTT
>ENA-ORXB01003127-ORXB01003127.1-sediment-metagenome-genome-assembly--contig:-NODE-3127-length-12259-cov-3.727713_pt1 | contig 12259 bp, 11 predicted proteins | sample MGYA00237863_ERZ511475 | MGnify/ENA primary metagenome ERZ511475 (study PRJEB26305, sample SAMN06343858) | sediment metagenome | isolation source: hot spring sediment | place: Canada: British Columbia...
GTTGGATTTGCCTCGTTAGCCCGATCGATGAAGAACAGGCCTGGATCACCTGTTGTCCAGGCCATAGCTACCATCAAATCAAACAAATATTTCGCTGAAAGTTTGCCAGCAACGCTTCCATCTCTTGGGTTTATTAACTCAAAATCCCCGTCCTCTTTAACTGCTTTAATAAACTTATCGCTGACTGCAACTGAAAGATTGAAGTTTGCAAGGAAGTCCTCCCTTTTCTTTGCAGTTACGAAGTCAATGATATCCGGGTGATCATCTCTTAAAATGCCCATATTTGCGCCGCGACGTCTGCCACCCTGCTTGATGACGTCTGTTGCTGTATCAAATATGCGCATAAAAGATACTGGTCCCGAAGCTATACCTTTTGTTGATTTAACGACATCGCCTTTTGGTCGAAGTCTGGAGAATGAAAAACCTGTACCACCACCAGTCTGGTGAATAATTGCCATGTGCTTTAATGAATCAAATATTTCGGGGATTGAATCGCCAACAGGAATAACAAAGCATGCAGCAAGCTGACCTATTGATGTGCCAGCGTTCATCAGTGTTGGTGAGTTAGGAAGAAACTCGAAGTTTACCATCAGATGGTAAAACTCTTCTTCAAGCGCTTTTATATCGGCTTCGGGGTTGTAGAGCTTATCTGCTGAAGCAACAGTAACAGCAACCCGTCTAAACATTTGGCTAGGTGTCTCGATAACGTTTCCCTCATCATCTTTTTGTAGATATCTTTGGCTTAAGACTTTTGCTGCATTTACGCTTACCTTTATATCGTTAAGGGGCACCCCAACGAATTCTCGAGCCGCCCGAACACTTGCCCGCATCTGACGATAGAGAATGTATGCCTTAGCTACTTCTGCCAGATTTTCCTCAATTAATACCTGCTCGACTAGGTCTTGGATTTGCTCTACTTCTGGGATTGGCATCTCTTTTGCTTTTCTCTCAAGCTTATTAGTAACTTTTTCAGCTAAGCTAGAAGCCAGCGTGCCATCTGGCTGTCCCACAGCGTTTAAAGCCTTATGTATTGCATTTGCGATTTTCTGCATCTCAAAGTTAACAATTCGACCATCTCTTTTGCGCACTTTAGCAACCAATTTGGTCCACCTCGCCTTAAAGACTCTTCCAATCTCAGATTCTTATCGATCTCGCCTCAGACCTTTAGGATTGTTTCTAGCTGACAACTTACCCTTTTTTGTTGAGTGTCTCACAATTAGGTGCGCTTTAATGACCCTTGTCTCTTGGTGCTGGCCTGCTTCTATATGGAAGCGGGATGTATTCTACCGATGGCCTTCTTTGTTGAGTTTGTGGGTAAAGTTGCATCAGCTCGTGAAAATCTTTTGGCAGGTTGCTATTTACCGGAAGCCCCAATGATTTTGCTTCATCAACACTTATTGGATAGTCGTGAGTCCAGCGCCCCTCGCTAAGTTTTTTTGCAAGTTCAATAGCTTGCTCCTCTGGCATCTTATCTTTAACCAGCTCAAAAATTACCTTATTTACCTGGTTAATTGCCTTTTTTGCTACGTCGGCAAGAATGAGGGTTTGGTCATCCCTGTTGCCTGGGTTTGGTATCTGAGCTGCAGCAAGTATAGATGCAGCTGGGAAAGACCCTCCCCTTGGATCTCCTATCTGCGGATCAATTGGCCCAAGCACGGCATTGGCATCCATTACTATCTCATCAGCAGCCAGAGCAATAAGAGTTCCACCAGACATAGCGTAATGTGGGACAAATACCGTGACTTTTGATGGATGCCTCTTGAGTGCAAAGGCTATCTGTTCCGCGGCTAAAACAAGCCCGCCTGGTGTATGCAAAACGATATCGATGGGTACATGTGCGTCTGTTAATCGGATGGCTCTTAAGATTTGCTCAGAATCTTCTATATCGATATAGCGAACAAATGGAATTCCAAGAAAACTTAAGGCTTCTTGACGGTGAATTAAAGTAATTAAGCGCGTCTTTCTGTTTTCCTCTATTCTATGGAGGAATTGCAATCTTCTTATATCTAAAATACGGCGCTGAATTATAGGGACAATAAAAAGCAGTATAAACAGCAGCCAGAAGATATCCGAAATGCTTATCCTCATAAACGTCCCTTTAACCTGTCGGCCCAGCTATAAAATCAGATTGTTTATTCCTTATTTTCAACGACATCATTCAATTCGGCTACTAGTACATTTGGATCAATGCCATGCAACGCTGCACCTTGTTCAATGTTCTCGAGCCTTGAAACCGCACAGCCAAAGCAGGCCAGACCGTATCGTTGGAAAACATCAACGGTTTCTGGATACTGTTCGACACATTCAGCAATAGACATGTCTTTGGTAATGATAGCCATCATGATCTCCTTGTAGATATCTGGTTGATAGGCTTGCGATAGGGAAAGCCAAGTTTACGTAGCTATATTGTATCTAAAAATGGCATCCACCGCACTGGTTGTGTGATTTGTGACAAGACAGGCAGTCATTCGACCCGCCTGGGATTTTTGCCTCACTCTTATTATATCCGGAAACCTTGCTGTGGTCTAAGATTAATTTTTTGTTGTCATAGTGACAGAGTTTACAGATATCGTTGCTCGGCTTTTCCTTTGATAAGGCAGCGATCTTATCTACATCGACCAGAGGTCCACATTTGCTACATTGCCAGCCTGACTCGCTGACTGTAACAGTACCGCCGCATGTCCCGCAAGTCTTATTGTCCTTGGTAATCTGCTTACCACATTTTGGGCAGAATAGCGTACCGGAGATTTTTACTTTGTTGTTTTCAGTCTTGCTGACAACTATTCTCCCGTCCTTGAGGTGGCACCGTGTGCAGACCTTCTCTTCTTTGATACGCTTCGCAAGGTTAGCCTGGTTACCGGCTTTCCTATTGGGGTCCATCAGATTATCATCGCCCGCATGGCAAAGGTCGCAGCTTTGCCCTTTCACCGAGTCGTGCATTTTAACCAGGGATGGGTTTTTGCTGTGGCACACGCAGGGCGGCATTGAAGCGTTGTTTTGCATGGCTTCTTCAGGAGGTGGCACACTGCCCTGATTGGAAGTCTTTACAGTGGATGGTCGAGTAGCGGGCGGTGTACTTAGCTCCGTAAGATATCTATCACTCTCGGAATTTATGTATAGTGCGTAACCTATCCCGCCGATAGTAACTGCCAAAGCAATCGCCAAGGCTATATAGCTTAGCTTATCGCGGAAAATCTTCAAACCAATACCTCCTTTTAGACCTCGACCTCTATCTCATTTCCTATTTTTCCGATATTGTCAACCGGTTGTCTCCTTTGTTCTTTCTTAGTTAAGTCGGTAACTCTTGATAGAGTAGTCGACTCGAGAACCGAGAGCATCTTGTCTTGCGCTGACTGCCAGGTCCTGTGAATCGGGCAGGTGGGTTTCCTATGACAACCAGTAGCGCCGATAAGGCAGTGATTTAGGGCAATAGGTCCCTCAATTGCCTCAATTATCTGCCTTATGTTAATTTCATCTGGTCTTTTGCCTAGGTAAATGCCACCGCCAGCTCCACGGATGGCACAAACCAACCCCGAGCTCTTTAAACTTGGGATTATTTGAACAAGAAATTTTTGCGGGATATCTTGCCTTTTGGCGATGTCTTTTGACATGATGGGCTGCTGTTCATAGTTTATCGCAAGGTCAACCATTGCTCTGATTGCATACTCTGCTTTTCTGCTTATGTTCATCCTTATCCTCCAAGTAAAACAACAGATGGACTGAGAATTAAAAAAGCAAAAATATATACTTAACTAAGTTAATCAACTTTATCATATTATGCACTAGCTATCTAATCAAGCATTGATTAAAACAAAGAGCCAGCACTATATCTATGTCTAATTCTCTTAACCTGTTATAATAAATCTCAATACTTTTAAGCCTTAACATAAGCATTGCTTTGGAGGATGCATGAACATCAACCAGCTTAGGGCATTTATTAATATTGTTGAAAAAGGAACATTTTCCGCAGCTGCAAAAGTTTTAGGCATCTCTCAGCCAGCTGTGAGCCTGCAGATACAATCACTCGAAGAGTATCTTGGCGTTGATTTGCTGGACCGCAAAACTAAAAAAGTTCGACCTACCGAAGCAGGCAAGCTTTTTTATCAAACCGCAATTCAGATTGTGCAGCAAATAGATGATTGCTGTCACCAACTTGAAGAACTTGGTGAGTCTGTTAGGGGCAAGCTTGCAATTGGGGGAAGCACAATACCCGGTACATATATTTTGCCCAAGCTTTTAGGTAGGTTTAAAAAAGCATACCCCGACGTTTCTGTTTTTCTAAAGGTTGCTGATACCAGCGAGATTGCAGAGCAAGTCATATCTGGTGAACTTCACGTAGGCTTGGTTGGCGCAAAGCTCGGCACTGGTCATTTAAACATCCGACCATTCCTAAGCGATGAGCTTATACTTATTGCGCCAACCAATCACAGTCTTGCTGGGAAAAAATCAGTATCCATAGAGGAGCTCTGTAAGGCTGATTTTATTACCAGGGAGCGCGGGTCAGGCACTAGACAGACAATAGACAATTACCTAGCTAACTTTAACCTGGGCCATTATGACTTAAATATTGTGATGGAATTAGGCAGTACTGAGTCGGTGGTCAGCGCGGTAAGCGCTGGTCTTGGCATATCAATTGTCTCAAAGTGGGCAGCTGAGCGCTGCTTAAAAGCTGGCGAGATAGCAACGGCAAATCTTCCCAGCCCAGGAATTAAGAGAAATCTTTATCTAGTTGTTGGGAAAAATGTGCTATCTAGACCAGCACAGGCTTTTCTATCCTTTATTGAAAACCTGGATGAAAATAAGGTAAAACCTTGAGAACTTCTTAAGTTCATTCTATGCTTAATAAAATAAATATTTGCGAATTCTAAAGACTCCGACCCGAAATCCCTAAAGCGATGCTATGGGATGAGGGCGTCGGGCTCGTGATTCGAGCGACCGGCCAGGGTTAAGCTGGAAACGGCTTGGCCTCCCGTCATTGGAAAGGAGACTTCGCTTAAGGTCGGTCTTTTCCATGGAAGACCGATTTTTTGTTCTATAAGCATCAAGGGAAGAGATTAACTTGAAAGGGGAAGCTGTATGAAAAAATCCTTCGTTGTTTTGCTTGCAGCTTTTGTGGCTGTACTTGGTTTTGTTGGTTGTGCTGGTAAGCAGGTAGTTTCAAGCAAGCCTGAAAAGGCTTCTGAGAATAATAAGCAGATGCAAAGTCGTATCGTAATCTTGGCTACTACCACGAGCACAAGGGATACTGGTCTTCTTGATGAACTGCTTCCTGCATTTGAAAAGAAGTATGGAATTATAGTAAAACCAATTTCGGTTGGCACGGGCGAAGCCTTAAAAATGGGCGAGCGCGGGGATGCTGATGTGCTGCTTGTTCATTCTCGTCAGGCTGAGGATGAGTTTATGGCAAAAGGCTTTGGAAAGGTAAGAAAAGATGTCATGCACAATGACTTTGTACTTATTGGTCCAAAGAATGACCCTGCAGCTGTTAAAGGCAGCAGCAGCGCTGCAGTGGCTTTTAAGAAGATTCAAAGGGAAGAGGCTCTTTTTGTTTCAAGGGGAGATGACTCCGGAACGCATAAAAAAGAGCTTAAGATATGGGATGAGGCAGCTATTAAACCAGGTGGGCCATGGTATATTACCACAGGCCAGGGTATGGCAGAAACCATTCGCATAGCTAACGAGAAACAGGGATACACGCTTTCAGATAGGGGAACTTACCTAGTTCAAAAAAATAACATCGATCTTGTGGTTCTACTTGAGAAGCGCGGCGACCTTCTTAACCCTTACGGAGTTATAGCTGTAAATCCAGCCAAGTATCCAAAGGTAAATTACGATGGAGCAATGAAGTTTATCGATTTTATTACGTCAGAGGAAGGCCAGAGGCTAATTGCAAACTTTGGTAAGGATAAGTATGGTCAACCCCTTTTTGTTCCAGATTACCGGTAAAGGTTAGGGACTAGGGGAGGGTGAGCTGGCCTCCTGTCCCTGGTCGGATTTTCGAGGAGCGAGGGTTAATATGGACCTGATTGTTGAAGGTTTTAAACAAGCAATTATATTGATAATAACTGGCGATGAGCTAGTAGTTGAGGCAACTCTTCGTTCATTAGAAACTTCTGGGTTGGCAGTTGCCGTAGCAATACTTATCGGCATCCCGTTTGGTCTTTTACTAGCTCTTACACGCTTTCCAGGAAGGAATATCGTTATTGGTATGGTAAATGCAGGAATGGGCTTACCACCAGTAGTTGTTGGCCTGTTTGTTGCTGCTTTGCTTTGGCGCTCTGGGTTGCTTGGTTTCCTGGGCTTAATGTATACCATTCCTGCTATGATAATAGCCCAGGTAATAATAGCATTGCCGCTGGTTACTGGGTTTACTGTATCTGCTATTCAACAGCTTAATCCAGAGCTTAAATATCAGATTCTGGCGCTTGGTGCGACCAGGTCTCAAATGCTATTTACTCTGATAAAGGAGGCAAGGCTAACAACGCTTGCTGCCGTAATGGCTGGTTTTGGGGCGATTATTTCTGAAGTTGGTGCAGTTATGATGGTTGGCGGAAATATAAGCCGTCAAACACGGGTGCTGACCACTGCAATCGTAGAGCTTGTTGGTAAGGGAGATTTTAGCCGCGCAATGGCGCTAAGTATTATTCTTCTTACGCTAACCTTTGCTGCAACATACACATTGACACATTATCAGCAGAGGGGGACTAGGCTATGAGCCGGCCATACCTCGAGATAAGCGGATTGATAAAGCGCTATGGCGCAAGAACTATCCTGGATATAGAAGAACTTGCTGTTAACAGGGGAGAACTTCTTGCTATCATTGGACCTAACGGCGCAGGCAAAAGTACGCTCTTGCGGTTGATTGCGCAGCTTGAAAAGCCAACTGGGGGCACTATTAGGTTTGCTTTTGTTCAAGGGGCGAACGCTGGATTAGAAATTCGAAGACGACTGTCCATGGTATTTCAGGATTCGCTTCTTCTCTCAGGAACGGTATTTGATAATATCGCTTATGGGCTGAAGGTTCGCAAAACTCCAAGAATCCAAATAGAAAAAAAGGTGCGTTCCATAGCTGAGATGCTTGGTATTTCTAATCTCCTTAGTGCTCCGGCAGGAAGTCTTTCAGGTGGTGAAGCACAACGAGTGTCCATTGCGCGGGCGCTTATACTTGAACCAGAACTTCTACTGCTTGATGAGCCGATGGCCTCGCTTGATCCACCAACAAAGGACTTGCTTCTTGCTGATTTAAATAGAATTTTAAATATGCTTAAGATGACAGTAATTTATGTTACTCACGAGCGCAGTGAAGCTGTTTTGCTTGCAGACCGATTGGCTTTTATGGATGAAGGCAAGGTTATTCAGGTTGGGCCAGCGCACGAAGTGCTGGATCATCCAATCAGCCGAAAAATCGCGGATTTTGTGGGGGCTGAAAATGTCTTTGCGGGGAGTATAGCTGGGGTCTCTGATGGTTTCTTGCGCATTAAGCTTGGCGATATAGAGATTTTGGCAGTCAACAAACCTGGTCAAAGCGGTGCTGTTTGGGTTTCAATCAGGCCGGAGCATGTCACCGTGGTGCCGGCCGACAGGTGCCAGGCAAATGGCATCCAGAATAATTTTAAAGGCACTATTGAGAACTTGATGAATCTTGGAGTCTTTTATAGAGTGGTTATAAACTGCGGATTTCCTATCTCGGCATTTATTACTAAGCAATTAGTTGATTCTATGGGCCTGAGGGTAAAACAAGTAGTTTATGCGTCATTTAAAGCTGAAAGAGTTCACATTATTCCTCGTGAGAGTGAGGAATGCGCGTATGGCTAGAAGCATAAAGACAAAAGAGATGTCAGCAATTATTCTTGCTGGTGGCAAGAGTACGCGGATGGGTCGAGATAAGAGCTCGGTAATGATTGGTGGAGAGACTCTTCTTGGCAGGTCAGTTCGTATGTTAAAGGGCATGTTTGATGAAGTAATTGTTGTCAACAATGGTCAAACCCCGCCTGTTCCAAGAGGCGTAAAGGTAGTCCATGATGATGTCCCTTATCAAGGCCCGCTTGGCGGAATTAGCGCTGGTCTAAAGGCTTCATCGCATGATGAAAATTTGGTTGTTGCAGTAGATATGCCATTTGTCAATCATCAGGTTATAAATTATCTTGCTAGTTTTGTTGGCGAGGCTGATGCTGTTGTGCCCAAAACCAATGATGGCTTGCAGCCACTCTTTGCGTTTTATAGCAAAAGCTGCCTGCCAGCAATTGAAAGGGCGCTAGCAGACAAAGAACTTAAGGTCACATCGCTTTTTTCGCACGTAAGAGTAAAGTATGTTGACCATCATATGATGGCCCATCTCAGCGGGGCTGATAAAACTTTCATCAATATAAATACAGAGGATGATCTTAAAGAGGTAGAAGAGGTAGAAAACCTGAGGGGTTGCGCAGAAACTTCCGAATCTAGCAATGAACTCCATATGCCGGTTGAGAGAGCTACAACAATTTATGTAAATTCAGAGGAGCTTGTAACCCTTCAAACCAGTCTCGAGCATCTAGATGAGCTTGCTTGCGGGTTTCTTATCTCCGAAGGCATTTTGCAATCACGTGATGAGCTGGTAAGCGTTCGAGTAAACGAAGATACTGGCGAGGTTAGGGTAAGGACAAAGCGCCCCAATGCAATTGCAACTAGGGTGCTTGGTAAGCGATTAGTAACATCTGGCTGTGGCAAAGGTTTTTCTTTTATAAATCCAGGGGACGCACTGGGTATCGCAAGGATTGATTCTAATTATACGGTTTCAATGAGTGCTCTTTATGCTCTTATGGCACAGTTCTTGCGGCAGAGCCAGCGGCCTGGTATGCATTCGTCAGCTTTGGTTGATCGGGACGGCGTGCGTTTTATACGCCAGGATATAGGCCGCCATAATACAGTTGATATGATACTTGGTAGGCTATGGCTTGATGGTTCCAACGGCCAAGATGCTATGCTTTTTACCACTGGGCGTGTTTCCTACGAGATGATAGTAAAAGCAGCCAAAGCCAGGTTTCCAGTTGTTGTATCACGAACAGCCGCAACAGATACAGCTGTAAAACTTGCTAAAAGGCTTGGTGTTGAGTTAGTAGGTTACGTCCGAGGTGCAAAGGCAAGGGTTTATACAGATGGAAATAGGATAACCAGTGAAAGGTGAAATATTGTTAAGTGTTGATGAAGCAAGAGAGATAATCCTAAATAAAATAGATCGCTTGTCTAGTGAAGAGGTGCCGATTCTTGAATCGCTTGGGCGTGTGCTTGATGAGAATGTCTATGCTGAAATAGATTTACCGCCATTTGATAGCTCGACAATGGACGGTTATGCGGTTCGCTCTGAAGATACCATGGGAGCATGGCCAGCGGGGCCGATAGAGCTAAAAGCCCTCGAAGGTATTGCTGCAACCTGCAGGCCAGAGGGTGAGATTGGTGAGGGTGAGACAATTCGCATTATGGCAGGTGCGCCCCTACCAGAAGGTGCTGATGCAGTAATCATGGTCGAGTATACCGAGCGCATTGATGATAGAGTGTTGATTTATTCCCCAGCAAGGCCAGGCGAGAATATCCGGTATGCGGGTGAGGATGTAAAGAGGGGTGAAATTGCTTTAGCAAGAGGCAAAAGAATTGCGCTAGGAGATATTGGAATACTTGCTGCCCTTGGAAAAGCAAAAGTCGAAGTAGTTAGAAAGCCAACCGTAGCAGTTATCGCTGCTGGGGATGAACTTATCGATATAGACATGCCGCTTTCTGCTGGGAAAATTAGAAACAGCCATTCGTACGAAATTGCGGCGCAGGTGATCGATTGTGGCTGCGTACCGCTTATTTTGGGAGTTGCTTCAGGTGGCCAGGAAGCATTGGCAGCTAAGATAGAAGAAGCATCCAGCGCTGACATAATTATTATAATCACAAGTGATGTATCTGTCAGCGATTGTGATCTTATAAGGGTTGTTCTAAACCAGATTGGCGAGATTATCTTCTGGCAAGCTGTAATGGAGCCGGGTAGGCCGCTTGCGTTTGGTATTGTAGATAGAAAGCCGGTTATTAGTCTGCCTGGAGCAGCATCTTCAATAATAAGCTTTGAACAATTTGCAAGACCTGCGCTTCTTAAAATGAGCGGCCGAACAGATATTTCAAGGATATCAATCGAGGCTGTTTTTGAAGGCGAATCGTTCAAAAACGAATCCGGCTGCTATAAAATGGTCAGGGTAACTATTGAGAAAGAAGGTAACGCTTTTAAGGCAAGGTTAGGCGGTTTGCAAAAGTCTGAGGGTTTAAATGAGAGCCTAAAACCAATGGCGTTAGCTAATGGTTTAATGGTTATTCCAGAAAATGTTAAAGAGATACAGGCAGGAGATAAAGTTACTGTTCAACTGTTCGAACCAATCATAGATTAAAAGATAGGGGCAAGAATCCAGGGACCAGGGTCTAGATTTGGGTCTAGAAAGTGGGTATCACCCTCCCCTAACCCCTCCCCTCAAGGGAGGGGGAATACAGAGTCTAGCCTCCCCTCAAGGGAGGGGAACAAGGGACCAGGGGCCGGAGACGGGCAACCGGCAAACGATAGGGACCGGGGTTAGGAATTAGGAGAGCCTGTCATTGCGAGGAGGCTGCAAGGGACGAGGGATAGGCAAAGAAGAATTGTCATTGCGAGGAGCGAGCCGGCAGGCAAGCGACGTGGCAATCTCATTCCCCTCCTAGAGGCCAGAGGCAAGGGGAGGAGAACAATTTTAATTGGTTGAGTCAATAATTAGGGCAAAGCAGCAGGAAATAACTGTTGAGGATAGATTAATCAAAAGAGATGGTGACCTAATGTGGGAATGACGATAACTGAGAAAATTTTAGCGGCACATGCAGGCAAGGATAAAGTGAGTCCTGGTGACCTAATTAATATAAAGCTAGATTTGGTTTTAGCTAATGATATAACAGCACCGATTTCAATAAAGCAATTTAGAGAAATCGGCGTCGATAAAGTTTTCGATAAAGATAAGGTAGTGCTTGTGCCAGACCACTTTGCGCCAAATAAAGATATCGATTCAGCAGAGCAATGTCTTATGGTGCGACGTTTTGCTTTCGAGCAAGACCTCACCAATTACTACGAGGTAGGCAGGATGGGCATCGAGCACGCTCTTCTGCCTGAAAAGGGTTTGGTTTTACCAGGAGATGCAGTTGTTGGTGCGGATTCCCATACTTGCACATATGGCGGCTTAGGTGCTTTCTCTACTGGCATGGGAAGCACGGATATTGCAGCTGCAATGGCAACAGGCGAAACTTGGCTTAAAGTACCCTCGTCAATTAAGTTTATATTCAACGGCCAGCTAAATCCTTGGGTTAGTGGCAAGGATTTAATTCTTTATACAATTGGCCAAATTGGTGTGGATGGCGCATTGTATCAGGCCATGGAATTTACGGGCGATGCGATTTCAGCGCTATCAATGGATAGCAGGTTTTCAATTTGCAATATGGCAATCGAAGCAGGCGGAAAATCCGGCATTATTGCACCGGACGATAAGACGCTTGATTACGTAAAAAGCCGTGCGAGACGCGATTTTACTGTATATGAGAGTGATAGCGATGCCGAATATGCTGCTGTATATGAATGGGATGCTTCAAATATAGAGCCGCAGGTCGCCTTTCCACATTTGCCATCAAATACGCGTGGCATAAGCGAAGTTGGCGAGGTTTTAATTGATCAAGTGGTCATTGGTTCGTGCACAAACGGCAGAATTGAAGACCTAAGGATGGCGGCTCAGGTTCTTAAAGGTCGTGAAGTGGACAAGAAGGTGCGTTGTATAATCATCCCAGCAACACAGGACATTTATCGCCAGGCCATTAAAGAGGGCCTGATTGACATATTTATAGAAGCTAAAGCAGCTGTAAGTACGCCAACTTGCGGACCATGCCTTGGTGGGCACATGGGTATCCTTGCGAAAGGTGAACGGGCTGTTGCTACAACAAACAGAAATTTTGTTGGCAGAATGGGTCATCCTGAAAGTGAGGTGTATTTAAGCAATCCAGCAGTGGCTGCAGCTTCAGCTATAGCTGGAAAGATTGTTAGTCCAGACCAAGTCAGGGGCTAGGGTCTAGGGGTCAGGGTTAAGAATTAAAAATTCAAAATTAAGCATTAGCACTCTTAGCAGTAAAAGCAATAACTGGCAGTAGATAAACAGTTATCTAACAACAAAGAATTATCACTAGTATCTTTTAGATAAAACAAATACCTGGTAGTAGATAGAGGGTTATCTATCAACAAAGAATT
>ENA-ORXB01003130-ORXB01003130.1-sediment-metagenome-genome-assembly--contig:-NODE-3130-length-12251-cov-4.732873_pt1 | contig 12251 bp, 12 predicted proteins | sample MGYA00237863_ERZ511475 | MGnify/ENA primary metagenome ERZ511475 (study PRJEB26305, sample SAMN06343858) | sediment metagenome | isolation source: hot spring sediment | place: Canada: British Columbia...
GAGCAGGTCGGAAAACCCGAAGGTGGTTCTGGGGTTCAGGAACTCGTCAAAGTACATCCCCTCGGCCTTGAAGTTGGTGCCAAAGTCGAGGAGGAGGGCCGTGCCGCCGTCCTCCAGGAGTACCTTGTTGCCGCCGATGCAGTCGGCGCCGTCGTAGAAAGTGAGGAAAACCGCCACAATACCACCCAGTTTCCTCTCACATCAGCGAATCAAAGAGTTCCTGGCTCCAATGCCTTAATCGCTCAACCTCTTCACGCCACCCGGTCGGTTGCCAGCGACGGAGGTCGTTCGCCATCCCCTCCACCGATACCACGCTCGGTTGTCGAGCTATTCGGCCACCCGTCGGTGTGAGGTTCTTGTTAGAGGCGTATTGGTAGTGTTGCGGAGGGGAGCCTGTCTAGTAGTTGGCCGTTTTTTGCCTCCATCAGGAGGAAGTGGCGGATTGTCGTGGTTCCCCCATCCCGCTGCTGGGTGATAGATCCGATATACAGGAGGCGTTTCCTTTTTTCCGTTTTCAGTATTGCGTGGCGCGAACCGAGCAATAGCCCCCTTTACATATTCTTCGATGAGCTCGATACATATCCACCGCCTGCGCAAACGTTCGCAAACTTCCCCTGTGACACAGCTTCCGGCAAACGGATCTACAACAATATCGCCTGGATCCGTGGTCATGCGAACAAAGAATTCAGGCACCTCTCGAGGAAAGCGTGCTGGGTGGGGCTTTAACCCTTTCTCGCGACAATATTGGAGGTAATAGCTGTTGCTTTCAGTATTCGGTATTGCAATCAGATTGGGCGGAATGGCAGCTCCATTATTAACCAGAAAGTGTTCACTAATATCGTGACCACTAGGCCGCAACTTCGGTTTGTAACCATTTTGAAGCAGCTGTACCATCGCTTCACTATAAGGCCAGAGTATCCGCCGATTGCTTGCTTTAGGCCAGGGGGTCTTAGCAAGCCACCATACAGTGTTTACGGCATCTTTGACGCGGATACGACGTACCGTTACCCACTCAGCAGGCGTCGGAAGTTTTGATGGATTCCACCAGTAAAAGTCCTGAGCAAGGTGAAACCCATATTCTTCACACAACATAATAAGGAGTTTGAAATGATACAAATGGCGTGTGGGTATACCGCGATTCCAGGTTCCCCCTAAGTCAATTACAAAACTCCCAGACTCCTTCAGTACCCGATGAATTTCTTTGGCAAAAGGACGAAACCAATCTACATATTCATCAGCGGGAACATTGCCATACTCTTTTTTTCTAACGAGAGCAAAAGGTGGGCTAGTCACAACAAGATCAACAGAGTTGTCAGGCCACTTTCTCAAAACCTCCAAAGAATCACCCAGGATTATCTGGCCAAATTCAGTTCTGTAATAGCAGTTCTCGGCGGTAAATAGAGTATCTAGACTCATATCAACGCCCCTTAGCCAGTACTTTATGAACCGGCCTTCAGCGAACACCGCCGCTTACTCCTCCTTCTTGCCTCCAATTACTTACTCCTGGTTCGTAAAACCTATCTGAATTTAACTTCAGGTAGGGACCCCTCCGAACCAGGCATACACCTCCTTTCCGGATTAGGGGTCTAGGTCCAGGAGTCCCACCTGGAGCACCCGCGGAAGGGTTCTCCCCTCCCCGTACCCTCCGTGGCGGTCTCTTTCAGTCCCCTTGTCATCGGGGCAAGGTCTGCAACTCAATACGGTTGTTGCGCCTTTCGCCAGCAAAAATAGCTTTCAGCCATCGCGTGTTTGCAGGATGCGTTGAGACGAAATTCAGCCGGACTTTCTCCACTAACCTGTCGATCACCCGAAGGCGAAATAGCCGCGCCCACCCGGCGGTCCCAAGAAGATAACAGGCCGCACAAATGCTCCGCCTGCCTTGCCTCGGATTGTATTCTTTACACTTTTTTTGTCTCACTCGTCGGGTCGCACGCATAACCACCCAACCTGCGCACCAGGGCCTCGTACCACCAGCGTAGGAAGCCGATGAGACCGGTTTCGCGCACCCTGTCCGGCAATTGATCCGGGCCTCCCGTCCACAAAGGCGTAAGGGTTCGGAGCCCGATCTCCAGGGCAACCACGTCACACCACCCCGATTAACCTGAAGCAATCAGGTGCGACGGAGAACTCCGGCATTTTGATTCTGCACCGGAGCGTCGAATCCTGCTAGAATAAGGCAGAAAATAGAAAGATCCCCCAGATAATCTGGCGCCTTTTCGGTTGGGCAAAGTCCCCTCCGCTTTTTTCTACGGGGCCACCCGCTTTTCTCCGCCGATTTGTTAACTCACAGGAGACGTTTCCTGAGCCAACTCCGATCCCGAATGTCGCAGGTGTCTGTGCTAAGAAACAAGTCTCCGAGGGCTTCCAGCACGTCGCCTTCGCAGAGCTCGTTGCCGACGTAGATCTCGTAGCCCCAGCTGCTGAAGACGTCGAAGATGTCGCAGGAGCCTTTCACGACTCCGGAACAAGATCTTTCCGGCACGCGCACCATTTTCCTTCCTGGAATCCCAGAAAACGAGGTTCGAGATGGAACTGCGAAAACACGAAAGGCCCGGGAATAGCCGGGCCTTTTCAAACAAACCGCATCACCAACGGTCAGCGCGCTTCCTGGCGCAGATAGGGGGGCTTGGGAAAGTCGATCTTTACAGGTTGCTTCAACCGCCTGTTGGCCAAGACCATCTCGCCGGGAGCAAGGTTGGCCACCACAACTTTCGTCTGCCGGTCGAGGTAATCATAGGCCGGCTTCGAAAGCTCCGTCGTACCCGTGACCCCGACTAGGCTCGTGGAACAGTTCTCGTAAACCTGGTGGTGGACGTCAGCCCTGAACTGCTGGGCCGTGAACAGCGAGATCCCCTCGGCGCGGCCCACCCTGGCCAGATCGATGATCTCCCTACCCAGCGCGGTGAGCTTAATCCCTGTCGGGACGTACCGGTTCAGCTCGTCGATCAGGATGACGATATGCCGAGGGAGATCTTGCCTGTTCTCCCGACAGGCTTCCTTCAGGCGCCGCACGATGTCGCCCACTACGAAACCCTGGAGCTCCAGGTCGTCTTCGAAAGGCTGAATGTCTACGACCAGGATGCGCCCCGGGACGAGCAGGGACCGGACGTCGTCGCCGACGTACTTGACTTCTATGTCGGCCTTCAGGGCCACTTTGTCCCTCGATTCGACGAAGATCCCTTTGTTGGTTATCAGCCGGCCCAGGTGGCGTTTAAACCGGAAGACCACGCCCTCGCGCTGAGCCCGTCCCACGACTTCATCAGGGTAGTTGTCGAACCACTTGAGATGCTCCCAGGTCTTCACTTGGGTGTCGTCCGGAAACCTGGAGCTTCCCCTGAACCTGAGCTTCCCACGGGGGTAGGCCGCCGCGATGTGGGCAGTGATGCCGGCTATGGTGTACTGCGGGTCTTCAACCTCCGAAAAAAGCAGATCCAGCTCGTCGTGTACGTCTTCCAGGGTGTACGCGTAGTAAAACACCCGCTTCTTGTCCGGATCAGAGTACACGTCCCGGGCGTGGCGGCGCGCCCAGGGAAGGTAGTAAACCACGTCGCCGAACGGCTCCGCCGGTATATCCAGCAGCCCGTACATCTCTCGGTCGTACGGCTCCAGGTAACCGTCCGCCGGCGGCTCGTCGATGTACAGGAGGTCGCGCTGCTTCACGTTGAAGAGGATGGCGGCAGTCCTGTCGCCAAACCGGTGCATCACCGCCTTCAGGAGGAACATCAGGTAGGAGGTCTTGGCCGCCAGGCCGGACGTACCGGAAACGTTGACGTGGGCCGCTTCCGGGCCCAACACGTAACGGCTGTCGAGCTTCAGGGGAAGAGGTTTGCCCGCTGAACGCACGATCACCCCAGCCGGCAGGAAAAACTCAGAGGGTGTGTCCCGCATGCCCAGGGCCACTTCTATTTCGCCCTCCGTGGCAAATGAAACCGGCGTGTCGTTCAAAACAGGATACCAGACGGGCCTTTTACCGGTGCGGGAATAAGGGGTGTCAACACCGGTGTTGGCGACCACGTCCGCTTTCGCCACCACCGTCGTTATCCTCCTGGTGTTGCCTTCCGCGCCTGGATCGCCGAAGTTCGAGCCCACGAAGTTGGAAAGGTGGCTCGGGGCGTCGGTCGGCGCGGCGATTTCCTTCACCACGCCCACGGTCCGCGACTCACCCTGGTTCTCGACGGAAACGTAGTCGAAGGGGTTGACCACGGCGTCCTTTTTAACCCAGAAGGAAAACGACGCCGACGTACTAGGATCCCGCTCCACCGAGGAAACCCGGCCGATGAATTCGCTCCCTGCGCCAGGGCCGGACGGCGCCGCAGGCCCGGTCTCTTTCTCCAACAACCCCTCCGGCGGTGCAACACCTTCCCGTGGAAACTTTTCCGAGAACTCGCGATCCCGCAAGAGAGTCACCTCCCCAGAAACAGGAGTTGTCTCAGAACCAGCGAGGGCAAAAGAGTGCTCTTCACCAGAAGCTCCGCCGCGTGGACAGGGTAAATGTGCGCGTGCCAGCGGCGCTCCGGGTAAACGCAGGGGAACCTTTCCGCAAAGAGGGCCGCGCTCAACTCCTGGACAACTGCGGCCTTGGCAGCGTCCCACGACCCGGGCAGCACAGTCTCCACCTTCACGACCCCCTGGAGGTAGTTGTCGAGGCACTCCGCCGGCCACAGCCGCAGGTACCAGAATACAAGACCGCGGTACTCCGAGTTCCGCTGGGCAAGGACCGGAGTGCGGCACCCGACAAGCAGCTTGCGAAGGACACCGGGAAGATCGAGCGTCCAGGCCAGCTCGCGGAACGTCACCACGGGGCGCAGGGAGAAGGACTTGGCCAACCCGACAACTTCGCGCAGGGAAAGGAAGCAGCTGTCGCGAAGGTCGCCGTCGATGACGAGCCACTCACCCTGCGAGCGAGGCAAGGCGGCCGCCGCTCCGGCTTCGAAGTGGTGCAGCCTTTCCCTGGCCTTGGCGGCAAGCTTCTGACGAAGATCTGCGCCGGGCTCGGGTTCGCGCTCCAGGCACACCGGTTCGAGTGGCCCCGTCACGGAGCGCAGCGCAGACCAGGCGGGGGCCGCTTCGGTGAACGGGAAAAGGGCGCAAAGCCGGCGTTCAAGCCGGGCGGTACTGATCTCCTTCCGCCGCCGCTCCACGACGCCCACCGCGATCTCGGACACCAGAACCGGGTAGGTCCGGCCCCCGGCCAGGACGTCGCCCCAGTAAGAGGTCCTGAGAGAACCGTCAAGGAAATAGGTGAACAGGTCGGGGCGGTCCGGAGGGCCGACTTCGAGAGATACTGACCGGGCCGGCTCGACGTTGTAGCACTCGTGCCGCCCGCCGTCGAAATGCCGGTCGTCCCGGGCCCTGTCAGGGTCCGGCGGCTCTGCTTCCACCGGCGGTTCGTCGGTCGGGGAAGCAGGCACGAACTCCAGCCCGTTCTGCCGGAGCACATCAACTAGGGAAGAAGCCGCATCTGAAAGCGAAGTTAGCTCGGTCAAGCCATCACCCCTTTCGGCTCTCTGAGTTTGAGTGCTGTATAAAGATCCTTCGCGTCAAGAAACTTCCGCTTCAGGGCCTCGTAAGGAGGCCACGTCCCCCTGACTCCCAGGACCCGCCTGGCGTTGGCCACCATTTCCAAAAGCTTGGGCGTCCAGCCGGGAGATACAAAGCTGTCCTTTTCTAGGGCATCCAAAGGCTGGTAACGCATCGGGTAAACCGCCACGCCCCAGTCCATCAGGTCCTGGACGCGAGCGAGAAAGTCGTCAGGCGTGTCGAAGTAGTTGAACATCACGTAGACTAAGATGGCACGCTTCCTGATTCCCGCGGCCGAAAGGGTCTCTATCGCCCGGCGCACTGCTTCTCTCTGAACTGTGCTGTCGTAGGCCAGGCGGACCAGGGCGAGTTTGAGCCTGGAAAGACGCGAAGCTATCTCCGGCGTGACGAGCCGAGCGTCGAGGCCCTGGTTGAAGTCCACCCGGTACGGCCGGCCCGCCGCGTTTCTCAGGGATGCCAGTTCCGCCAGCACGTCCAGACGGTGTGGCGAAGCCAGGAAGTTGTTGTCCAGCAAGATAACTGACGAATGATCGTCTGAAACCAGGTGCGACACGCAAGGTTTCGCCTCAAAAGTGGGTTCCAGCTGCGGCACGGCGCAGAACGGACAGCGCCGGATGCAGCCGCGGGAGCTGAAAAAGACGCTGGCCTTACAGTCCGGCACAAGGTCGTAAGCTGGAAGCAGGTCTTCCAGTTCCTTCACAACACCCCGCCAGATGACGTGGGGCCTTATCTCTTCAGCCGCGTGGTCCGGAAGCAGCGAAGCGTATATCCCACCAAGCACGAAGAGGGCCCTCGGGTACCGGGAGCGGTAAAAGTCGACTGCAACCCGCACGGCTTTCCAGGCGTAAGTGAAGAGCGAAGTCACGTAGACAACGTCGGGCACAAAACCCGGCATGGCGGGACACCTGACAAGCTCAACCAGATCCCCACGCCGGCGGTGGTAGGAAGCCAGCTTCAAAAGACCGAGCGGCGGCAACGGGCTGTAGTAAGACGGCTGCACCAGCAAGACGTTGAGCCGCCCGGTAGGGAGAAACGCAGAAAAAGAATCTAGGGATGTCAGGACAGCCGCAGACACGGCCACTTCCCCCTTTACACCAGTATACTAACTTCTGGAGATGGAAACAAGCAGAGGCTCATTTCCCTGGACGAGGGCATCCGGCAGGGAAACGAATTCCACGCCCGGCAGAACCTGCCGGAAGCGAAGCTCCTGGCTTTCCAGGCAGACCACAACGTTCTTTTTCCCTTCCCCGGCGCGGACGTGGGTCAGGTAGTCCTGGAGAAGCCTTCGCTTCACCAGGTCGTTCGTCACCAGGACGGTGACGAAGACGCCGCCTTTCTCCAAATCGGCAAAGGGACGGGCGCAGGGCCTGAAACCGGGGAAGAGCCTTTCCACTTCGGCTTCCACGCGGTCGAGGCTGTTGAGAATTCCAACCCCGAAGGGGTACGGGAGCGCGAGCAGCGAAGGCACCCCGTCACAGGGCAAGGTCTCCACGGCACGAAGGGTCTCGGGGGACGGACACAAAACAACGACGCCGTCCAGCTTCCAACCGCGCAGAGAAGCCCAGTCGCGCCTGAGCGCAGAGAGAGTGGCGCGGCGCACGCTCTTGTTCAGGAGATAAAGGGCATAGGACACCCCGCCACGGGAGATTACGGCGTCGAAGCGGGCGTTACCGCGTATCTCGGCCCGGCGCTTGTACTCCAGGGCGAACTGAAAATCCCAGTTCCCAAGTGCGAAGTAGACGTCGGCAACCCTGGCCCGGTACTCGCGCTGCCAATCACGGCGCACATCCAGGGGGCGGCTGTTAAGCCCCAGGGCGGCCAGACCTTTTTTGCCGATCTGGACGTACCGCCCGCGGCGCAGGACGTACCCGCGCTCCTCAAGGACGGCAAGGCGTTTGTAGTGATACCTCTGGGTACCATAGACGACCTGAACCTGATCAAGACGCAACACGCAACCCCTGGCGAGCAGCGAAAGCAGGGCAACATCCCGCGCGGCAAGTTCCGGCTGCCTCACAATCGATCCCCCCATAACGTCAAGCTGGAAATCTGCCTGGCCACAAACTTCCGGCTAACAGAGCCGAAACTGGTCCTGGCGCGCACAACAGAAGAAGGCTTTCCCGATGCACGTCTTCCTGGCGTAAACACCTTCCTACTGTTCTCTCCCCTCTGTTTCCGCCCGAGCGGTATAGGCGCGCTCCGCGTCTGCCCCCGATTTGCCTGGGTTAACAAGGCGGTCAACATGGGTAGTTGGTATACCGGTCTATTTGTGGGGAAATCAGAAGTTGTGGATAACCCCGGTTTTTCCACCCGTATTCTTGGCCTTTTCCTTCATTATTGATATTGCACTCAAGACAACAGGAATGATCCGGTCTTGCTCGAAGACGTAGACCTCGGTGCGCGGGTGCTCCCTGTCGACATCTCCCATTACCATGAATACCATTTTGTCCCAAGTATCTCTTCTGACGACCCCGGCGTAACGCAGCCCGTTGATGATTTTGCTTATGGCCCTGTTGTCAGGGTCCCACCAGGTCATCCGGGGTAAGTAGGCAATGATAACGCAAAATGCTTTTTCGAAGCTGATGTCGCGGCCGAGTTTTTTCTCCAGCCTGCGGACGGCTTCGGTTACGGGGTCCGTCCAGTTCCTGTTCAGCAACTCGTTGTGGAGCACATGCGACCGCCTCGGGAGGTAGTCATTGATCGTAATGGCAAGTATTTCGTCAGCGTATTCAGCTTCGGCCAGGAAGGTGCGGTCTTCTTCTTTCAACTCGCCCCAGACGACCAGTTCCTGCTCGACGTTTTGGAGTTCCTTCCATATGGCCATGCGCATCTTTTCTGCATCCACGTATATCCTTCTCAAAAAGTCTCTGGAGTGATCGAATACGGACAACCCCATTCTCCCCTTTCTAAGCCTTCTCCAGCAGTTCCGTGCTGACTTCGACGACAACCTCCTGGTTGAAGAAGGTAAAACTTACCTTCGCCTTCTTCCCGACGACGGAGAGGACGGTCCCCTCCTGGCCTTCCAGCGGGCCTCCAATCACCCGCACCCGGTCGCCCTTCCTGATGGGCGGCTCGGCCGGGGCGCTCAGGAGGCGCGTTATCTCCTCCTCGGTCACGGTCCCCAGGGTGCGGCACCTGGTCCTGGCCAGTCTCAAATACTGATCCGGCCAGACCGCGGACTCGACGAAGACGTACCCGGGCGCGATCAGGACCCCGTCCTTCTCGGGGACGATTACCCTCCCGATCACGTCGGCCAGGCCGTCGCCTCTCCTCTTCTCCAGGTAAGTCTTGACCTTGTTCTCGTGCCTTGCCGTGACCTGGACGGCGAACCACTGCACTGTGTCTTGCCCCCTTTCGATCTGGTATTTCTGAAAAGAATTAAGGGGAGCTTTTTTGCTCCCCTATAGATCTAGGAACTTGTCCAGGGCCTTGACCAGCCTGGGGTCGACTCCCGGCATGGATTTCTGTTCTCCGCCGTCCTTTGTGGGGTTCGCCGGCACAACCCGGGCATTCTGGAGCAGCCTGGCGATTTCCTCGACCTTTTGCAGCAGTGCGTCCAGCCGGTCTCCTACCCCGCGGTACGTTTCCAGCGCGGCCCGGACGACTTCCTGGCGGTCCTTTTCCCGCCACAGCCAGTGGTCTGCCGGCAATCTCAAACTCAGCACCCTGGTGCGCAATCTCCCACCCCCGAGTGTATACACCCCGGAACCTGCTTTTTCTCTGGATCGCAACCGCCTTTTCGCTGATTTCTGTATACACCCGGCGTCGCGTCTGCGGACGTGGTGTTTACACCCTGCACCCAAAATCACCCGCCGCGCTTAGAGTCTCAAGGCTTCCCGGGTGTATACACCTGGTGTATACACTTCGCCCATTTTTGAAGCTTTCACGCCTTGTATTATCCGGCTTTCCAAGTGTATACACCAAGCTGTATTTCCCGTCCTGCTTCATCCGAAGTGGGTGTAGGACACCCTGCACGCCTTGCGCAGCAAGGCTTCCGCCGCCTTTTCCTGCGCAAGGTGTAGGACGCCCCTGGACGACGAAGGCCGCCGCCCGTCCTACACCACCCACCTGCAACGCAGGCTTATCGCAGCAACCGCAAGGCCCGGCGGGCGTCCTACGCTTGCGTAAGCAAGCCGTCCTACACTTGCGCTTCTGAACTGCCGTCCGGGCCCTGGTTTTCCTGGTTTTCCTGGCGTTCTACATCCCCGGCTGCCTTCGCTTCCTTGAAGTGCCGCACGGCCTCCAGCACGTCGCCTTTGCACAGCTCATCGCCAACGTAGATCTCGTAGCCCCAGCTCCGAATGACATCGAAAACGTCGCCGGAATCTTCGCGCAGGGGGATCACCTTAGCGGAACGTTTCTTTACCAACCGCTTCACCCGCTTTCTCTCTAACTTGAGAAAACCTCCCGCCTGCCAGCCTGTAGAACCCCAGGGCGTTGGCCCACTGCGGCTCGGGGACAAGCTTCGCGCCGGGGAAAAGTCGCGCGATTTCCGGGAAGAACTCCTCCGCACCCCCGCCGGCCAACAGTACGTGGTCCAGCACGTCTATCTTCTCCGACCAGGCCGCGGCCACCGCCTGGGCTATGGCCTGGCCGACTTCCCGGCGGGCCGTGTCGAGCATTGTGCCCACGCCGAAGGGTCTGCCCCGGAAGGTTATCTCCCGCCTTTTGCTCACCCAGATCTCCTGGGCGTCGGTCAGGGCCAGGGGGACTCCCGCCGCTTCGGAGAACTTCCCCGCGAAGACTTTCAGCGCCGTGGCCACTCCCATCTCGAAGGACGACGTGTACGACTGCAAGGGGGCCACGCCTTCCGGGGAGCACTCTACCAGGATGTAGTCCGTGGTGTGGAAGCCGACGTCGATTACCCCGAGCAGTCCTTTTTCTGGCAGGCTCTCCAGGGCGTAAAGGGCCCCCACGGCCTGCGGGTAGACCGCCACCGCGTCGAAGGTTATGTACTTCTCCGGGCCGCCGTCCACAGAGACGTAGGCGTTCAGGGAACGCAAAAGGCGCGCCGCCTCGTCCCTCCGGCTGCGGTAGTAAGCCAGGGGCAACCCTACGGCCAAATCGGTCCTTTTTTCCGCGCCTGCAAGGTAAGCGGCGGCTAGCACAAGGCACACACTCGACTCCTGGTGGAACCTGTCCCGCGACAGGGTAAGTTGCGCCGCCCGGCCCTCTTTTAACGCTGCTTCGCCCACGAAGAACCGGCGCCTGCGCATCTCCGAGGGCAGCCTAAACTCCAGAACGTGCCTGTACGTTCTTCCGAAGTCCAGGCCCGCGTCGCTCGCCGGTGCAACTACGGACGGGAAGATGACGCGGCCCCTTTCTGAAACCGCCTTCGTGTAGCCGTAGCCCAGGTCTATGGACACCAACACAGTACCACTCCTATCCAAGAAGTTTGTCCTTTCCAAAATATAGGCGAAAGCCCCAGCGAAAATGCCGGGGTCTTGTGGCAGGAAAACGTTGTCTTTGTGGAGAACAATATTATGTGCGCCGCCGAGCTCTCAGGGAAAAGCGGGCTATCGGGGCGAAAGGCCCGCCGCGCACCTATGGAGACGCCCTCGCTTGAGCCCGCGGCAGTTTTCTTTCAGGGACCGGCTCCCAGGTACCGCGCGAACAGCTTCAGGCCTACCGCCTGCTCCACGGCATCTTTTCTGGAAAACCAACTTGGTGAATACCAGCTATCTCCCCTTTCTTTCTCCACGCCGGTCGGCCGCCCCGGGCGCGGGGCGTGGTTAAAAAAGAACCCGGCTTTTCAGTCGCCGGGTTCAGCGCATGCACCGAAAGCATCCCGCCTCGATCCCGGGAAGAGCCCCAGCACCGCGTCGAACTGCTTCCCCCAGCCCGGGAGCCTGCGGGCCATCCGCCGTGCCTTCTCCACAAATATCTTTCCGCACAGCACCAGACGGCAAAGCGCCCCAAGGCGTCCCTGCGGGTGAGGATCGTCCGCCAAGGCAAGAGCCAGCCACCACGGACATTTCGGGTGGCGCACGGCGAGCCACCGCTTTTGGGGGTTCGGGTCGTGCGCCAATACACCAGCTTGCTCACATGCGGGTCCGCAATCTGCACCGCTTCGCACGCCGCTTCATGTCGAAGTATTTGACCGTGTTCACGGGGCGCTCGAGGATGCGCCCGATTTCAGAATAGGAAAACCCCGCGTTGCGGAGAGTTGCTATCTGTTCCTGCTCCCGCTCGCAAAGCCGCGGCGCGGCCCGCTTGCCGCCGAAGACCTCCCGGCAACGGGAAATAAAGAAGTCCACCTGCGGTTTCTCTCCCGCGTTCTTGCACAGCAGCACATAGGCGCCGAAAAGCCGCGCAACCTGCTCCGGCGTGAGCATTCCGCCACCCCCTAACGAGCCACCAGTCTACCCATGGCGGCCAGTTCATCCGCCACCTTGCCCAGCCGCAGTTTCCTGAGCGTGTCCTCCAGCGGCCAGCTGGTCTCCAGGTCCCACCCGTGCAGGGTGTAGTACTCGTCCAGCATGCGGGTCAACTCTTCAGGTGAATTGATGGCATCGGGGTCGGATCGGTCGGGAGAACGCTCGTGCATCATCCTCCAGGGCAGGACGTCGTGCTCCCGTGTGGCGCCTTCCCGCACGTTGATGCACTTCTCCAGAGTCACTATGCGGCGCCCTGCCTCCATCAGACTCTCCCCGCTCATCTCGTAGCCGGTGGCTGCTGCGAATACCTGGGCCATGAGCTGCGGGGTTACACCA
>ENA-ORXB01003131-ORXB01003131.1-sediment-metagenome-genome-assembly--contig:-NODE-3131-length-12240-cov-4.525446_pt1 | contig 12240 bp, 6 predicted proteins | sample MGYA00237863_ERZ511475 | MGnify/ENA primary metagenome ERZ511475 (study PRJEB26305, sample SAMN06343858) | sediment metagenome | isolation source: hot spring sediment | place: Canada: British Columbia...
AGGAGGGGGGAGAGGGGCAGGGGGAGGGAGAGGCGGGGTTGCAGGGCGGGGAGCAGGCCGTAGGCCAGGGCCAGAAGCTGCACGGGGTGGAAGGAGCGATAGCCGGTCAGGTGCTGGAGCTGGAGGCGGCAGGCGGAGCATTCGCTGGTGGTGAGGGTGGCGCGGGCGGCGCGCAGGGCGTCGGCCAAAGGCTGAGCCACTTGCAGGGACAGCGGCAGAGCGGCAGCGTGCTGGCCCCATAAGCCGGCCATGCCGGAGCAGCCGGCGTCGAGCGGCTCCACACGCAGGGCGGGTACCTGCTCCAAGAGCGCCGCGGTGGCTACGGGCCCGCCCAGGGCCTTGAGATGGCAAGGCGTATGATGGGCCAGATGCCAGGGGAGGGGTTGGAAGTCTTGGCGCAAAAGCCCCTGCTGCTGCCACTGGACGAGGAGAGTCGTCAGCTCCTGGGTGTGTTCGGCGACGAGGCGGGCTTCGGGGTCGTCCAGGAGCATGGGGTAATAGCGGCGGAGAAGCAGGGCGGCGGTGGGTTCGGAGCAAACGATGTGGTAGCCGTCGCGGACGCATTCGGCGAGGAGGCGGACGTTATGGCGGGCCAGTTCGCGGAAGGCTTCCAGGTCGCCGGCGCTCCAGGGTCCCAGCCCGGCGGAGCGTTGTCGCGGCGGGACATAGACGGCGGAGCCGTGGTGGCGCAGGACAGCGACAACCGCTTCGGCCAGCGAGGGGTCATGATAGGCGGCGTAGAGATCGACGAAGTAGGCGAAGCGCCCGCGGGCGGCGGGGGGCGGATGTTCGGTCAGGCCCTGGCGGCGCGCCCAGCGGAAAAAGGAGGGACGGGCGAAGCGGGGAAGGCGGCGCTGGCGCGAGAGGCCGGTGAGCTTTTCCAGCAGCCAGCGGAACAGGCGGCGGCGTAGCAGGAAGTTGCTCAGGGGGGCCAGGCGGCTGCCCCAGGCGGCCCAGAAGTCCAACCGGCTGAGGAACCATTCAAAGCGGCGCGGGCCTTCCGCCGCGTGCAACTGCCCTTTCAGCTCCAGCATCAGGCGTGGGACATCGACGTGGACATCGCACTCCAGGCGGCACATTTCGCAGAGGAAGCACCAGTCGGCGATCTGGGTGAGGGTGTCGAGGTCCTCCGGGCGCGGGGGATGGTTGTGCAGGAGGCGGAAGAGTTCGGCTTTGGCGCGGGGGGCGGCCAGTTCCAGCTCACTGAGGCGGAAGAGGGGGCACATGCGCTGGGGCAACTGGTGGGTGCGGCAATCGCCACAGCGGGAGCAGCGGGCGGCTTCGGCAGCGGCGGCCGGATCGAACACCACTGGCAGAGGGCGGCGGCCATTGCCGCTGAGGGTGGCGGCGGGAGTCTGCGCCAGCGGTTCGTAGAGCGGCCAGGCTTCGCGGCTGGGGTCCGGACCGACAATCTTGCCTGGATTGAGCAGATGGCGCGGGTCGAAGATCCGCTTGAGTTCGCGGTAGAGAGGATACAGGGGGCCGGCCTGGCGTTCGACCCAGGGGGTGCGTGCCCAGCCGACGCCGTGCTGCGTGCTGACCGTACCGCCGAGACGCAGGACCAGGGAGTGGACTTCCTCGGCGAGGGTCCAGAGGCGGACGCGGTCCTGAGGCTGCTCCAGGTCCAGCAGAGGCCGGAGGTGGACCTGGCCCGTGAGCAGATGGATGAGCAGGGCGGCGGTGACTTCCCGGCGCTGGAGCAATTCGAGCAAAGCGGCGATGAAGGCGGGGAGTTCTTCGGCGGGGACGCCCAGGTCTTCGATACCGGGCAAAGGCCGGGGACCCGGACCGAGAGCGTAGAGGCCGCGGACCGCCTCCTGGCGCACGGCCCGCATGCGCGCCTGCTGCTGCGGGTCGCAGGAGGGTTCCGCCAGCAGTACCGCTCCCGCCGCGGAACAGAGGGTGTTGGCCAAACCCCAGCCGCGCTCCAGGGCCTGCTCCGGACTGTCCGCTTCGATGGTGACCAGCAGGGCGGCGGCCACGGACGGCGGAATGGCCAAGGCGCCGGGATGTGCAGGGCGGCGACGCAGCGAAAGCAGACGCTGATCGAGCAGATCGCAGGCTGTGAGGGGAAAGCGGCGGCAGTCGCTCCCGGCACGTACCGCCGCTTCCAGACTGGCAAAGCCGAGCAAGAGCATGGCGCAACCGCCGGGCAGGGGAATGGTGCGCAGGCGGGCGGCGGTAACAAGGCCGAGCGTCCCTTCCGAGCCGACGAGCAAGCGGGCCAGGTCCACCCCCGCAGGCGTCCAGACGTCATCGAGGCGGTAGCCGCAGCGGTCATACGGCGTGGCGGTGGGCCGGCAGGCGATCAAATGGCGATGGGCGGAGAGCAGTTCGGTGACACCCCGGCGGATGTCCGCGGTGCGGGGTCCCTCCGCGGCGGCGAGCGTGGCATAGCGTGCCCCCGCTTCCACGCGCTCGCTGCGCTTCAGCGTGCAGGAGCGCGCCGCCGGACTGATCAGGCGCGCTGACTCCCCATTGTCCCAGAGGACCTCCAGCTCTTGCACATAATCGCGGATGTAGCCGTGGCGGTAAAGATTGGAACCGGAGGCATTGGTGGCGATCATCCCGCCGATGGTACAGACGTCGCCGCTGGCCGGGTCGGGAGCCAGGCGCCGGCCCTGCTCCGCCAGTGCCGCTGCCAACGCCGCATAGCGCACCCCGGCTTCCACGGTGACACTGTCGGATGCGATCTGCCGGATCGCCTGGAAGTGCACGCTCAGGTCGACGATGACCCCGGCGCCGACGCTCTCGCCGGCCAGGCCCGTCCCTGCCCCGCGCGCCGTCACCGGCAGTTGGTGCTCCTGGCAGTATTTCAGCAGCACGGCCAGGTCGTCCGCATCCTGCGGGATGGCCACCGCCTGCGGTTCCACCTCGAAAATGCTGGCATCGCGGGCATAGAGCCGCCGGGCCACCGCATCGACGCGGAGCATCCCCCGGAACAGCCCGCGCAAATCCTCGGCTAACGTTGTTGACGCTTGCGCCACAGCGACACGCCACCGGTCCGCTCTGGACCTGTCCCCGCCGCGGAGTCCCCCGGCTCGTGCAAAGCCGGTTTCTGCCAGCTTAGCAACTCCCGCCCCCGCCTCCAACCCTCCCCGCAGGGAGAAACGCAGAAGGAAGCGGGACGGAAAAAGAGCAGGAAAGAGAAAGCACGGCGGAAAGGGCAGGGAAAAGGCGATCGCCACCTTCGGCCCGGCGGAGGGAAGCGCTCAACTGCCGCGGCCAAAGACCAGGGCCATCAATTCTGCCCGCGTGGCGGCATGTTCCAGAAAACCGCCGCGCATGGAACTGGTGATGGTCCGAGCGCCCGGCTTACGCACCCCCCGCAGGCTCATGCAGGTGTGGTCCGCCTCCAGGATCACTGCCACGCCACGCGGACGCAAATGCTCCATGATCAGGTCCGCGATCTGCTCGGTCATCCGTTCCTGGACCTGCGGGCGCCGGGAGACCACCTCCACCACCCGCGCCAGCTTGGACAAGCCGACGATCCGCCCGTTGGGCAAATAGGCCACATGGGCCAAGCCGATGAACGGCAGAAGGTGATGCTCGCAGAACGACGCGAAGGGAATGTCCTTGACCAGAACCATTTCGTCATGTTTCTGAACGAAGGTTTTGCGCAGATGGAGGGCGGGATCTTCGTGCAGGCCGCTGAAGACCTCGGCATACATGCGAGCAACCCGCTCGGGCGTGTCACGCAAACCTTCCCGATCCGGGTCCTCTCCAATAGCGAGCAAAATTTCCCGCACAGCTTTGCGAATGCGCTGGTGATCCACAGGCAAGGCAGCTTCCTCCCCGATGCAGGTGGGCAGCGATCCACTCCCAACGTCCAGCGGAAAACCGGACTGCCCCAAACTTACGGCGGCGCTTTCGGCGGCAGCCGGACCGTTCCAGTCCCATAGTCCTGATGACGGAAAACCGGACTGCCCCAAACTTACGGCGGCAACCGCACCGTTCCGCTTCCCGGGCAGTCAGCCAGCGGTGTCCGCGCGCTTGCCGAGTTGCCTTCATTGTAGGTAGCCAGTGGCGGCCTTTGCCACGCGCGCCCGACGGTGTTCCTGGACAAGGGGAGGCAGAGGAACTGGCCAGGCTTCCGGCGGGAGTGACTGTGCCGTGTCACAAACTGCCGAAGCCTGACTTCTCCGGCGGGTTTCAGGGGTTGTCCCAGCTCAGGCGGATGCGGGGGACAGGGGCGGGCAGGTGGAGGCGGATGAGGTCCACGGCGGTGCGTCCTTGCGGCTCCGGGGCGCGTTCCAGGCGGACATAGCTGGGGGAAACGCGTAAGCCCGGCAGATAATGCAGGCTGAGCACCACCGCCCCCTGTTCATCCGGCACCACTTCTTCCAGGACGATGCGGTCGCAATCGCCCCAGATTTTCTCCGCTCGGCCCGTGAGGAGGTAGGAGTGCGGACGGGGGATTTCGAGCAAAGCCAGCGGCCCCTGACCGTCCTGCTGCTGCCAGAGGAGGCGGGCGCCGGGATAGCGCTGCCAGCGCCGCAGACTCTCGTCACTGCGGGCCACGATCCAGCCGATGTTGAACCAGCGGAGCCACTGTTCCAGCTCGGCGTCGCTCCACTGGCGGAGGGGCCGGCCCAGCCAACTCCCCGCGCGCAACACACAGTAGCGGTGCTCCAGGCAGGCGTGCAGGCCGCCGATGTACCACCGCTGGGTCGCCAGGGGAAGCAAGGCCGAGGCGGTATCCGCTTCCCGTTCCCGTTCCTCCCAGAGAATGCGGGCCGTCGGCTGGGTGTGCTGACGGAGCTGCCCCAGCAACTCTTCCTCTACGGGCGTCCAACCCAGACGCAGGGAGGGCGAAGCCGGTTCCGGCCACCAGGCGTCAGCAACTTGGGGCGAACCCACGAACGGCAGAGCTAGCAAAGCGGCATAAACCGTCAGAGCAAGGAGGAAAAAGCCCCCGCCGCGGCGGCAGGCGGTCTCGAATAGCCCCACTAGGCCGAAGAGACCCCAAGCTAGACTCAGCACTTCCAGGCTGCGCTGTCCGGCGGCATCGAGCCACGGCCCGGTCGAAAAGCCACGGGCGGCCAGCGCTGTGAGGCTGCCGGCCAATGCGATCATGCTGCCGCTGCGCCAGCGGTCTGCCCACCCTAGCAGCGCGGCCAGAAGGCCCGCCGCTGCCACCACGCTGCCACCGGGCACGCCGCCCCAGGACCAGCCCGCAAACGCCGCCCCGACCCCCTCCCCTTCCCACGCCGGACGCAACCACCAGTACTTCCCCCAGTCTGCCAGCCACCAGGCGTTCGGCACAATCCCGGCGCAGGCGATCCCAGCATAGGCCAGGTGCCAGGCCAATCCCCGCTGCGGGGCCATCGCCAGATAATGCACGAAGACGAACACCCCCAGGGGCACCCACAACAACGGCTGGCAGTACCAGATCACCACAGCGGCGGCGGCGCTGAGAAGCCAGGCCTCCACGTCCAGCGTCTGGCTGAAGCGGACAAGATGGGGGACGAACACCAGGGCGGCTAAACCCGCTGCCAGTCCGTCGACCAGCCCGTTGGCGAGCAGCAGTTGCACCGGGGCGGACCAGGTCCACACACTGGCAAGCCAAGCCGCGGCTAGCATCCCCGCCGGCGAGCCGCCCGCCCCCCACACCGCAAGTGCTGCCACCGCCGGAATCGCCGCCACCAGACCCCACAGACCCCACTTGTATACCCCCGCCGCATACTCCCCCCCGGCGAGCCAGTACCACACCTCCGCCAGGCGGCACCCTTCATCAAACACCGGCGTCTTCGGATAACCCGCTTCAAAGGACGGATCATAACAGACATTCTGCCCCGCCTGCCACAACCGCGCCGCCCCCAGCACCGCATGATACTGATGCAACGCATGCCGCCCCGACAGCACCGGACGCTCATCGCACAACCCCGCCCAACCGCCGAAAAGCTGCGCCGCCGCCACACCGTGACCCGCCAGCACCACACCCCCTGCCAGCAGCCACCACCACCGCCAGCCGTTCATCCCGCGCACCTCTCCGGACCGTCCCCTCTCTGCGCAGGGGAGCACAGCGTCCCCCTGAGAGCGCATCACTGTAACGGTCTTGCGGCGGGGCATCAATCCCAGGCGCTCTCCCCCTCCGTTGAACCTCCTTCCCGGTGATTTCGCCTCGCTTTCTGCCGCCTGGGGGAAATCTGATCCGAGTGAGGTGAAACGGGTTGGAGGAGGGCGAAACGGGTCGGAGGGGGCGAAACGGGTCGGGGGTGGAGCGAAACGGCTCCGGCGCTTGAGGTCCGGCGGCAACAGCAGCAAGGCCAAGGTGGCAGCCGTAATGGTGGAGCCAAGGCAGCGGCAGGGCCTTCCCCCAGGGGCGCGGTCAGCAAGGCTCACGTCGGGGTTGACGGCCTGGAGCACCGGTGGTATCTCCGCCGAACCCACGGCACGGATCACCGAAGCAGAGAGGCCAGGCGGGACGACCACGGGGGACGTCCGCTCAGGTTGGGCCTCGCGGAAAGCGGGCCAATGGGCACAGGCGGCTCGCCTTTCCCGCGCACCGCTCCGTGGCTGGTATCAGGAGGACCCGGCGTGATACGACTCTTCCGACGACTGGCGGCAGGTTTGGCAGCCCTCGCACTGGCCGGACTGAGCGTCCCGGCTCAAGGCCAGCAGCCCGCGACCACACCCCAGGGAACCGCTCCATCCCGGCCCACCATCGCCGTCTTCAACATGGCCGCCGTTATGCGCGACTACGGCAAAGCCAAATACCAGGTGTACCTCCTCAACAAAAAGCGGGAGGAACTGTCCAAGGACATCCTCGTCTGGCGCTCGGAATTGGCCAAACTCCAGCAAGAGTACCAGCAGCAGCAGGTGGCGGAACTGCGCGACAAAATCGGCAAGCAGATGGTCGAACTGAGCCGCAAAATCCAGGACCGCGAAGCCGAGGTCAACCGTATCCTCAACGACGAGGCGAGCGCCATTATCTCGCAACTTTACGACGAAATTAAACTGGTAGTGGACAAAACTGCGGAGATGAACGGCTATCACATTGTCTTTGCCTATCCCGATGCGGTCACCGCTGAGGAGATGAAAAACCCGATGATTAAGGAGCTAAAGCTCAAGCCGCCGGCGGCCCAGCCGTTCTACGTCGCCCGGCAAGTGGACTTGACACCGGTGTTAATCCAGACGCTCAACGCCTGGTATCCCCCCAAGGATGCCCAGGGGAACATCGTGGATGTGAACAAGCTGCCGCCGTTGGGTCAAGGGGTGACGCCCACGGGCGGTTCGGCCCCCGCCAATCCGTCTCAGCGCTGAGGGAGAAGCCCAGGCGAGCGGTTTTGGACGCCGGGAAGCCTCAGGGGCAGCGGCCCGGCCTTTTTCCTCTAGCATGGCAAGACAGTTCCAGGGTAAATTCCCTTGTTCACTCGTGCCGATATTTTCAGAGGCCGACCGCGGTGCGCTCCCGCAGGGATGGTGGGAGCACAGTTCCGAACGTCGGCCTGCCCACGGATAGCAAGGAGGCACCGTGCAGATTCTGGCCACACGCGCGCAGCGCACCTTGGCTCGAAGTGCCGCCCTCACGGGGCGGGGATTGATCAGCGGCCAGCCGGTCCGCCTCAGCTTGCATCCAGCCCCGCCGGATAGCGGCATCGTCTTTCGGCGGCTGGACCTGCCCGGCGCCCCGCTGATTCCCGCTCAGGTTTCCGCTGCGGTGGGGACCCAACGGCGTACCACCCTGAGCAGCTCCAGCCACAGCGTCACCGTGGTCGAACATTTGCTGGCTGCTCTCGCGGGCTTGCGCATCGACAACTGCCGCATCGATCTGGAAGGACCGGAACCGCCGGGCCTGGACGGCTCCGCCGCCGATTATGCCCGCCTGCTTCTGAGCGCTGGCAGCATCCTTCAGCCCCGCCCGCGCCGTATCTGGAGTGTCACGCAGCCCCTCACGCTCCGCCGGGAGGGCGCGACCTTGACTTTCCATCCGCCTCCGCCTGGCTGCTGCGAACTGCGGCTGACTTACCTGCTCGACTACGGCCCGTTTGCTCCCATCGCACCGCAGCGCTTCAGCGTCCGCCTGACACCCGCGGTCTTCCTCCAGGACGTGGCCCCCTGCCGCACCTTCCTCACCGTGCGGGAAGCCCAGCAGTTGCGCGAACAGGGCATCGGGACGCATCTTCAACCGTCGGACATTCTGGTCTTCGGTCCGAGCGGTCCGGTGGACAACCGCCTGCGCTTTGCCGATGAACCGGCCCGGCACAAAATCCTGGACCTGATCGGCGATCTGGCCTTGTTCGGCGAAGACCTGGCCGGGCATATTGTGGCCTGCCGGTCCGGCCATACCCTCAACGTGGAACTGGCCCGGCGTCTGGGACAGGGACGGCAAGCCATCGCCCGGCCGACTGCGACACGCGCCCTCTCCTGGGCCGCTTGACCGGAGGTTCCGCTCCCGCATCCCGCGACCATCATCCTGGGGTTGACATGACCCGTTTACGCACCGCTGTCATCGGCGTCGGACATCTGGGCCAGCACCATGCCCGCATTCTGGCCCACCTGCCGGATGTGGAACTGGTCGGCGTGGTGGATGTCAATCCCGAACAGGCCCGCCTCGTCGCTGAACGTCTCGGCACCCGCCCCTACACCCACTACCAGCCGCTTCTGCGCCAGGTGGATGCGGTGCATGTGGTCACCCCAACCGTGTATCATCACGAGGTGGCCGCCGCCTTTCTCGAAGCCGGGGTTCCTGTGCTGGTGGAAAAGCCGATCTGCCGCACTCTGGCCGAAGCGGACCACCTCATCGCCCTGGCCCAGCGCGCCGGCGTCCCCCTCCAGGTCGGGCACATCGAGCGCTTCAACCCCGCCTTCGAGGAACTCCTCCGCCGGCCCATCCGCCCCAAATTCATCGAAGCCGAACGCCACGGCCCCTTCACCGGCCGCTCTACGGACATCGGCGCGGTCCTGGACCTGATGATCCACGATCTGGACCTGCTGCTGACCCTGGTCGGCGCTCCTGTGGAGCGCGTGGCGGCGGTGGGAGCCTCCGTCTTCGGCGGGCACGAGGACATGGTCAACGCCCGGCTGGAATTCGCCAACGGCTGCATCGCCCACGTAACGGCCAGCCGCATCACCCGCCATCCCAAGCGCCGCCTGCGCATCTGGGCGCCCGAAGGGTACGCCGGCATCGACTTCGTCACGCGCAAGCTGATCCTGGTCCAACCCAGCGAGGAGGTGCGCCGCTACGGCATCCCCTTGGAGCAGCTCGACGCCGCCGCCCGCGCCCGCCTCAAGGAGGAACTCTTCGGCCGCTACCTCCAGGTCCTTCATCTTGACGGCGACCGCAAGGGGGACATGCTCACCGCGGAAATCCAGCACTTTTTGCACTGCGTCCGCACCGGGGAACGGCCCCGCGTCAGCGGTCAGGATGGCCGGGAAGCCCTCGCCCTGGCCGAACGCGTCCTTGATGCTCTGCACCAGCACGCCTGGGAAGGCCACGCCCACGGACCGGTCGGACCTCACCAGCTCCCTGCCCCCGCGGGCTACCTCTTTTCCCCTGCTCAACTCGCCCGTCCCGAAGCCGAACCTAACGCCGAAGCCGCCTGAAACCAGCCGCCTGAAACAACACAGGACGCCGCTGGCTTCGCCGAAGCTGGGGGATTTTCGAGAAGAACTCGCTTCTTCCGAACGGCTCGCTTTTTCCCAAAGGCCCCCCTCAAGGACGAACAGGCCTCAAGGACGAACAGGAGCGGGAATCTCTGGCGGGAGCAGCACCGGCGGCGGACAGGCACCATTCGGGCAGGAAGTCGGCATCGTCGGGACGACGGCAGGACGCGCGCCGTAGGGTGAAAGGGGCGAAGCCGCTCCCTGCGGTGGGACCGCTCCCTGGGCTGGGACCGTTGCAGACGGCGGAAGTGTTCCCCGCGGCGGGACCGTTTCGAGCGGTTCGTGGTCCGGGGCGGCAGCGCGGATGGCCCGCACGGGCGGTTCGAGCAGAGGCAGAGCCGGCAGGGCGCTGCTGCGGACTTCGCTGCGTCCGGTCACGGGATTGGAAGGCGGAGTGCGGCCTGTCGCCGTGGATGCCGTGGCGGTGAGGTGGCCGCCGCGGTCGGAGAATACATTCCCCAGTTCCCGCGCCGCGGTCCGCGACGGCGGAGTCCGCAGCGACTCCAGCCAGGCCCGCTCCAGGGCATCGACCGAGTCCCAGCCGTAAATCCGCCGCACTGCTTCGTTCCAGCTTTCGACCGTACCGTGATAGCGGGGATCGTTCCCCTGCATGCCGAGGGCCAGGAATTGGAGGAACTTGGCCCGCCCGATCTGGCCGCCCCCGCCGCGCTCCACCAAAAACGCCGTCACCGAGTACCCCTGAGCATAGACCACGATCATGTCCCGCGGATAATCCGTCATGCGGAAGAGGGTGCGCAGGACGTATGCCCGGCCGGCGTTGAGGATTTCCCGGCAGCGGATGTCATGCTGGAAGCGTTCCTCTTCGTTTTCCGACAGGACGCTGCCGCCTTCATCAGCCCAGCGCGGCACAGGACGCCCGAAATAATGGGCGAAGACGGTGTGGGTGATCTCGTGGGGCAGGACGCTGTGGAGCAATTGCCGGACTTCGCCGCGGATTTCCATCTGTTGGGAAGCGACGCCGCCACGGGGATGGAAGGAGAAGGTGGTGGCGCCCCCTGCCGATCCCAGCTCAACGCGCACGCGGAGCAGGCAGCGTTCCGGCCAGGGAGGCATTTCCCGCCCCAGCCATTCCAGGGCTTTCTGCCGCCGGTAAAACTCGGCCATTTCCCCAAACTTGCGCGCCAATTCCGGCGTGGGAGCTTCAACGCGGAAATTCGGCGTCTCGAAGACGGCCGCTGATGCTTCCGCCCCGCCCAGCAGCACACTCCCGGTTGCAATCGCCCCAACCACCAGCCACCGCAGCGTCATTCCCTTGACCTCCGTGGTAACGACGCCGGAACCCTCGACTTCCTGTCGATCGGCTTGTCAACTCCGTGCGTCAGAAGTTTATCTGGCAACTGGCGTGCCGGGCATAGCGCGCGGAAGGCTCCCCCCAAAAACCTGCCGCTTTTCCTGCGGCTCAGATGCAACTTCCCGATCGCACCAGACGTAGCGAAGAGATCAGCGGACGCTAGCGTCGCTGTAATAACTACAACCGGCGCCCCACCCCTCCCGCCGCCTGGTAAAAATTACAATCCGCCCGCCTCTCTCGTTCTCAGCCCCAGGCATAGACCCAGCCGCAGGGACAAACTCAGCCCCAGGGACAGAACTGACCTCCCTCCTCCGCCTCTGCACATCCCCACCCTACTTCAGGAGTCTCCTTCACCTTTCATTCCGGCCCCGGACAGGAACCTTTCCCCCAGCGAAGCGTCTTTGTCTACAAAGCCGCAAAATCTAGCCCCGTTAGCTTCGCCGAGCTAGTTCGTCGGAACCGGTAGCCAGGTGCGAGATCAAGCGTTCGCAGTGCTGACCCACTTCCGGAGGAAGCTGCATGCTTGCCTGCCGTTTTCTGGCTTGCGCCGTTGTCCTGGTCGGGACAATCTCCTGGGTCTGGGGTTGGACGCGAGCACATGACCAAGCGTCCCGCATGCCGGCCCTCGCTGGTTTGGTTCCGGAACCCTTTCGCTCCCATCCCGACCACTGCGCTTTCGGGGTTTATCCGGACCGGATGAACGACTGGGACATTGCCCAAGGGGAGAATGGCCGCTGGGCCGTGCTGTTGCTGGTCCGCGCAGCGGTCGAGGCGTTGCGGCAGGGCGATGGCCCCCAGGCCTGCTTTCTGGCCTCGGTAGCCAGCCATTATCCTCAGGATGCGTTGTGCATGAGCCACAGTCCGCTCCTGATGATGAGCAATGCCAGGGCGTCAGCCGATCTGCTTCCTGCTTCCGTCCGTCCGCTGCTGGACAAATTGCCGGTGGAACGCGCCAGCCGAGAGGTGCGCCGCTATGGCCGCGGACGGAAAGCCGAGTTGATGAAGAACCGCGGCTTTTTCACCGCGCAGAAGCCTCCCGAATTGTTACCGGAGCTTTACACGGGCGTCCAAGGCTACGTCCACGATTGGCTCGAAGATACCGCCGCTGCTCTGTCCTTGCCCCCGGCACAACGAGCCGCCATCGTCGGCGGGCAGAGTCTCGGCCAACGACCCGCCTGGACCTGGCCAGAGATTCTTCGGCGACGCAGCCAGGCCTTGCAAGGCACGCCTCTGGAACGGCTGGCCGAATACGAGCGAGGCAACGGCATCGAAGGCTGGAGCTTCTACCATCGTTGGCTGGCCGCCGAATACCAAGGCCA
>ENA-ORXB01003137-ORXB01003137.1-sediment-metagenome-genome-assembly--contig:-NODE-3137-length-12194-cov-84.443262_pt1 | contig 12194 bp, 9 predicted proteins | sample MGYA00237863_ERZ511475 | MGnify/ENA primary metagenome ERZ511475 (study PRJEB26305, sample SAMN06343858) | sediment metagenome | isolation source: hot spring sediment | place: Canada: British Columbia...
ACGGCTTTTCATAATCCAGTGTTCATGCAGGTTTCAGAAGAAAAAATATCATTTTCACGCATTATTGAGGTTTAATATAAGCAATTAATTTATCTCCATTTGACTCTTTGGCAATATCTTCAAGTGTAACAGGTTGACCTTCCTCAACTATCGCTAATGCAATATCATTTTTTGTTGGAATATGATTTGCAAAATATTTAAAGCCTATTATTGGCAATCCTACTTTAGTTTCATTTAAGGATAATAAAAGATATGGATTTTCTTTTAATATTATAGGTATATCTTTCCCTTCCGTTAATTTAAAAGAATAATCTAAAACCTCAAATCCTTGTAAATTGTTTTTATAAAACGCAAGATAATTAGATTTAGGAAGTAATTTACCAACTTGAATATCTCTAAAGCACCTTAGGCAATAAGCCTCCTCTTCTGGGGTTATCTCTGCTATTGGATATTTATGACAGCCATTGCAAGCTTTTTCATCTCCTTCAATCACTTCCGGACGTATGAATTCTTGGGGTAGCCATCTTCCTTTTTCAGTTAGGACAGCAAATAATGGTTTATTTTTCTTTTCATTAAGTTCAAACTTAAGTTCTTCTAAGGAACTTGGAAAATCAATAAGATCTTTCCCAGAAATTTCTCTGATTGCCAAGGAGATTGATAATTCCGCGTTCATTTGGCTTAATGTCCATTTATCGAATTCTTTTTGAAGATTATCAATTAGATTGGAAGATTCCTTCAGATTGGGAGCAAGAATGTAAAAATTGCCACCGGCCGAGAAAATCAAATTACAAAATGGCAATTTAAAAGAGTGAAGAACCTTATGAGCTGCTATTTCTGAAATAAGTTGAACATAAAATGACCTCGCCCGCAGTCTTTTGGCAATTTTACCTTGTTGAGTAAGGACATCAAAAATAAAGGATTGGATACCAGATATATCTCCCCCAATTAGACATAACAAATTTTTTGATACATCCAAATTAATTTCAGGGTTTTCTTTGTGATAAATATATAAACAACCCGCAATAGCAGCCGTGGTCTTTAAGTGATCGAACAGAGGAATGTCAGGTTCGTCTTCATAAGCAGCGCTGGGAATGCACCAGCAATATTTCCATAGTAGGAAAAAAAAGAAGTTCAACAAATTTTCTGCGGAAATATTAACAAAATTTGTTATTTTGATTTCATCATTAAATTTTTTCAATAATTCTGAATATTCTTCTGGATAACATTTCTTTTGTTCTATAGGGAATATTTCTTCAAGATTTTTACTCCCTAATGGAACAATTCGGCTATATTTCTCAACTTCTGGCTTAGATTTAATTCCTATTTTAGAAAAAATGGAAATAAGACGATCTGTAAATGGATCACCTTTTTCTTCTTTTTCTAAATCTATGGCAGTCCTATCCATACCCGCCGAAATGGCATCAGCTAAAGAGATGTAGTTTACATGATAATGATGATTAGATATTGCAGATCTAATGATTTCTTTTTCTCTATCGCTAAAAACAGGGGTAATCTTCTCGGCAAGATTGTCTTGAAACCATTCTTCACCCCAATGGGAATGATCTTCCTTTTTGGGTTCTTTTTGAGCGCGTTGGACAAACTTTCCAATGTCGTGAAGAAGTGCCCCTAAGACCACAGCATGGAATTCTTTTTCCTTAAAGGTCATAGAACCTCCCAATATTTAAATACAAGATTCAAATTCAAGATTTAGACGAATTCCACAATTAAAATTCAATTTCTTCGCTTTCTATTAAAGACTTAAATTCTAAACTCTTAATTTCGGGAATGGAAGCACCAATGATTCCCTGCATATCACCATACATTTGAGTAATATTGGTAATCACTCGCTCAATCTGTTTTTCCCTCTTGGCCCAGATTCTGTTCATTACAGCCTTTTCATTCTCCAGATCACTCCTCATTGTTATGAAAGCCTTGACAATTGCCTCAACCTTCTGGCTGAATTCAGGCCCTGAGAGATAGCCATAAAGAGCCTCCATCTTTTCATGTTTTCCTATGGCTGATCTTTTCTCGTGGGCAACCTGGATAAGATTCATCCTTAATGCGATTGCAAGGCAAGGAGCAAGTGGATATTCTGTGACCCAGATACCATCTATGAGTTGAAAATGACTCACCTCTTTTGGCATGGCTGTTGTCACAATTACTGCGATTTCAGCCTTTGCCTCCCTCTGATCCTCCTTTAATTTATCAATCCAGCCATCATTCCAATTCTTCGTCCTTTTAGCTTCCCAAATAATTGTTCCACAGTACTGACCTGTTGAGTTATAAACTTTTTGGAGGACATCTGCCCCCTTCCTCCCTTTAGAGATAGGTTCAATCTGATCGAGTGGGAAATGGGTCTTCAAAATATCTTCAAGTTCAAGTTCCAAAACCTCACCTTTAAGTTGAATTGGACCTTGCTCTGCCCTTCTTTTAAGCTCCTCAATATCCTTCAAAAGATCGTTGATTTTCTTATCTTTCTCCAGATCTTTAAGCCGATGTTCCTCAGCAATTCGGTTTTCAGCCTCCTTTCTGATCTTCTCCCGTTCCTCGTCCAATCGACGTGAAATTTCGAGTTCCATCGATTTCTGTCTCTCTTCAAGCTCCCTCCGCTCCTTCCTAAGCTGAAATTCTATTTTCCGCATTTCCTCCAATCTTTCTTCTTTCTGTTTTAACTCCTCTTGCAGGTCTTTTATTTGAAGCCCCATGGATTCTTCTAATCGCTTTTTAATTTCATCTTCTATCTTTCCTCTCTCAAGTGCTAACTTCTCTTTGATTTCTTTTTCGAACTCTTTTTGAACCTCTTCTCTAATGGAGTGTGTAATCGCTTCCGAAAGGGGAATTTCTTTATGACAGTATGGACAAATTATTTTTTGGTTAACCATATCTTTACCTTTTTAAATAAGAATTCGAAATCAAGACTGGATTAAAATTTTTGCTTTTTCAACCCTTACGCCATAACGTTTACTCCCGTGTTTCCCTACCGGGGTGATAATAAAATAAGGATATAAGGTCTCATCCTCGATATGTTCTTTAAGAGTGGCATTGATCTTGCTGATATTCTGCCTGAGAGTATCTTGGTCTATACCCCCTTTTTCGCTCCAGTGTTTTATGAACTCCTCAACTCGTCCTGAAGAAGTACCATAAATTGTCTCATAATCCTTGACCATCTCTTCCAGGGCTTTTCGTTTGGAGATTTCTCTCAATGTTAAAAAACACTCCGTACAATCGAAACAATAGTTCCGCTCAGGGAAACTACATCCGTTCTTTTTCTGTTTCAATAAGTAGGTATAAATAACCATTTGAATTGGAACCATATCAATAGACGTCTTCCCAATAGAAACGGTTCTTTCCCTAAGGCGGATCCTAAGAGGGGGCTGGATAGAAGCCATGTCAATTTCTTTTTGCCCCTCACTGACAAGCTCTTTAAATCGTTTTCCATTGAGATGAATTTTGTCTCTGAGGCGGATAAATGGAAGTTCAGCCAAAGAAATTTGGGCTTCCCGGGTATGGAGCATTTTAATCACTTTCCCATTAGAGCTTTTTATTTTAAGAATTTTGTCTTTCTTAGGCTTATAATAAAATTCGGGATGGGACTCGAATTCAGGGGTTACCAACACATGATAGAGTTTATCCCAAGGTCGGCCAAAAAGCTGAAGGGCCGAACCGAGATAAAAAGACATGGTCTTTCTGCCTCCTGCCAGGGAACAATGGAGCCGTGTATTTGGATCGGCGGTTTTCTCCCTTATGAAATTCACAATGAAATCCCCAACCCTCTCATTATGGGAAGTTTCCCTTATATCCTCAAGAAATTCTCCATTTTCTCCTGGAATGACATGAATGGAATCCTTAGGTAGAGTTAGTTCAGGAAGCCCAAATTCTTTAAAAAAGGTTGACAGCCGCCCTCTTGCGATTAACTCTTCTTCAATTTTCATTTTCCCGTTAGAAGTAGTAATAATATGAATTTCTTCAGGAATGATAGGGGGTTTTAGATTTTGGGTAAGAGCATAGAGGGTTTCGGTAATAATTTGCGGGGTCGTTCCAATTACAAAGATCAAAATTTCTTTGAAAGATTTTTGACCCACAAAAGCCATCTATGCCTCACAATGAATCATTGGGGAGGAATTAAAGAGTTTTTCTTCTGCTTCCATCCAGTCTAAATTTTTTAAGAAATAATCAGCCCATGGCAAGAAACAACTCCCACAAAGAAAACCGAAATATTTCCATGAGATATTGTCTCTTACGTCAATGCTTCTCCCGCAACACCTACAAAATACAATCATTTTACCCCCAAAAGTTTTTTATTTATCATAGCAAATCATGGAGAGATTGAAAATCAAAAAAATATTTCAGCAATGTTTCAAAAATTAAAATAAATTCAAGATCCAAGATTTAAGATTTTGTATTTGCCGAGCCCAAAACTTGTGCCCTTTCCAACGTGAATATACTCCCCAAGAAGAAGGTAGGGCATAAAGGGTTTAAAATCGCCTTCGAAAAGAATTTCCCCAACTAAGCCCCCCATTTTCATTTTTGTAGATTGACGATTTGAATAACGTTCCCAATCGAACCATCTTAAATCGGATCTTATGACTTTTATCTTTTTAGCTCTATCTATCAGGGCTTTAAAATCGACATCGAGCTCTTCACCACAATGAAAATAAGATAAAAGAGATATCCTTCTTAAGAGATTTCTAAAAAGAATGTGGAATTCAAGAAATGGAGATAAGTGCTCATCGTATTTCAATCGAGTGGGGGTCAAAAAATTTAGGTGTAAGATTAAAGGTGAAAAGATGAGGGGTTTTAGGTCCTCAACCTGGATTGCCTTAAAATGAGTATGAAGGATTTTATCTCGATCGGAATAGATCATTTCCTCACCCTCAGTTGGATGCAAGAATCTTACCTCTCGAAGTTGATATCCCCCTCTATCCTTACCAATTCCCATCTTTCCAAGCTCATCGAATGTATAGATAAAATAGGGAAGAAAATCGATACATTTTCCAATGAGAACCAATTGAAAGGAGAGGAGGTCTCCTCTTTCATACTGCCGTTTTTCCTCGAGAGGAGGGGTGATGATAAACGGATGAGGAACATAAGGATATTTTTTCATCTTAGAGGAATCAGGTGGAGGGGGGGTCTCAAATACATAAGAATAGACGCATCTGTTTTTTAGGAGACACTGATTACACGCTTTTTCTCTATTAATACAGACCACTCTTTTAAAGGCGTGACCAAAGGCACCCCTCAGCGTAGAGCCTTTATAGGCAGGGAGACAGATTCGATCGATAGGGGTAAGAAGAAAATGGAATTGAGCGAACCTGATGTTAATAGGCTTTCACCTCCAATGAAAATAGGTTCGCTTTTTTTAATGGACCTTGAGTGAAGTTGGTTCCAATTTACCAGAGATTAGTTCAAAGGTCAATCAAAATTTTATTCTTCAATAAAGAATCTTTCTTTTTGATTCTTCTTTTAACAGGACGGTGGTAAGAAAGGCAGCGATTAATGCGAGGAGGGCTCCAAAGGAGAAGGCCCATTTGACTCCTAAAGCCTTCCAGATCAATCCCATTAAGAGACTGGCAGGAAAGGCGGCCACTCCGATGCAGAAATGGTAAGCCCCATAAGCCATTCCCCTTTTTTCTTCTTCCACAAGATCGGCCACCCAGGCCTTTTCTGTTCCCTCTGAGAGACCATAGAATAATCCATAAATGGTGAACAGGACCCAGAGATGAGAGGATTTGGTCATATAAGCAAATCCCCAATATACTCCACTGTAGAGGAGCCATGCCAGGATCATCACCTTTCTTCTTCCAATCCGGTCCGAAAGACTTGCACCTGGAAGGGAAAAGATCGTTTTGGAAAGATGAAAAACAAACCACAGAACAGGGATACTCACTACGTCGAGTCCAAAATCCTGAGCCCTGAGCAGAAGGAAGGCATCACTTGAGTTTCCAAGAGTAAAGAGGGTAATAATGAGAAGGAAGTATTTAAACCTCCGATCCCAACTCTTCCAATGAAGCCGTGGAGGAGTGGATTGGAGATCAGGCTCTTTGACGACTTCTTTTACTCCTCGCCAGAGAATAAAAAGACAGATCAAAGCCGGGATAAAAGCAAGAAGAAAGAGAATCCTTAAATCCTTTGTTAAAACAGCCATCAACAGGGAGCCAATAAGAGGCCCTGTCATTGCCCCTGTATGGTCCATAGCGCGCTGAAACCCAAATGCCTTTCCCCTCTCATTGAGTTCGCACGATTGGGAGAGCAAGGCATCCCTCGGAGAGGTCCGAATTCCTTTTCCCACTCGATCAAAGAATCGAAGGAATAGAACCTGGGAGGGAGAAGTGGCCAGCCCAATGAGAGGACGAGTAAGAGAGGCAAGGAGATAACCTAAAAAGATGAGACCCTTTCGTTTTCTAACACGATCCGACAGCCATCCGGAAAAAAGTTTTATAAAACTTGAAACGCTCTCAGCCATCCCCTCGATGAGACCGATGAAAACGACTCCGGCTCCCAGGACGGTGTTAAGAAAAAGAGGGAGGAGGGGATAGATCATCTCGCTCGAGATGTCATTAAATAGGCTCACCCATCCTAAATTTCGTACATTTTTTGAAAGTCGAAATATGGAACTAAGTCCCACCGAATTTCCGTATATCCTTTCTTATCCCATCAATCATATCATTCCAATATCGGTTAATAGATTTTTAAAATTTCGTCTCGTTCAAGGGGTTTGAGTTCTTTACCCCTTTCGGTCATAACTCTTGAAGGCCCTTTTTTTATTTTTCCAATGACCTGGATGGGAATGGAATTTTTTTTAAATGCTTTCTCAAGGAATAACAGTTCATCAGGAGGAAGGGCTATGAGTAAGGCTCCAGATGCAATTGTTCCCAAGGGGTTAATCCCAAATTCATGGCAAAGGAGTCTCGATTCTTCATAAATAAAAACTTTTTTTAAATCCACCTCGATCTGTTTTTTACATGCCCATGCCATCTCAATGATTCCGTTTATCAGGCCTCCCTCGGTGGGATCGTGCATCGCATGGATATGAGCAAATTGAGAAGCGATTTGGGCAACCTCAAGGACATCGATCCCGGGATTAAAGATAAAATGTTTCGCTCTCTGGATGAATGAAGAAGAATATCCCTTTTTTCGCAGGTCCTTTTCTTTCTCTCGAGCAATAATCGATGTACCTTCGATACAGACCCCTTTTGCAAGGAGAAGGAGGTCCCCCTCTTTTGCCCCGCTTGTTCGAACCAATCGGTCTTTTTTGACCTCTCCAATCATGTGGCCAGAGAGAATGGGTCTGTCCAAGCCAGGAGTGATTTCCGTATGACCGCCAATAAAGGAAATCTTAAATTGCCGACAGGCTTTATGGATCTGAGAAAAGATCTTTTCAATAAGATTCTGGTCCACCCCTTTTTCAGGGAAAAGCAGAGTCGCTAAGAACCATTTTGGAATTCCTCCTCGGGTGGCAATGTCATTCACATTGACGACCACTCCATAATATCCCATCTCCTCTGTTGTAAATGTAATGGGATCTGAGGTGATAATTAAGTATTGGTCATTTCCTTTTCCAAGGTCAACCACAGCCGCATCTTCACCAATCTCAGGGCCAACGATCACCTGGGAATCAGTAAGAGTATATTTCTCCAATAACTTTCTAAGAAGAGCGATCTCGAGTTTTCCAGATTTAAAGGGTTTTTCTTTTGGATCCATCGATCCCTTCCCTCCGGTGAATTAAAACAGATTCGGATTTTACGTGCAAGTCCCCGGGGGATCAATAAGATAAAAGAATCAAATTAGGATTAAAAAAGCCCTGGGAGAAAACTCCCAGGGCCTGCATTCTATACTGCTTGATCGGGTGGGGGTGTCCCAGGTGGATTTGGAAGTGTCAAGGGCCATCTGAGCCAGAACGCATTGTGGGCAATCAGGGCAGGAGCTACAATACAGAGATTGAGGTAGATAATAAGGACATTTATATCAGCAGGAAGATTCTTTGCTAAAATATCATTTGCTTTAGCCCCAAGAATTAAGGTTAAGAGGGAAACCCATATAATAATGAGAATGATCTGAAGGATAAAAGCTGAAAGAGCTCTTTTAAAGTGTGTATATTTCGTAACTCCCCAGAATTGGAAATGCCATGAGTGGACCAAAGACCAGAAGATGAGAGAAGAGCCCATAGCAGCGAAAGAAAAGGTGGGGCTAATCCCGAGGCCTAACGTTCCTTTCCAGAAAATATATCCTAAGAGATGGGCAAGAATCGTCTGGCCAATGGCTGCACCGGGTTGTCCCCATTTGGCAAAGGGCCATCCCTGAGTGGTAAAAACGGGGCTGAATACAAAGAACCAGGCAATCGACCAGACAAGATATCCCGTCAGCCAGTTTACATTCAATGGACCCTTATGATTGGATGGGGTATTCGCAAGAGGTGTTCCATCAAGGTTTGTCAAGAAATTCCAAATGAGAACAGAGACAATCATCACGATAATAAAACTGATAGCCATCGTTCCCCATGGATGGAGTCTTCCTTTAAAGGGCCATCCACCCCAGTTTACTCCGTATAGAAGGGTGGCCCAAAATCCAATCACTCCAAACCAGAGGTAGAGCGGTCCTATTTGCCATTTGGGATAGATAAACCTCATAAAGAGTAACATACCAAAAGTGAAGATGGCCCATAGGAGTGTCATTCCAATCCCGGCTACAAAACGGGATTTTGCAGGTGTCCAATTCCCTGCAGGTGGAGCCCATGGCCAATTATCCCCTAAAAGGACTAAATGGCCTAAAGCAATGAGCATAATCAGGGTGGAAGGAAGAATAATTAAGACGATTGAAGCTGAAGAGATTCCATAGACGAACAGGATTATTCCAACTACCGTAAGTACAATAAATTGAATTAATCCTCCACCTCTCCCGACAGGACCGAACCCAATTTTTACAGGGGGCTTCTCATTTCCCATATAAAATCACCTCCTCCTTGGTTTATATTGGCTTATAAAAGACTTCATTCATGAAAATAAATATTAAGAAATAAAATAAAACTTAAATAATCAAACACCAATTTTAATTGGCTTAAGGGCTTTTTCAAGCAAGAGTTCATAGGCACTCTTTTTCCCAAGAAGAGGCTCTCTCTTTTTCTGACTCCAAACCGTTTCTGGACGACTCTGAACCATAAAAATATTAAAAGGAAAGGGTTTCTCACGATCAATGGCCCACTCGATGTCTTGAGCACACCCGTAGTAGGCTTCGACTTTCTTGGCAAATCTTGCCAATTCAAGGGCCTCCTGATCTTCTATGCACTGGATCTCACGTCTTTCAGGAGGGATGTCCTTATGAACCACTTCTTTTCGCAGGGGATCAAAAACACATTCGGTTGTTTTTAGTGAGATCTCTCGTTGAATCTCTAAGGTCACTTTGTCTACCACAAACTTATCGGGATTACAAAATCCACCTACGACGGTTTCCCCCAGCCCCCAATTGCCTTCGATGACCACTTTTGAGGGATCTCCATTAATTGGGTTTAAGGTGAACATTACGCCTGCAGCCCTGGCATTCACCATCTTCTGGACCCCTACACTGATCAAGACCTTTTCATGGGAAAACCCCATCTTAACCCTATAGGCAATAGCCCGGGGAGTGAAAAGACTGGCCATACAGAGTTTTATCTTTTCGATAACCTCCTCCACCCCCTGGACCCAGAGAAAAGTATCCTGTTGACCAGCAAAACTTGCTCCAGGGAGATCTTCAGCTGTGGCACTCGACCGAACGGCAACGGGCATCTCTGGTGTATCAAAGACTTGGCAGAGGGCTTGGTAATTCGATGCTATCTCCTCCTGGATCTTTTTAGGGAATGGAATGTCAATGATCAGTTGGCGAATGTTTTGGCTTTTTTCTTCCAGGGAGGCCATATCTGTAGGATCGATTTGGGAGAGAATCTTTTCGATCTTTTCTTTTAGTTCTCCGCTCACAAAGGCAAGGTAGGCTTCTGTGGTTACGGAAAAACCAGGAGGAACAGGAATGTCTGCCCTCATTAATTCTCCAAGACTTGCATTTTTCCCTCCCACTAAAGAAGTGGCTTCTTTTCCTGCTTTATCAAACCATAATACATAAGGCATTTAAAACTCCTCCAGGTTGATATGCCCCCGTGAGGGGGCATATCAAGATGTTAGGCTCGTTTCAAAATCTTTACAATTCCTGTATTTCCATCGACTCGGACCGTATCCCCCGTTTTTAGCACTGAGGTAGCAATCCCCGTTCCGGTTACCGAAGGGATTCCATACTCCCGACAGACGATCGCAGCATGGCTTGTTAACCCTCCGATGTCTGTAATGGAGGCTTTAATTTTTGTAAAAACAGGGGCCCATGCGGGATTGGTGGTTGGACAAACCAAAATTTCTCCCTGTTCGATTTGAGTGATTTCTTCAAGAAGCTTAACCACTCTTACCTTCCCTTCCACTACCCCTGCTGAGGAGGCAAACCCCTTAAGCTCTGTAACCTCGGTGGGAACTACAGCCACCCCCTTCAGCCACTCTTGCACTTTCTCGGTGGTAATTCCCCAAAGCATCACGGTAAAAGGTTCTGCCACCTCTTCGGGAGGAGTCCCGAGGGCAGGGATGGGAGTCCATTTCTTCGCTGCCTCGAGGATTTTCTTTCTCTTCTCTGCCTTGGCCTGCCAGTACGGGGCTCTCGAAGGAACCCCAACACCCAATGCCCAGGTTGTTGCAAGGTCTTCGAGAAGGTAAGGAACTTCGAAGCGGTTAAAAAGAAAGATATCGTCGGTTTCCTTTAGCATTCCATTTTTTACCAGAAGGGTACCGAACTCTCTTACCTTTTCAAACCAGATCGTATGGAACCAATGCTCTACCCAGAAGAGATGGTCTTCTGCATACTTATAGATCGTTCGGACCGCCTTGTAAGTATCATCAAAGGATTTACGATCCTCATCGGTTTTAATGAGTTTCCGATACTCCTCTGCCAATTCTGCTCGTGCCTTGTCTATGGCAGGGAGGTCCCTCTCAATCTTCTCCCCCCTTTCGATTCTTTCTACATAGCTCTTTAGATAACCAAAAGGGATCTCCAATTTAGTGGTCCAGCTTCCTTCGTAATGGAACCATCCACTTCCGCAGGAGACATAGAACCAAGGATCCTTAGACTTTTCGTATTCTACCAGCCAATCATTCCCTTCGGCTGTCTTCTTTAGGGCCTCAATCTTTTTTTCAGCGGGAAGGTCACTTTTTAACACTTTGGCCACTTCAGGAACAGCAGAGGCAAGTCTGGCAAGCCTGCAGAGTTCTTCTTCAGGTTTAAACATCTGAACGTAGGCGCCGGCTACCAGTTTCCCTATGGTGCTTTCACTGAGCCCTGGAAAAAGTTTCCGACAGGTATCCGCAAATAGGAGATAAGCAAGGTAGGCTAAGTTGAGGTACTGGAAATGATACTGCCAACCTTTGATCATTGCGTTGACCAGTCGATCCCAGGCGTCGATCAATTCATAAGAGGTATAATAACCTCTCGGTTCCGGGAAGACCGTCTCATCGGGTTCAAACTTTGGAAATTCGGAGGGGACCTTGATATTAGCCATCTCCTCGCCCAAGGCTCTAAATTTTTTCAGCCATAGTCCCCAGAGGGCATCATAATGGTCGAATACATAAAAGACCCTTTTCTGAAAGAGGGCGGCTTTTTCTCCTATGAGCTCCTGGGGAGGGGGCGCCACAGGGGTAATGTACATATAACAGCCTACCATTCTTTGGGCGACCCCTTGCGCAGGAGGAATGCAAAAGACCCTTGTGGTATACTGCGAAAGGGAGATTTGCCAGGCTTCGTGAAAGATAAGATCGAGGGGATACATCGGTTCGGGGGCATGGATCTTATCGTGATACCAGAAGTGTTTTTCTTCCCAGTCCCTTCTCTCCTCACTAAAAATGTAATAGGGAGGATACATCTCTTCCCAACCTTCCAGTTCCTTGGGGTATTGAACCTCTAACGGCATTGGAAATCCTTTTTGAGCCATTTTTCATTCCCTCCTTTCCTTGAAATATAATTACCCTTTAAGAGTTTCCTTTGAACCCTTTGCCCCTCTTTGATCACCTCCTTTTTGGTGAGTATTTAATTAAAAAAGTCTATCGAAGAAATTTATTATCCTTAATAATGCGTCAATATTGAAATCAAATTTATGGCAAATATAGTATTTTCAAGGTTAGAAGGCTATAATG
>ENA-ORXB01003138-ORXB01003138.1-sediment-metagenome-genome-assembly--contig:-NODE-3138-length-12192-cov-2.704581_pt1 | contig 12192 bp, 19 predicted proteins | sample MGYA00237863_ERZ511475 | MGnify/ENA primary metagenome ERZ511475 (study PRJEB26305, sample SAMN06343858) | sediment metagenome | isolation source: hot spring sediment | place: Canada: British Columbia...
CCGTCATAGATGCCCTGCTTGAGAGCTCGCCCGAGCACGGGCTGGCCCTGTATGCCCACAGGGATTGGGCCTGCAAGACCGTGACCGATGTGGTTAATTTGATAGCAGGAAGCGAGCAGCGCAAGGTCGTGACATTTGCGAAGAAGAGGGGTCCCTGATGGCCCTCCAGTACCAGGAGATTGCAAGCAGTGCCACGGCGGGGCCGCTCCTTGCAGATATAACGGCCTCGACGTTTTTCTCCGTCATAGTCGACAGGCGGAACATCGCCCAGCTTGTGAACGAAATCCTCAGGCAGGCGGAACAGGGGCTCCCCGAGGGCGAGAGGGTAGAACTCAGGCTACACGGGTTGTACGAGGCGGGGGGCTATAAGCCCAGCGACCTTGCTACGGTGGTGAACAACGAGTACCTGCGGGGGGCCATAGTCTACCCCGAGACCGGCGAAATCATAGAGCCGTGGCCGGAGTACCCGTACCAGATCGCGTGGGCGGACGACGCAGCCGGGACGCTTACGCTCAGGTGGCGGAAGGGAATTGCCTGGGCGTGGGTCATTATCGCTGTCATCGTCGTCGGTCTTGCGATCTACGCGGTGTACACGATGCTACGGCAGGCCGGTTGGGTTGGTTCCAGGGTTGTGCCCGTGCCCAATGGGGGAGTCGTGCGACCAGTCCAGCCGACCATCGGGGGAATTCCGGTCACCTGGATAATCGCGGGAGCCGTGGTGTTGGCTGTTGGGCCCTGGGCGCTCCGGCGGGCTGCTGAATTCGTGCGCGCAAAGAGGGAGCTTGAGGAAGCTGCGGCTGAGTAAAAGCAGGGGACGAAAGGCCATGCTATGATTTCTGCGAGGTAGAGGCTATGCCAGTGCGCAAAAAAGCTCAAGTCGCTCAGCCTACTACGCCTACTACGGGTCAGCAGGCCCAGAAGCCGGATGCGATGGCCCTCATGATGGCCGCCCTTGGGACCAAGGGGATCCAGGGCGTCATAGATTCGGTGATGCTCGGGACCATCATGGGGATCACCATGGTGTGGAATTCCAGCCGGGCACCTGGCGACCGGATCCTTTGGGTGCTGGCGGAGCTCTTGTTTGGCGGGTGGGCGGTGAGCGCAAGCGAGCCGGGTCTTTTCAGGAACGTGGCCTTGGGACTTGAAACGGGTGCTATCGGCACGATACTTGCGCCGATGGTTTGCGGAGGGGGGACGAGCGCGGCGGTAGCGGGAAGAAGCGGTTACGCAAGGCGTGCGATTGTGGTCTGAGGGAGGGATTAAGAGTTGTTCAGATTCACACCTGACACTGGCATGTACCTTGGTGGCGGCGGGCTCGCCATCGTAAACCACATAGCCGACAAGCAGAAGCAGCTCATACCCAAGAAGGACGAAAGAGACATCACGAACTCGGAGCTCATAAGCGCGGCCGTGATACTCGCGGGGATGTTCACGGACCTGCGGGAGCCGTATGCCGGCATTCTCGACGGGGCGGTGGCCGGAGCCACCTACAGGCTTGTCGAGGCGTTGCTGGCGAACCCGAAGCACATCACCGGCTACGATGTGGCGGGTGCACCTACCTACGCTCCGGTGTACTACGAGCCCCCGGCACCGCAGCCCGTGGCGGCGACCGCCGGAGCGCGGCAGCCCAGTTGGGAAACCGAGTTTTAGGCAAAGCATCCTTAAGCCTGGCGCGATAAGGAGGATGTCGCAATGGCAAGCATAGAGGATTATGTCGTACTGAGGCCCCTGCTCGACGTGACGGTGGAAACCTTGGGGCCCGGGGTGACAATCGAGAGCCCGAAGAGCGGGACGAAAACCTCAGGGAACTCGACCATAAAGGTCACGCCCAACACGATTGAGTCCACCACCATACCCAGGACCCTCAAGGGAGACGCCCTGATGGTCATATGCATCCCGCCGGTCGCGGGAGACGGCAGCGGCCCGGACTTCGAGTTTTTCTTCAAGGCCGACGACCAGTCGCTTGAGCAGTACCAGCTCTTCGACGGGTCCCTAGACGGCAACATGGCCCCTCACCCCAATGCGATCGCGGGAGGACCGGTTGACCGGGAGGGTCGTTACCTGGGCTTCTACCTCGGCAAGTCCGCCCGGGCGGTGCTCGCCGACGCCGTTCAGGGCAAGGGGACTCCCAATATGCCCCTTGTCGTAACGGGGATAAAGTTCGCGGAGAGCCTGACAGTCGTCGTGAGGTCGCAGACCGGCTGGGACAACACCAGGCTTACCCCCGCGAGGATAATAGTCCTCGGCGAGCTTTTGACGGAGGAGAAGATCAGCCAGATCGCTGCGGGATACAACGGCTATGTGAACAAGCAATTTATCCAGCGGCAGATCGAAGGCAAGCCCCCCCTGACCTTCACCCACCTTGCGACGGTGAGCTTCGACGGCTGGACCTCGCTGCCGGGCGGCCCCAAGCAGAAGGGTCACAGGGTTCACAAGTTCGTCAGGTTCGCGAAGAATGCAGTAGCCACGGGGGCGCAGGACCCGTTCCCGCTCACCAAGATGCCGGAGCTTAAGGGCGCGGATGCGAATGTGGCCGACTCCGAGCACGACCTCGGATTCAACACGCAGAAGACCGGAAATGCCTTGTGGGTGCAGGGCTTCGGCTGCCGCCCGGGAGCCAGCCAGGCGTACTTCGGATGGCAGATAGACGGATCCCTGTTGCCGCAGCCCAACGGGTTCCCGCTCAGCCGGGGCGTCAACGCATACAACTTCGGCTCGGTACAGCCCCAAAGGCCCGAGTCCAACCTGTACAACGTAATCCCCAGGTATCAGGGCGAGCTCCTGATCTACGGCGAGGGAGCGGTCCCGTTCGTGAAGGCCAACGGTACGGCGATAGCGGCCAACGATGCCAAGGTGGCCGTCGAAGGCGTGCTTGTGGAGAAGGTCGCCTAGGAGGTGTAAAGCATGGTCTTTCAGAAGGAGTCGGCCTGCATTTATGCCGTCGCTTCCGCCGCCCAAACGTTGCCAAAGCAGGCTGTCAAGGTTGATAAGGTGTTCGTGGTAACAGGCGGGGGAACCTGGGCGGCTCCCACGAAGTACACCGTGGTGAGGGGTACGCCCGGTTCGGGCGAGGTGCAGTTTGCGGGGAATCCCCAATCTCCAAGCGCCACGCTGACTTTCCCCGCAGCGCTGACGGCCGGTGATTTGCTGTTTGTGGAGTACATTCCCGTCGGCGCGATTGCGGCTGCGGCGTAAAGGCGGGTGACCTGAATGGCCTCGGTCGTACAGTTCAGCCAGGCCCAGGCTGGACTCGCTCGGTACTGGTATGAGCGTTTGCAATACACCTGGGGGCCGAGGAACCTTGATGCGGTCGTTCAGCCCCAGGAGCTTAGCGTTTTTTCTGTCGGCAGGATTAACAAGACGGATATTCCAGGGTGGGTCGCATCGCTTAAAAACATCGCAGCCACGCAGGATGAATCGGTGATGCTTGAAATGAAGTTCGACGGCAGGGCCATCCCATGCATGGACGACCAGGGCAGGGCCTCGGCGATGCCAGCGGGCGTGAGGCCCGTAAGGTTTCTCGACCTGCCCGCCGTGAGGTCAATGTCGCTAATGGTGCGGAACGAGTCGCTGCTTGGCATAACCAACTTCCAGCTTAACTATCAGGTGTCCATGAAGCGCCTCACCGTCCTAGATAAGCTCATCCTGGGCATCACTCAGTTCACAAAAGACGAGGAGGATGCACTCAAAGATCAGTCGATAGGTTTGCGCGACTGGTTTACGCTGGGGAAGAGGACTATCAGGACGGATGAGGAGATAGAACAGCAGTTCAAGTCCCGGCTGGTGTACTCTGAGTCGAGGCTCGTGCGGGCCTCGCAGGTTAAAACGACTGACTACTCGTTCCTGACGGTGCGCGCCACGGAAGCGGGTAGCGACTGCTGCGTGATCCTGCGCGAGCTTGCCATCGAGGGAGCCCCAAATGTCGTGGTGTCGGTGGACAGGGATGACGACGTAAACTACATGGGGGTTCACGGAGGCGCGTTCGTCCACGGAGACGACGAGCCGTGGGATGTGTTCATCCCGGCTATCGATCACCTCACGTTCCACGCCCAAGCACTTGCGGGGACAATAGATGTGCCCGTGAGGATCGGTCTATGGCATGTGAGGATGTCCGATGCGATGCGTGTGAAGTTCGGGCTCGCCAGGCGGGGCGAGGTCCCGGACGACCTCTACCTCCGTGTGGTAGCGGGGGTGGCTTAGATGCGCCCCCAGGTGCTTTCCGACACGGCCGTGCTGTGCAGGCGGCAGCCCACCCCAACGGAGCAGATTCTGTCGGAAATATTGAGGACCCAGGGCGCGATCCTGGACGAGCTTAAAGAGCTCAGGCGCGCCCTGGCCGGATTGCCCCCCGCCCAGGCACAAGGACTATACCAGCTTACTCAGCCAGTGGTGGTGCTGCCGCCAATATCCCCCGACCTTATCAACCAGATACTTGCCACGATGGGCAGGACGGGGGATACGGAGCTCTGGTCCTACCGTTTGGCTTTTCTCATGCCAGCATACGACGTTCGGGGATGGGAATTCACCGTCCCGGATGGGTGGTACTCGACCGAGACTGCCCCCATAACTTTTTCCAGCGACTATTACGACCCCAACCTGGTGGTTTATGTCTACGGGGACAGGGGCAGGGATATAACTCCAAGAGGCATAAGGCTCTACCCGTTTGGGGAAATACCAGTGAATTTTGGGCCGTATTGGCTCAAGCAACAGAGTATTCGCTGGGACATCTTGAACCTCACCGATAGGGATGCGATAGTAACCGTCTCCTTCTCGATCTTCCTCGTTAAGGCGGAGCTCTTCCGCGATTGGTACGAGCCTATCATCAGGTTTACCGAGAGGAGGCTGTCCGACGCCTCCGAGGCGATGGGGGGTAAGCGCCTCTAATGGCGATAGTCAAGTACGAATGCACGACGCATAACATCACGATGATGATCTTGCCCAATAAGAAGCAATTTAAGACCCCTCCCGGGTCTCTCAGAGGAGTGCCCCAGTGCTACTTGTTCCTTGCGAAGCATCCTGAAGAAGGCAGGCATGGGGACTGCGTGATCGTAAGGGATGAGTCATGAGCATAGGGTATGAGAACCTTCGAATAATGTTCGAGACCATCGTCCGCTCGCTCGTCGAGGCTTCGGTCGATACCGGGGTTGCGGCGGACACGAGCACGGTAGACTACCTGGACGACCCGCTGAAGGACTGGCCGGAGAACGCATTCACGAATCTCATTGTCGAGATAGCGGGGGGGACGGGAGAAGGGCAGATACGGAAGATAGCCTCCAACACGGCGACCAGGCTCGTGGTGGACCCGACGTTCACGACTGCCCCCGACTCGACGAGCACCTACCGCATCGGGTTCTTCGGAAAGATGGCGGGTGAGATCGCCAGCTGGGGCGGGGCGGCTCTAACTCCACGGGACATCAGTCAGGACATCGCAAAGCTCGACATTGCCCTGTCTGCGCTCAGGGATGCAATATCGGGGGCCGCTCCGAACTCAGCGACGCTGTACGACCTGTACGCGCAGCTCGCCACTTCTCTCAGCAGGAACATAGCGAGCTGGGGTGGCGCACAGCTTACGGGTAGGGACATAAGCCAAGACCTGGCGAAGCTAGATACTGCATTGTCGGCGTTGCGCGATGCTATTACGGCTCCGGCACCAAATAATAAGACGCTAAACGACCTATATACCAGGTTGGGGGAGGCCCTTGGACGCAATATTGCCCAGTGGGGGGGCGTGCCCCTTGCCGGAGCCAACATCACCGCAAATATACAAAACCTTGACATGCCCCTGTCTGCGTTTGCTATTTATTCTGCTCCCATAACCGGGGTCAAGACGGTTACGGCTACGGCGGCCGAGATATTTGCTGGAGCCTCGCGCAAGACCAACCGAAGACTCATGGTGCTTAAGAACGAGGATTCTGCTATCCGCTTCCGAGTAGGGGGCAGCTCCGTAAGTCAGCAGAATGGCTTTCCTGTTGAACCCAGAGGCTCAGTAGGCAGTATGATTTCAATACAGTTCAATCCCAATGTGGAGGTGCCCATCTACGCGATCAGTGAAGGAGCGGATCTTCTGGTGGCGGTGATGGAGCTGTGATAACCCTCTTCAGCGGCACGGTCACAGCCAGTGGGAGCGGTAGCGTAGTAGACCTGGGGCCAGGCCCAAACCTCGGTATGGCCTTTTACCTTGACGTTACAGCTGTTTCCGGCACTACTCCTACGCTGGACGTAGTAGTACAGGATTCTCCAGATGGCTCCGTATGGTATGATTTGGTCACCTTTGCCAGAAAGACTGGCGTATCCAAAGAAGTGCAACGTCTTGCCAGCCCCTTTGCCCGTAGGCTGAGGGTTAGCTATACCGTAGGCGGCACTAGCCCTAGCTTTACCTTTTCGGTAGTGGGGGTGCCCCGTTATGATGCATAACATTACGGTTCTGGCGGATGGGACAACTCGCATCGAGGTTTCATTTGTAGATGAGTGTGTGGACCTTGTCGGAAGCACACATGTTAAGGGCGGGGAGGCGGAGGCACTGGCTTACCTGCCCGTATTCGAGGCTGACTTGCGTCGGAACTTCGCGGAGCGGTTTCCGCCCCCGTCCATGCCGTTTGGGGGCGAGATGCCGTGAGGCGCGAGTCCGATGAACTGACGGGGCTTGATTGGCTACTAATCCTTGGAGCAGGATTGCTCGTAGGTCTCATAGCGCTTCGCTGTAGGCGACCTACGTAGTTGGGAGGGTGAGTCAAGATGCGCAGGGATTCCTGGGTGCTCGCAGGATTGGCCGCAGTTGAGCTGGGAGCGTTATGGGGGGCTTTAGCTTATGCACGAAGAAGGAGGGGCGACGAGGTGCAGATAGTGGCCGTAGAAACCGCTCTCACCGAGAGGTACAAGCTTAACGGCCCTATAACGAACCCGACCGAGCAACGGGATTGGGATAACCGAATCCATGATGCGAGCGAGGGCCGGAACAGCGTATACTTCGACCGATGGGGCAATCCAAGCGTTCTCGTCAAGCTTGGCGCGAAGACCCTTAAAGAGTTTGATTCTTCTTGGCCTGACCGGTTACACCCGGCATTCATAGTTAATAATGTGCTTAAGCCCACGATTTATGTAGCTAAATTTTTGGGAGTCCGCGTAACCACGCCGACCGGATACGGCGTCATCTCCCTGCGGGGTGTGGATCCTCAAGCTGATGTGACCTTCGATGCGGCTCTGTCCGCTTGTCGGGGTTCTGGGCTGTCGCTATGCACGAACGCCATATATGCGTACTTGGCTCTGCTTTGTCGCAAGCGTGGCTTTATGCCTCGAGGCAATACGAGTTACGGCAAGTCAAGCGACAACCCAAGCGAAGCGGGCGTGGTAAGCTACACCTACGAATCCGGTGGGGTTATATATGCGGGGCGAACCTTGACGGGCTCGGGTCCTTCGTCTTGGTTTCACGATGGGACGCAGTTCGGTGTGGCCGACCTGTGCGGTAATGTCTGGGAGTGGGCGGCTGGGTTACGGCTGATTGATGGCGAAATCAACGTCCTACCAGACAACGATGCAGCCGGTGCCAACGCAGACCTGTCGCGCACCTCCGCTGCATGGAAGGCGATACTACAAGATGGTAGTCTGGTTGCGCCAGGTACGGCCGGGACGCTAAAGTACGATAGCCCTAACCCCATGACGAACGATGGAGTGACGCAAAACCAAGGGGCGCCAATCCTGCGCACCAGTATCCTCAACGGCCCTGATCCTACTTGGGGATGGGGCGATGGTTATTACGACTACAATTACGGGATCTTTGAGAACATCACTGCTGATTCAGGGGTAACTGTGCCTGCGATATTGCGACAGCTCTGCATCTTCCCGCCAGGCGTCGGCTTGGGTAGCGATGGGTGCTGGGTGCGGAACTACGGAGAGCGCGTTGCCCTCCGGGGCGGCAATTGGGGCCTCGGTGCCAGCGCGGGTGTCTTTGCTTTGAACCTCAACGATCCCCGCTCGTCCTCATCCCGCAACATCGGGTTCCGCGCGGCTTTTATTCCTGCGTAATCTGAACTCTGGGACTTGAAATCTGCTGGGCGGGCGAGAGCCCGCCCAGCAGTTATCCGGGGTGTCGGATCAAACCGTTGGCCGAAGAGCTCAAGATACTTCAAAAAACCTACGACATGATTCAGTACGGCTATATTTGTCTACGCCAGTATCCCAAAAGCGAGAAGCATACCTTAGCGGCGGAAACCAAACGGGCGATGTTCGAGCTATTAAAGGCCATCATCGTGGCGAACAAGCGATGTTACAAGAAGCATGCAATCGAGGAGGCCGACGTTCAGCTGGAAATACTACGGTACTATGTCCGGCTCGCAAAGGATCTAGGGTTTTTGCCGATTGGGAAGTATGAAAACTGGGCTAATATGACCACAGAAATAGGAAAGATGATTGGGGGTTGGCTTAAGTCAGCCCGTTAATCATCTTGGGCGGAGAGCCAAAGCGCGTTGCCATCCGGGGCGGCAATTGGGACAACGGTGCCAGCGCGGGTGTCTTTGCTTTGAACCTCAACAATCCCCGCTCGAACTCGAACCACAACATCGGGTTCCGCGCGGCTTCACCCTGTAGCCAGAAGTGGCAAGCTCAAGGGCTTACCTCCAGCGCGCAGGGGTAAAGGGGCTTTCCTCCTTGCTAGCTCGGGTAGTGAGCTAGCAAAAAACTGAATTGCCAGGAAGGCAGTTAGTAGCTCTAAAGGAGCGAAGGGTGCCACGCCTGGCTCTCTTTTATGGTGGCGATAACATGAAGAGACTTAAAGGACTGTATCCTAGGATTTACGCCTTCGAAAATCTTGTGGAGGCTTATAAAGAGGCCCGGAAATGCAAGAGATACCGGGACGAAGTCTTGGCATTTACCCACAAGCTCGAAGAAAACCTGATCAGTATTCAGAACGATCTAAGATGGAAAACTTACAAGGTGGGACGGTACAGGGAGTTTTTTGTATATGACCCAAAGAAGCGACTCATTATGGCGTTACCCTTTAGAGATCGGGTTGTCCAGTGGGCTATATACCGAGTCTTAAATCCATTTTTCGAGCGACGCTATATCTCGGATAGCTATGCCTGTAGAGTAGGTTATGGGACTCATCGGGCGGTCGACCGTCTCCAATACTGGCTTAGATATTTGGCCCGGAGACATCCCAAGACGTATATCCTTAAGCTTGATATAAGCAAATATTTCTACAGGGTTGACCATGACGTACTAATCGGTATTCTGAAGCGCATGATAGCGGACGATGATTTGCTCTGGCTTCTAGACACCATCATCCGGTCGGAGGATACGAAGTTCGGCTTTCCCTTGGGAGACGATGGTTTTCAGCGTGAAAGGGTCGAGGGGGTCGGCATGCCCATAGGCAATCTGACCTCGCAGATGTTTGCCAATCTCTACCTGAATGAGCTAGACCAGTACGCCAAGCACGTTTTGGGAGTTCGGTATTACATCCGCTATATGGACGACGTAATTATTTTGCACCCGGATAAGAAGTACTTATGGTGGCTCAAGGAAGAGATCGGTGCTTTCTTGGAAGACCGTTTGCGCCTGATGCTCAACAACAAGACTACCGTGCGGACGACGGACCAGGGAATCGATTTTTGCGGGTACCGGGTATGGCCTACCCATAGGAAGCTCCGCAAAAGAACAGCTCTAAAAATGAAACGACGGTTGAAATACCTTCAGCGCGCCTATGCCCGGGGCGAGGTTGGCCTGGATAAGATAAACGCCAGTGTCCAAAGTTACATGGGACTCTTGAAACATTGCAATAGTTATAACCTAAGGAAAACGCTTTTTGAGAGTTTAATATTCACCAGGCTTTAAATGAGGAATAAACTAATGCCCGCTGGGGGGCGGGTTTTTGTTCTGTCCCCATAGCAAAAGCAAGCTCCATCCCAACCCGTTATACTCATCCCCGAGGGGAGGGATCGGGATGGACGACCTCATCAAGTACGTGGTCGAAAAGGCGTTGGTCATCGTACCCGCGCTTTGGGTGGTGGGTGCGTTCTTGAAGCGGACCCCTAGGTTCCCGGATTGGCTCATACCCTGGGCCCTGCTGGTGCTGGGCATAATCCTTAGCATGTCGCTGCTCGGCCGGACCAGCGAGGCTTTCCTCCAGGGGATACTGGTCGCGGGAGCGGCGGTCCTCGGCCATCAGCTCCTGAAGCAGACGACTGAGCGCGAAGGCGGGACGAGCGGTGAGTGATGAAGCAAAGGTCCTACTGGCTGTGGCAGCCGCCGGCGTGGCGGGTTACATAATCTGGCGCATCCTGACCGGCCAGAAGCTTCTGCCCGGAGCGCCGGAGGAGAGGGTCGCCGTTGGCAAAATCGCCTCCGTTGAGTATTCGGCGGTGTAGGCCATGTACGGGGTGCGCAAGCGGTTTGGCAACGAGATCCTGGACGTGCGGGAGTTCATCCGACCGGACACGTACATGGTTGCCCAGCTTGCATCATCCAGGCAGTGGTCCAGGCCCGAGGACGCCTGGGCCTGGGTGCTCCAACACGTGAAGTACCCGTGGGGCCCGTTCGACCGCCATGATCGGCACGTCCTGCTCGCCTACCTTGAGGAGCAAAGCTGTGCCTTCCTTGAGCCGCAGCGGTGCAGGGCGGCGCTCGTTTACGAGGCCGACGACTACTGGGAGCTGCCGAGCGAGGTCCTGCGCGACCGTATCGCGGACTGCGACGGGGCCACATTCCTGCTGGTGAGTCTCCTGCGGCGGCTATGGCCCGCCCTTCCGGCATACGCGACGGTCGGTTACTTCGAGGAGTACGGTCATGTATGGGGCACGGTGTACAGGGATGGCTCGTGGTATGTGATGGAGACAACGCTAGAGGCCCTGCCGCCCCAGGTCCCTCTTGAGCGGTCCCCTTACAGGCCGCTTTTCCGGTTTAACGAGCGGGAAGTCCTGGTTCACAGATGGCAGGTGCCTGCCAGGGTGAGGGATTCGGCCAAGGTCGAAAGGGTAAGGACTGCGTACAAGTACTGGGCATACGGGGGGCGATAGCATGTACAGGCAAGCTCGGGCGCTGAAGATCGTCATCCCGCCGTTTACGGGTCGGGGTGGCGTCTGGGGCGTCAGGGTTGTGACCAGGACCCCAATCAACATAGAGGCGGGCAAGCAGCTTAAGGCCGTCGTGGTGATCCAGAACAAGGGAGAGGTCGCCGGGACCTTTAAGCTCTTGGGTACGCTAGGCAAGTTTGCCCCCGCCGACTACGCCTCGGGCGGTCCGCTTTATAAGGGCGGGAACATGCAATTTTACTGGGCGGTGCAGCAGGGGATAACCCCGAACCCGGGTAACCTTGCGATGATGTACGGCGGGGCGAGGTATGCCGAAGCCACCGTCGGGGCCGGCCAGCAGTGGACCGGGACGTTCATCTCCGAACCGCTTAAGCAGATCAAGCGGTATGACGGAGCCATGGAGTCTGTACTCGATGTCCACTGGGCCCTTGATGTCAGCGTCCCGCCATATGAGCTCGACTTCCAGCAAGCTGATCTGAGCGCCGTCAAGGTCCTCGCCCAGGCCGTTGGCGAGATCGTGTCCGTGACTTACTCCGTGGCTTAAAGGGAGCGGGAACATGGGGCTTGTTCGAGGCGTCCTAGCGACGGCCATTCCCGCCAGCTTCTCGCCTGTGACCCTCAACCCGGGGCAGCGAGCAATGGGAACGGTCAAGGTCCGCTGTGTCGAGGGGCAGGGCACCCTTTGGGCCGGGGGCTATCTCAGCTACGGCGCGGATTCCTCCCAGTGGCCGACTTGGCCCGGGAGGAAGCCGTTCAATGTCTACTCCGGGGCGGACAACCCTGCGGGCTCGCGCAATGCAAAGATCGCGATTTCCCAAGGTCAGGAAAGGACCATAGTATTTCAGAGTGACCCGGTAGAGATATACCAAGGGGTCATGGAACTCGTTGCGATATGGTACGTGGGCATGTTCGACGAAGCGGCACGGGTATGGACCAGGTTTGACGACTTCGGCTCGCACCCTGGAGCGGTTCGGCTAACTGTGCCGTCGCCCGTGCCTGAGATGTCGTCTGCGGATCCGGTAGTTCAAATCTGCTCGACGTGCATTGAGCAACCTTCGGGTCCGCCCGCACCCGAAATATCGTCTGCAAATCCGGTAGTTTCGATTTGCCCGTACTGCATTTAGGGATGGATGGGGGGTGTTGGCATGGCTCCACTCATAGTTCCAAAACT
>ENA-ORXB01003140-ORXB01003140.1-sediment-metagenome-genome-assembly--contig:-NODE-3140-length-12191-cov-3.325656_pt1 | contig 12191 bp, 10 predicted proteins | sample MGYA00237863_ERZ511475 | MGnify/ENA primary metagenome ERZ511475 (study PRJEB26305, sample SAMN06343858) | sediment metagenome | isolation source: hot spring sediment | place: Canada: British Columbia...
TATGGAAGCACGGTGACCTTTTCGAACGTCGCCAGGCCGCTACCCGTCCTCTGGTCGAGCACTGGCAGGAACTGGTCGATCTTCTCCTCGCTGTCGATGATCTCCACCACGATCGGCACGCCATCCAACACTCGCCGAGTCTTGGCCGAATGCAATCGGCCTTTGCGCGCCGCCGAAGCGCTGCATCTGTAACATGCCGCCCCGCTGAGCGCTGCCCCGCCCGACCCAGAGCCAGATCAATTACTTGATCTCCGGGCTGTTGGCGTCGGCCGGCTCCTGGCCCCAGTTCTCGCGCACCACAAGGGTCTGGTCGGAGAAAAAGCTCCTGCGGCCGGTGCTGTTATAAACCACCGGGTTGGCGTTGATGGTGTAACCGGTGGGCGTGGCCTGAACGATGAAGCGGTACCCGCTCTTTTCGCCTTTGGCCAGGTCGCCGGGAATGAGATCCGCCGCCGCCGGCCCGGGCGCCCCGCTGGCGGGAGGACCGAGCTCTTCGAGCGTCTTGGCATACCGGCCGAACTGCGAGTAATACTGCGTTTGCGCGGTGTGGATGGTGCGGATCTGCTGGATGGCGGCCATCTCCTGGGTGTGCATCCGCGCCTTGTCCAGCTTGGGCACGGCGATGGCGGCGATGATGAGGATGATCGCGATCACGATCAAGAGCTCGATCAGCGAAAAGCCTCGGCGGCGGTCGTCGTTTCGCATCAACGTTGTGCTCCCTCCTCCTCAGTATGACGTGTTCCGGCGCTCGCCCGTGGAGGCCGGCGCCGCCGGGCGGGCTGCCGCCTCGAGGCGCTCGTGGATGCATCGCAGCAAGCGCGGCTCGTCTTCGATCTCGAGGCCGATCCGCAGCCAGTAAAGCTCGAGCGGCGAGACCAGCGCCGCGGCGTCATCGGGCAGGTTCACCGCGTCCTTTTCGGTGGTGAGGAGCACCTGGGCGCCCCGGCTGCGCGCTTCCGCTGCCACCCGGCGGAGCTCGCGCGGCCGGTAATGGTGGTGGTCCGGGAACTCCCAGCGAAGCAGCGGCCGGCAACCCAGTCCGCGCAGCGTGCGCCAGAAGGAACTTGGATTGGCAAGTCCGCAGAAGGCCCCGGCTCCGCACTCCCTCCACCGCTCCGGCGGCTCGAGTGCGCCCGTGCCCAAGCGCACCCAGCCGGCCGGCGCGACGCGGCAGCGGAAGACGGGGGCGCGCGGGTTGGCGGCCTGCAAGCGCGCCTCGATCGCGGCAAGCGGTAGTCCGGGCTCGGCCCGGCTGATCACGAACAGGTCGGCGCGCGCCAGCTCCCGAACCGGCTCGCGAAGGCGTCCCAGCGGCAACAGCGCTTCGCCCCCGAACGGATCCTGGGCATCGACCAGGACCACGTCGAGGGAGCGCTCCAGGCGCCAGTGCTGAAAGCCGTCATCGAGCAGGATGACGTCCGGGTGAAAGCGCTCCTCGATCATTCGCCCCACCGCGTAACGATCGGCGCCGATGCCTACCGGGGCCACGCCGGAACGCAGGAAGATCTGCGCTTCGTCGCCCGTGAGCGCCGTCGACGCCGCCGCGCCTGCCGGCAGGATCGTGGCGTGCGCAGGGAAGCGGCGGCGGTATCCGCGCGTCAAGATCGCCGGCCGGCGGCCGGAGGTCTGGAGCCGCTGGGCCAGATGCAGCACAAAGGGGGTCTTGCCGGCCCCTCCCACGGCGAGGCTTCCGACGCTGATGACCGGGGATTCGAGTCTCACCCGGCGGGCCAGCGCCCGCGCGCGCAACCACCGGACGCCCAGGCCCCACAGCCCGGCAAGCGGCAGCAGGAGGGCGGAGAGCGCCGGCGAAGGCAGCCGCTTGGGGATCGCCTTCTCGCTCAGGCGGCGCACCTCTTCCAAGGCCCGATCGGTGGCGCCGCGCCGCGCTTCGGCCAGTTGCCGGGAACGCTCGCCCAGCTTCTCGCACTCGGCGGGGTCGCCGATCAGGCGGGTGACGGCTCCGGCCAGCTCTTCCGGAGTCCGGATCTCCACCAGGGCCCCCGCCCGGCGGAACTCCTCGGCGATATCGGGAAAGTTCTCAAAGTGCGGCCCGCTGACGACGGGGCAGGCAAAGAAGGCGGGCTCGAGCAGGTTGTGTCCGCCGCGCGAGGCGAGCGTCCCGCCGAGGAAGACGACATCGCCGAAGCGGAACAGGCTGTTGAGCTCGCCGATCGAATCCAGCAACAAGACGCCAGGGAGGGAGAGCTCCGGCTCGCTCGCCAGTTCCGAGCGCCGAAGAAAGGAAATGCCCCGGCGCTCCAGTTTCGCCGCAGCCGCGGAGAAGCGTTCCGGCCGGCGCGGAGCCAGGATCAGCAACAGCCGCGGATAGGACGGTGCAAGGCGGGAGAAGGCCTCGAGCACCGCCTCGTCCTCATCCACGTCGCCGGCCGAGGCAGGGGGCATGGTGCTGGCGGCGATCCACACCGGCTCGGGCCGCAGGCGGCGGATCCAGCTCGCCACAGCCTCCGGGGGCACGGCCTTGGCCGGCTCAAAGTCATACTTGAGGTTTCCGGCCACCCGTACCCGTTCCGGCGGCGCGCCCAGCTCCAGATACCTCCGGGCGGCTACTTCGCTCTGCGCCAGGATGGCATCGGGCAGGGCGAGGACGCCCCCGAGGATGGGCTGGAGCGCCCGGTAGCGGGGCAGGGCACGGTCGGAAATCCGCGCGTTGACGATAACAAGGGCCGCCCCGCTACGCTTCACCTCCCGGTAGAGGTTGGGCCAGATTTCGGTCTCCAGGATCACCACCAGCGACGGCCGCAGGCGGCGCAGCACGGCGCGTACGGCGAAGCAATAGTCGACCGGCGCATAGAAGATGCCATCGACGACCGCCCCGAGTTTTTCCTGGGCGACGGCTTTGCCCGCCAGCGTGGTGGAGGAAACGAAAATCTCCCGGGAAGGGTACTCCGCCCGGAGCCGCTCGATGAGCCGGATCGAGGAAAGCACCTCGCCCACGCTAACCGCGTGCAACCAGATCGAGCCGTCCGCCGTCCCCACAACAGAAGCGGGGAGCCGGCCGAGCCGCTCGGGCAGGCTGCTCAGATACCGCCGGCTGCGCCAGGTCCGAATGAGCAGGTAGAAGATGAGGAAGGGAAACGCGGCCGCCAGGACGAGGCGGTATACCAGATACATGAGGCCGTTCGCGACGCCTGTTGCGCTCCTACTGAGTATAGCGGCCGCCCTGGGCGGCGACGAACGCCAGCCCTTCCAGGCCCGGCCGGCCTCCTCCTACCCCTGCCGCCAGACAATCAGCGGCCTCACCATTGCCGCCGAGGTCTTCGACACCCGCGATGAGATGCGCAGCGCCTTCGACAAGCTCGATCTCAGCCGGTACGGCGTCCTCCCCGTGCTGGTGGTCATGAAGAACGACTCGGAGAAGGTCTTGCGGATCGAAACCGCCCGGTTCGAGTACATGCGGCCGGACCGCAAGCGGCTGGCCGCCGTGCCCGCCTCGGAAGTCCGGTACCTGTACGGACCGAAAAAGCCCCAGACCGTGCCCCTGCCGCGCTCGCCGATCCCCCGCGTGGGGGGCCGCGAGAAAAACCCGCTCCAGGCCTGGGAGATCGAAGGCCGCGCCTTCGCGGCGCGAATGCTGCCCGCCGGAGAGTCGGCGAGCGGCTTCATCTACTTTCAGACCGCCAATCACCGCGGCGCCGTACTGTTTGTCACGGGCATCGAGGAGGCGGCCACGGGCCAGCAGCTTTTCTATTTCGAGATCCCGCTCGACACTCCGCCGGGCGGCTAGCCGGTTCGGCTACGGACGGTCAGTCGCTTCCGGCTGCGCCCTCGAGGATGAACGTCGGCGCCAGTCCTGACAGAGTGGAAAAGCCGGAGCTGGCCTCGCTTAACCAGCTTGAGCAGTCGTGGACTTTGCCCAGGTAGATGTGGGGCTGCACGTCGACGATCATGTTCTTCATCTCGAGCGAGCCGAACTGATAGAGAGGAAATGGGATCGCCTTCGCCTCGACGCGTTCCTGCACCACGTAGGGGTAGCGCAGGGCCGTGCGCAGGGCGCGCTCCCAGTCGGCCTCTTTGGTTTCGGCGCCGACCCAGACCCGCTGCTCGGAGCTGACGTCGTTGGGCCGCAACACCAACCTCTCGCGATTCTTCAGGATGAACTCCGGCAGGTCGATCACTTGATCGTGGTAGGTGGTCCTGAGGGGGGCAACCACCCGCGTCCAGGGAATGTGTTGCTGAATCGCTTTCTTCTCGGCGGCCGGGAAGTCTGCGGTGATCGTCTCGTCGGTCAACAGATCGAAAATCGCTTTCTTGTGGGCCAGCTCGGCCCGGAAGCTATTGACGACGCAGACGGCGCCGTCTTTGTAGGCCCGCACCAACGGATGAGACAGATCGAACCGAACGAGAAACTCCTGCACCGTCAGGCGCCGGTAGACGAGGTGGATTTCGAAGTTGCCCGCGCGCAACGCTCCGGCCCGGTACTCGAGCTGATCGGGCGAGACGACCTCGGTAGGGTAGCCGGCCCGGCGGAAGCTTTCCGCCAGCAACAAGTGTTCCCGCGACTGAGCCACTTGAAACGGCTGGCGGAACTCGAGGATAGCAATCTGCGGGTGGCGCTTCTTGCCGAAGGACTTGTAGGCCTCTAGCAGGGCCCGGAGCAGATGCCGCGTGCCGCCGACTTTGCTCAGTTGATACTTCTTGCGGAACTCCTTGACAACGGGGCAATGGGAAAACAGGTCGGCCAGGAGCTCGCTCGAGGCGACGCCGGTGGGCGCCCCCACGTTAAACTGCATGAAGTGCATCGACCCATTGCCGATCTGGGTGTCCAGCAACGAGGTGACGGCTGCAAAGGGGTAGCGGGGGTCGACCGAAGCCAACATCTTTTCGGCCGGCAGCAGCTCCATGCGCGAAAGCAACTGAGGGGAAGAAAGGGCGATCTTTTTCACCCGGTCGATCGCCGCCAGCAGAGCCTCGGCCGCCTTCACCAGGTTGTTGTACTGCCGTCGTGTGAGGAAATGCGGCCGGAGCACGGGCAGCACACCCCAGGAGCCGCCGGCCAGCTTCAAGGTGCGTATCTGCTCCTCAAGTGCTTGAGCCCATTCAAGATTCTTGAATTTTTCGCTCTCCAGCAGCTTGTGAAAGCGTGCGACGGCTTCTTCGGCCTGCGTCATGCAACCTGTTAATCTTTCTACAACTTAGTATGACACAGGGATTTCAAGAGGGGAAAGAGGGGGATGCGGAAATTCCAAGCTAAGATGTTGATACAGAACAACATGTAATCAGGGCTCGGCCGAGCCGGGGGCGGTTCGGTGCTATATTTTTAACATCTTTCCACGCCCTGGCAGGCGAACCCACAGGAGGCAGGATGGCCACCTTCACTTTGATTGAATACCACGACGCGTCCGAGGAGGTCCGCGCCGTCTACGACGACATCATGAAAACGCGCAACACGAACTGGGTCAATAACTTCTGGAAGGCCATCGCTCACGATCCGGAACTGTTGCGCCGCACCTGGCAGGGCGTCAAGCAGGTCATGGCGCCCGGCGCCCTGGATGCGCTCACTAAGGAGATGATCTACCTGGCCGTCTCCGTCACCAATCAGTGTGCCTACTGCATTGCCTCGCACACTGCGGCGGCGCGCAAGGCGGGCATGACCGAGCAGATGTTCGCCGAGCTCATGGCGGTGGTGGGCATGGCCAACCAGACCAACCGCCTGGTGAGCGGCTATCAGGTGGAGATCGACGAAGCGTTCCGTCCCGCGCCTGCGCCAGGCTCAGGCGGCAGCGCTTCGCACGGCTGATTCCAGCCGCTCGATCTCGGCGTTCAGCGCGCAGCCGTAGAGAGCGATCAAGGCGAGCAGGTACATCCACAGGATGAGGGCGATGACGGCGCCGATCGAGCCATAGAGCAGGTTGTAGTCAGCGATATTACGAACGTAGTAGGAGAAGCCCTGGGTGGCCAAGAGCCACAGCGCCGTGGCCGCGATGGCGCCCGGCACGGTGTTGCGCCACGGCAAAGGCCGATTGGGGCCGATCTTGTAGAGCAGCATGCTCGTGAGCACCGCCGCCCCGAGCGCCGCGCCGTAGCGGACGAGCCTGCCGGCCAGGGCCAAGCCTCCGGCAAGGGTGTGGTCGGGCGCGATCATGCCCAGCCGGCCGATCACCCAGACCTCGACGCGGCTGCCGAAGAGGATCAGCAAGGCGGCGCCGAGCGAGGGCACCACCGTGCAGAAGACCAACCCCATGGCCACCAGGCGTCCGCGAACCACCGGCCGGTCCACTGGGATCCGGTAGATCGCATTGAAGCCCTCGATCAGGCTCAAGATCACTCCAGAGGCCGCCCAGAGGGAGACGGCCACGGCAGCCACGAGCAGCGATTCGGGCTTTTCGCCTGCCGCCGTCAGCCGGTGCGCCACCAGAGTCTTGGCGCCCGGCGGAACCACCTCGAAGAAAAACCGCGATATCAGCTCGACCGCCTGAGCCGCCCGTACACGCACCAGAATCAAAGCGAGGGTGGTGAGCGCGGGGAAGAACGACAACAGACCGGAGAAGGCGGCTCCTTTGGCGATGCTCAGCCCGTTCTCCTCGTAAAGCGTCACCAAAGCCCGGCGGAGAAGCCACGCCGTGCGCCTGAGGCCGGCAATTCTCCGTGGAAATCTCATCGGGCACTCCGCCCGGCGGTATCCTGATCGATTGACGGGAGCAGCACCTTGAATCGGCCCGCCAGGACTCCCATTCTAGCCGCCAAAGCCGGACCGGTTGCCGACGTGCTGCTGATCGTGGCGCTCAATGGGTTCATCTGCCGGCGGCTGCTTCTCGTGGAGTACCTGGATCAGATGGGTTCGATCGAAGCAGCCTACATCGGCTTGAGCCGCTGGATCATGGAGCGGCCGGGCGAGCTCGGCTGGTTTGCGCTCTGGTATGGGGGCATTCCCTTCCAGAACACCTACCCGCCCTTGCTGCATTTTCTGGTGGCGGCGACCGCGGCCTTGTTTTCCCTCTCTCCGGCTCGGGCGCACCACCTGGTCGGGGGCGTCGCCTACGTCCTCGGCCCGGTTACGCTTTACTGGCTGGCCCGCACGCTTTCCGGCGATCGCCTCCGGAGCCTCGTGGCGGCCCTCGCCTATTCGCTGGTGGCGCCCTCGGGGTTGCTGATTCCGGCCGTCGCGCAAGACATGGGCACGGCGTTCGGGCCCCGGCGCCTTCAGGCGCTGGTGGTTTACGGCGAGGGGCCGCATGTGCTCTCGCTGGCCCTGCTTCCCCTGGCGGTCTTGGCGCTCCACCGTGGTCTCGAACGCTTCCGTCCGGTCCGCGTCTTGATTGCGGCCTTGGCAGCGGCGGCCGTGGCGCTGACGAACTGGCTCGGCGCCTTTGCGCTGGCGGTTGCGACGGCGGCGTATCTGGCCGCGCACTGGGATCGGTTCGGCCTTCCGGGATTGCTGCGCGCGGGCTCTGTCGGACTGCTGGCCTATTGTCTGGCTGCGCCCTGGCTTCCGCCCTCGACCATCGCCGCCATCCGGAGGAACGCGCAATACACCGTGGGCCACTACCCGATGACGGCGTGGCAGGTCGCCGCCGGCCTGCTGCTGGTGCTCTTCGCCGCCGGCCTTATGATGCTGCTTCGGCGGCGCGGCATTCCGCGGTTCGCCATCTTTGCGGCTTTGTTGGCCGCCGTCATGGGAGCGATCACGCTCAGCGGCGCCTGGTTCGGCAGGCATCTGGTGCCCCAGCCGGAGCGTTATCACCTGGAGATGGACATCGGGCTGGTGCTCACGGCAATCTTCGCTCCGGCCGCGGCTGTGCGCCGGTTGCCGCGTTGGGCTCGAGGATCTCTGGCCGCCGCCGGCCTTGCTGCGGCGCTCTGGCTGGCCGGGGCCGGCGCCTACCAGGCGCGCAAATGGATCCGCCCGGTCAACATTGCCGCGTCGATGGAATACCAGGCGGCGCGCTGGTTGGACGAAAATCTGCCGGGCAGGAGGGTCTTCGCGACCGGCTCGACCAGGTTCTGGCTGAACGCCTTTGCCGACAACCCCCAACTGGGCGGCGGTTTCGACCAGGGCATCACCAATCCGATGATTCCGCGGGTGACCTTCGGCATCCCGTTCACCCAAGGCGACGGCGAGCGGTGCGCCCGGTGGCTGCGCGCCTACGGCATTGACGCCATCGTGGTGAGCGGTCCCGGGACGGCGGACGCCTATCGTGACTACCGGGACGCCGGCAAGTTCGAAGGAGTGCTCAGGGAGCGCTGGCGCCGAGGCGGCGACGTCATCTATGAGGTGCCGCGGCGCAATCCCTCCCTGGCCCATGTGATCCCCCGGCGGGCCGTCGTCGGGCGGGCGCCGGTCAATATCGAAGACGTCGAACCCATTCTCGCTTATGAGGCCGCGCTCGAAGATCCGGCTCTTCCGCCCGCCCGGTTCGAGTGGCGGGGAACGGAAGCAGCCGCCATCGAGGCGGTCGCCGCTCCGGATGAGGTGATCAGCGTCCAGATCTCGCATCACCCGGGTTGGCGGGCCACCTCCGACGGGCAGCCGGTGCGCCTGTTCGCCGACGGGCTCGGCTTGATGGTGATCGAACCCGGCTGCGCCGGAGCGTGCCGCGTGGAGCTGGTCTACGACGGCGGCCTGGAGATGAAACTCGCGAAATGGGTGCGCTCTCTGGCGCTCGCCGTGCTGCTCGCCTGGCTCGCCGCCGCGGTGCTGGTGGGCCGCCTCTTAGGGTAGACTGAGGGGGAAAGGAGAAACCGTGCGCGGAAACGAGAACGTGCTCGAACAGCTCAACGCCGCACTCAGCGCCGAGTTGACGGCGATCGTGCAGTACATGGTCCATTCGGAAATGTGCGAAAACTGGGGCTACGAGCGCCTGGGAGAGTTGTTTCGCAAGCAGGCCATCGGCGAGATGCGCCACGCCGAGGGCCTCATCGAGCGTATCCTTTTCCTGGACGGTGTGCCGAAGGTCGATATCAAGCTGGCGCCGAACATCGGCGCCAACGTCAAGGCGCAGCTTGAAAACGACCTGAAGGGCGAGCTTGACGCCGTGCGCCAGTACAACGCCTCCGCCGCCGTCTGCGTCGAGGCCGGCGACAACGGCTCGCGCGAGATGTTCGAGAAGATGGTCAAGGACGAAGAGGGGCACGTCGACCTGTTCGAAGCCGAGCTGCACCAGATCTCGGAGATGGGCCTGGAGAACTACTTGGCGCAGCAGATGCGGGAATCCAAGTAGCCGGGGCGGCGCTCTTTGCCGGCGCGTTTGCGCTAGGATAGCAAAGAAAAGGCGAAGAGCGCCATGAATCTCTCCTTTGACTTCGAAGATCCGGCGCCGGAAAGGGCGCTGGCCACACCCGCGGGCGTCGAGACGGCCGTCGCGCGCCTCCAGGCGTTGCGGGCGCGCGACGGCTCGCCCATCCGCGAGATCCGCCGCTTGCCCGCCCGCGAGGCCGAATGGGCTTGTCTGCCCGAAGAGCTCGATCCACGGCTCAAAGTCGCCCTGGCGCAGCGCGGCATCGAACGCCTCTACACTCACCAGGCCGCGGCATTTGCGCAGGCCCGGCAGGGCCGCAACCTCGTGGTGGTGACGCCGACGGCGAGCGGCAAGACGCTCTGCTACAACCTGCCGGTGCTCAACGGGCTGCTCGAGGAGCCGGAGCAGCGGGCTTTCTACCTGTTTCCCACCAAAGCGCTGGCGATGGACCAGCTTCACGAACTCGAGGCCACTTCGCGCGAGCTGGGCGCATCGGTGGCGGCCTTCACCTACGACGGCGATACGCCGCAGGATGCGCGCAAGGCGATTCGGGAGCGGGCGCGGATCGTGCTGACCAATCCCGACATGCTGCACGCCGGGATTCTGCCGCACCACACCCGCTGGGCCAAATGCTTCGAGCGGCTGCGCTTCGTCGTTCTCGACGAGCTGCACTATTACCGCGGCATCTACGGCAGCCACATGGCCAACGTCCTGCGGCGCCTGAAGCGAATCTGCGCCTTCTACGGTTCAAAGCCGCAGTTCATCTGCTCGTCGGCCACCATCGCCAACCCGCGCCAGCTTGCCGAAGCGCTGGTTGAGGAACCGTTCGAGCTGGTGGACCGCAACGGCGCTCCGGCCGGCGAGAAGTATTTCATCTTTTACAACCCGCCGATCGTCAACGCGCAGCTCGGCATCCGGCGCAGCTACCTCCATGAGGCGCGGCGGCTCGCCGTCGAGCTGCTCCACTGCGGCCAGCAGACGCTCGTTTTCGCCAACAACCGCCTGGCGACGGAGGTGCTGGTGACCTATCTCAAGGATGCCGCCGCGCGAAGCAGGCTCGGCGCCGAGGCGGTGCGCGGCTATCGCGGCGGGTATCTCCCCAAGGAGCGGCGCCAGATCGAAGGCGGGCTCCGCGATGGCTCGATCCGCGCCGTGGTGGCGACCAACGCGCTCGAACTCGGCATCGACATCGGTTCGCTCGACGCCGTCGTCATGGCCGGCTATCCGGGTACGATCGCCTCCACCTGGCAGCGCGCCGGACGCGCCGGGCGCCGCCAGGGCCCCTCGGTGGCGGTTCTGGTCGCCTCGAGCGCGCCGGTCGACCAGTTCGTCATCGAGCACCCGGAATATTTCTTCGAGCAGTCGCCCGAGCACGCCTACGTGAATCCGGACAACCTCGAGCTGCTCGTCAATCATCTCAAGTGCGCTGTTTTCGAGCTCCCGCTGCGGGACGGCGAGAAATTCGGCCCGCACGAGACGCGCGCGCTGTGCGAGCTGCTGGCCGAGCTGGGTCTGGTGCACCATTCGGGCGGCGCCTGGCACTGGACCTCGGACTCCTATCCGGCCGATGCGATCAGCCTGCGCGCCGCGACCAGCGACAACTTCGTGGTCGTCGACACGACCGCCGAGCCCAAGGTGATCGCCGAGGTGGCCTTCACCGCCGCTCTCAACGAACTGCATGAGAAAGCCATCTACCTGCACGAGGCGCGCCAGTACCAGGTGGAGCGCTTCGACTATGAAGGCCGCAAAGCTTACGTGCGTCAGGTGGAATGCGACTATTTCACCGACGCCATTGACTATACGCAGGTCAAGGAGCTCGACCGCTTCGGCGAATCCGGGTTGAACGGCGCCCGCGCGGCGCACGGCGAGGTGCGGGTGAACCGCCAGGTGGTGGGCTTCAAGAAGATCAAGTTTTACACGCTCGAAAACGTCGGCGCAGGGAATCTGTCGATGCCCGAGCAGGAGATGCACACCACGGCCTGCTGGCTGCACTTCCCCGAGGCGTTCCTGGCGCGCTTTGCCGGTCTCGGGCCCACGGAGAAGCAGAGCGGCCTGAACGGCTTGGGCAACGCTTTGCGCGCGATCGCCGCCGTGCTGCTGATGTGCGATGCGCGCGATCTCGGCGTCGCGATCACCGAGGACATCACCGGCGGCCTCGGCAAATGGGAGCCCAATCTCTACCTCTATGAGAACTATCCGGGTGGCGCCGGCCTGAGCGCGCCGCTCCACCGCATGATCCGGCGAGCTCTTTCAGGCGCGCGGGACCTGATCTCAGCCTGCCGGTGCGAGGCGGGTTGCCCGAGCTGCGTCGGTCCGGTGGGCGAGATCGGGGAGCGCGGTAAAGAAGTGGCGCTTCGGATGCTTGAGGAGCTGCTCGGGGCGCAGGATCACTCGACCGGCGTGCCGTAGGGGATGCGCGGCTTGACGGTCTCGGCCGCTTCGAGGTGGGTGATCCGCCAGGCGCCCTCGATTTGCTCCAGCCGAACCTGCTGGACCTCGTTGCGCTCCTCGAAGACGTACTCGACGCGCGCCGTCGCCTCGGTCTCGGAGATCTTCTCCGGCGCGGTGACGGCGACGCCCTTCACCGGCTGGTGGCGCTCTTTGAGGTAACGGGTGAAGGCGGCCTCGCCCGTTTCGGAGATCGCCTGCTCGATGGCGGTGCGCGCCGGGCCGCTGAAACACTCCCGATACCCGCGGAGATCGCCCCGGCGAGCCGCTTCGAACATCGCATAGATGGCATCCTCCGGCGTTGCGACGGGCGGGGCGCTGCGGCCGGAGAAGCGCCAGCCGGACTGCCGGATGAGGAGGAGGCCGCCCAGCACGACGAGAACCGCGACCGTGACGAGCTGCGTGCGGCGCGCCGAGCTCATCGCTCCACCGGGGCCGCAGCGGCGCCCTTGCGGATGATCGTCAGGTCGAGCTCGCCGCGCTTGTCCACGATCAGCTTGCGGATCTTGGGCAGGATCTGCTCCATCGCCTCGACGTAGAGCC
>ENA-ORXB01003141-ORXB01003141.1-sediment-metagenome-genome-assembly--contig:-NODE-3141-length-12179-cov-4.687407_pt1 | contig 12179 bp, 12 predicted proteins | sample MGYA00237863_ERZ511475 | MGnify/ENA primary metagenome ERZ511475 (study PRJEB26305, sample SAMN06343858) | sediment metagenome | isolation source: hot spring sediment | place: Canada: British Columbia...
CCACCTTCTAAAAATTTGTCCCTCCACCGATAATATTGGGACTGACTAATCTGATGTTCCCGGCATATCTCAGCAACAGACTTCACCCCCTTCAGACCTTCAAGAACTATCTCTAACTTCTCCTCAACTGTCCATTTCCTCGGTTTCATATTTCACCCCCTTCGAGCGTTATTTTCCTATCCTCATTAATCTTATCTCTACTCTCTTACCGTGTCCAGTATTCTTGGGTCTCAGTATAATCTGCCATAAAAGCCCTTTTCCCTAATACAGATCATCAGCTATGTTTCATCCATATGAAAAAGAATATGTCTAAAGAAGATGCGAAGGTATTTTATGAGGAGTTATTCATAATAAAAAGAATGAATGATTTTGAAAAAGCAGTGGCAAGATTTGAGGAGTTATGCAAGAGATTTGAGAAAAAATACCCCGCCTATATAAAGACATTAATCTCCAAAAAGGAACAATATTTTCAGTATATAAAATACCCTGAACCTGTTAGAAAACATATCTATACAACAAATATAGTTGAAAATCTAAATAGCAGATTAGAACTTGTAAGAACAAATACTGGTGGATATTTTCAATCAATGAGAACTGCAGAAGTGGCTATTTACGTAACCATAAGCAGGATAGAAAAACAAAGATGGCAAAAACCCATGCCACTTATTAGGTCTGCTATCTACGAACTGAGACAAATGTTCAACACAAAATTTTTTAAAGAGACACAATTTGCTTGACAAGTGTCTCACATCCTTTTCTTTCGGCGTTTCAACTACGGTCTTCTCTTTATCTTCTCTCTTGTTTTAAAGTTGACTTTATAACTTAATTAATAAAATCGTAGGTGGATTCAGTTTTTGGGGCTCTTTTAAAAATATCTTAATGCCATTTAATCGGAGTATTATAGAAAATATTAAAAGTAATGATACTATTACCATAACAATTACTCCTAAAATTGATAAATATATATTCTCAATTTTCTTTATCATAAAATTTTACCTCTTACTTTTTTGTTACTTATACAAAATTTGAATTCCAAATATATAGGAATTTTTCCTATGGAAAGATTAAAAAAACAGATTCATTTATTTTTTATCGGCAATTCGATTAATACTTGAGTTCCTGAGGTGTTTGATTTAATATTAATTTTTCCACCCAGTATGAATACGCGCTCCTTAACAGATATGAGTCCAAAGTGCGTTTGAAGGTCAATATTGCTTATATCAAAACCTATCCCATCGTCTATTACTTCAATACATAAAAGACTATCTTTTTTATTTAACCTTAACTCTATCAATTTACACTTAGAATGTTTAATAGAGTTTATTATCAATTCTCTAACTATGCGCAAAATATGAATCTGTGCATCTTTATTAAAGATGTCAAAATTCTCAAAATTATCATTAAAATAAAATTTAATTTGTGGATTCTTTAAAGAACAGTCATTTATAAAATTTTCTAAAAAACTCCTTAGCCCTAAATTTTTAAGCATCAAGATATCACTATCTATTACCAATCTTCTTAATTCTCTAATTTGATTTTTTAAGATTTCTGATAGCCCAGTATCACCTATTTGTCTTAATTTAATCAAAATATAATTTAAATTCTGAATTACAATATCATGCACATCTCTGGCTATGCGTTCTCTTTCCTTTTCCTGAGCTATTAAAACTTCTTTCAAAAAATCTCTCGTCTTTGTTTTTTCCAAATGATACTCATAAGTTTCTGCCAGTTCCTTTAATTCAATTATATCTCCCATATAATAAAAAGGTTTACTATCATTTAAATTATGCTTCATTTCTTTTAAAGGATTTTCAATGTTTTTCCTTATTATAAATGTGAACTTTTTATAAAGGATGCCAATCAATAAAAAAAATATTAAATTTAAGATTATCCATCCTACAATAAAGGTCTGTGATAGGGGTTTTACATGCAACACATAAATTATCGAAAAACCTTTGTTCTGACCTATTGTAGAAAACAATTTTATATCATTAAAACTTTTCAATAAAAGAATTTTATCAGGTTTACTGATTACATTTTTTATTGTTTCTTTATCTATTTTTTCATGCTCACCATAAAGTCGAACATTCATAAAATCTTTATCAAGATAAACATAATAAACTGAATAATCAAAATGATAGTTTGATTTTAAATTCATAGCAGCCAATGATGTTATCATTTATGAAAAAATCGGGATTTTGTGACCTAATTGAAGATATACCTTTTTTTCGGGAATATACTTAAGCAAATAGATATAAAAGCTTTTAAAATCAGAGTTCAAGACTGGATAATCTATTAACAATTGCCCTGTTTTTTTTGCCTCATTGAAACTTTTTTTAGCATCGGGAAATTGATCTAAATCAAGCCCTATTTCTTTAATATTTGTTGTTTCAATTATAATCCCTTTCTCTGAAATGATAGATACATCATATTTCTCTAAAAATTTTTTTCTTATGAACTCTTCAATTTCTTCAGTTTTTTTTAAAACATTTTTTATATATCTAACTTCAGCATCGGAAAAAATTTCTTTTGAAATATTAACTTTATTTTCAATGTCTAAATTTGTTTTTTGAAAAAAAGCATTTCCAAAAATTGCAACTGTTTGGGCATTCTGTTCAAGAATGTTATATAAAATATAAGATACTGTTAAGCTAAATATAAAAATAACAATTACAATGCTACCAAAAATTATACGATAAAACCTTTTTATAAGTTGAGATAAGCTTATCATAGGTTGGCTAAATTGAGACGAATGGCCACTCTAAATAATTCTAATTCTGATTTTATAAACATTTTCGACATTATAGATTTTTTTTGATTTTCCACAGTCTTGTAACTTTTCTTCAATATAGTGGCAATTTCTTTTGGGTTTTTACCCTGAGCAAGAAGCTTGAAAACTTCCTTTTCAGCTTGTGTTAAAGAAAAATATCTGGAAGATTTTTCATCTATTGTTAAATCATCACAGATATTGCAATTATTTTCGTCAACATAAATACCCCCATTTATGACACATTCAATACCATCTATCAAATTTTCATATAAATTCTCTTTTTTTATATAACCATCTGCACCCTTTTTTAAAACTTCATTAATCAAAAAAGAGCTATTATAAGCGGTAATAACGAGAATTTTAAAAGTTCTGTCTATATGATTATTTAAAAACCTTATTCCATCTTCATCAGGTAAATTAAGGTCAAGCGTCACAAGATCAATATCTTCCCTTTTAATAATTTCTTCAGCAGTTATTATATCACCCCCTTCAAAAATTTTTTCTGCTAATTTATACTTCTCAAGAATGGAAATCATGCCTTTTCTGAAAAGTGGATGGTCATCTATAATCAAGATTTTCAATTTTTTAACCATTACAGTTGCAAACCTTATTTGTATGTTTTTCAAAGATTTTTCTGAAGTGATAGCCATAAATAGCATATGTGATGTAAAGAGGGAAAAACCTTGGTTTTTTAAAGAGAGACCAGAAAAAAAGTTTCCAGTATTGAAATCGTTCTTTGCTATATAAACCTAAAATAAAAATAGATTTTAAAAATGCTTTTGTGTATTCAGGACGATAATGAAAAAATTTTGGTTGGGGTGGGTTATACTCTATAAGAAATTTTTTTATTCTATTATAGTAAAATTTGGGGGAATATAATGTTTTAACAACTTTTTGGTACCCTGAAATTAACATATTTATATCCATCTTTGGCAAAATATTAGTAGAGAAATCCGTGTTGTCTCCCGTCATTAACTTAATTATTCTTCCTTCCTTTTTTAATCTTTGATACAGTTTGGTGTTCAATGGTGCATTAAGTAACCCCACCATGGCAGTAATTATGTTACTTTGATTAACAAAATCAACAAGTTTGTCAAAGATATTAGGTGGATCGTTATCAAAGCCTACTATAAATCCAGCCATTACCTCAAAACCAAAGCGTTGAATCTTTTTTATACTTTCCACAAGGTTTCTGTTTCTATTGTGTCCTTTGTTACACTCTTCTAAACTTTTCTCATTTGGTGATTCGATCCCTATGAATACTGCATTAAAACCCGCCTTTGCCATTAATCTCATTAACTCCTCATCATCGGCTAAATTTATTGATGTCTCAGTAGAAAACGTAAAAGGATATTTCTTATTTTCCATCCACCTAATGATTGCAGGAAGCACTTCTTCTTTCAACTTCTTTTTATTCCCTATGAAGTTATCATCAACAAAAAAGACACCGCCTCGCCATCCCAAATTGTAAAGGCTATCAAGCTCGGCAATAATCTGTTCTGCGTTTTTTGTACGTGGTTTTCTGCCAAATAAAACAGTTATATCGCAAAACTCACAGTCAAAAGGACATCCTCTTGAATATTGAATATTCATAGCGGCGTATTTATCCATCTCTATAAGGCTGTGCATCGGCACTGGTGTTTTGGTAATATCAGCCCATTTGTCAGTTTTATAAACTTTTTTAGCTCTATTATTTGCCAAATCTTCTAAAAACATAGGTAAAGTAATCTCGCCTTCGTTTAATACAAAATGATCCACACCTTCAAACTCTTCATATCTTGCTGTAAATAAAGGTCCACCCGCCACAACCTTACGACTCAACTGATTACACCTATTTATCACATTTCTAACCGAGCGTTCCTGAACAGACATTGCACTTATAAACACATAGTCTGCCCAAAGAATTTCGTCATTTGTTAACTTTCTAACATTCATATCAATAAGACGTTTTTCCCACTCCTTTGGAAGCATCGCTGCAATAGTAATAAGTCCTAATGGTGGGTAACTTGCCTTTTTTGAAATAAATTTTAAGGCGTATTTAAAACTCCAGAAGGTTTCTGGATATTCTGGATAAACAAGCAGTGCTTTCATAACACCACTCCTCTATAAAACACTTTTTTAAATTTTAACTTGATTTTAATTTGTTGTCAAAGTAATAGCAAGAAATAGAAATAACTAAATAAAGAGAACTTAACTAAACCTAACTTCGAATATGCCATGAATGGTTATGACCTCTTACCAAAAACTTAAATTATCTAACACCCTAATACAACACCATATCCTCCTATTTTGAACTATACTTATGGAATCTATTTATATCACTTGCTCCTATATTTTTGCCATGTAAAAATCTCATAGTGATCAATATTACTTTACCAAGTGTCCATCTTTTAAAATCTGATCTCTACCTTGCCATTATAAAAATCTGATGTAAACTTATAGTAAACAATCAAGGAGATTAAATATATGAAAGCATGTGTTGATAAAGAAGTTTGTATAGGTTGTGGTCTTTGTGCAGATACGTGTCCAGAGGTGTTCGAGTTGAAAGAAGATAAAGCATATGTCAAAGTTCAAGATGTACCAGAAAACTTAAAAGATAAAGTAAAAGAAGCCAGAGACAATTGCCCTGTTGATGCAATTTCTGTAGAAGAGTAATTATCAGGGAAGGCTAGATTTTAATTTATCATTAAATTAGCGATTTACAGGGTTTTCTAAGGGATTATCATACCATTCTAAATACTTTTTAACACCCTCAATACCTGCATTTATTAACTCATTTTTTTTTGCATCACTTAAAGAAAAATCCATAGTTTTTACGCCTTTTGTATCTATATAAATCGTTCTTTGCCAATCATCACTATGAAGGTGTATGCTATTCTGCACATTTAAAAGCGCACCCAACACGGCTTTTGTATAATCAAATATGTCTTTAATTTCATTTTGTACTGGTTCAGCCTGATCTCTAAACACAGCAATTTCTTTATCTGTATCTAACCTAAATCCTAGAGTTTCTTTATTATAAACATAAGGTGAAATTCGTTTACTTTTTATAGTCTTATTGTGTTTCTCATAATATTCAGTTAACCGTGCATTTTTACGATCAACAATATACTTTTCTCTGTCAAATAATTTTACCGGATAATTATCCATCAAACCTCCATCACAATAGTAATCGCCCCTCAAACCCTTAACCGAGAAGAAAATAAAAGGAATTGACATGGATATTCTTACAGCATCAGCAATACACATTCTTGGTGTGTGCTCATGGGAAAATACTTCTGCATAACCCGTTGACAGATTCACTCCAATGATATACAGTTGTTTCATTTTTACCTTTTTATTTCCCCTGATTAAATCATTAAACGTTGCTTCTTTGTTACCCAATTTGTTCTTTATTAGGTCTGAAATCCAATCTCTAAATTTTTTACCCTCACACCACCCAAAAAATCTTATAAAGTTAATACTATCCCTTACCACACCCCATTTATCATCTAAAAAATCTTCAAAATTCATATTCATTACTATATGGGCTATCTCTTTGTTTGTATATCCTAATGCTACAAGTGTTGCTGTAATTGCACCGGCAGAAGTACCACCTACTCTAATTATCTCATCAAGTATACCTCTTTTTTCCAGTTCCATTAGTGCACCTGCATAGGCAATACCCTTAACACCACCACCTTCAAAAACTAAATTTCTAAAATGGTATCCCATATAAAGCTCCTTTATCTAAAAATTCTAAAGAAATTTAATCACAGATAATTTAAATCGCAAGATTAAAAAAATTCATTTTTTTAAGGTAACGGGTTATAATACTTAAAAAAGGAGGTGAGTATGAAAAGAACTTTAATTTGCTTATTCATATTTTTAGTATTTGGTATCAGCTCAGCTCAAACCAATTTTAGTATATCTGTCAGTGATGAAAATTCTGGTTTCGCTTTTTCAATTAGTAATTTTTATAAAGTTCCTGAAAGAGAAGTTATTGTAGTTAAAGAGAGAGGAATTCCAGATGAAGAGTTGCCTGTGGTATTTTTTATTGCTGAAAAAGCAAGGGTAAAACCAGCAACGATAATTGACCTTAGATTAAGAGGACTATCATGGATGGATATATCATTAAAATATGGTATAACTGCTGATGTCTATTATGTTCCTGTGAACGTCGTTGAAGTTGGACCACCTTTTGGTAAAGCATATGGACATTTTAAAAAATATCCCAAACATAGATGGAAAGAAATACACCTCGATGATGATGATATCGTAAATTTAGTAAATGTTCGTTTTATTTCCCATTATCATGGTGTTGAACCAGACATAATTATCAAAGAAAAATCCCATGGCAAAAGATTCATTGTATTAGATAAAGAATTTAAAGAGAAAAAACACAAAAAGCATAAAAAAGACAAAGAAGAGAAAAAAGAAAAGAAACACAAGCATAAACATAAAAAAGAAGTTGATGACTAAAATTTAAGGCTGGATACTCCAGCCTTAAATTTTAAGCTCAACTAAAGCCACCTGAATTACTTCCACATGAGTTAGAAGTTGTTCCAAAAGACCCACCAAAATTAGGGGCAGATATAAGTTTTTCTACTTCATGACTTCCACACTTTGGGCATTTAATTTTTTCTTCTGTTGTCAATACATAATACTCAAAAACAGATTTGCAATTCTTACACTCATACTCATAAATTGGCATAATTATTACCTCCAAAACTAATATTTTCTATACCTACTATAAACTACATCATTTTTTCCATAACAGAACTAAGATCTTAACAGTTATTATAAATGCCATGTTCAATGTTTAATGAATAGTAAATAATAAATTGAACACACAACCCAAACCCCTAAACATAAAACATAATTTAACACTTAAAACTTAACATCTGACATTAAAAATTTCTCTTTTGCATGATTTTCATACACCTATCCATTCACCACTCACCATTCACTATTCACTATATTTTTACCTATTGCCCATATCCCCTCATCTATCTCTTAAATAATCTAGAGTAGTAAACAACAGTAAAATCATCACATCCACCCAAAACTACTCACACTCCTTTATGCCTAAAGCTGCAAGTATTTTACAAAGAGGACAAAATCCTGTAAAAGCTGATTGAATTAAGTTTAATCCCACAAAGATGGTAAACAAAAACCAATAGGGGCTATGAAAATACCCGAGGGCAACAGAAAGAATAATAAATATTCCTGCAACTACGCGTATAATTTTATCCTGACTTGATGGTTTTGACATTTTATGCCTCCTTTAAATGTTTTAATTGTTGTTTCCTATGTAGATAATACAGAACTGGAACAACCATTCTTGAAAGCACTGTTGCTGCTACTTCTCCAGCCATCAAAGAAATTGCTAACCCCTGAAAAATGGGATCAAAAAGTATTACAAAAGCACCAACTACCACTGCTGAAGCAGTAAGTAACATGGGTCTGAATCTAACAGCACCTGCGTCAACTACTGCATCTTCAAGCGTCATTCCTTCTTTCAATCGTAATTCTATAAAATCACCAAGAATAATAGAATTTCTCACCACTATACCAGCACCAGCGATAAAACCAATCATTGAGGTTGCGGTAAAAAAAGCACCCATTAATGCATGTCCGGGAATTATACCTACTAAACTTAATGGTATTGGTGCCATAATGACCAATGGCACCCTATAATCACCAAACCATCCAACTACAAGGACATAAATAATAATCAGCACAGCTCCAAAAGCAAGACCTAAATCTCTAAACACCTCATATGTAATATGCCATTCACCATCCCATTTCATTGAATATTTCTCTGTTGAAAAAGGTTGGGATAGGACATGTTTTTTAAGCTTATAACCTTCCTTTAACTTCAGTTCATCAATCTTTTTGTTAAGCTTCATTATTGCATATACAGGGCTTTCTTCCTTTCCAGAAACATCAGCAGTTACATAAACAACCCTTTTTAAATTTTTTCTATAAATAGACTTATCTATCATAGTTTTATCAATTTTCACAATCTCACCAAGGGGAATTAAACTACCATTTATACTTCTAACCTTTAGGGATAAGATGTCTGTCAATTTTGTCCTGTTTTCTTTCGGTGTTTTTATAAAAAGTTCTACATCTTCCTTTTCATTTTCCATATGGACTAACCCAACAATTTTCCCATTCATGGCGGTATTCACTGTCTCGATCACTTCTGCAGTTGAAACCCCCAGTCTTCCAGCTTTTTCTTTATCTACATTAAACTTGATTTTCTGTTGTTCATCTTCCACATACCAATCCACATCAACAACGCCTTCTGTTTTTTCAAAAATATTCATTATTTCTTTCGCTATTTCAATTTGCCTATCATAATCGGGGCCATAAATTTCGGCAACCAGAGTTTGTAAAACGGGTGGTCCAGGTGGTATTTCTACAATTTTTACCCTTGCTCCCTGAAATAATTTAGCAATGCGTTCAATTTCTGGTCTGATTCTTTTTGCAATATCATGACTCTGAGCAGATCTTTCATGTTTGGGTTTTAAATTTACCTGGATATCAGCCTGATTAGGTTGATTTCTTAAAAAATAATGTCTTACAAGTCCATTAAAATTATATGGTGAGGAAGTACCTACATACATCTGATAATTAACTACCTCAGGAACAGTCTTTATATAATTTGCAAGAGCATTGGTAACTTCATATGTTTTTTCAAGAGTGGTACCCTCTGGCATATCTACTACTATTTGAAACTCTGATTTGTTATCAAAAGGCAACATTTTTACCTTAACTACTTTAAAATAGATCAATGAAGATGCTGCTAAAAATAATATAACCACACCACCAAGAAATATATGTCTATGTTTTGGAGAATTAATAAGTAGCCCCATATATTTCCTATAAATCTTTGTAAAATAGTCTTCTTTATCATGATGTGCTTCCTTTTCACGAAGGGGACCTAAAAATTTTGCCGATGCCCATGGAGTTACCATAAAAGCAACAGCCATTGACAAAATCATTGCAACTGATGCTCCAACAGGTATTGGCCTCATGTATGGTCCCATAAGTCCTCTTACAAAAGCCATAGGAAGAATCGCTGCAATAACAGTTAGAGTTGCAAGAATAAGTGGGCTTCTAACCTCACTTACTGCACCAACAACTATATCGATGACAGATTTTCCTTTATTTTCAGGAAGATGAAAATGTCGCACAATATTTTCCACGTCTACAATTGGATCATCTACTAGAATACCAATACTGAAAATAAGAGCAAAAAGTGTAACTCTGTTTAAAGTATAGCCAAAGAAGTAATAGACTGCCAATGTTAATGCTAAAACTACAGGCACTGCTATAAATACTACTATTCCAGCTCTTATACCAAGGAAGAAGGCTATGAGAATTGTAACAGAAACGACAGCTATGAGGAGATGCTTAAGAAGTTCATCGGATTTTTCTTTTGCTGTCTCACCATAATTTCTTGTAACAGTAATTTCAAGATCACTGGGAAGCAGTTTGCCTTTCAATAGAGATACTTTTTCAAGGATTTTTTCTGCTATGACAGTAGCATTTTTACCCTTTCTTTTAGCAATACTTATAGTTACTGCCGGTTCTATCTCATTCTTGCCGGTCTCTCCATAAAGAACATAATTATTAATTTCTTCAGGACCATCTATAATTTTTGCAACATCTTTCAGGAATACAGGCTTCCCTCCCGCATTAATTACAACTTTTTCGAGATCTTCCTTTGATGTTATAAATTTACCTGTTTCTATATTAATTACCTGAGCATCAGAGATTATATTCCCCGTATGATGATTTTGGTTTAAATAAGCTAACTGTCTGGCAATTTCAGCTGAGGTAGTACCATATCCTGCAAGCTTTTCGGGGATAATCTCAACTCTTATCTGCCTCTTGTAGCCACCAATGATTTTTGTTTCGGAAACATCATCAATCTCTTTTATCTGATCACAAAGTTGTGCAGCAATTCTCCTTAAAGTAAAAGAATCATATTTACTGCCATGGAGTGTTAACGCAAGTATGGGAACATCATCAATTGATCTAAATTTGACAAGCGGCTGACTTACTCCTGGAGGAATAATATCAAAATTTGAATACAGTTTATTGTAAAGTTTTGTAAGACTCTTTTCTTCATCTTCACCTACATAAAATCTAACCACAGTCATATTCATGCCCTCTGATGCGGTGGAATAAATATATTCAACTCCGGGAATCTCCCATAATTTTTTCTCCATTGGTATAGTAACCCTTTGTTCTACTTCTTTGGCTGAAGCACCTGGCATAGCAACAAATATATCGAACATGGGAACTTTTATCTGTGGTTCCTCTTCTCTTGGTGTTGATAGCACTGCAAATATTCCGAGAAGAATAGCTGCTATTACAATAAGGGGTGTAATTTTAGAGTCAACAAACGCTCGAGTTATTCTATCTATAATATTATGCTCTTTTTTAATCATCGGATGCCTCCATAGTTACCCTTTTATTGTAATTCAGCGCCTTCTTGGATATTTTCTGTAATGACTTTAACTATCTTTTCACCATCATTTAACCCACTTAAGATTTCAACCATTTCGTTAACAGCATTTCCTGTTCTTACAAGGCGTAAAGAAAGTTTTTTATCTTTTCCTACTACATATACATAATCAAGCTGCCCTTTTTTATAAATAGCTGTCTTTGGTATTAAAATTGATTCCTTCGTACCCATCCCGATCTTTACAGTGGCATATAACCCTATTGCCAAATCTTTATTTCGCGGTAAATCTATTTTTACCTTAAAGGTCCTAGACTGTGGATCAATTGCTGGAACTATTTCACTTACCACACCAATAAATTCTTTGTTTAATGCTTCAACATTCACTGCAAGTTTCATCCCGGGCTTTATCAATCCCAGTACCTTTTCGTCCACATTAGCTTCTGCTCTTAGATCATATTCAGGTTCAATAGTTATTAATTGCATACCGGGTAAAACGTTAGTACCAGGATTTACAAATTTTTTTGTTACTACTCCGGACACAGGAGCATAGACAAAAAGATAGGATTGCATACCTTTAACTCTTGCCCTTTCAGCCTCTGCCTGCTTGATTACATTTTCAAGTCTCTCTACTTCACCCTTAGCCACTAAATAGGCCGTTTCCTTAACTTCAAATTCCTGCTTAGATATAGCCTGTTCTTTGTATAGATTTTCATACCTTTTGAAAGTGTTATATGCTAACTTTTCATTTGCTTTAGCCATTACTAAAGCTTTTTTAGCTTCTTCTATAGAAGCTTGAGTTCTTTCCAGCATTGCTGAAATCTCAGGAGAATCTATCTGAATAATTAGTTTTCCCTTGCTTACCCTATCACCTTCATTGACATTAACACTAATAACAGTACCCATGGTTTTTGAAACTATATTAACAGGGTTTTTTGAAGCTATATT
>ENA-ORXB01003143-ORXB01003143.1-sediment-metagenome-genome-assembly--contig:-NODE-3143-length-12171-cov-16.529684_pt1 | contig 12171 bp, 11 predicted proteins | sample MGYA00237863_ERZ511475 | MGnify/ENA primary metagenome ERZ511475 (study PRJEB26305, sample SAMN06343858) | sediment metagenome | isolation source: hot spring sediment | place: Canada: British Columbia...
CGCCGCCCGTCCCCCGCCTCCCCCACCACGCGGTAGCCCCGCTCCTCCAGCATGGCCCGCAACCCCATGCGGATCACAGCCTCGTCGTCGGCGATGACGATGCGCAGGCTCACGGCGTCTGCGGCCGGGGGAAGGAGATGAGGACGCGTGTCCCCTGCCCGCTCTCCAGGGTGAAGGTGCCACGCAGGTCCTCGGTGGCCAGCGCCCGGACGATCTGCAGCCCCAAGGTCTCCTCCCCTGCCTCCCGCGGCTGCAACCCCACCCCGTCGTCCTGCACCTCCAGGAAGCACTCCTCCTCCCGCCGACCCAGGCGGATGACGATCAGCCCCTCCTGTCGGCCGGGGAAGGCGTGCTCTATCGCGTTCTGCACCAGCTCGTTCACCGCCAGAGCCAGCGAGGTGGCCGGCTGCGAGGGGAGGTAGAGGTCGTCTCCGACCACCTCCACGGTGATGCCGGAGGAGGCGGGCAGCATGTTCTCCACGGCGGAGCGGGCCACCCGCTCCACCAGGTGGCGGACGTTGACCATGCGGAAGCCCTCCACGGAGAGGATCTCGTGGACGGCGGCGATGCTTAGGATGCGGTTGACGGTCTCGGTAAGCACCTCCCGGCCGCTCACCGGCCGGTCCCCCCTTAGCTGCAGCCGCAGCAGCATGGCGATGGTCTGCAGGTTGTTCTTCACCCGGTGGTGCATCTCCCGCACCAGGGCCGACCGCACGACCAGGGTGCTGTTCTCGATGGCCAGGGCGGTCTGGTGGGCCAGCGTGGAAAGGCGCTCCACCTCGTCCGTGGACCACTGGTGGACGCGGCCGCGCGCGGCGAGAAAGGCGCCGATGGTCCTGCCCCGCACCATCAGGGGGACGGCCAGGACGGCGCGGGGAAGGGCCTGTGGCGCCCGCTCCCGGACGTCGGCGACGGCCAGCGGCCGACCGGCGCGCACCGCCTCCTCGGCCAGGGTGGCCAGCAGGGCCTCCCCGTCACCCTCCGTCCCGCCCTCACCCCTATGGGCTGCCGCCGGCACCAGCCGCTCACTCTCCTGATCCAGCAGGTAGATGACGCATCCGGTGGCGCGCATCAGTCGCGTGGCCATCTCGGCGATCAAGCGCAGCATCTCCTCCAGGTACAGCGGAGCGGTGAGGGTCTTGCTGGCCTCGGCCAGGGTGGACAGCTCCCCGATCTGGCGGCGCATGCTGTCGTAGAGCGCCGCCTTCTCGATGGCCCCCGCCACCAGATCGGCGATGGTGGAGAGCAGGTCGATCTCCTCCGGGCTGTACTCGTGGACGGTGCGGGTCTGCACGTTCATCGCGCCCAGCACCCGCCCCCCGCTCTGCAACGGCACGGCGGCCAGGGAGCGGAAGGCGAGCTCGCGGGTCTCGGGCAGGTAGACAAAGCGCGGGTCCTGGGCGGCGTCGCTGCTGGCCGCGGGAGTGGCGTGGCTGGCCGCCCACCCGGTCATGCCCTCGCCCCAGCGCAGCCGCGCCCGGCCGATGGCCTCCTGGGCCAGCCCGGTGGTGGCCCGCAGCACCAGGTGTTCCCCCGCCGGGTCCAGCAGGTAGACGGAGCAGGAGTCCATCCCCGTGACCTCCGCGGTCTTGCGGGTGACCAGGGCCAGGGTGGTGTCCAGGTCCAGGGCCGCGCCGATGGCACGGCTGATCTCCCGCAGGGCGGCCAGCTCAGCCTCCTTCCGCCGGAGCCGGGCCATAAGGCTCTCCTCGCGCCGCTCGGAGGCCGGTTCGGTGCGGGGCAGGGTGGGCTCACTCATGTCGGCGGAAGATCACCCGCGTGCCCACCGTGATGCCGTGCTTGCGGAAGAGCCCCTGCCGCACCTCGAGGGCGTAGCGCGCGGGCGCCCGCGCCTCGTAGATGGTGAAGGGTCCCGCCTGCGGGTCGGGGGCCACGGCCATGTCCTGGATGTCCACTATCTTCCAGTAGCGGTCGATGAAGGCTATGGAGAGGGGGATCAGGGTGTTCTTCATCCAGAAGCCCCAACGGCCCTCCGTCTCGAAGACGAAGAGCATCCCGGCGCTCTCCGGCAGGCTGCGGCGGAACATCAACCCCTGCGCTCGGGCGGCGGGAGTGTCCGCCACCTCCACCTGCAGGACCACCCGCTTCCCCGGTGCCAGCAGCGTAAGCGTGCCCTTCTTGAAGACGGGCTGCGCGCCGCGGGCGGGGAGCACCAGGGCGGCCAGCAGCGCCGCCAGGATCAGCAGCAGGCGACCTCCGTGCGTCATTTCTCTTGTTCACCGTACCAGGACGTCCTCACCATTTCCAGCAGGCGGGTCCAAACTTGCTGCCGCATGCCGCGCCCCTGATAATGGGTGCCGCGGGGCCTGGAAACGGTGGGCAGTTGCAGGCCCATCCCATGAGCCGGGGAGGGTGGCATGCGGTTGCAGATCGAGCGGTACCTCGAAGACCTGGACATCGGCTTTGAGGAGGACACGTGGCATATGGCCCTCCTCAAGTCACTGGATGGACTCACCGCGGAGCAGGCGGCCTGGGCGCCGCCGGGGCGACACTCCATCTGGCAGATCGTGCACCACGTGGCTCTGTGGAAGGAGTACACGGCCGAGCGCTTGGCCGGATCACCCCCGCGTCCCGAGGGGTGGGAGGAGAAGGAGGACTGGCTGGCCGTCGACGGGGTCACCGAGGAGGCTTGGCGGGCGGCGGTGCAGCGGCTGCGCGCAGCCCACGTGCGGCTGCGGGCAGAGGTCGCGGCGCGCTCCGACGAGGAGCTGGATCGCCCGCTGCCTGGGGGGCAACGCCCGCTCTACGCCACCATCCAGGCCGTGCCCAAGCACGACAGCTACCACTGTGGCCAGATCCACCTGCTGCGGGCGCTGCAGGGGATTGCCACGGAGTGGTGAGACACTGTCGGTTCCGCTGCGGATGAGCGCAGGGGCTTCTGACCGTTGGGACGTGATCGTCGTCGGTGGCGGGCCGGCGGGAGGGATGGCTGCCTGGACCGCGGCGCGTGCCGGCCTGCGCACCTTGCTCCTAGAGGAGCACGGCACCGTGGGCGCACCCCCCCACTGCAGCGGCAAGCTTTCGGTCCACGCCTTCCGGGAATTCGCCATCCCGCCGTCGCTGGCCCGGACCTCCCTGCGCGCGGCCACGCTCTACGCCCCCGACGGGAGCGCCGCCACGGTCAGGCGGCCGGTGGTCGACTCCCACGTCGTGGACCGGGACCGCTTCGACCGCTGGTTGGTGGGACAGGCGCAGGCCGCCGGGGCGGAGGTCATCCTGGAGGCGCGGGCGCGGGGTGGCGTTCGGGAGAACGGCATGGTGACGGTGGAGGCCGAGCGGCGCGGGCGGCGGCTGGCTTTCCGTGCGCCACTGGTGGTCGACGCGGAGGGGGCGCGCGCCCTCCTCCCGCAGACGCTGGGCCTACCACAGAGCCGCCTGCTGGTGCACGGGCTGCAGTACGAGATGGAGGGTCTGCGGCTTGAGGCCTCCGATACGCCCGAGCTCTACTTCGGCCAGCAGTGGGCGCCGGGGTTCTTCGCCTGGATCATGCCCACCGGAGAGTGCAGCGGCCGCGTGGGCCTGTGCGTCGACCCCCGGCTGACAGCCCGTCCCCCCGCCTACTACCTTGAGCGGCTGCTGGCCGCCCACCCCGTCGTCTCCCGCCGGGTGCACGGTGCACGCATTGTCCGCAGGCTGGCGGGCCGCATTCCGCTGCTGGGGCGACGTACGCCGTCCTACGCCCCCGGACTGCTCCTGGCTGGAGATGCGGCGGGGCACGTCAAGGCTACCTCCGGCGGGGGGATCTACTTCGCCCTGGTGGCGGGACGGCTGGCGGGGGAGGCGGCGCGCGGCCTGCTCGGCGGCGATCCCGCCGCCCTGCGCAGGTACGAGCAGGCGTGGCGGCGACGTTTCGGACGCGAGCTGACCTTCACCGCCGTGGTGCGCCGCACGCTGAATGCCCTGCCGGATGCGGACCTCTCCCGGCTGGTCCGCGCCCTGGCGAACGGGCCTCTGCTGCGGCAGGTCGTCGAGGAGCACGGGGACACCCAGTACCAGTCGCGCCTCCTCGGCCCTCTCAGCAGGCGGGTCCTGGGGTCGTGGCGGGAACTGCCGCTGGCGCCTCTGGTGCTGCGCGCCCTGGTCCGCGGCCTCCTGGGAACGGACCGAGAGAGGCCGGCCTCCGGGTAGGAGCGAGCCCGGCCGTCGTCTAAGACCTCCCCATGCGGGTCATCGCCGACCTACACCTCCATTCCAAGTACAGCCGGGCTACCAGCCGGGACATGGACGTGGAGAACCTGGCCCGCTGGTGCAGGCTCAAGGGCATCACGCTGGTGGGCACCGGAGACTTCACCCATCCGGTGTGGTTCCGGGAGATGCGGGCCAAGCTCAAGCCCGCGGGGCGCGGCCTGTTCACCTACGAGGGCGCGCACTTCCTCCTCACCGTGGAGGTTTCAAACATCTACCCGCAGGGAGGCCGCCTGCGCAAGATCCACAACCTGATCCTCGCCCCGTCCTTTGAGGTCGCAGAACGGCTCAACGCCGTCCTGGGGCGCTTCGGCAACCTGATGGCCGACGGCCGGCCGACCCTCTCCCTGCCCTGCGACAAGCTGGTGGAGTACGTGACCGAGCTTTGCCCCGACTGCCTGGTCATCCCGGCTCATGTGTGGACCCCCTGGTTCTCCCTCTACGGGTCCAACTCGGGCTTCGACGCCCTGGAGGAGTGCTTCCGCGACCAGAGCAGGCACATCGTCGCCGTGGAGACCGGGCTCTCCAGCGACCCGCCCATGAACTGGCGCCTCTCCGAGTTGGACCGCGTGCTGCTGGTGAGCAACTCCGACGCTCACTCGCCGGCGAAGCTGGGGAGGGAGGCCAACGTCTTCGAGATGGATGTCCTCGACTACCACGAGCTGGTGCGCATCCTGCGGGAGCGGGATGTGAGCCGCTTCCTCTACACCATCGAGTTCTTCCCCCAGGAGGGGAAGTACCACTTCGACGGTCACCGCAACTGCAACCAGCGCCTGGCTCCCCGGGAGACCAGGGCGCTGCAGGGGATCTGCCCGGTCTGCCGCCGCCCGCTCACCGTGGGTGTGATGCACCGCGTGGAACTGCTGGCGGACCGCGAGGAGGGCTATGTCCCGGAGGGGGCGGTCCCCTATCGCAGCCTGATCCCTCTGGAGGAGATCATCGCCGAGGCCCTCGGTGCGCAGGTGGGCACCGCCGCCGTACGCGAGGAGTATCTGCGGCTGTGCCGGGAATTCGGCGGCGAGTTCCGCGTCCTGCTGGACGTGCCGCCGGAGGAGCTGGCGCGCGTCGCCTCACCCAGGGTCGTGGAGGGGCTGCGCCGCGTGCGCGAGAGCCAGGTGCAGATCGTCCCCGGCTACGACGGTGTCTTCGGCGAGATCCGCATCTTCGCGGAAGCACCCGCTCCGGCCGCGGAGGAGTCCCTCCTCCCCAGGGAGCCCGCCGGCTCCCAGATGCGTCTCTTCTAGCCGCAGCGTGGCCACCGTCATCCTACATCCCGGTCGGGAGGCGCGCCTGGCCGGGGGCCACCAGTGGATCTACGCCAGCGAGATCCGCTCCATCGACGGGACAGCGCAACCCGGCGACGTCGTCGACGTGCGCGCCGCCGACCGCACATTCCTGGGGCGCGGCTATTTCAATCCCCGCTCCACCATCGCCATCCGCCTGCTCACCCGGCAGCGGGAGGCCATCGACGACGCCTTTTTCCGCCGCCGCCTGGAGGAGGCGCTGGCGCTGCGCCGCCGCGTGGTCTCCGGGACCACCGCGTGCCGCCTGGTCTCCAGCGAAGGGGACGGCCTGCCCGGGCTGGTGGTGGACCGCTACGGCGACCTGCTGGTGGTGCAGGTGCTGACCCTCGGCATGGCCCGCCACCAAGACAGACTCGTCCGCCTGCTCCAGGAGCTGGCGCAGCCTGCGGCCATCTACGGGCGCAATGACATGCCCGTGCGCCGCCTGGAAGGCCTGCCGCAGGAGGCGGGATTCCTGGCCGGCGAGGCGACTCTGCTGGTGGACATCGAGGAGGGGGGCCTGCGCTTCCGCGTGGACGTTGCGGGGGGGCAGAAGACCGGCTTCTACCTGGACCAGCGGGAGAACAGGCAGGCCGTAGAGGCCTACGCCCGGGGTGAGGTCCTGGACGCCTTCTGCTACACGGGCGGGTTCGCCCTGCACGCCGCCCGCGCCGGAGCCAGGGTGCTCGGGGTCGACAGCTCGGCGGAGGCGGTGGCGGCGGCCGCCGCGCACGCCCGGTGGAACGGCTTGGCTGAGCGCTGCACCTTTCAGGCGGGGAATGCCTTCGACATCCTGCGCGCCCTGGCCAGGGAGGGGCCACGTTTCGACGCAGTCATCCTCGATCCGCCGGCCTTCGCCCCCAGCAGGCGCGCCCTCCCCAGGGCGGCCGCCGCCTACAAGGAGATCAACCTGCGGGCCCTCAAGCTGCTCCGCCCCGGCGGCATCCTGGTCTCCTGCTCCTGCTCCGCACACGTCAGCGAGGAGCTCCTCTGCGCGCTGGTGGCGGAGGCGGCTTTCGACGCCCGTCGCCGCGTCCGCCTCCTGGAGGCGCGCGGGCAGTCCCGCGACCACCCCGTCCACCCGGGGATGCCGGAGACCCGCTACCTGAAGTGCCTCATCCTGGAAGTCGAGTGAGCCGGCGGCTTTGCCGCAAGGGCCGGAAGGCCTATAATCGGACCGTGGAGGTCCTCCACGTGAGGCCCACTTGAGCGCAGCGACGAGAGGGAGTAAGGCGGCTAGACAACTGGCGACGGCTACGCTTCAGGGGAGGGAGCCCCGGGGGCCCCTCCCCTGGCGTTTCGCATGACGGGAGGCGGAGGTGCCCTTGGGACGAGGCCAGATTCAGATTACCGACGACCTGGATGCCCTGCTGGAGGTCCTGCCTCCGGCCATCCGCGCCGCCCTGGAGCGGCAGGAGGATCTGGACCAGCTCCTGGAGGTCGTGCTGGACCTGGGGCGGCTGCCCGAGGCGCGCTTCCCCGGATCGGTGGTCTACCTGAGCGGCAGCCCAACCACCCGCGAGGAGATCAAGCACGTGACCAGCCGGGTGGGCGCCTTCGGAAAGGACAACCGTGCCGGGATCGAGCGCACCCTGCACCGCATCTCCGCCATCCGCAACCGCCAGGGGGAGATCATCGGCCTGACCTGCCGCGTGGGGCGGGCCGTCTTCGGCACCGTGGAGGTCGTCCGCGATGTGATCGAGCAGGGCAAGTCCCTCCTCCTGCTGGGGCGGCCGGGCGTGGGCAAGACCACGCTGCTGCGGGAGGCGGCGCGCGTGCTCGCCGACGAGTTCAAGAAGCGCGTGGTCATCGTGGACACCAGCAACGAGATCGCCGGAGACGGTGACATCCCCCACCCGGGGATCGGTGGGGCGCGGCGCATGCAGGTGCCGGAGCCCTCCCTGCAGCACGCGGTGATGATTGAGGCCGTGGAGAACCACATGCCCGAGGTCATCGTCATCGACGAGATCGGCACCGAGGCGGAGGCGCTGGCGGCGCGCACCATCGCCGAGCGCGGCGTGCAGCTCATCGCCACGGCCCACGGCAACACCCTGGACAACCTGCTGCAGAACCCCACCCTGGCCGATCTGATCGGTGGCATCCAGGCGGTGACCCTCTCCGACGAGGAAGCGCGGCGGCGGGGGACGCAGAAGACGGTGCTGGAGCGCAAGGCCCCACCCACCTTTGACGTGATCATCGAGATCCAGGAGAAGGACCGCCTGGCCGTGCACCACGACGTGGCCGCGGTGGTGGACCGTTTCCTCCGCGGCGTCCCGCCGCGCCCCGAGCTGCGGGTACGCACCGAGGCGGGAGAGGTGGAGATAACCCAGCCGCCGCCTAAGGTGGAGGCGTGGGCGCCGGCCGGTCCCCTGACTCCCGCAGCGGCGGCAGACGGAACGCGCCCGGGGCGGCGCGTCCTGCGCATCTATCCCTTCGCCGTCAGCCGCAACCGTCTGGAGCGGGCCATCCGCGAGCTGCGGGTGCCCGCCTACATCACCGACACCCTGGCCGACGCCGACATGGTGCTGTCCATCCGCTCCCAAGAGAAGCGCCGTCCCAAGAAGCTGGCCGACGCCCAGGCGCGGGGCATCCCCCTGCACGTCATCAAGAGCAACACGGTCTCACAGATCCAGGCGTTCCTGCGGGAGGTGTTCGACGTCGAGGAGTACCTGGGCGAGGAGACCGCCGCCCTGCGCGAGGTGGAGGAGGCCATCGCCGAGGTATTCGAGTCGGCGCAGCCCGTGGAGCTCTCCCCGCAGAACTCCTACGTGCGGCGTCTGCAGCACCAGCTCATCCAGCGCTACGGCCTGGCCTCGGAGAGCCGCGGCGAGGAGCCTCTGCGCCGCGTCGTCATCTTCCCCAAGTAGGCCGGCGTCCCGCGTGCGCGGTTTCTTCATCACGCTGGAGGGCCCGGACGGAGCGGGCAAGAGCACGCAGGGCCGCCTGCTGGAGAATTACCTGCGGGGAGCCGGCCTGGAGGTGGTCTCCACCCGAGAGCCCGGCGGAACCCCCATCGGCGAGCGCATCCGTCGGATCCTGCTGGACAACGCCCACGCGGAGATGGCCGCGGAGACGGAGATGCTGCTCTTCGCCGCCGCCCGGGCGCAGCTCGTGCGCCAGGTGGTGCGTCCTGCGCTGGCCCGCGGCGCCACCGTGCTCTCGGAACGCTACGTGGACGCCTCCCTGGCCTACCAGGGGTTCGGCCGCGGCCTGGAAGTGGGGCTGGTGCGCACGGTTAACGAGGCGGCGACCGGCGGGCTCCTTCCCGACCTCACCGTCCTGCTGGACATCGACCCGGAGGTGGGCCTCCAGCGGGTGCGGGCCGCGGCGCGGGGCGGCGCCGGGGGCGGCGACCGTCTGGAGCGGGAGCCGTTGGCCTTCCACCGGCGTGTGCGGGCAGGATTCCTGGAGCTGGCGCGCGAATCGCCGAAGCGATTCGCCGTCGTCGACGCGCAGGACGACGTGGAACGCGTGCACCAGGCAGTGGTTAGGGCGGTGCAGGACCTGCTCGCCGGCCGGAGGTAAGCCGCGGCGAATCTGCCGGGGGAGGGGGCGGGGGCGATCAAACTTGTCCTTGCCGTCGTGCAGGAGAAGGACGGTGGGCGGCTGATGGAGGCCCTCACCGCCGCCCAGTTCCAGGGGACGATGCTGGCCAGCACGGGCGGATTCCTCCGCGAGGGAAACAGCACCATCCTCATCGGTGTCCAGGACGAGCAGGTGGAAGAGGTGCTGGGAATTATCCATAAGGTCTGTCACCGCCGGGAGCAGTTGCTCAGCCCCATGCCGCCGGTGGTAGAGCCCGTGGACTCCTACGTCACCTATCCCGTGAAGGTGGAGGTCGGGGGGGCCATCGTCTTCGTCCTGGGCGTGGACAGGATGGAGCGCATCTAGCTCCACCCACATGCCCTTCCGCGAGATCGTCGGCCAGCCGCACGCCACCCTCCTTCTGCGCTCCGTCCTGCGCACGCAGCGGTGGGCGCACGCCTACCTGTTCGTAGGGCCGGCGGGGACGGGGAGGCGGACGCTGGCGCTGGCGTTTGCCCAGCTCCTGAACTGCGAGCGGCCGGAGGAGGACGACGCCTGCGGAAACTGCCGCACCTGCCGGCGGATCGCCGCAGGCAACCACCCCGACGTCCACCTGCTGGACATCTCCGCGGGTAGGTTCCTGGTGGCGGTGGGGCGGGAGTACCGGGGACGGGAGATCCCCATCGACCAGATCCGCGCCCTGCAGCGGGACGCCTCCTATCCGCCCTACGAGGGGCGGGCCAAGGTCTACATCATCGCCGACGCGGAGCTGCTCAGCCCGGGCGCGGCCAACAGCCTGCTGAAGGTGCTGGAAGAGCCCCCGCCCGACGTGGTCCTCGTCCTCATCGCGGAGACCACGGCGCCCCTGCCCGCCACCATCATCTCGCGCTGCCAGCTCGTGCGCTGCTCGCTGATTCCCACGGCGCAGATTGCGCGGGCGCTCGAGGAGCGGTACGGCACGCCCCCGGAACGAGCGCGGGTGCTGGCCTCCCTGTCGGCGGGACGTATGGGGCGCGCGCTGGCCTGGGCCCGCTCCCCGGAGGCGCTGGCGCGGCGCGACCACCTGCTGGACCGCCTGGTCCAGATGGAGGACGCCGCCCTGCCGGCCCGCCTGGATGCGGCGGAGGAGCTGGCCAGGGAACGGGACGCCCTGGGGGAGCTAGTGGAGATCGCCGCCCTCTGGTACCGCGACCTGGCGGTGTGGAAGGAGGCGCAGGACCCGGGACTGCTGGTCAACCTCGACCGGCGCGCGGAGATCGCCCGCTGGGCGGGAGCGCTCTCCTGGGACGCCCTGGGCCGGCGGATCGCCGCCGTGGAGGCGGCGCGGGACTCTCTGGAGCGCAACGTCCACCCACGCCTCCTCCTGGAGAGCCTCTTCTGCAAACTGGTCCCGAGGTCCCATTCCAGCCATAACTAGTGCCGGTCAACGGCGTCCTCTCTCCGTGCGCGGCGGCCCCAGGCGGCGCAGTCGCTTCAGGACCTCCAGGTTCCGCCGGTCGGCGCCCGGCCGGTCGAAGCCGGGAGTCTCGATGAACCCCGGAAGGTGACGCACCGCAGGGTGGTGGATGAGGGCCCGCAAGCCCACGGTGCCGATCCTGCCTGCGCCGATGTGCGCGTGACGGTCAAGACGCTCACCCAGCCTGGTTCGGGAGTCGTTGAGGTGGAGGGCGCGCAGGTGACGCAGACCGACAGTGCGGTCGAAGGCCCGCAACGTGCTCTCCACCCCCGCGGGGGTGCGGATGTCCCACCCCGCGGCGAAGAGGTGGGCGGTATCCAGGCAGATGCCCAGGCGGTGGTGCCACGCCAGCGCGTCCAGGATCTCCGCCAGCTCCTCGAATGTACCCCCGATGGCCTGGCCCGCGCCCGCCGAGTTCTCCAGGAGGATCAGCGGACCGGCGGTGCGCTCCAGCACCGCCCGCAGCGCCGCCGCCACCCGCGCCACGGCCGCTTGCGGGGCGAGCCCCATCCGGCTGCCGACGTGTGTGATCACGCCCAGCCCCCCCAGGCGGGCGATGCCGTCGACGCTCCAGGCGAGGGAGGCCACCGAGCGCGCGTGCAGGGTGCGGTCGGGGCTGGCCAGGTTTATCAGGTAGGCGGAGTGGGCGACAAGGGGGTCGAGGCCGGCGCGGGCGCGCTTTTCCAGGAAGAGAGCCACCTCCTGGTCGGGATAGCGCACGGGCCTCCACTGACGCGGGTTGCCCACGAAGATCTGCAGGCACTCGCAGCCGATGTCTACGGCCCTGTCCACGGCCAGGTGGAGCGCGCCGCGGACGCTGACATGGGCGCCGAACCTCATCCGTTCCGACTCTACCATCCCGCCGCAGTCTATAATCCACCTGAGCCGGATCTGGCTTTGACCCGGTTGTCCGCAATGGAGGAGAAGTCCATGCCTGAGCGCTGGGGGTTCAACACCAAGGCTATTCACGGGAAAGGGGGGAGGTTCCCGCTGAAAGCGGTGAGCCCGCCCATCTACGAGACCACCACCTTCCGCTACGACACGGTGGAAGAGGGCGCGGCGCTGGGCGTCGACCGCGGGGAGGGGTGGTACTACACCCGCTGGGGCAATCCCACCACCGCCGAGCTGGAGGCGCGGGTCGCCCTGCTGGAAGGGGGAGAGATGGCCATCGCCACCGGCTCGGGGATGGGAGCCATCAGCACCGTCATCCTAGGCCTGCTGCGATCTGGCGACCACCTGGTCGCTCCGCGGGCCGTCTACCAGGCCTCCTACGAACTTTTCGCCCAGGTGCTGCCCGCCTACGGCATCGGCGTCACCCTCATCGATCAGATCGAGGTGCAGGCTTACGCCGAGGCGCTGCGCCCGGAGACGAAGGTCGTCTACGTGGAGTCGCCCAACAACCCGCTGCTGGATGTCACCGACATCGCGGAGGTGGCGCGCCTGGCCCACACCCACGGGGCGCTGCTGGTAGCCGACAACACCTTCGCCACGCCTTACAACCAAAACCCTCTGGATCTGGGCGCCGACCTGGTGGTGCACAGCATGACCAAGTATCTGGGCGGGCACGCCGACGTTACTGCCGGGATCATCGTAGGTCGCCGTGACCTGCTGGCGGGGCTGCGACCGCGCTTTCGCATCTTCGGTCCCGTGCTCGACCCCTTCGCCGCCTGGCTGGTGCTGCGAGGGCTGCGCACGCTGGGT
>ENA-ORXB01003144-ORXB01003144.1-sediment-metagenome-genome-assembly--contig:-NODE-3144-length-12171-cov-4.024640_pt1 | contig 12171 bp, 9 predicted proteins | sample MGYA00237863_ERZ511475 | MGnify/ENA primary metagenome ERZ511475 (study PRJEB26305, sample SAMN06343858) | sediment metagenome | isolation source: hot spring sediment | place: Canada: British Columbia...
TTTTTTTCAAGCAGAAGACGGCATACGAGATTGACATGTGACTGGAGTTCAGACGTGTGCTCTTCCGATCTCGGGGCATCATCACGTCCAGCACGATGATCTGCGGCGAGAGTTGCTCGGCCAGGGTCAGGGCCTGCTCGGGGTCGCGCGTGCCGATGAAGCGGTAGCGCGTGCCCAGCATGTACCGCTGCAGGAGCTGCAGCGTATCGGCATTGTCCTCGATGACCAGCACCGGCAGCTGCTCGACGGCGGGCAGGGTGAGGGTGGCGTCGAAGGCCCGCGCGTCGGCGGAGAGGGTAAGCCGCCCCTTGCAGATACGGGCGAGCTCCTCGGCCATGTTGAGGCTGGCCGCCTCATCGTTGAGCGCCGGCTTGGGCCCGGAGGGGTAAGCCGGGCACTGCATCCGCAGCTCGACCTCCCAGCGCAGGGCCCGGCCGGAGAGGTGGACCTCGCCACCCCGCGCCCGGGGAATGACGACGCTCAGCAGGCTCAGCAGGCACTGGCGCAGGGCGACGGGATCGGCCGGGACTTTGGGGAGCTCCGGGGCCACAGCCGTTTCCAGGCGCACGTGGTGCTCATCCGCCAGCCGCCGCGCCAGCTCGAGCACCGGCGGCAGCACCTGGTTCAGGTCAGAGCAAGCCGGCTCCTGGTTCTCGCTCAGCCAGGAGAGAGCCTCGCTCACCGGGAGGGCCTCCTCGCCTGCGCCGGCCGCGCCATCTCCGCCCTCGGTCCCCGGCGCGGGGGCCTTATCCAGCCCAAACCTGGCCCACAGCCGGTCGGCCAGCACCTCGAGGGCGTCCCGCTCTTTGCGGCGCAGGTGGCGGACGCTCATGCGCATCTGCGCGGCGACGGCTTCCTGTCCAAGCTGCTCGACATAGCGGTAGTAGAGGGGCTCGTAGACCTCCCACGCCCGCGAGCGGGACGGCTCGTCGGGCGGAGGCTCGAGGGACTGGATGGCCTCGATCAGGATGCGCTGCAGGGCGGAGGCGCTGTCGAAGCGATCTCCCACGCCAAAGAGCGTGGCCAGCGGGCTGCGGCGAAGGTGGCGGGGCTCATAGAGGTGAACGAGGTCCTCCCGCAGGTGCCTCAGAAACTGATCCCTGGAGAGCATGTCCGCTCCGATGTCCTCTTGGGGGCCGAAAGTCGTCCGAAAGCGGGCCCGAAGGCGGACCCACGGCGTCAGCTTTCTGGTATATTATAGGCGAAGGAGAGGGTGTAAGCAACCCTCGGGCGGAGTGCTCGTGGCCCCCGCTCTCCCGCAAGCTGAGGACGTGCAGCGCCCCGCGCAGTGCGCCGCGACGGACGCCCCTCCCTCGTCCCCTCCCCAGGCGGACGCTGCGGCGTCCGCCTGGGGAGGGGAGTTACCTGAAGTGGGGTGTTTGGCGGCGGGGGCGCGCTGCGCGCCCCCGCCGCCAAACACCCCTTGGAAAAAGGGCCCCCTCCCCCAAGTCGGTCCGCGGACCGACTTGGGGGAGGGGGCTGCGGGGGTGGGGGTCCTGGCAACAGCACAGACAAGTCTGCCCCCAGACTGTTAGTATGTGGTTGGCGACGGGGCGTGGAGCGCCCCACCCGAGCCCGTTCCCCAGCCGCGGCGCGCCGCGCTGGGGAGCGGGGCCGGGGATGAGGGGGTGCCGGTGGGGCACCGATCGCTCGGCGGTCTGCGGCAGGAGCCCTTTCCTGCCACAAAAAGGTCACAAAAGGAGGATACAAGATGGCTAACAAGCGTGTGTGCCGTCGCGAGTTCCTGGTCCAGGCGTCGACCCTGGCGGCGGCCGGTGTGCTGGCAGCGTGCGCGCCAAAGACGGCGTCCAAGCCCACGGTCGCTCCTTCCGAAAAGGCGACCACGGCGCCTGCGGGCGAGGTGCCCGTGCCTGCGCCAGCCGAAGGTACGCTCATCCGCCTCTGGACGGGCTGGGGCGGCACCGGAATTCGCAAGGCTATGGACGAGATCGCGGCAAGCGACGAGTGGAAGGAAGCCCTCGGCAACAATACTTTTGAGCTCAAGGACGCGGTAGAGGGCGCGGCCATGCTGGCAGCCGTTGCATCCGGCGACCCGCCCGATGCCGGCTCGAACATTCAGTACCTCGACTTTATGGCACGCGGAGCGCTGATCGCAATCGACGACATGGTGGCAGCCAGCTCCATCATCAAGAAGGAGAACTTTATCGAGGGGAACTGGGCACTGGCTTTCTACAAGGGGGCCATGTACGGCGTCCCCGCCATCGAGGGTTTCCTGCGCTTCGCCCTGAACTACAATGCCAAGCTCGTCGAGGAGGCCGGATTGGACCCGGACAATCCCCCTGTCACGTGGGACGAGGTCTACGCCTGGCATGAGAAGCTGACCAAGAAGGACAGTGCTGGCAACGTGCTACGCATCGGTCTCAATCCCTACGGCGCTATGGGCGAGGGCTTCTGGTACTCCGACGGATGGATGGTCCCCACCTCCTGGGGCTGGCAGTGGTTCGACGAGGATAAGAAGACGTTCGACCTCAACAATGAGAAGATGATCGACGCCTTCGCCACCCAGAAAAAGTTCATCGACCTGGTAGGCGTAGACAACCTGGCCAGCCTGTACTCCGTGGAAGGACGCGACACGTGGGGCGGCGCCTACAACGCCGAGGTCGAAGCCATGATCATCGAAGGGTACTGGCACCCCGGCGAGACGGCGAACGAGGCGCCTGAGGTGGCCAAGCACAACCGTGCGACCTGGCTGCCGGTGCCCGAGAGCCGGCGCGGGGTCAAGCCCCAGGGGGCAGCCGGTCACTTGGTGGTCATCTTCAAGGGATCCAAGAACCCCCAAGGCACTTTCAAGCTCTGCGAGGTTCTCAACATGAAGGTGGCCTGTGACGCGTTCTTCAAGCACCTCGGCTGGCTACCTTCCATCAAGTCGTACTACGACGAGGTAGATGCCTCCGTGTATCCGGGGCTTGACTTCTACTTCCGTTCGGCACACGAGGCAACCGAGTTCTACTGGCCACTGCGATGCGAGATCACCGAGTTCGCAAGCAACGAGTACCTCAACCTGAAGGACAAGGTGAACCGGAACGAGATGTCGCCCGCTGAGGCCGCGGCTGAGCTACAGCGTCGCTGCGAGGAGGAGTACAAGGCGGCCGGGTTCGCTGAATGATACGTACGACGTGGGGTTGGGCGGGACGGGCTCGTCTTGCCCAACCCCACACAGCGAGCGCTCGGACTGCCGAATCCGCCGTACTCCCCGAGTTGCCCACTTCGGCGCTACCCCTCCAGAGCGAAGGGCGCGCTGACGGAGCCACGTCGGGGGCGTGATTCGGGTTGGAGGTGACTAGTGGCTGCCCTGGTTTTGAGGCGTAGATGGCTGTCCGTCAGCGAGCGGCGGCGATTGCTGACGGGCCTGCTGTTTGTCTCTCCCTGGTTGGTGGGCTTCTTGGTGTGGACCCTGTATCCCCTTGCTTCATCGCTCTACTATAGCTTTACGCGGTACGATCTCCTGCGCCCGCCGGTTTTCATCGGCCTGAAGAATTATGTCGACCTTTTCACGAGCGACCCGCACTTCAGGGTCGTGATCCCGAACACACTCTACTACGTGGGACTCGGTACGCCGCTGGCTGTGGCTACCGCCTTCCTGCTGGCCAGCCTTCTCAACACACCGATCATCGCGCGGCCCACCTTCCGAGCCATTTTCTACTTTCCATCGATCGTCCCCGCTACAGTGATCGCCATGATCTGGGGTTACCTGCTCAACCCACAGTACGGGGCAATCAACGCTGTGCTCAAGGCATTGGGCCTGCGAGCCATCCCCTTCCTGACGAGCCCTGCCCTGGCCAAGCCTACCCTGATCGCCATTGGCATGTGGGGCTCGGGCTACTACATGGTCCTCTTCCTGGCCACGCTGCAGAACGTTCCCCGTGAGCTGTACGAGGCCGCCACGGTAGATGGAGCCAGCGCCCTCCGCCGGTTCTGGCACATCACGATCCCACTGTGCTCGCCGGTCATCCTCTTCACACTCGTCACGGGGTTCATCTACGGGTTCCAAGACTTCACCCTCCCATGGCTGCTCACGGGAGGTGGCCCCAGCGAATCCACCGAGTTCTACGCGCTCCACCTCTTCCGCAACGCCTTCCGATACCTCCGGATGGGAAAGGCATCGGCCATGGCGTGGGTTCTGTTCGTCATCGTCGTGGGTTTCACGGTTCTGCTCTTCAGGTCTTCGAGCCGATACGTGTACTATGCTGACACGAACGAGTAACCGAGCACGGGAGTCGTCCATGGTCAAACCTACACATGCCGACTCGCCCGCTACTTCAGGGGCGCAGCCTCGCCGGAGCCTGGCTATGCGTACGTTATCTTCTCTGTTGGGAGCGCGCCCAGACCCAAGAGCGGCTGCCTCTGCTGCTTCAGGCAGAGCGGGCCAGCATCGGCTGACAAGGCGGGGATTGGGCATCTGGGCGCTGGAGGTCGGCAAGTACCTGCTGCTCATCGTCTTGTCCATCAGCTTCATCCTCCCGCTCTACTGGATGGCGATGTCGGCGCTCAAGAACCCGTGGCAGGTCTACGCCATCCCGCCGATCTGGTTCCCGGTGCCGCCGCGCTGGAGCAACTACTGGGAGGCATGGCACGTCGACACCTTTGATCTGTACGCACTGAACACCGTCCTGCGCTACGCGCTGCCGGTGACCCTTGGCTCAGTGCTCTCGAACGCGATCGTAGCGTACGGATTCTCGAGGCTTCGCTGGCCGGGCCGCGACCTGCTTTTCTCGATATGTCTGGCGACCATGATGATACCAGGCCAGGTCACCATGGTGCCGGTGTTCATCATCTTCAAGCATCTCGGCTGGGTCAACAGCTACAAGCCGCTGGTCGTGCCGGCCTACTTTGCCAACGCCTACACCGTCTTCATGCTGCGCCAGTTCTTCCGCACCATCCCGACCGAGCTCTCGGACGCAGCGCACATCGACGGTGCCGGCGAGTTCACCATCATGTGGCGGATCATCCTGCCCCTGGTCAAGCCCGCCCTGGCAGTCGTGGCCCTCTTCGCCTTCATGGGCGCCTGGAACGACTATATGGGCCCCCTCATCTACATCAACAACACCAAGCTCTACCCCTTGACGATGGGCCTGGCTCGGCTGAACGCCAGCCTGGGTCAGGTTGGAATCAAGGACCTGGCCTACCCATACCTGATGGCCGTGAGCACCATCGTGACCTTGCCTACCGTCCTCATCTTCTTCTTTGCCCAGCGCACCTTTATCGAGGGCATTGCCCTGACCGGGCTGAAGGGGTGAGCCGGTGCACACTGGAGAAGCAGCCCCGCACGAGAGGTTCACCCCATGCCCATGACCATCCGCGAGCGGCTGATGGCCACGCTGCGGCGTGGCGCTGCCGACCGCATTCCAGAGACCATCTACCGCTACACCATGGAGCTGTTGCGAACGGGCGCCCCCGGAGGGCGTCTGGTGATCGGCTGCACGGAGGACTATCCGGCCAGCGAGTTCGCCAAGACGTTCAACACCATCGGCCGCGCCATGGCCGACTATGAGGGCTATGCCTGGGAGTAGCTGCGCTCCCGGGCCATGATGCGTTGAGAGGACCGGACCATGAAAAAGACCATCGTTTTGCTCGGCGTCGGCAGCACCTACTTTACCCGCGGCATCGTCGAGAGCCTGATCGCCAAGGGGGGCGAGTGGGAGGTGCGCCTGGTCGATATCGACCCCAAGTGCCTGGAGATTGCCACGCTGCTCTCGCAGCGGCTGGTCGAGGCCTACGGGGCGCCGGTGACGATCCGCAGTTCCCTGGACCGGCGCGAGGTGCTCCCCGGGGCGGACGCGGTCGTATCGACCATCGGCGTCGGCGGGCGCCGTGCCTGGGAGAAGGATGTCATCATCTTCCGGCAGTTCAGCATCTACCAGTCCACCGGCGACACCTACGGGGCCGGCGGCGTGTCCCGGGCGCTGCGCACCATTCCCGTGATGGTAGAAGTGGCAAAGGACATCGAGCGCCTGTGCCCGAATGCCCTGTTCATCAACTTTACCAACCCCATGACGGTGAACTGCCGTGCCGTAGCCAAGACGACCTCGGTGCGGATTGCGGGGCTGTGCTACGGGGTCACCTGGTACGAGCACTTTTTGGCCCGCTTTATCGACGTGCCGTGGGAGGAGGTGAGCTGCCGGGCCATCGGCGTGAACCACTTTACCTGGATCACCGAGTTCCGCTACCAGGGCAAGGACGCCTGGCCGCTCGTGCGCCAGAAGATGAAGGAAAAGGCCGACTCCCCCGAGGTCACCCGCCAGCCCTATACCTGGGAGCTTTTCCGGCTGTTCGATGCCTTCCCCTGCGTCGGCGATGGGCACATCTGCGAGTTCGTGCCGGGCTGGCAGGGCAAGGGTGCCTACTATGGCAAGACCTTTGGCATCGATGCCGGGCACTCCTTCGAGGAGTATGCTGCCGGGTTTGATCGGGTCTTCCAGGAGATGGAGGATCAGGCCTACGGGCGTGCTCCCATCGTCAAGACCAAAGACCAGACCGTCGGCGAGCTGTTCAAGGATGAGGACCTCTTCATCGACGTGCTCAACGCCAGCATGGGCGAGGCGCGCATCTTTCGCACGGTGAACCTGCCGAATGTGGGGCAGGCCAGCAACCTCCCGCGCGGAGCGGTGCTCGAGGCCACGACGCTGATTGACGGCAGCGGCTTCCAACCGCTCTGCTTCGGCGACCTCCCGCCGGGGATCACGGCCATCCTCCAGCGCATCATCGGGGTGCAGGAGCTCACCGTGGAGGCGGCCCTGCGCGCCGACCGCAAGCTGGCGTTGCAGGCCCTCGTCGCCGGAGAGACGGTCAAGACCGAGCGTGAGGCCGAGGCCGTCCTCGACTGTATTCTGGAGACGCACCGCGAGTATCTGCCGCAGTTCTTCGCGTGAAGCCGCGGTGCGGCTTCACGCACCCCGGAGGGCCCGGTATGGCGTGGCCTGCGTGCGGTCGCCCCCTTCCCGCGCCTGGAGTTTGGCCTCTTCCGGTCCTGGTCCCTGACCACTGGCTCTCTCGCTCCCTAGCGGTCGTGTTCCACCCTACGCGTGGTAACGCCCCCACCCCTAACCCCGCCCCTAGGCGGGCACGGCGTGCCCGCCTGGGGGCGGGGCTACCCTTAATGGGTGTTTCGGGCTCCGCTGGCGCGCCGTGGCGCGCCAGCGGAGCCCGAAACACCCTGTAATGTCTTCCCCCTCCCCGGGGCTGGCGCTGCAGCGCCAGCCCCGGGGAGGCGAGGGGGAGGGGCGTCCCCAGCACAGCATCGATCGAGGTGATGTCTGCCACCCGTGGACGGCACGGCGGGTTGCGCTGCGAAAGGCCAAACTCGACGCTGTCCTGGTAAGGGTGTTGGGTGGGTCGGGCGCGCAAAGCGCGCCCGACCCACCCAACACCCTAGGTTCGCACTTTGACCGACCTCCCAAAGCGCCGTACAATGCACCAATCGCTTTGTCCGTGCGGCACGACACCAAGGAGGACGCCAGGAATGAGACGCAAGGCATGGGTCGTTATCATCTTGCTCGTTGTGTTGGGCATGGCGGTCGGCGCCTGCAAGTCGGCCACCGGCACCGGCAAGCAGGCACAGCAGGCGGTCACGGACCTGGGTGGCAGGGAGATCATCTGGGCCGTGGACAATGCCTATCCGCCCTTCAGCTTCCTCGACGAGAACGGCAACGGCATCGGCTTCGACTATGACCTGGCGCAGGAGGTCTGCAAGCGCGCCAACTGCAAGCCCAAGTTCAAAGAGTTCGCCTGGGAGGGGATCTTCGAGGCCTGCGCCGCCGGCGAGTTCGACATCAACATGGGCGGCTGCACTCTGGACGTCGAGCGCGCCAAGACGGTAGACTTTTCGGACCCCTTCTACACCTACGGGCAGGTGGTTATCGTCCGCGCCGACGATACGTCCATCACCGACGAGGCGAGCCTGATCAGCTCCGGCAAAAAGATCGCCACGCAGGCCGGCACGACCAACGAGAAGACGGCTATCGCCCGCTTTGGCGAGGAGAACGTGGTCCTCTACGACACCTTTGAGATGCCGGTGACGGCGCTCCTCGCCGGCGACGTCGACGCGGTCCTGATCGACGAGGTCGCCGCCGTAGGGTTTGCCCGCGAGAACCCTGGCAAGCTCAAGACGGCCTTCCGCGTGTCCAGTGGCGAGATGCTGGCGCTCTTCATGCCGCCGGGCAGCCCCCTGCAGCCGGCCGTCGACAAGGCCCTGAACGACATGTGGGCCGATGGCACCATGGAGAAGCTGATCGACAAGTGGTTGGTGGTCAAGTAGCTGCGGCCGGGCAGGCCGGTTCGCAGCCTCGGCTTGCGGGACGGGCGCTGCCCGTCCTGCAAGCCACATGCCCACGGCTACCGAATCCCCCTTCCTGACGACGAAAGGCAGTGCGATGGCAGCTGATGGCAAGGCGACGCCGCGGCCGCAGATCATCCCCGGGGCGCGACGACTGGAGAACGTGCCCTGGTGGCTGCTCATCCTGATCCTGGCAGGGCTCCTGCTCGTATTCTCGGTGTTCACCTCGGAGCGCTACCAGGATGCCTTCCGGTTCCTCATCGCCGGGGTCGAGATGACCATCTTTCTGACCCTGGTCTCCTTCGCGCTCTCGGTGATCCTGGGCCTGCTCGCAGGCCTCGGCCGCGTGTCCAGGAATCAGGTCATCTACACCATCGCGACGCTCTATGTAGAGGTCATCCGTGGGGTGCCGCTCCTGGTTCAGCTCATCTACTGGGCCTTTGTAGTGACACCCGCGATTGTCAGCGCCCTGAACGCGCTGGGGCAGTTCATCCTGAGCTACCTGGCCTACGAGCCGCTGCTGGGCCTCGCCTACTCGCTCTCCTCGCTCAGCATCCAGAACGTCGACATGACCGGTCGCTGCATCGCCGGGCTGGCCTTCGGCTACGGTGCCTACGAGGCCGAGATCTTTCGCGCCGGGATCCAGTCCATCCCCAAAGGCCAGATGGAGGCGGCTCGCTCGCTCGGCATGAGCCACTATCAGGCGATGCGCCACATCATCCTGCCACAGGCCATTCGGGTGGTCCTGCCCCCACTGGGCAACGACTTTGTGGCCATGCTCAAGGACACCTCTCTCGTCTCCGCCCTGGCCGTGAGAGAGCTGACGCAGCTCGGCAAGCTCTACCGAGGGCGCACCTTCCGCAGCTTTGAGACCTGGAACACCGTCAGCTTTATCTATCTGAGCATGACCATCGTCCTCTCGCTCCTCGTGAGGTCGCTCGAGCGCAGGATGCGCACGGAGTGATCCCCTGGCACCAAAAGTGATAGGGAGCAAGGGGCAACCTGCTCCTGCACCTCGGGCCGACGCCGGGTAGCCCGGGCAGGCTTGCGGCAGAGGACCGGGGGGAACGGCGGAGAGTTCGTCGGACTATGCGTATAGAGGTCGATTGTGAGCGCATCAGGCGCAACACCGAGGCCCTGGTACGCTGGTGCGCTCCTCGCGGCATCGAGATTGTCGGCATCACCAAGGCCTGCTGCGGTCACCCCGAGGTCGCCCGGGCCATGCTGGCCGGCGGCGTGCGGATGCTGGGCGAATCGCGGCTGGTCAACGTGGCACGGCTGCGGCAGGCGGGGATCGACGCCGACATCATGCTCCTGCGCTTGCCGGCGCTGAGCGAGGTCGAGCAGGTCGTCGCGCTGACGCAGGTGAGCCTCAACTCCCAGATCGAGACGGTGCGGGCCCTGTCCGAAGCTGCCGTGGCGCGCGGGGTCGTGCATCAGGTGATCCTGATGGTGGAGACCGGCGACCGCCGCGAGGGCGTGATGCCCGAGGACGCCGTGCAGGTTGCCCGGCAGATGCACGAGTTGCCCGGCGTCGACCTGGCCGGGATCGGGACCAACGTGCTGTGCATCGGCGGCGTCCTGCCGACCCGTGAGAACACGCGCCTGCTCGTGGACATCGCCGAGGCCATCGAGCGGGACCTCGGGATCGAGCTCCGGGTGATCTCGGGCGGCCACACCTCCAACCTGATGCTGATTGCCACGGAGGAGCTGCCGGCGCGCATCAATCAGCTTCGGATCGGCCACGGCATTCTCCTCGGCTGCGACGACCCGCCGCTCTATCCTCTCCCCTGCCCCTACCAGGATGCCTTCACCGTGTACGCCGAGGTGATCGAGGTCCTCAGCAAGCCCTCGCTGCCGGAGGGGCCGGTCATGGTCGACGCCTTTGGCCGCAAGCCCCATTGGGAGGACCTCGGGGTGCGACGCCGGGCCATCCTCGCCATCGGCGAGCAGGACCTGCGGACCGAGGCGCTCCGCCCGCTGCGGCCGGGCGTGTCCATCGTCAGCGCCAGCTCCGATCACCTCGTAGTGGACGTCACCGAGGCCGACCCGCCCGTCCGCCTCGGTGAGGAACTCGCGTTCCGCCCCGCCTACGGCGCCATTGCCACAGCCATGGCCAACGCCGACATGCCCAAGGTCGTGAAGCCGATCCTGGAAGCCACCGGGCTGCGCTCGGGCGAGGATTTCTTCTTGGCCTTCAGCCCCGAACGCGAGGACCCGGGCAACCGCGACTTTTCGACCGCGCGCATCCCCAAGCTCGTGGGTGGCGACGGCACGCGCGCCCGCGATCTGGCGGCCGCCCTTTACGGCCGGTTCGTCGAGAAGGTGGTGCCGGTCGAATCCTGCGAGGTGGCCGAGGCCGCCAAGCTCACCGAGAACATCTTCCGGGCGGTCAACATCGCCCTCGTCAACGAGCTCAAGCTCGTCTTCACGGCGATGGGGATCGACGTCCACCGGGTGATCGACGCGGCCGCGACCAAGCCGTTCGGCTTCATGCCGTTCCGCCCGGGCCCCGGGCTCGGCGGCCACTGCATCCCGATCGACCCCTTCTATCTGACGTGGAAAGCGCACGAAGTCGGCGTCCACACCCGCTTCATCGAACTCGCCGGTGAGATCAACACCGCGATGCCGCGCTGGGTCGTGGAACGGCTCGCCGAAGCGGTCGACCGCCGCTTCGGCAAGGGGCTCTCGGCTTCGCGGATCCTGCTCTTGGGCCTGGCCTACAAGAAGAACGTCGACGACGTGCGCGAGAGCCCGGCCTTCACGATCTGGGAGCTGCTCGAAGCGCGCGGTGCGACGGTCGCCTTCCACGACCCGCACGTCCCGGTCGTCCCGCCGACCCGCGAGCATTCGGCCCTCGCCGGGCGACGGTCGCTGCCGCTCGATCCCGCGACCCTCGAGGCCTTCGATGCGGTGCTCGTGGTCACCGACCACGACTCCATCGACTGGCCGCTCGTCGCCGAGCGCGCGCGCCTCGTGGTCGACACGCGCGACCGGCTGGCGCGGGCCGCCAACGTCGTCGCGGCCTGAGAGGGACACAACTCCAGATTGGTCTTGCCTGGACTTTCTCAACCATCTAAATAGGCTTGCGATCGAGAGGGGGTCGAGCGATGTTCGGGCTTTCGAGCCGGCGGATCCTGGTCACCGGTGGCGCGGGCTTCCTCGGCAGCTTCCTGTGCGAGCGCCTGTTGGCCCAGGGCCACGAGGTGCTCTGCGTCGACAATTTCTTCACCGGGCGACGGCGCAACATCGCGCATCTCTTGGACCATCCGGGCTTCGAGCTGCTGCGGCACGACATCACTTTCCCCCTCTACGTCGAGGTCGACGAGATCTACAATTTGGCCTGCCCGGCCTCGCCCATCCGGTACTGGAGGGGGCGGCGGAGGCGCTAGGCGAGGCGCTCGACCTCGATAGTCTGCTCGCCGAGCTGAAGCAGGCCGGGTTGGTCGCTATCGAGTGCTACTACACCGGCTACACGCCCGAGATCACGGAGCAACTCTTGGCCAAGGCACAGCAGTTCGATCTCATCGCGACCGGCGGTAGCGACTATCACGAAGGGCAGGCCTTCCTTGTGCGCCACGTACCGGGTGATGTCCGAGATCACCCCGGATCCCGCCCCGACCAGGAAATCCCTCTGCGGCCCGGAATCGTCAGATCCCGCGGAAGGCGTTGGTTCGAGAACCGTTTGATCTAACTGCACGGCCCTCGAGACCAGCCGAATCGCAGTCTCATCCGGGACGAGCGGTACCGGAAGCACGACGGGCGCGACGCCGTACCCCGCCGCCCGTAAGACCTCGGCGACCCGCGCTCCGGCGGCCCTCCAGGTGTTATCGTCGGCGACGAGCGCGCATGATCCTCGCAATCCCAGTCGCTTCAGA
>ENA-ORXB01003147-ORXB01003147.1-sediment-metagenome-genome-assembly--contig:-NODE-3147-length-12158-cov-2.962503_pt1 | contig 12158 bp, 9 predicted proteins | sample MGYA00237863_ERZ511475 | MGnify/ENA primary metagenome ERZ511475 (study PRJEB26305, sample SAMN06343858) | sediment metagenome | isolation source: hot spring sediment | place: Canada: British Columbia...
ACGGCGGGGAGGCGGCGAGGGTCGGCGGGATGGCGGCGAGGGCGCGCGCCGGGGGCCACGGCGGGATAGCGGCGCACGGCAGGATAGCGGCGAGGGCGTAAGCGAGAGGAAACAGGCGCTCGGCCCCTCCGGGCCGGGGGCGGCGAGGGGCCCGGCCCCGGAGGGGCCCTGTCAAGGGCCGGAGGGGCCCTGTCAAGTCCCGGAGGGACGCGGGAGGACCGCCGAGGGCCGATGCGTGGCCTTGTCGAAGCCCCGAAGGCCCGCGAGGACCGCCGCGCGTCACGTCTCGCTACAGCGAGACAGGACGACGGGACGACAACCCGGCCTCTGACCAGGCAGGACGCAGGGGAGGTATCCCCGGAAGGCCCTGGGGAGGCGGCCGCCGCCGGACGCACCGACCTGGGCGCCGAGACGGGGACGGACACGCACGTGGGAGGTCGTCCGGGGGGGGAGTTGAGCGGGGGGGGATGGCAGGTTCCTTGAGCGTCGACCGCTCAACTTTGTCGACCCCGGGGTGTTCCCCTGGGCCTCTCTCCCCCCCGTGTTTCCCTCTCCCGCCGCACCTGGTCAACACGGGACAGCTCTCGGAAGTCATCGCAGCCAGAGCGAGGAGGAACGACGTGGCACGACGTGGCGCAGGCATCCGCCGCCCGAGCAGCGGGGAGCTCCCCGAGGGCTCCGCGCTCCCCCACGAGCTCGCCGAGGAGGGCTGATGCCGGGACCCCGCATCACCCCGGAGCAGAAGCGCCGGTTCTACTGGCTGCATCTGGACGCCGACGGGCCGAGGCTCACCCTGGCCGAGGCATCCCGCCGGTGCGGGTTCTCCTACAAGACCGGCCAGCGCCTGCGCGACGGCGTGCTCCGCGGGATGTCGGAGGACGAGCGCGCGGAGCACCGCGACCTGCCGGCGCCCAAGTCCTGGGAGGAGCTCTCCTCCGACGCGCGGGAGGCGCTGCGCGACTTCAACCTGTTCCGCGAGATGTTCTTCGCCGACGAGCCGCAGGTCTGGGCCTACGACGCGGCGATGCGGATCGTGGAGGCCCTGGCCGACGAGAGCCAGCGGACGTTCATCGACATGAACGTCCCCCCGGGGTTCGGGAAGACGACGATCGGGCTGAGGATCGGGTGCTGGCTGATCGCGGGCGGGGGGTTCTGCGACCCCCGCCGGGGCCGGGCCATGCGGCTGATGTACGGGGCCGAGACGATGACCACGGCCAAGCACATGACGAAGGCGATCCGCAACTTCCTCTCGCTCCGCCGCCCCTTCTACGACATCGACCGGCACGTGCGGGCGGAGAAGGTGCTCGCCCGCGAGTACGGCCGGTTCAAGCCGCTGCGGGGCTTCGACCCGGACACGCAGTGGCGGGAGGATCAGTTCGTCGTCGCCCAGCTCGAGGACGTGGAGCTCTACGAGAAGGAGCCCACGGTGCAGGCGGCCTCGTTCAAGAGCGGGTTCCTGGGCGAGCGCGTGAACTTCGCGTGGTGGGATGACATCTCGACCACGAAGAACTCCTCCACCCCGAAGATCGCGGACCAGGTGGCGACGTTCTTCTCCAACGAGGCCGAACGCCGCATCGAGCCCGGGGGGGTCCTGGTGCTGGTCGGGCAGCGCCTGTCGCCGCTCGATCTGCACCGCAAGCGGCTGGACGCACGGCGCCGCGACGGCACGCCCCTTTACCAGCACATCGTCTACCCCGCGCACCACGACCGGCTCTGCGACGGGGTGCACCGGCAGTGGGACGGCCGGTACGAGTTCGGGGCCGGTTGCCTCACCGACGAGCGGCGCCTGCCGGTGCGCGACTGGGAGGCGGTCGCCGAGGAGCCCAACTACCGCACGGTGTTCCAGCAGGAGGACGTGGACCCCGAGCAGACCCTGGTCCTCGAGGAGTGGATCACCGGCGGGACCGACCGCGACGGCTTCGACCGGCCCGGGTGCCTCGATACCGACCGGGCCTTCGGGCAGCACCCCCCGAAGGAGGTCGGGTGGCTCGTGGACTACGCGACGGTGGACCCCTCGCCCTCGAACTTCTGGGCGATCGAGTGGTGGGCCTACCAGCCGGACTCGCGCTTCAACTACCTGATCTGGGGCGAGCGGAAGAAGATGCCGGCCGGGACCGAGAAGGGGCTGCTCGACTGGGATCAGACGCAGGGCCGGTTCGTCGGTCTGATGGAGGAGATGCAGCGCGCCTCCGTGGCGGCCGGCCACCCCATCCGCGTCTGGGTGATCGAGACGAACGTCGCGCAGCGCTTCCTCACGCAGTTCGAGCACTACCGCCGCTGGCGCAGGGCCTGGCCCGACGTGCAGGTGATCAAGCACGAGACGCAGCTCAACAAGCTCGACCCCACCTACGGCGTCTCCATCCTGTCGCAGCGCTACCGGGCGGGCCTCAAGCGGCTGCCGTACCTCGCGGGCGACCTCGCCTCGAGGAACTACCTGCGGGTGAAGATCCGCGAGCTCACGACCTACCCGTTCTCGGAGACGAACGACACCGTGATGGCCGACTGGATGGGGGAGTTCAACCTGCCGCGGATCGTGCAGGCCGCCAAGCGCGAGATCGGGAGGATCGTGATGCCCGACGAGAAGCTCCCGCCGTACCTGCGTCGGCGGCAGCACGCCGTAGAGCTGGTCGGCTGAGCCGTGGCTATCTCCTTCACCAACCTCGGGCAGAGCTCGGCTCCGGACTTCACCAGCACCACCAACGCCACCAGCTACGCGTCGGCGTCCTGGACGCCTCCTAGCTCGGGGCTGCTGCTGGTCGCGGTCTACAACCGGGTCTCGAGCGGGACCGCTGCGGTCCCGAGCGTCTCCGGGAACGGCGTCACCTGGACCCAGGTCGCGACCGTCCTCTCGTCCAACTCTCGCCATCGCCTGAGCCTCTTCGCGGCAGGTGCGACCGGGTCCTCCGCGGGGGCGACCACGTTCTCGTTCGGGACGCAGAGCCAGACCGCGTGCTCCGCGGCCTTCTGCTACGCCTCCGGGGTCGACCTGTCGGGGGGGGTCGCCGCGGCCTTCGTACAGGCGCCGACCGCGAGCGGCGGTAACGCGACCTCTGTCTCGGTGGCGCTCGCGGCAGCGGCGGCGGCCGAGAACCGCCCCTTCGCGGCCTTCGCCCACAGCACCTCCGAGGACACGACCCCGCGGACGGGCTGGACCGAGCTCGATGACCTCCTCACCGGGTTCAAGTCCCTCGAGACACAGGCCCGGGTAGACGCGTTCGAGACCACCGCCTCGGCGTCCTGGGCGACCGCGAGCCAGGCGCTGGGGATCGCCGTGGAGCTCAAGGCCGCGGCCGTCGCGCCCGTCCACGAGGGCGAAGCGACGCTGGTCGGCGTCGGCGTGCTCCCGGCGGATGGCTCTCTCCAGGCCTCCGGCGAGGCGAGCCTCCAGGGCGTCGGGGTCGCCGGGGCCGAGGGCTCTCGGCAGCTCCTCGCCGAGGCGAGCCTCCAGGGTGTCGGGCTCCTCGAGGCCGAGGGCTCGGTCACCGCCGTCGTCCACGAGGGCGAAGCGACGCTGGTCGGCGTCGCCGTGCTCCCGGCGGATGGGTCGCTGCAGGCGGCCGGCCAGGCGAGCTTCATCGGCGTAGGGGTGGCAACCGCCGAGGGCTCGGGGCAGCTCCTCGGCCAAGCGGGCCTCCAGGGCGTCGGTGTCCTCACGGCCGAGGGTTCGGGGCAACTCCTCGGCGAGGCGACCCTCGTCGGGGTCGCGGTGGCAACCGCCGAGGGCTCGGTCACCGCCTTCGGCCAGGCGAGCCTCGTCGGGGTCGGCGTCCTCACGGCCGACGGGGCGGCCTCGTTCGGGGCTCAGGCGGTCCTCGAGGCCGTCGCTGCCCTCGCGGTGGAGGGCCGCCTCGCGCTCCTCGGCGAAGCGGCGGTCTTCAACAGCCGTCGGCACACCGCCACCGCCATCGCCCTCGTTGAGAGCGAGGTCCTCGGAATCAACGCCAACGCCTTTGTCGATTTCGTCCGCCACCATCCCGAGGTCGCGCTGCGGCTGCTCGAATCGTTCAGCCACCAGCTCCAGCGGGCTCAGGAGCGGATGGAGGACATCGCCTTCCTCGATGTCCCGGCGCGGGTGGCCAAACGTCTGATCGAGCTGGCCCTCGAGTTCGGCGAGAAGACCGCCCAGGGCTATCTCATCACCCTGCGACTGACCCAATCCGAGCTGGCGGCCCTGGTCGGCGCCAGTCGGGAGAGCGTGAACAAGGCGCTGCGGCTCTTCGCCGAAAAAGGGCTTCTGCGTTCGGAGCGCCGGGGCCTTCTCATCACCGACCTAGCCGCCCTGCAGCGCCGTATCTACTGAAACCGCACCCGCCGTCCGGTCCGCGCCGACTCGTAGGCCCCCAGACACATCGCCACCGACCAGCGTCCGTGCCAGAGGGTGGGCCAGGCCTCGGCCCGGCCCTGGAGCATCGCGACGAACTGTCGGGCCACCTGGGCCAGCCGCTCGCGGTGGGGTGTCTGGGCCGGGATGCCCAGGTCGCGCCAGGCGGGCGGCTCCTGATCGACGGTGTAAAGCTTCAGGGCGCTGTCCTCCGCCCGTCGGGGGATAACAGTGGAGACCGCGTCGCCGTAGTTGTGGACCAGGGTCCCGCGCTCGCCGTAGACCTCGGTCGTGTTCTCGGCCGCGCGCGTGACCGAACTGTTCTCGATAACGCCGAAGGCCCCATCGCGGAAGCGGTAGATGGCCACGCCGGTGTCGTCGGTCCCCAGATCGGTGATCGTGCGGTCGATCTCGGCCACGACGCTGACCGGTTCGCCCAGCAGCCAGTGAAGAAAGAACGTCACGTGCGAGGCGTCGTCGAAGAACATCCCGACGTTCTGGGCCGGGTCCAGGTGCCAGCGGGTCTCGGGGTTGTTGACGAAGTCCGGGTTGAGCAGCGCCGAGATCGAGTGGCGGCGCCGGACCAGCGAGATCCGACCCAGGAGGCCGCTCTGCACCACCTCGACGATCTTCTGGTTGGCCGGGTCGAAGGCGGCCTGGAGCCCCATCATCGCCTGGACCCCGGCCGCCGCCACCGCCTGGATGATGGCGTCGCAGTCGGCTAAGGTCGTGGCCAGGGGTTTGTAGACGAGCAGATGCTTGCCGGCCCGGGCCGCCCGTTCGGCCAGCCAGCGGTGCCCGGCCGTCTCGTTGGTGATGGTGACGCCGGTCACCCGCGGGTCGCCCAGAAGGTCATCGAGGACCGGGACAAACGGGATCTCAAACGCGGCCGCCAGCCGCCGGCCGCGCTCCGGTCGGTCGTCCCAACAGCCGATCACCTGAACACCAGCCCCGGCCCGTTCGAGCTCCTTGAAGACCTGGGCGTGGAGGCGGCTGTGGCCGTGGGCGAAACTCAGGATCGCCACCCCGATGGTCATCGCTGTCTCCTCGTCGGTGGTGTCGGGCGCGGGAGAGAGGCCGGCTCCCCGGCCTCATCCTAGCCGAGAAGCGGGCGGCCGGCAAGGGAGAGCGGCCGGAGGATCCGCTGGAACCGCCGGTCCGGGCGGCACTGGCGGGGATCCGGCGCGAAAGGGCGAGGCGAGAGCGCCGTGGCCCCGGGCGGCCGGCAGCACCGGGGCGCCGGCGGCGTGGGTTGGCCAGGACCTCGTCCACCCACTGCCCCTCGCCCCCTCAGAGCAGGGTGAGGTCGCCCCGCCGGCAGCCGCCGGCCGAGTCAATGCGGGTCACCCGGTCAGCCGTGACGGTCAGGCTCTGGTCCGCCTCGGGGCCGGATGGTGAGGGTGAATGACGCCGGAGATCTCAGGCGGTCCGCAGCGCCCGCCGGCCTGGCAGGGGGAGTCGCAGTTCACCCTTCTCCCAGGCCACCAGCAGGGCGGCGGCGTTGAAGATCGAGGAGTAGGTGCCGCTGACGATGCCGATGAGCAGCGCCAGAGCGAACGGGCGGGTGGTCACCCCGCCAAAGAGCACGAGGGCCGCCAGGGTGAAGATCACGGTGAGCGAGGTGGCCAGCGACCGTCCCAGGGTCTGGAGGAGGCTGTGGTTGACCACAGCCTCGAACGGCTGGCCGGGGTAGCGCAGCAGGTTCTCCCGGATCCGGTCGAAGACGACGATGGTGTCGTGGACTGAGAAGCCGATGACGGTGAGGATGGCGGTGACAAAGAGAGCGTCGATCTCCAGGTGGAAGAGCCGGCCCAGGAGTGAGAAGATCCCCAGCACCACCAGCGCGTCGTGCAGCAGCGCGATGATGGCGCAGGTGCCATAGCGGTAGGCGGCCGGGACCCGCCGGAAGGCGAACCAGAGGTAGCCCAGAATGCCCAGGGAGGCCAGGGCGACGGCCGCCAGCGCTCGCTGGGCCACCTCGGTGCCGACGATCGGCCCGACCGACTCGAAGCGCTGCTCCTGCAGGTCGCCGAACCGGGCCCGCAGGGCGGCGACGATCTCTCCCTTAACCGGCGCGTCGGACGGGATCTCCTTGGTCCGGATGAGGATCGTGCCCTCGCCGGTGGTCTGGACGATGGCATCGGGGTAGCCCTTCTCGGCCAGGACCTCTTTGACCAGGGCCGGTGGCGGCGTCTGGCTGAAGCGCAGTTCCCAGAGCGTGCCGCCGGTGAAATCCACCGCCAGGCGCAGTCCGCCGGGGAGCAGGAGAGAGAGAAGGCCTGGCAGGATGATGAGCAGCGAGAAGAGGAAGTAGAAGCGGCGTTTGCCGATAAGGTCGATCATGCGCTCCTCCCGACCGGCTGGCTGGCGGGGATGGCCATCCCGTACCAGGCCGGTGTCTCCAGGATGTGCAGCTCGACCAGGGCGGTCATCAGCGTGCGGGTGACGATGATGGCCGTGAACATACTGACCAGGACACCGATGGCCAGAGTCAGGGCGAACCCCTGGATGATGCTGGCGCCGAAGTTCATGCCGAACCAGAAGAGAATGGCGCAGGTGATGAGGGTGGAGACGTTCGAGTCGCGGATCGAGGTCCAGGCCCGGCGGAAGCCGGCGTCTATCGCTGCCCGGAGCGTCCGGCCCTCACGCAGCTCTTCTTTCATACGCTCGAAGATCAGGATGTTGGCGTCGACGGCCATGCCGATGGAGAGGATAAAGCCGGCCACCCCGGCCAGGGTGAGGGTGACCGGGATGAGTTTGAAGAGCGTCAGGACCAGGGCGGCGTAGACCAGGAGGGCCAGAGTGGCCAGGAAGCCGGGCAGGCGGTAGTTGAGGATCATAAAGCCGGCCACCAGGCCCAGGCCGATGAGCCCGGCCACCAGGCTCCGCTGAAGCGAGTCCTGACCCAGAGTGGGGCCGACGGTGCGGGTCTGGATGACCTTGAGCGGCACCGGCAGGGCACCGTACTTCAGCTGAATCACCAGGCTGCGGGCCTCGTCGAGAGTGAAGTTGCCGGTGATCCGTCCCCGGCCCTCACGGATGGGGCTCTGGATGACCGGGGAGGAGATCACCCGTTTGTCCATCGTGATGGCCAGGTACTTGCCGACGTTGGCCGAGGTGAAGTCGCCGAAGATCCGGGCTCCCTCGTCGGTCAGGGTGAAAAGGATCTCCGGACGGCCCAGTTCGTCGAAGCCGACCTCGGCGCTGCGCAGGTGCTTGCCCTGGAGGACCGTGGGGAAGACCCGCTGCTGGATCTCCGGTGGGGTGGGGACGGTTCCCTGGGCGGTTGGGCTGGGCGGTCCCAGGGAGGTGGTCACCAACATCCCGGGGACCAGGGGGGTCGTGCCGGCGTCGATGAACTCCAGGAGGCCGGTTTCGCCGAAGGTTTTGATCGCCCGGTCGGGGTCCTTGAGACCGGGCAGTTCGACGAGGATGCGGTGGCCCTCGGCGATCTGGATGACCGGTTCGGTCACGCCCAGGGCGTTGACCCGGCTTTCGATGATATTACGGGCGGCCTTCAGCACATCGGGGTCGACAGTCTGGCCGGGTGGGACATCGGCCTGGAGGGTGACCTGCATCCCACCCTGGAGGTCGAGTCCTTCGCGGATGGAGATATCGCGGGAGAGGTGCAGGCCCAGGAGGGAGAGGTTGATCTCGCGGTGGCCGGGCCAGGCCAGCCAGCCGGCCACCAGAGCCAGGATCAGGATGGCGATCAGGCGGCGCAGGGTCGACGGACGCACAGGCTCTCCTCAAAGGCTAGTGGCTGCTCGTCACCAAAAAAGCCCCGTGGGGGCGGGGCCGGCGGGGAGCCGACGGAGGGATTCGAACCCTCGACCTAGTGTTTACGAAACACTTGCTCTACCGCTGAGCTACGTCGGCGCTGTTTCAATTATACGACCAGCCCGCTCAGCCCGTCAACAGACGATCAGAAAACCAGCCTTCCCCGAGACTGTCTGCCCCTCCACTGGGGGGAACGGCGGCGCCAGAGTTCGATCTGGCGGGCCGCCGTGACCGGCTACCCCCAGAATGTCCAGGTCTGAACGGTCTCCCGGCCGGGCCGGCTTTGTTTCCAGTCCACACCGTGGACCGGCCCCACGGCGGTGAGAAAGATGGGCCCGGTCCGACCGAGCTGCCGGCGGGCCCCGGTTGCGTCTCCTCTCCCCCCCGTGCTACACTCTAGGACGCGCGGCCGCTGGCCCTGTGAGAATACGGCCCCGCCGCCCCGCGCTGGTCCTGGGGCTGGTCTGAGATGTGCCCAGAGCCGGCGTGCGGGGCCGCCAGCCCGGACGGCCCGGCCAGTACCGAGGTGAGGCACGCCATGCATCTGGACCGCGCCCATGTCGAGCATATCGCCCTTCTGGCGCGCCTGGAACTGACCGCCGACGAGATCGCGCTCTTCCAGCAGCAGCTGTCGAGCATCCTGGGCCACGTCGCCGTCCTCCAGGAACTGGACACCCGCCAGATCCCGCCCACCGCCCAGGTGATCCCCCGGCAGACGGTGCTGCGGGAGGACGAGAGCCGTCCGTCGCTGGCCCCCGACCTGGCCCTGGCCAACGCCCCGGAGACCGAGGAGAATCTCTTCAAAGTGCCGCCAGTCTTCGAAGAGTTCCCGGTGACCCCATGACCTGGGCCGAACTGACCATCCACGAGGCAGTCGCCGCCCTGCGCCGGGGCGAGGTCTCGGCGGTCGAACTGACCGAAGCCGTCCTGCAGACGATTCAGGATCGCGACCCGGCGGTCCGGGCCTACCTCACAGTCGCCGCCGACAGCGCTCTGGAGGCGGCCCGGACCATCGACGCCGCCCGGGCGCGCGGCGAACCGCTGGGTCCCCTGGCCGGCGCTCCTCTCGCCGTCAAGGACAATATCCTGACCGCCGGCCTGCGCACCACCTGCGCCTCCCGCCTCCTGGAGAATTTCGTCCCGGTCGAGGACGCCACCGTCGTCCGCCGCCTGAAGGCGGCCGGCGCCATCATCATCGGCAAGACCAATCTGGACGAGTTCGCCATGGGCTCGTCCTGCGAGTACTCGGCCTTCTTTCCGACCCGCAACCCCTGGGCCCTGGACCGCGTGCCCGGCGGCTCCTCGGGCGGCTCGGCCGCAGCGGTGGCGGCCGATATGGCCCTGGGCGCTCTGGGCTCCGATACCGGCGGCTCGGTTCGCCTGCCGGCCAGCTTCTGCGGGATCGTCGGGCTGAAGCCGACCTACGGGCGCGTCTCGCGCTACGGGCTGGTGGCCTTCGCCTCGTCGCTCGATCAGATTGGACCGATGACCAAGGATGTCACCGACTGCGCGCTGCTGCTGAACGTCATCGCCGGCCACGACCCGCTGGATGCGACCTCGCTCGACTGGCCGGTGCCCGACTACACCCGGGCCCTGGTCCCCGAGGTCCGGGGCCTGCGGATCGGGCTGCCCCGCGAGTACCACGGAGAGGGGATCGAGCCGGGGGTGCGGGCGGCCATCACCCGGGCCCTCCAGCAGCTGGCGGCCATGGGGGCGATTATCGAGGAGACCAGCCTGCCGCACACCCGCTACGCCCTCGACGCCTACTACATCATCGCCCCGGCCGAGGCCAGCGCCAACTTGGCCCGCTACGACGGCGTGCGCTACGGTCTCTCGCTGCGCGATGGCGATGTCTGGACCATGGTCGCCCGCACCCGGGGGCGCGGCTTCGGCCCCGAGGTCAAGCGCCGGATCATGCTGGGCACCTACGTCCTCTCGGCCGGCTACTACGAGGCCTACTACCTCCAGGCCCAGAAGGTCCGGACCCTCATCAAACAGGACTTCGACCGGGCCTTCGCCGCCTTCGACCTCCTCCTGGCCCCCACCTGCCCGACGGTGGCCTTCCGCCTGGGCGAGCGCCTGGCCGATCCGCTGGCGATGTACCTCTCGGATGTCTTCACGGTGACGGTGAACATCGCCGGCATTCCGGCGCTGGTGGTCCCCTGCGGGCTGGCCGACGGGCTCCCGGTGGGGCTGCAGCTCCTGGGGCCGCCGGGGGGCGAGGAGCGGCTCCTGCACGTGGGCTACGCCCTGGAACAGGCCCTGGGACGTCTCCGGAGGCCCGCCGGATGAAAGTCGTGCTGCCGCTGGCCGGGCTGGGGACGCGCCTGCGCCCCCACACCTTCACCCGGCCCAAACCGCTTCTGCCGGTGGCCGGCAAACCGGTCATCGCCCACGTCCTGGACCGGCTGCAGGGGCTCCCGGTCAGCCAGTACATTTTCATCGTCGGCTGGCTGGGCGACCAGATCGCGGCCTACGTCCGTCAGCACTACCCGGTGCCGGCCGTCTTTCTGGAGCAGACCGAGCTCAAAGGCCAGGCCCACGCCGTCTGGCTGGCCCGCCCGTACATCGACGAGCCGGTGCTCATTCTCTTCGCCGCCGACACGATCATCGAGGCCGACTGGGGCCGGCTGGAGCGGACCGACGCCGATGGCGTTGTCTACGTCCAGCCGGTCGACGACCCCCGCCGGTTCGGGGTGGTGGTGGTCGAGAACGGCCTCATCCGCCGGCTGGTGGAGAAGCCGCAGGATCCCCTCTCCAACCTGGCGGTGGTCGGCGCCTACTACCTCCGCGACTGGCGACGGCTCTTCGCCGGGATCGAGGCGGTGATGGCCCAGGGGCTGGCCCGCGGCGGCGAGTACTACCTGGCCGATGTCCTGCAGTGGATGGTGGACCAGGGCGCCCGCCTGCGCGCCGAGCCGGTGGACCTCTGGGTGGACTGCGGCACGGTCGAGGCCCTGCTCCAGGCCAACCGGACGCTCCTGGAGCGCGGCGGAGGGGCGGTGGCCGGCGACCAGGAGCAGGCGGTCATCGTTCCGCCGGTCGCCATCGCCCCGGGCAGCCGGATCGTGCGGGCGGTCGTCGGCCCCTACGTGACCGTCGGCCCCGGCGCCACGATCCGGGAGGCGGTGGTGAGCGATAGCATCATCGGCGAGGCGGCCACTATCCAGTCGGCGCTGCTGCGCGGCAGCATCGTCGGCCCGCAGGCCACGGTCACGGGCGCGGGCGCCCGGCTGAACCTCGGCGAGGCCGCCTCGCTGCAGCTGCCTTAGGAGGGACCGGATGGAGGCGCTGCGGCGGCAGATCCTGGAGATCGTCGAGCGCGATGGCCGGGCTGACCCCGGTCAGATCGGCCGCATGCTGGGCGTGCCCCGGGAGACGGTCGAGGAGGTCCTGCGCCAGGCGGAGGAGAGCGGGCTGGTCGTCGGCTACAAGGCCGTCGTCCACTGGGAGAAGGCCGGCGAGGACCTCATCCTGGCGCTCATCGAGGTCAAGGTGAGCCCACAGCGCGACGTGGGCTTCGACGCTCTGGCCCAGCGCATCGCCCGTTTCCCCGAGACCCGGTCGGTCTACCTGGTCTCCGGGGCCTACGACCTGGCGGTGATGATCGAGGGGCATACCATGAAGGAAGTGGCCCACTTCGTATCCCATAAACTGGCTACCATTGAGCACGTGCTGAGCACGGCCACCCATTTTGTCCTCAAGACCTACAAGCATCACGGCACCATTGTGGAGGACGGAGAAGAAGACAGGAGGCTGGTGGTGACCCCATGACAACCACAACTAACTGGCAGGAAAGGATCAACCCGGTGGTCAGGGATATACCTCCCTCGGGGATCAGGCGCTTTTTCGACATGGTTACCGAGATGAAGGGGGTTGTTTCCCTGGGTGTGGGCGAACCGGACTTTGTGACGCCCTGGCACATCAGGGAGGCCTGTGTGTATTCCCTGGAGCGGGGCTACACCATGTACACCTCCAACCACGGGATGCTTGAGCTGAGGGAAGAGATTGCCCGGGACCTGGCCGGTTCCTACGGGGTGAACTACGACCCTCGCAG
>ENA-ORXB01003150-ORXB01003150.1-sediment-metagenome-genome-assembly--contig:-NODE-3150-length-12140-cov-2.781149_pt1 | contig 12140 bp, 8 predicted proteins | sample MGYA00237863_ERZ511475 | MGnify/ENA primary metagenome ERZ511475 (study PRJEB26305, sample SAMN06343858) | sediment metagenome | isolation source: hot spring sediment | place: Canada: British Columbia...
CGATGCCAAGGGGTTTTCCTAGCGCCTGTCGGACAGGTTAGCACCGATGCCTGAACCGCTCGTGCCGCAGCGACTGTTGTTCCGCTTCGCCGTGCCGTGCTACCAGTGCGATCGGCTGTGGGATGGCGAAGGAACTGGGCTGTCGGCCCGGCATCGGCTAGTCTGTCTGGCCGAGTTGGAAGGCCGACAAGCATTCGCCGAGGTATATGCCGGCTGGGGCGAAGCTGGGCTGGCCTTCAAGGTACAGGTTGCCGGCAAGCGGCGCTCGCTGTGGTGCCGGCCTGGCCAGCCCGAAGAAAGCGACGGCTTCCACCTGTGGATCGACACCCGCGATGTCCACAACGCCCACCGCGCCAGCAGGTTTTGTCATCGGTTCGCGTTCTTGCCATCGGGACTGGGTGGGTTGCTCAGTGCGCCTTATGCCGAATTGCTGGAGATCAATCGCGCGCGTGAGCATCCCAAGCGCGTCGACCCGCGTCATCTGGGAGTCTGCACCCAGTTGTACCGCGACGGGTACGTGCTGCAATGCTTCATTCCCGCCAAGGCACTAACCGGTTACGATCCTGTGGAGCATCCCCGGCTGGGCTTCACTTACGCGGTGCTTGACCGCGAATTGGGCGAGCAGACCTTTTCGGTGGGCAGTCCGTTGCCGTACCAGGAAGACCCCAGCTTGTGGGCCACGCTGGAGCTGACGCGGCAGTAACCCCGCAAACAGCGGCGGCCGATGCGATGGCTTGTGTTGCCAATCTTCCGCGCGGCGATGTTTTGGTGGAGCCGCTTTTGGCGTCCGCGGCGCTGGCGATAGGGCGAGCCAAGCGATGGGGCAAGCTAATACGACAGCGCTGACTTACGACAAAACCACAATACCTTGTGGTGAACGCGCCACCAGCACCACAACTGGTCGTCGCGAAGTGGCAACTTAGCGCTGTCGTACTAATCGTCGAGTCCCACGCGGACGTGCACGTGGCCGACGGCCCGATGTCCAAACCGATCGCTGCGCTCCACCCGCACCAGATAATGACCGGGCTTGTCGTAGCGATGCTTGACGACGACATACCCATCGCGGGCGAGCATCACCACGTTGCCATCGGAACGGGTTTTGACCGTTGGGCTGCCGTCGCCGAAGTCCCAGCTTTCCTCGCCATCGGTGGTGGCGAAGCTGCGCGCCTTGAAGATCACCTCGTCGCCCGGTTTGATGCCCAAGGTCGGATGGTACGCCACGTGGATCGTAGGCGGAAAGCGTTCCGGCTGCTGGCGGTCGTGCACGTGCACGATGGCAAAGTCGTAGTCCGCGTTGCCGGCCGTATCGACCACCTTTAGCACTTCGCTGTAATAGCCCGGCTTTTCATAAGTGCGCTCGATCTGTGGGCCGTCGGCCTTCGAGCCATCGCAGAACGTCCACTGGAACTGGGCGATCTTTCCGGCGGCGCTGTACGAGCGGCTGCCGTCCAGCAGGACCTTTTCGCCCACATAGGCCACGTGGTGCGGCCGGGCCACGGCCAGCACTTTGGGCTTGTACTGCCGCAGGTAGGCTTCCCAGGCGAAGGCATAAGCTTCCTGGCAACCCCATTTGCCGGATGGCTGTCGGCAGTAGATGTCGAAGTGCAGATGTGCCCAGCCGCCGCTGCCGCCTTCTTTACCCAGCAGTCCGATGCGCTGCCCGGCACGCACCTGGTTGCCCGGTCGAATCGCCGCATCGATCACATACAGATGACTGTACCGGTAATACCAGCCGCGGCGGTCCAGAACGTACACCACATCGTAGCGCGGGCTGACGGGCGTGTTCTCGTAGCCCGGCAACCGCTCGGTCCCCGCCGATACCACCAGTCCATCGGTGGCGGCAACTACTTCGTCCAGCGCCTCGCAGCCGCCGAAGTCCAGCCCCCAATGATAATAAATCTTGCGGTTCTGCGGACGCTCGCCGGCATCGACATAACACGGCTCGTTGGCCATTTGACTGGAACTGGCGAACCACCGCTGGCGGATCGGATAGGTCATCGGCTCCGGGCCGAACCACGGCGAGCCGGCCGTCCAAAGCCGCAGCCGGGCGTCGGCCTCCAGTCCCCAGGCCTCGCGAGTGCTGTTGGTGAGATACTCTTTGGTGATCGGGCAGTCGATCTGAACTCCGGCCACACTGACCGGAAGATGGTAGTTGGCCGAGGTCAGCCAAAGCTGCTGTCCGTCCACTTCCACCAGTACCCGCGCCTGCCGAACTGCATCGCGCAGCGCGCAACGCCGGTGCTCCATCTGCACCAGTTTCACGGTAACTTGCTTGCCTTCGGCAAGTTCGACCCGCCGCGACTCGCCCAGTTTCAGGTCCACGGTCTGGAAGGGGGGTTTCGCGGTCGGTTGCGGCGGGCCGTCCGGCGGGGGACGCGGCGGTGGCGTGCGGAACCCCTCCGGCAGCAACTGCCCCACGTGTTCGACGATGCGGTCCTCGATGGTCGGCTCGACGCTCTCCGGCCGTCCGTACGAAATCGCCGCACTGAGCGAGTTGTTCACCTCGTAGCCCCCTTCGCCGATCAGCCGCTTCGAGACGATGTAGTGCGACACGTCGTGGCAGTAGGCGCTGATCCACAGCCGGTCCCCGTCGAACTGGCGCTTCATCCGCAGCGCGTAATCGACCACTACCTCGTCGGCCAGAAAGACCATCGCCAGATCGTCGCCGAACGTCCAGACGGTGACCAGATACTCCTTCGCTTCCGGTGGTTTTTCGCCGGCTTCCAGCCGTTTGAGCAACGAGGCGGCAGGGTACGATTTCGCGGCCAACTGGCGAAGCTCGTCCATCGACGGCAGCGGATTGTACGCAATCCGCAGCACTTTCGACCGTGCAGCGATCCGCCCCGAGACCGGCTTGAACTGGCCGCCCAGCAGGCGCTTGACCTCATCGGCAATCGCCCGACCATGTCGCTGGCACAACTCGACGGTGCCGTGCGGGCTGGGATCGGCGTCGGCCCCGCAACCGATAGTCACCATAGCTATCGCGCCGGGATTGTCGGCCTCGATGAACTCCTGCGCGCAGCCCGGCCAGTCGCCGTGGATCTGCTTGAAGCCGCCGCGCAGCGTAGTGGCGTGGCAGGCATAGTTGATCACCACGGCCAGCAGTTTGCCATCGGAGTCGGTCACCCGCAGCAGCGGAAGAGTATGATCGACCGGTGCGCCGGGTGTCGAGCCGAAACCGCTCCATTTCCCCTCTTTCAGCACGCGGCGGTTGGCGGCAAAGCCCACTGCCCCGCAGGTCCAAGCCAGCCGGCCGGGACGTCGGGCGGCAAGTGCATCGCAGACCACTTTTTCCAAGCGGTCGATCAGAAAACGGGCGTACTGCTCCAGATGTTCGCGCTGCTGGCCGCTGAAGAAACGCATGTGCTTGATGTCAGGGCCGGAGTGACAATGCGAATGGGCCAGCACGAACCGTTCCGCCCGTAGCGGCGTCTTGGCCTTCAAGCGGCTGATTAGCTCTTCGCGCAGCTCTGGGGGTATCGCACCGCAATCGACCGTCAGCAGCACTGCCGGGCCGTCGCCCGAGTCGTCGCCGATGGCCAGTGCCGCGGCCTTCAATGGTCCGGCCACGCCTTCCGACTCGCCTGTGCGGGCGGCGTAGCCGTACATGCGCACAGGGGTTTGCGGGGTGACATCGACTTTGGCCACGCCGACCGGCACGCAATCGGCCGGCGGCCCGGCGGCGTTCTGCTCGGCCGCCAGCAGAAGGCAGCCCGGGGTAGCAGCCGCCAGCAGCAAAGCGGCGATCGGTGCGGCCAAAATGAAGCCGGCGTTCAGCGGCGAACGGTCAACCATCGAACGACGCAGTTTGCGGTAGGCGCGATACATGGCGGAACCTCCCAGAATGGGTCTTTGCTGGACGACATTGCCGAAATGGCCTTTGCTGGACTACATGGCCGACAGCGATACACAGCGGATAAATTCAAGGGGAATGCGGCAGGTGGTGGTCTTCGCTGCGCAACACGGCCCACAGCGGCACCGTGTTGCCGCTGGTATGCGACCCTCGCACAGACCGCCGCCAACTCCTGACACACAAGTGTCTTGCAAGTGTTTTATGCTCGGTGCGGGCAGCAGTGAAGCGTTTGCGGAGCAAAAACGTTTCACTCCGACCCGCGCAAAGCATACTTGGTGGCGGCGGGGGACTCAAGCTTTCGGGGTCAGCAGCCGGGCGTGAAGCCTTTCGCGGACTGTAGCCAGGAAGTCGCTGCCCGGCGGGGCGTAGGGCCGGAACTTTTCGATCCGCCCCTGCCCTTCTTCCACAAAGATCGCCCGATATACGCCCAGCCGGCTGGCATCCGGCGCGTCCATCAGGCAACTGGAGTCGGTGGCGTTCATCTGGAACAGCACGCGCATCTCGAAGTCCTGAAGCCCTTGCCGGTCCACCATTCGCTGGAGATTGACGTACGTGTCGCACCAGGCGATGGTGTGGATGCCGTGGGCAGGGCCGTCGCGCAGGATTTTGGAGAACTGAGCCGCCGGACTGGCCGGCTGCGACTCGTCGAAACCGGAGAAACCGAAACTCTCCTCCTTGCGCAAATCGCGGAAACGCCCCAGATTGTAGATGAACAGATACAAGGGGAACTCGGACTCCTGGCCGGTCGTCTGCCGGCGCTCCAGTTCGGCGGCTATCTCGCCGACCAGCGCCGCAGCACCGCGCGGGCCGGAGATTTTCGTTTCGTGGGGCACCGCCGCTACCAGCCGGTTCAGGTAGCCGACTTCCGGTGCGTCGGGCCGCGTGCCGTCGAGCACATAGAACCTGGCCCCGGCCGCGCCGCCGCAATTCCCATCGGCCGGATGCTGTAACGCCAGGCTGAGCAGGCTGGCGGCCAGCACGCCCAGGGCGCTTTCGTCGCGATGTCCAACCACAAGCAGGTTGCTGCCGTTGTGGCGCACGAACCCTGCCGCAGTCGGCTCCTTGATGGCAACGGCCGCCCCCAGAAACGCCTGCGGAGTTGTACACGCAGCCGGCCAGGCCGGCTGGCTGAGCAGCTCCTCGAGCATAGGGTCTTCGCGCAAGTCGGCCAGCGCGTTGCCCTCGAAGACGATCTGTTTGGGCGCCTGGAAGCCCCGTTGCTGCGCCAGTTGTGCGATCCGCTGGAGATAATCGTCGCGCTCGTGGTCCGGCAGCCACACCACTTGAAACGGATGATTGCCCTCGTACAGGCCGTTGGCGTCGTTGTAGATCGCCTCGCCGGGGCGGGTCAACAGTCGGGCGGCGGTGTTGTCCTCGCTGAGGATCAGATGTGCATCCGATTCGCTGCACTGGAGCGCGATCCGCACGGCCATTTGCCCGATGGTGCTCCGGGCCAGCGTGTACGCCCCGCCCAGGGTCTGCGAACCCAGCAACACGTGGATGCCAAACGCGCGACCTTGCCGCACCAGGCGGTCCAAAAGCAGTGCGGCTTCCTGGGCGATGCGATCGTCTTCGACGAAGAACTCCTGGAACTCATCAATTATCAGCAGAATGCGCGGCATGCGCGCCTGCGGCTGGGCCGCCCGAAACGCCCGAATGTCCTGCACTCCGTGCTTGCGGAACAGATCGCCGCGTTGGCGCAACTCGCCGTCCAGCCGCTGCAAGACGCTCAGGCCGAACTCGCGTTCGCTTTCGATGGCCACCACCCGGGCATGCGGCAACTGGTAGCGCGAGTAAGCCTTGAACTCCACCCCTTTCTTGAAATCGACCAGGTACAGTTCGACTTCATCGGGACTGTAGCGGATCGCCAGGTTGGTGATCAGCACGTGCAGCAGGGTGGACTTTCCCGAACCGGTCTTGCCGGCAACCAGTACGTGTTGGGAGGTTCCCTTGCCCAAGTCCAGATTCTGGAGCTTCATGGCGCCGACGCGGCCCAGCGGGACGTCGATACCGGCGGTGCTTTCGGCGTCCCACCATTGTTGCGGCGGCGGCACCGTGCACGAGAAAGGCACTTCCACCCGGCCCACGTCCTTCGCCTGGCTCGCTACAGCGCGTACCAACTGGCGGAAGCGTTCGGTAGGCGGCGGCTGTTCCAGGCTCACCGGCGCCGCTCCGTAAAGCGGATGCTCCCACACGAATCCCTCGCCGGTCCAGCGGAGCACCAGGGCTTCCTGTTCCACATCGGGCAGATGGAAGTGCGGCGGCATGGGCATGTTGGCGTCCACGCTCACCAGGGCGAAAACACCGCAGCGGGCGCCGCTGGCCACGATGCTCTTCAATCGGCTGGCGGCCGCCTCGGAAAAGTTGGTGGGAAAGTTGGCCACGGCCAGCACCCGATATGGCTCGGCCATCTCGCCGGCGAAGGCGTTGTACTCGGCAATGGAAGAAAACTCCTTGCGCAGGTAAACCTGGATCACGTCCTCCATGTGCTTGGTGATGTCGGCCAGCCGCTGTTCGATGTGCGACGACTCGGTCCAGATGCGGCTGGCGATGAGCTGCTCGTCGTAATCGGCCAGGTGCATGAAGGTCGAGAAGTCCTCGCCCAGCCCTACCGGGTCGATCACCGTCAGGCGGATTCTCCCCGGCGGCGCCGACACCAGCAGCCGCAGCATCACCGCTTGCATCGCCTCGATGGCCTTGCTCCGGCCTGGGCCATCGACCTTGAACAACACCAGCGACCGCTGCGGAAACGGCAACACCAGCGGCAGCGTGTATTGTTGCTGCGGAGGCATCAGCCGCTGGTCTTCCGGCAGACCGCCGGGAATGTCGGCCAGGCGGATGCTGGCCTGGGCGAACTGTATCGCAGGCGGCAATTCGCGCCGGGCGGCAAGATGCTGCTCCTCGATGGCCTCCCAGCCAGGACAACACGACTGGCATGCCTCCCTCAACGCCGCCACCTGCTGGTCGAAGCGCTCCGTCCCGCGCTGCCATCGCTCGGCCATCTCCTGCCACTGGCGATCGTAGCGCTGTTGGTTCTCTTGGCGTGCCTGCTCGTACCGAGCGGCCAGCTCCTGGCTCCGCGTGCGGTAGGACTGCTCGATCTGTTCGATGCGCCGGGGGTACTGGCCGTCCAGCTCTTCCAAGGCCCGGTCGCGCTGGGCTTCGAGCGCCGCGAGCCTGGCCGGAAATGTGCTCTCCGCCTGTTGCACGCGCTCCGAGTACTGGCGCTTCAGCCGCTTCATCGTGGAAGTGAACTTCTCCAACGCACGCTGCGACTCGGTGTTCTGCCGCTCGTAAATCCCCTGATACAACTTCTCGCATTGCGACCTGGCGTTTTGCAGCAGGGCGGGCCTGTCGAATCCTGCTTCCAGCAGCGTGCGACGCAACGCTACGTAGCCGTCGATCGCCTGCCGTCGGGCCAGCCTATTCAGCCAGGAAACCACCACCAGATAAATCGCCAGCACCGCCACCACGCCGCCAGCCAGCCACGGCCAGTTCTCCCAGCCGATGGCGCTGCCGACCGGATAGATGAGAATCGCCACCGAGGCGGTCAAGGCCAGCAGCGGACGCATCCCCTGCGTCAGCCGCGGCAGCATCAGCCCGGAAAGCGACAACATCTGCTTCCGGGCCGTTTCCAAAGCCCGCTCGAACCGGTGGGCCGGATGCTGTTCGAGCAGCACCTGCACGGGTTCAGGGGATGGAATGTCGTACCACTGCCCCCACCGCTGGAGCAGTTCCGTCGCCCGACGGTGTATCTCGTGCAGCTCCTCCCAGCGGGCGTCCAGAGCGGCCAGAATGTCCTTCAGTTCCAGGTTGGAACCGCCCCGAGCGGCCTCGGACATAGCTGTGATTTCCCAGCGGGCTTCTTCGTAGGCCGCTTTGGCGGCTTCGCGCTGCGAGTCGAACCCCTGCTGTGCGGCGGCAAGCTCGGCCTGATATTGCCGACTGGTAGCCTCGTACTGGCTTTGGAAATCGGCCAGCGTCTTCTCGCGCAGCGACAGATACTCTTGCTGCGCCGTCTGCTTTTCGTGCTGATACCAGCTTTCCAACTCGCGCCGTTGCTTCTGGTAGCCTTGTTCGGCCTTCTGGCTGGCCGCAACGAATTGCTGCTTGATAGCTTCTTCGGCGGCCGCCCGCTCGCCCACCAGCAGACACAACTCCGCCAGAAGCTGGGACGATTTATCGTAGCGGGCAGTCTCGGTAGTGCTTGTGTCGCTCATGGCTGGCTGCATTGTCTTTCTGCTTCGGCCAGTACCTCGCTCAGCCGCCGCAATGCATCGAGCAGGTTACGAACGCGCGTTTGCCCCGACTTGATGTATCTATCGACGAAGGCCCGGTTCGCCTCGTCGCTCCACAGTTGCGATACCGTGGCCGTTTCCGCCGTCAGCGTCTTGGCCGCCAGATCGATCCTGGCCATTCCGCCGGCAAGGTCCCAAATCTTCATGCCGAAAGCTCCTCGATCGGGCGGTCTTCGGCCGAAAGTTGTTCCTGACGCTGCTCGCCGGCGGCGCTGTGCTCGGCGCTCGGTTCCGCTTTTTGCTCCCGCGGATCGACTGCCGGCAAGACGGCGGCGCTGTGCTCGGGACCCGCTGCCGGCGCATGTCCGGTAGAATCCACTGACAGCAGCACGCTGGCGCTGTGCGAGGCTTCTGGCTGTTGGGGCGGCGCGTAGCCCGCCTGCGGCGCCCCTTCGGAGGAAGCTGCCGTTGCCAGTGCCTGTGCATCGGCGGGCGTCTCGATCGCCACATAGGTTTCCAGAGCCGCCAGCATGTGCTTCAGCGCGGTGCGCGCCTGGGGCAGATCGGCCTCCAGCCAGCCTGCCAGTTGGCCTCGTGCGGCAAGATAATCATTGACCGCCTTCTCGACGCTGTGCCGCCAGTGGCGTACAGCTTCGGCCTTTTCCTGCGCAAGCTGGAGGCGGCGTCGGGCTTTCTCCAGCGCTTTTTTCTCTTCCACGCACGATGGATCGTGCTCGGCCACGCGGCGCATGGTCATCGCCTGCTGAAGTTGCACCCGCGCCTCCGCTACCCGCTCCCAGCCTTGCCGCACCTCCTGCTGCCAGTATTGCGGTGCGTCTTGCTGTATCCACTGCAATGCCCGACGCACTTCCATCTCCAAGTCGTCCAGTGCCGCGCGCAGGTCGCGCTCGAAACGGGCCAGCGCAGCCTGCATGGTCAACAGGGCGTCGATGGAGATTACGCGCGCTTGTCGGGCCATCGCTACCTCTGGTGCAGGTATTCTTCGATGATCTCGGCCTTGCGGACCAGATAAGGCACGTGCTGATCGCTCATCTCCAGAAAGCGCAGAATGAGCTTCATCTGCTGCTCGAACTGCTCGGCGAACTTCTGGTGCTCCTGATCGCGCCACGTCTTGCCCAGCGCTACCATCTGACCGCTGAGCATCGTGATGCGCTGCCGCACATCGGTGCTGAACTTCTTGAGGTTCTGGGCGAAACGGCGCAATTCCTCGGGATCGACGATTGCCTGCGGCATAAGCGGGCCTCGCAATGGCCGGATGAGCTGACAATTACAATTGTAAACCATCGCCGCCCCCGATCAAACCGGCACAGGACCAGCCCAGCCGGTCGCGGCGGACCGATGGCGTTTCGTTGACACTACCGGCCGGGCTGACTAGAATCGAAGAAGGTTCTCAGGGTTCTCTTCGGAACCTATTGAATGGGCATATCTTGTGCTTTTGGCCGCGCATTGTTGCGCGGCCGCAAGGGGTGGTTGTCGCATCGAAGATTTGCTGGCGGGCAGGCGCCCCTATTGGAGTCAAGCGATCATGGCGCGTGAAAACCAGGGCTTGCAGGTGGCGTTGATCGTTTTCGTCATGCTCACCATCCTGCTGGGTGTGACTACATACATGTTTTGGAGCCAGTCCCAACGGCTGGCCGAAAGCGCCGAGAAGGCGTCGAAGGACGCCGCCGAGCAGCGCACCGTGGCCTCCAGGAAGCAGGACGAGCTGAACCAGTTGAAGCTGTTGATCGGTGTGGACGAGAGCGAGGAAGTAGAAAAGATCATCGACTTGCACCGCGAAGACATGAAGCAGTACGGCAGCGGGCTGGCGGTCGAAGCGCAAAAGTATCGGCTGGCCATAAAAGAGCTGCACGATTCGCTGGTCAACAAGAGCGCGGAACTGCAAAAACTCCAGGCGGACCTGGCCGCCCTGGACGCCAAGTTCAAGCAGCGCGAGGCCGCCTCGGCTGTTCAAGTCGCCAAGTTCGACCAGGACGCCAAGCAGGCCGATGCCGCCCGCCAGGCTGTGGAAGCCGACGCCAACAAAGCGCGCGCCGATGCGCTTAAGGCCGCCGAAGATTTGCAGAAACGGCTTGAGGAGGCCAGGAAAGAATCGGCCGATTTGAAGAGCAAGGGCGAAGCCGAGGTGAAGAAAATGCAGAGCCGGCTGGAAGAGGTAGTCCGCCAGAACGAGCGGAACTCGGAAACGCTGGCCAAGCTGCGCCGCGAGACGTTCGACGTGCCCAGCGGCGAGATCCGCTGGGTAGATCAACGCACTGGTACAGCATGGATCAACCTCGGGCGGGCCGACGGCTTGCCGCTTCAGTTGACGTTCGCGGTTTACTCGGGCGATGCCACCCAGGTTGCTCGGGCGGCCAAGAAAGGAAGTATCGAGGTCGTCAAGATCGAGGGCGACCATCTGGCCCAGGCGCGCGTGATCGAGCATAACCCGTCCGACCCACTGATGCCCGGCGACAAGATCCACACGCCGCTGTGGAGCCCCGGCGAGCGGAAACACTTCGCCATCGCAGGTTTCATCGACATCGACGGCGACGGTCGCAGCGATCGACAGATGCTGAAAGACATCATCCGGCTCAATGGCGGGGTGATCGACTGCGAAACCGATGAAAAAGGGGAAATGATCGGCCAGATGACGATCAACACCCGATACCTGGTCCTGGGCGAGCAGCCCACAGAAAAGACCGCCGCCGGACTGACCGATGTGTATTCCAAGATGATCGCTCGGGCCGATAGCCTGGGAATCGCCAAGATTCCGGTGTCTCAATTGCTGGAACAGATGGGCTGGAAGAGTCCGACCCAGGTGACCCGCTACGGGGTTACCGGGCGCGTCAGCGGTGCGGCCGGCGCTACAGCGGCCGAGCAGCAGGGCGAGGAAAAACCGGCCTTCCGGCCGCGAACCCCCCCGAAGCCCGGCCCAGGCGGCGCATTCTGAACTTTGCCGGGCCACTGTTCCGTAAGTTGCCACGGCCGGCCGAAAGCGGCCAGCGCTGGCATTCCCGCTCCGCAGAGATAAGAAGCGAGAAACAGGACGCTGCGGCCGGACTACCGATGGGCCGACCGGCTCGTTGGACGGGGCACTGGTTGGTTTGCGCAGTCCGGGCAAAATGGGCGAGGTGGTTTTTTGCCCGCCCGGGTTGCAAACCGCCGACAACTTGCTAAACTTAGCCGAGTGTAGACAGTTGTTGTGGTAGTAGTATCAAGTTGAAGCAGGCGGAGTTCTAGCAAAGACGGTAGGAGGATGGGATATCCGGCCATCACCGACCCCGCCAACCGAGGTACAGTAGTTGCGGTATCCGATGTCGCTGACCAAAGAGCGGAAACAGGCGTTAATCGAGGCTTATCGGCGGGGTGAGCATGACAGCGGCTCCCCGGAGGTCCAAATCGCCCTGCTGACGACGCGTATCAACAGCTTGACTGAGCACCTGCGGGTGCACAAGAAGGACTTTGCCTGCCGGCGAAGTCTGTTGATGCTTGTCGGTCGCCGGCGGCGGTTGTTGGACTACCTCAAACGAATCGATCCGCAGCGCTATCTCGATATTCTCCGGCGCTTAGAGCTACGCAAGTAGACGCGCCGCTCGGCCGCGCTGATGGCCGTCCGGCGTACGCCTCCTCGGTTGGCCGATCTGTGGGGCCGCGTGCCGCCGGCCGACGATCAGTGGCGGGCAACGGCGGCTTATCGGCCACGCGCGGCGGGGTCGCTCTGGCAGGGCTGCCGGCCCGAGCGGTGTGCTCCTCACAAGCCCGACCGGCATCCACAGTACTTTTCTCCCTCCGTGCGCCTTTGCGGGAGCTTGCAGCCCAAAGCCAAGGGTAGGACGCAGCATTGAAAGTCGACGTTCAGCGCAGGATCGGGGCAAACACTCTTCGTATCGAAACGGGGGACCTGGCCAAGCAGGCTGCCGGAAGCTGCCTGGTGCAATATGGGGAAACGGTGGTGCTTGTGGCCGTATCGTCCGGGCCGCCCCGACCCGGCGACTTCTTCCCCCTGACTTGCGACTATCGGGAGCGGGTGGCTGCGGCCGGCAAGT
>ENA-ORXB01003151-ORXB01003151.1-sediment-metagenome-genome-assembly--contig:-NODE-3151-length-12138-cov-3.237542_pt1 | contig 12138 bp, 8 predicted proteins | sample MGYA00237863_ERZ511475 | MGnify/ENA primary metagenome ERZ511475 (study PRJEB26305, sample SAMN06343858) | sediment metagenome | isolation source: hot spring sediment | place: Canada: British Columbia...
GGAAGCGGCAAGTCCTCGCTTGTGCATGACGTGCTCTATCGGGCTCTAAGCGAGCGCTTCCGGAAGAACGGCGCGCCGGAGGAGGCGGACTGGGGGGAGGCCTCCGAGGCGCGCACCTGGCGGAGCCTCGAAGGGGCGGAGCGCCTCCAAGATGTGGTGCTGGTCGACCAGTCGCCGATCGGCCGCACGCCGCGCTCGAACCCGATCACTTATATCAAAGGCTTCGACATCATCCGCGAGCTGTTCGCCTCGACCGTGGAGGCGGACCGGCGCGGCTTCACCGCAGGCCATTTCTCCTTCAACATCCCCGGCGGTCGCTGCGAAACCTGCCAGGGCGACGGCACCGTCACGGTCGAGATGCAGTTTCTGGCCGACGTCGAGCTGGTGTGCGAAGAGTGCAAAGGCACGCGGTATAAAAGCTCGGTTCTCGAGGTGCGCTACCGTGGGCTCAACATTCACGAGGTTTTGCAGCTCACCGTGCACGAGGCGCGGATCTTCTTCGGCGACACGCCGCGGCTGGCGGCGCGCCTGAAGGTGCTCGAGGACGTCGGGCTCGGCTACTTGCGGCTCGGCCAGTCGGCCACGACGCTGTCGGGCGGCGAGGCGCAGCGGGTGAAGCTGGCGGCGCATCTCGTGCAGGCATCCTGCGACGGCACGCTCTTTCTGTTCGATGAACCGACCACCGGGCTGCACTTTGACGACATCGCCAAGCTGCTCGGCGCCTTCGACCGGCTCATCGCCGGCGGCGGCTCGGTGCTGGTCATCGAACACAATCTCGAGGTGATCCGCAGGGCCGACTGGATCATCGACCTGGGGCCGGAGGGTGGCGAGGCGGGCGGCCGGATCGTGGCGCAGGGTGCGCCGGAGCAGGTGGCGCGGGTCGAGGCCAGTCACACCGGGCGCTTCTTGCGCGCGGCGCTGGTTTAGCCTATATTAGGGGAAGAAAAAGCGAAGCGTGAGCGATTTCCAAGAACTCCTCGCCCTCCTGCGCCGCCGCATCGCCCGCATCGACCGCAAGTATCGGGATGGCGCGGCTCCCTCCGTGCGCCCGCAAGGCCGCAGGGAGCCTGAACGCTACTTTGTCGAGGAGTATCTGGACGGCGCCGAGATCGAGACGCCGCACGGCACGCATTTCGAGAGTGAACGCCTCTTTGAGCGGCACCGCCGCCACGGCAGTCTCGATCTGGCGGCGCTCGAGGAGATGCCGGAGGATCTGCTCTGCGCCCTCGCGGCCGGCGAGATTCCGCCATCGCCGCCGGGCCGCTGGGCCTTCCTGGACACGGAGACCACGGGCCTGGCCGGCGGCTCGGGTACCTATGCCTTCCTGGTGGGCGTGGGCCGCATCACGCCCGAAGGTTTCCGCGTGCGGCAGTTCTTCATGCGCGAGCATGGCGAGGAGCCGAGCCTCCTTCATGCTCTGGCCGAGCATCTGGCGGGGTTCGACGTTCTGGTCACCTACAATGGCAAGACCTACGACCTGCCGCTGCTTGAGACGCGCTTCCGCATGGTGCGCGCGCGGCCGCCGTTCGAGCGGCTGGCGCACGTCGATCTGCTGTTCGGGGCGCGGCGTCTCTGGAAGCTGCGGTTTGAAAGCTGCCGGCTGATTGAACTCGAAAGCCGGGTGCTTGGCTTCGAGCGACAGGGCGATCTGCCGGGGGAGATGATCCCCTACGTCTATTTCGAGTACCTGCGCACGCGCGAGGCCTTCCGCGTCGTACCCATCTTCCGGCACAACGCCATGGACATTCTGACGCTGGCCTGCCTGGCGTCGATTGTGCCTTGGGCGTTTCGCTCGCCCGCGGAGGCGCCGCTCGGCCACGGCGCCGAACTGGTGGGCCTGGCCCGCTGGTTGCGCGCGGCGGACAGGCATGAGGAGGCGGTTGCGGTGTTCCGCCGCGCCGTGGCGAGCGGTCTCGGCGATGATCTGCTGTTTGCCGCGCTCTGGGAGATCGCTCAGCTTGAGAAGCGGCTGGGACGGCAAGAGGAAGCTCTCGAGATTCTCGGAGATCTCGGCGCCTGGCCCAATCCCCACCGCGTGGCGGCGCTCATCGAGCTGGCCAAGCATTACGAGCGCCGCCGGCGCGACTACGCCCGTGCGCTCGAGCTGACCCGGGCCGCGATCGCCGTCAAGGACTCAGCCGACCTGCGCCACCGCGAGGCCCGGCTCCTGCGCCGGTGCGCCGCGCCGGCAAAGGGAACCTTGCTGTAGGCCGGCGGGAAATTTTCAGCCGAGCTCAAGCGAGTCGGAGGCCGCGCACCCAGCTCTTGCGCAGCATTTTGACCTGATTCCGGAAACGCTCGGCTTCGGCGGCCGAGAAGACGCCGCGCAGCCGAAGCGCCGACTGGCGGGCCCGCTCCTTCACCGAGACTTCGCGAAAATAGAGGTCGAGAGCTTCGGCAATCACGGCGGAGAAACCCTTCTCGCCTCGCAGAGCCGCGAGCTCGACCATCCTGACGAGATGCTCCGGCTTGATTTCGATCGTGGTCCCCACAGCAATCATTGTACGTGCACGTGCATGTTGAGGCTTGCCGATGGCGTTGTGCTGAGTACGCCGTCTGTCGCAACAGGTTGTCGGCCTTCATGATTTGGGTAGCTTGCGGGCCGAGTACCGGAGCCAGGGCGACGGGCGCGGCTATCGCTGGTTATGATAGGCGGGACTTCCGCGGCGTCCGCATTTCGAGCGACCGAGGACGGGAGGAGCTTTCCCGTCCTCGGTCGCTCCACGCAATCCCAGACGGCCCTGTCGATCTGGCTGGGAGGCCATGCGCCCCCCGCAGGCTCGGTCAGCCCTTGCTCAGGCTCACCACTGCAACATGAGCGTGATGTTCATCAGCGGCTGGCCGCCGAAGGACGCCGTGCGCGGATCCGCGCTCACCTTGCCGAAGCTCCGCGGATTCTGGAAGTCGACCGCCGTCGTGGGCGGATTGAAGTTATAGGTCTTCAGCACGTTCTGCATGTCCCAGCGGATCTGGAACAGGTAGCGCTCGGCAAAGTAGAAATTCTTCTGAGCCGAAGCCTGGCTCCAGATGAGCGGCGTGCCGGTGACGATGTTGCGGCCAGAGTTGCCGACGAGGAACGAGCACCGGTCGCGGTCGGCGGGCGTGGGGTTCGAGGCCGGGCAGCCGAGCGCGGCGCCGGGATAGGCGAAGTGGTTGATGTCGATGATCGGGTTGATGTTGAGCAGGTTGAACCGGTCGCCGCCGAAGTCGCGCCAGTTATCGCGAAGCTTGGGCTTGCTGACGACGTCCGGCCGGCGCGTTCCGGCGAAGGTGGGGTAGTAGTTGTAGGGGCTGGCGGCGTAGCTGAACGTCAGCGGATTGCCGCTTTCGATGGTCTGGATCCAGGAGATTTCATAGCCGCCGAAGACCCAGCGCTTCCAGCCGCTCGAAAACCAGCGCTTGCCCCGGCCCGTGGGCAGCTCCCAGTTGACGACGCCGACGTAGCGGTGGTTGCGGTCGTAGCCGGCGCGAGCCTTCTCGAGCGCGCGGTTCTGTATAGGCGCCACGCCGCTGCCCGAGTTGTCCGTGTCCTGGCTGTTGATGGCCTTCGAGAAGGTGTAGAAGGTGTTGAAGAACAGCCCCCGAGACAGGCGCTTTTCGAGCTTGACCGTTCCCGAGTGGAAGGTGGAATGGCCGAAGTTGGAGCGCATCGGCACGCTGCCCATGTGCGGGTAGGGCCGGTAGTTTTGCGCGGCGGCGAGGACCTGGCTCCGGAGCGCCAGGTCGCGCACCGCATAGTCGATCGGGAAGCTGTTGGTCTCCCAGCGCTCGATGAGACCGACGCCGGCCGAGGCCTGATAGCTCAGCTCGAGCAGGTAGTCGGTGGTCACCTCGTACTGGATGTTGGCGTTCCAGTTCATCACGTAAGGATTCCGCAGGGCCGGGTCCCACCGGGCGGCGCTGCGGGCGCCGAAGTTCTGGCCGACGAACGGCGCGGTGAGGTTCGGCCGCAGGTTGAAGGCGGGAGGCCGGGCGCCCTGGCTGATGGCGTAGATCGGCCGGGGATCCCCCGGAGGCGCCTCCTGATTGGCGATGGCGACGTACTCGTCGAACTGGTCGCGCAGCAGGGGGAACTTCACGTCCACGGTGTACAGGCCAAAGCCGGCCCGGAAGACCCATTTGCGCAGCGGGTGCCAGGCCAGACCGACGCGCGGTTGGAAGTTGTTGTTGTCGCGCGCATTGAGCGGGCTCCGCGGATGAACGAAGGCGCCGCGCCGCCCGGTGACGTCGTCGATGGCGTTGGGGTCGAAGTTGCTCATCAGCCCGTACTTGGTGTTGTAGGGGCTCTCGTTGGTGTAGCGCACGCCGACGTTTAGTGTCAGGTTCCGCGTGACCTTCCAGTCATCCTGGATGTAAAAGCTGTGGATGTAGGAACGGGGCAGCCAACTCGTGAGCTCGCTCTGGAAAAGCGCCGAAGCCACATGACCGGTGAGGAAGCCGGCGAAGGTGTTGCCGGTTCGCGGCACGGGCACGCCGTTCGGCTGAAGGCCGGCGGTGACGTTGGCGAAAGAGAACTGCACCGGCCGGGCGAAGATGGCCGAATTCAGCCGGAAGCGGAACACCTCATAGCCGAACTTGACGGCATGGGTGCCGCGGATCCAGGAGGTGTCGTTGCGGAAAGACAACGTCTCGTGCGCCTGCCGGCTGGGCGTGGCGCCGGTGATGCCGTAGATGGAGTCGGCGCTGTCGCGACTGCCGGAGCCGAAGGCGGGCATCAGATCGGGGCCTACGTGCGGGATGCCCAGCTTCTGCGCCCAGTTCTGGTTGAAGGAGGGCACCTCGGTGATGGCGATGCGGCGCTGATAGCCCATTCGGGCGTCATTCACCAAGGTGGGACTCAACACCCAAGTGCCGCCGGCCGAGATGTTGCGGTTATAGGAGGGCGACCAGTTGCCCTGTTGGTGGTCGAACTCGGGCCGGTCCTGGCGGATGTTGATGGGCCGCCCGAAGCCGCTGAAGCGGTTCTCGGTATGGCTGGCGTAGAAGCGCAGGTTCGGCCCGACCTGGTGATCCAGCCGGTTGCTGAAGTCGTCGAAGAAGACCTTGGCGAACTCGTCGGCCAGCAGGTTGCCCACCGGCCCGGTGGTGGCGAACGTTCCCGGCCGGTTGGGCGGCATCCACGGGTCATATTCGAGCACCTTGCGCGCCACCGGGTCAAAGCGGCTTAACGGGATCTGGTTGTTCGGGAACGGATCGCGAACCCAGGCGCCGCCGACCTGACGCGTCGTAGCGGGGTCGAAAATGGGATTGGCGGCGACGCCGGGGAAGTTGAAGTTGCCGGCCTTCATCTCAGGCGTCGGGACCACCGATTCGACTTGCGCCACTTTCTTCTCGTGCAGCCGCTGGTAGGCGAAGAAGAAGAAGGTCTTGTTGCGGCCGTCGTAGAGTTTGGGCAGATAGACGGGGCCGCTGACGTTGGCGTCCGGCATCATGAAGAAGGTCGGCCAGCCGTTGGGTCGTCCCGGGGTGGGTTCGGTCGAGCGCATCTTGTCGAAGAACAGCCGGTGCTGCATGATGCGGGTGCGGCCATAGAAGGAGGCCATGCCATGGAAGTCGTTGGTGCCGCTCTTTTTGACGACGCTGATGACGCCGCCGGCCGAATGGCCGTACTCGGCGGGCACGGCCGTGGTGAGCACTTTGACCTCGGCGACGGCGTTCTGGATCGGTTTGATGACGCCGGTGCCGCTCAACTGATCGTTGGCGGGCACGCCGTCTTCGAAAAGGCCGATGGCGCCGGAGCGCTGGCCGGCGATGCTGTAGCCGCCCAGTCCGCCGCCGTAAGCGTAGCCGCCGGTGACGACGCCGGGCACCAGGTGGAGCGTCGAGTTGATGTAGCGCTGATAGAGCGGCATCTCATACAGCACGGTGCCGCTGACCACCGTGCCGGTGGCCGAGGTCTCGGTTTCGAGCAGTTGGGTTCTGCCGGTGACCTCGATCGATTCGGCCACCGTGCCGATCTCGAGCGTCATGTCCACGGCGAGCGTGTCGCCGGTTCGGAGCTGGACATCCTCACGGACCGCCCGCTTAAAACCGGAGGCCTCAAAGCTGATGCGGTAGTCGCCCGGCTGGAGCGAGGGCAAGCGATAGATGCCCTCCTCGTTGGTGACGGCCGTGAAGGTGAAGTTGGTTGCGAGTTGCACCGCCGTGACCGACACGTTGGGCACGACGGCCCCCGTGGGGTCGGTGACGCGGCCGGTGATGGTGGACGTTCCGATCTGCGCCCAGGCGGGCAGGGCCACTAAGAGCGCGGCCAAAGCCAGGATTTTCTTGGTTCCCATTGATGTAACCCCGTTCGGACGTTCAACCCCCTCTACGTCCGCCCCACATTATATGCGGACTTTGCCTTGGGGGTCAAGATTCCTGCTAAGTCCCGTTTCGAAACTGAAATGAGGGCCGTGGAGATGGATGTTGGCGAACCGGTCCCCGGGGCGTGCGGTCCACCTGCGCGCAGGCAAGCAGTGGGTGCCCGGCTCGGCGAGCGCCGCGGCTCAGCTTTCCTCGATGACCTCGAAGGCGAGCATGCGGGCCAGGCGGAAGGCGCCGTCACGGTAGTTGCCGTAAAAGCTCACGCGGTGGACGCCCAGGCCGCCGCCGAAGCCCTGCATCATGCGTTCGGCGTCGCGGACGCGCGTACGGACTTGCGTGCGGCAACCGAGTTCGCTGGTGACATTGCCGAGCACTTCGGCGGTGGCGATGCGCAACTTCTGCGGCCCGTCGAAACTGGCCACCGTCACCACCCCGGACTCCGGCATCAGCACCTGGATCGACACGCCCTCGTCGGTTTCCAGATGCGAGCGCACGATGTAAGGCGAGCGCGGGCCGCCGATGCCCTGCATGGCGGTCGGCGCCGTACAGTGGCTTTGGATCAGTTCGTTGCGGCTGGCGTCGAAGACCGAGTTGAACAGGAAGCCGGGTTTGCCGGTGAAAGGCGTCAGCAGCAACCGGGTCATCGTGCAGTTCAGATCCGCCTGGCAGACGCCGTAGAGCCCCTCGTCGTCCAGGCGCGACCAGGCCACGCAGGGATAGCCCGGCAGTTCGCCGCGTTGAAGGCCACCCAGGCAATCTATGGTGATCGCGTTGGCTTTGCGGGCAGCCAGCAGATCCTTGACGCTCAGGTAGAATCGCAGGGCCCGTAAGATTTCTTCGCGCGAGGGTTCGACGACGCGCCGCGCGCCGCGCACGAAGCCCTCCGCCTCCTGTTCGGCCTGGCGGGTGGAGACGGCGTCCCAGGCAGCCTGTAAGTCCGCGTAGTCAAGGTACTCGAAGCTGGTGGCGTAGCGCCGAGTGAATTCGGAGGCTTGTGCGCGGTGAGTCTCGCGGCCTCGCTCAGCAACCACGACCAGGACTTTGCTGGTGCGCAGGGAATGGATGGCGTAGAAGACGCGCGCGTAGATGTCGAGGTCGCCCGATTCGCTCGAAGTGAGCACGTCGCCGCGATTGCCGGCGCGCACCCAGGCGGCCATGCTGCCCCAGGCGTGGCCCAAATAAGGCTGATTCCACAGCAGAGTGGGGACGCCGCTTTTGGCCACGGCCAGCACCATGGTGTCGGATCCGGAAGTAAGGGGGACGGCCACGACGCCGTCCACCGTCTCGCGGTCGAGCGCCCGGGCCCAGGCGGCGGCCTCCTCGGCCGTGCGCACCATTTCGCCGCCGCTGAGTCGGAGCACCGCCGAATGGCGGGCCTCCCATTCCGCCAGGCGGGCGGCGGCTTCACGCCGGGCGCGCTCGACATCGAACTTAGGACTGGGCCAGGAGGGTTTGGCCACGGCGATGAATACGGTTCTGACGTTGGCGGGGCCGGCCCAGGCGCCTTGAGCCGCGCCCGCCAGAGCCGTCAGGGGAAGAAAACCGAACTGCCGCCGGGTGAGCATCGGCCGGATTGTCTCTTCAATTTCCATCTTGGCTCCGTTACCAGGAAACTATATTCCCCACCCTCGCACCTGTCAACCCGCAGCCTGATTTTCTCCGGGTAAAGCAGGAATGTCGCCTTTGTTCCCGCTCGCATCGCCGCCCGCTAGAATAGGCCAGGGGGGACCGCCGAGCGATTATGGCCGACTATCTGGAGCTCCTCGCGCAACGGGCCTTTCGCATCGTGCCCGGCGCCGCCTACAACCGCGTGCTCGGGGAGCTGACCGCAGGCGGCAATCCGGAGAGGTTAATCTTCTATGAGGTGGCGCTCGGCGAGGGCAAGCCGTGGGAGTGGTTGCGCGAGCGTGTCTATCCGGCGCTGGCCGGATATTTGAAGAATAAGTCCGTTGATCCGGAGGATCCGGACCGGGTGGTCGTCTCCGTCTTCCATAGGGACCGTTGTTACCTGCTGAGCGGGCGGGAATTCATCCGGGTGTTCCAGCAGATGGAGGGACTCGACGCGGCGGGCTTCCACTTTCGCGTCCTAAACTGGCTGGCGAACTGAGAGCGGTCGTCAGAGTTCGCGGCGGTTTTCCAGTGACTTGGAGACGGTCACCTCGTCGGCGAACTCCAGATCCGAGCCCACGGGGACCCCCATGGCGATGCGCGTGACCTTCAGCCCGAGGGGCTTGAGCAGCCGGGCCAGATAGGAGGCCGTCGCCTCGCCCTCGACGGTGGGATTGGTGGCGACAATGATTTCCTGCACCTCGCCGGAGGCGAGCCGCTCAAGCAGGCTCTTGATCTTCAACTGTTCCGGTCCGACGCCCCGGAGCGGCGAGATGGCGCCATGCAGCACGTGGTAGAGGCCGTGGTAGGTGCGCGTGGTCTCGATGGGCAGGATGTTGTGCGGCTCCTCGACGACGCAGATGAGGCTCCGGTCGCGGTGCGGATCGGCGCAGTAGGGGCAGTGCGCGGCGTCGCTTACGTTGTTGCAGATTTCACAGAGGCCGAGCTTGTCTTTGACGTCGAGGATGGCCTGAGCGAGGCGCTCGGCGGCCGGGCGGTCCGCCCGCAGCAGGTGGAAGGCGATCCGCTGGGCGGACTTCTGGCCGATGCCGGGCAGGCGCTTGAACTCCTGGATCAGAGCCTCGAGGGGGGCGGCGAAGTCGGGCATGCCGAGAGAGCTAGAACAGTCCGGGCGGCAGCCCCAGGCCGCCGAGCAGGCCGCCGACCTTTTGCTGCGCCTCCTCGTCGACGCGGCGCGCGGCCTCGTTGAAAGCCGCCATCACCAGGTCCTCGAGCATCTCGAGGTCGGAGACGACCTCGGGATCGATCGAGACGCCGAGAACGCGCTTCTGGCCGTCCATCTTCACGGTGACCATGCCGCCTCCGGCCGAAGCCTCGACGCGGATCTTGGCGATCTCCTCCTGGAGGCGCTCCTGAACCTGCTGCGCCTGTTTCATCATCTGCTGCATGTTTCCGGGTAGTTTCATGGGCTCTCCTGGCGCTCGCGCGCCGCGCCTAGTCTTTGAGATTTCGGACGGCACGCACCTGGCTGTCGGGAAACAACTGGCGGAAGCGTTCGACCTCGGGATGCGAGAGGGCGCGCCGGGCCGTTTCGTCTTCACTATTATCCTTCGGATCGGCGTGAGCGGGCGCGGCGGGGCCCTCCACGATGCGGACCGAGATCTTGAGCGGTCGCCCGGCCAGTTCCTGCACGATCCTGGACAGCTTCTTGTCTTGCAGGGTGAGAGAGTATTCCCGCGGCGCCTCGAAGACGAGCTCGGCCTCGGTCTCCTTCACCGAAGAGTGCTCGACGGCGTCGGCCAAAAACGTATGGCCGCCGGCCAGGAGCGCGGCATGGAGCCGGTCGCGCCAGGAGGCGTCGCCGGCCGGCAGAGAGGGTTGCGACGCGGCCGGGCGGACGGGGGCTTCCGCGGGTACCGGGTTGGCGGCGGGAGGCGGTTCGGGGCGCGCGGGCGGTTTGGCGACGCCCGAGGCAGCCTTCTCGGCAGCCGCCAGCGCCTCCTCAATCGACACCAGGCGCCCGGCATGGACCAGCTTCAGCAGGCCCAGCTCGAGGTGGAAGCGCGGCTGGAGCGAGAACTGGAGATCGCGAAACAGATCGAGCGTGAGCTGAAGATAGCGCGTCAGATCCTCCTCGCTGAAGGAGGCGGCGGTGGCGGCCAGTTGCTCGAGTTCGCGGTCGGAGGCGGCCACCAGGCGGCTCTTGGCTCCGGCGATGCGCACGACCAGGAGGTTGCGGAAATAGCGCGCGAGCTCGCGGCAGAAGTGCTGCAAGTTGCGGCCGTCGCGCTCGAGCGCCTGAACCAGTTCGAGCATGCGCCCGGTGTCGGAGCGGGCCAGTGCCTCGGTGACCTGGCGGAGCGACTCGAGCGAGAAGGCGCCGAGCAGCCGGCGGACCTCGCCGGCGTCGAGGCGGCGACCGCAGCAGGCGATGGCCTGATCGAGCGCCGACAGCGAATCGCGCACGCTGCCTTCGCCCGCCTGGGCGAGCACGGCCAGCGTCTCCTCATCGGCCTCGATGCCCTCCTGGCGGCAGACCCACTCCAGGCGCGCGAGGACGTCGGCGAAATCGACCGAGCGGAAAGCGAACTGCTGGCAGCGGGAGGCGATCGTCGTGGGGATCTTGTGGGCTTCGGTGGTGCAGAGGATGAAGACGACCCACTCCGGAGGCTCCTCGAGGGTCTTCAGCAGGGCGTTAAAAGCCTCGCTGGTGATCTGGTGGGCCTCGTCAATGATGAAGATCTTGTAGCGGTCGCGCGCCGGCCGGTAGCGAATGCTTTCCCGGAGCTCGCGCATCTCGTTGATGCCGCGATTGGAGGCGGCGTCGATTTCGATGACGTCGACCGAGTTGCCGGCGGCGATTTCGGTGCAGCTCGAGCAGGCGCCGCAGGGGGAGACCGACGGCCCGCGGACGCAGTTGAGGCAGCGGGCGAGAATCCGGGCGACGGTGGTCTTGCCGGTGCCGCGCTGTCCGGCGAAGATGTAGCCGTGGGCGATGCGTTTCTGCTCGATGGCGTGTTCGAGCGTGAGGCGGACGTGCTCCTGGCCGATCAGTTCGGCGAAGTTCTGGGGGCGGTATTTGCGGGCGAGGACCTGATACATTCGCCTGGGCGCGCCGGCTGCCAGACCCCGGGTGATCCGCGGCACACGGGGCCAGCCACTACCGTTGCTTCCTTCCGGACCTGGCGGGGTTTGCGGCCTCCCGTTGCACGGAGCCCGGAGTCTGACAGTAGTTCATCGTAGCACGGGGGGGCTTGGCCGGAGCCCCCGCCACGCTCGAGCGGGTATTCTGGGGTGGATCGCCGACGGAAGGCAAGGGTGTCTCCCCCCAGCGTGGGGGGCGGACCGGTATAATACAGCCAATAGGTGAAATGTTTCGGCAAGCGGCGTGGAAATTCCCTCCTTCCCCCCGGCAAGCGCTTCCATCTTCGGCCCATGCCTTCAACAGGCCGCGCCCGCTTTTCCACCGCCGCTTTTCCAGAGGCTATCCCGTTGCGCCCGCGGCGCCGGCGGTTTTGCTTGAGCCTTCGGGCGAATCGGGGTAAGTTGGAGGGCGGTGATGGCCACCGGCGACATCGCGCTTGAGAGAGCTCTGCCCGCCAATGTCGACGCCGAGCGGCTGATCCTGGGCGCCCTCCTCAACGATGAGACGGCCTTCGCCCATGTGGCCGCCGTCCTCGATCCGGAGGACTTCAGCCTGGAAAAGCACCGCCGCATCTTCCTCCGCATGCGGGAGCTGAGCGAGCGAGGCGAGCGGATCGACCGGGTGACGCTGGCCAACGAGCTCGTCCGGCACGGCCAGCTCGAATCGGTCGACGGCATCGGCTACCTGGTCTCGCTCGATGACGGGCTGCCGCGCCTGTACAACCTTGACGGCTATGTTCGCATCGTCAAGGACCATGCCATACGCCGCCGGCTGATCTTCGCCTCGCAAAGCATCATCGAGCGGTGCTATCTGGGGCGGGAGGATCCCGACGAGATCCTCATCTCGGCCGAGGAGGCGCTGCTCAAGCTCGGCGACGATCGCGAGCGAACCGCCCTGGCCACTCCCCGCCAGATCATCGAGGAGTTTCCGGGGGGCATTGACGCTTTCCTCGATCCCAGCCGGCGGATCCGCGGCCTCAGCACGGGCTTTGTGAAGCTCGACGAGCTGACCGGGGGACTGCGCCCGGGCGAGCTGATCATTCTGGCGGCGCGGCCCTCGATGGGCAAGACGGCGCTGGCGCTCAACATTGCGCAGCATGTGGCCACGCATCCCCGGCT
>ENA-ORXB01003154-ORXB01003154.1-sediment-metagenome-genome-assembly--contig:-NODE-3154-length-12126-cov-3.108723_pt1 | contig 12126 bp, 12 predicted proteins | sample MGYA00237863_ERZ511475 | MGnify/ENA primary metagenome ERZ511475 (study PRJEB26305, sample SAMN06343858) | sediment metagenome | isolation source: hot spring sediment | place: Canada: British Columbia...
TTTTTTTTTTCAAGCAGAAGACGGCATACGATATTGACATGTGACTGGAGTTCAGACGTGTGCTCTTCCGATCTTGCTCCTGGGTATTCGGGGCTCCGCGGTGCTGTGCGGGTACCAGCATGAGGTGTACCGGCCCCTGGAGGATGCCGGGTGGGTGCGCCATGATTTTCCCGCCGTCTGCTCCGTGGTGGGGCGGACGCGGCTGACCGGGCTTTTGGGTGATGGTTCCGCTTCCGCCGCCCAGCCCCGGGTGGAGTCGGTGTGGGTGGGCCCGCCGGGGCGGGTGGCGCAGCTGGTGTGGCCGGAGCTGCTGGCTCCTGTTGAGGAGTACGCTTCCTCGGCCTGACCTGGCCGGGGGGAGTGGGGGGTGTGCTGTGTGAGGGTGTCAGGTGACGTGCGGTCCCTGGCCACCGCGCTTTCGGTGGCGGCCAGGGCGGTGCCGGCGCGGACCACCGTGCCGGTGCTGAACGGGTGCAGGTTGTCGGCGGTGGGTGGTGCGCTCGAGCTTGCCGCCACCGACCTGGACGTGGCGGTGGCGTACCGTCCGGCCGGGCTGTCGGTGGAGGGCGGTGGTGCGGCTGTGGTGCCGGCCAGGTACCTGCTTGACCTGGCGCGGCACCTGGAGGGCGAGTTTACGTTGGAATGCGGCGAGAAGGAGGCGGAGCTGCGGTGTGGCCGGGGCGTGTACCGGCTGAATGGCTACGACCCGTCATCTTACCCTGAGGTCAAGGGTCCTGAGGACGGCCTGGCTGCGGAGGTGGAGTTCGAGTTCCTGCGCAAGGTCTCCGGGCGCGTGGGGGTTGCCTGCGCCAGGGACCTGAGCCGTCCCGCCCTGACCGGGGTCCTGTGGGAGGTGTCCCCGGAGGGTCTTACGCTGGTGGCCACGGATGGCACGCGGCTGGCTGTCTGGCGGGTTCCCGAGGTTCTGCCGGACGTGCGCCGGGTGGTTGTGCCGGGGCGCGGGCTTGACCTGGTTGCGGCCATGCCCGCTCCGCCCGAGGGCGAGAAGGTGGCGGTGCGGCTGGGTTCGAGCCACGTCTGGTTTGAGGCCCCGTCCTGGTCCGTCTCCTCGCGGCTCCTTGCCTCTCCGTACCCGGAGTGGCGGCAGGTTCTGCCGCGCGTGTTCGTCGCTTCCTTCCAGGTGTCCCTCCCTGTCTTTGTGGGGGCGCTGCGGCGGGCGGCGGTGGTGTCCGCGGCCGGCTCGGGTTTGCCGGCGGTGCAGCTCTCCGTGCGGCCCGGGGTGGTGGAGGTCGATGCTTCTTCCGCCTCGGTTGGCCGGGCCCATGAGGAGCTGGAGGCGGAGGTGGAGGGTTCGCCCCTGGAGGTGGCGTTCAACACCAACCTTCTGTTTGATGGGTTGGATGCCTTCGAGGGCGAGCGGGTTCTGTTCCGGCTGGCCGGCTCCCAGTCGGTGTCGGAGCTTTCCGACCCGGCGGACGGCTCGTATCGGTATTTGGTGCTGCCCTTGAGGCTGTAGGGGGTGCTTGGCGTGAGGCTGCCCGAGCGTCTGGAGTTCGGGAATGGGGATCACATCCGGCTTGCGCGCGAGGCTGAGGAGGAGGCGGCCCGCCGCGGGGCGGGGCTGCGGAGGTGGCGGGTGCACTTCAGCGTCGTGGGCTGCGGTTCTGTGGAGGTGGATGCCCGGAGTGAAGAGGAGGCGCGGCGTCTGGTCGAGGAGGGCGAGGTCGACGCGGAGCCTGACGGCTGGGAAGGGCTCGAGGTGGGGTTTGTTGATCCCGTCGACCCCGAACGGGAAGGGCCTCCCCCTCCGGAGCAGGTTGTATTCCCGTTTGCGGAGGAGGGCGGCGGCGATGTTCCGGGTGGTGGAGTTTGACCGGGGTTCCGCGGCTCCTGTTGGTGTCCGGCTGGTGTTCCCGGAGGGCGAGGTTGTGGCGCGGTCCTACGTTGTCGCCTGGGTTGCCGGGGATGACGTCCTGGGTCGCATGGGCGGAAGGGACCACGAGTTTGCGTCGATGTTCGGCTCGGTGGCCAGGGCGGCGGGGAGCTGGGCCGCCGTGCGGGGCAATGCCGATTCCCTGCTGGCGCTCCTTGCGGCTGCGTTCATGCAGGGGGTTGCGGAGGCCGGGGGTGGGCGTCGTGGTCATAGCGCCGAAGCCCAGGCCTGAGGTGTGGGAGGGCGACACGCACCGGGTTCGCACCGGCTGCGGGAACCTGTACGTGACCGTCAACCTGGACGGGGGCTGCCCGGTGGAGGTGTTTGCCCACCTGGGCAAGACGGGCGGCTGCGCTGCCGCCCAGGCCGAGGCTATGGCCCGGCTGGTGTCGCTTGCCCTGCGCTGCGGTGTGGCGCTTCCTGAGGTGGTGAGGGAGCTGCGGGGGATCAGGTGCTCTTCCCCTGCCTGGGAGAGGGGCGGTGCGGTGCTTTCCTGCCCGGATGCCCTGGCCCGGGTGCTTACCGGCTATGCGCCGGATGGGGTGCCCGTGCCGGTGCGGCCCGAGGCGGGCGCCTGTCCCGAGTGCGGCTCTGCGGTGATGCGGCAGGAGGGGTGCCTGGTGTGCTCTTCCTGCGGCTGGTCGAAGTGCGGCTGATGGCGTGCATTCCGCCGGCTCTGCCGGGCCGGCTGTGGGGGTGTGGCGCGTGGGGAATGTGGAGAAGCGGAAGGGGGCTCACTGGGGTCCGGAGCACGACCGGGCGCTCCTTGATTTGATTCGGGCGCGGCCGGGCGTGCCGATGCGGGACGTGTTTCGGGAGTTCGCGGAGCGGCTGGGTGGGGGGATCACGTGGCAGGGTGTCAAGAGCCGCTGGTATGCGCACCTGAAGCCCGGGCTTGAGGGCGGTTCGGGTGGCGGGTCTGGTGGTGCGGGGGCTCCCCCCGCTGCCGGTGATTTTGGGCCGGACGGTGAAGGCGTGCGGGACATCAGGGCTGCTCTGCTTGAGCTGGCCCGTGCGCCCGGGCGGGATGGCCGCCTCACGGCGGCCGACCTGGAGCGGGTGGCGGAACGCTTCCGGGTTTCGTACGCCACGGTCCTTGCCCTGTGGGGCCAGATGTGGGCGGCGGGCGACGTGTTGTACCCCACCCGGGGAGAGCTTCTGGCGGAGCTGGCTGCGGCGCGGCAGCGGATCGCGGCCCTTGAGGCGGAGCTTGCCTCTGTTCGTGGGGAGCTGGAGGAGGCGCGGGAGGCCAGGCGGAGGCTGGAGTCGCTGCTTGCCGATCTGCGGCGGCTGGTGGCCTGAGGCCTGCGAGCTGGCGGGCGGGGGGCCGGCGTACGGTCCCCCGCCCTCTTCTGAGGGGGGATGGGCGTGGACTCCGTTCCGCTTCGGGTTGTCGGGCCCGGCCGCTATGCTGGCATTTGCCCCTCCTGCGGCCGGGAGGGGCTTTCGTCGGACGGGCGGGCCTGGTCGTGCTCCTGCGGGGCGTCCGGGGTGTTTGGGCAGGGGGAGGACGGGTCCGCTTCTGACCCCCGCCATCGGGATGTCCTGGAGGCTGCCGGCTTCTGGTTCTCCGAGAGGCTCTGGGGGCCTGACGGGGCTTGGGTACGCGCGTACCTTGCCTCCCGCGGGGTGCCGCGGGAGGCGGCCCGGCGGTTTGGCCTGGGGTGGTCTCCGCGGGGGCTGGATCTGGTCAAGCGCCTGCTGGCCCGGGGGTATTCGGTTGACGGCCTGTTGGCGGCCGGGTTGCTCGAGCGCGACCGGGGCATGTACCGGCCCCGGTTCCGCGACCGGCTGGTGTTCCCGGTGCGGGACGGCGGCGGTGCGGTGCTGGGCTTTGCCGGGCGGGCGCTCGGGCCTTCTTCCCGGAAGTGGGTGAACACCTCCGGGATGCCGAAGGCGCGGGCGCTCTATGGCCTGGACGTCCTGCCCGTCCCGGTGTCCGGGCCCGTCCTGCTGGTGGAGGGCTACCTGGACGTGGTTGTCCTCCAGTCCCGGGGCTGGCCCGCGGTGGGGACGATGGGGACGTCGTTTTCAGCCGCGCAGGCCGACCTGCTTGCCGGGCTCGGCGCGGAGGTGGTGGTCCTCTTCGACGGGGATGCTCCGGGTCGGAGGGCTGCCTGCCGCGCCGTTCGGCTGCTCGAGTCGCGGGGCGTGCCCGTGCGCGTGGGCCTTTTGCCCGAGGGCCGCGACCCGGACGAGCTCGCCCTGTCGGGCGGCCTGGCTTCCGTGGTGGAGGCGGCTGTGCCGGGATGGGAGTTCGGGATGCGGGAGGAGTCGGCGGGTTTGCCCGTGGAGGAGGCGGTGTCTCTGTTCGCCTCGGTGGTGGCCGGGGCCCGTGACGGCAAAGAGCGCGACCTGCGCCTGGCGAGGGCGCAGGAGCTGCTGGCTGCGCTCTGATCCTTGAAAGCTGAAAGAAAGGGGGGAGCCCCCTCGGGGGGGCGGAGCATGGATCAGGCGGTGGCGGACGTGGTGAGGGCTTCGGTGCTCGGTGTCTCGGGCGATGAGGACGCCGTGCAGGAGGGTTTTATCGCCGCCTGGCGCGTGCTTACGGGCGGGGGTTCGCTGAGGATGGCGTGCCGCGTGGCCCGGGTTGCCGCCGAGCGGTATGTGGCTGCTGAGCGGGCCCGTTCCCGGCGGGAGGTGCCGGCCGGCCTGCTCTGGTGAGGTGGTTGTGATGGATCTGGTGGATGTGTCCTCCGCTGTCTGCCCCTGGTGCGGGGTTCCCCATCAGGACGCGCGGCCCTGGCCGGGCGGCGGGCTGGTGTGTCCGCGCACGGGGAGGGTTTACGGCCCCTCCGGGCCTCAGGATGCCGACCTTGCCTGCCGGCTGTCGGCGCTGGAGGCGCGCGTGGCCGAGCTGGAGCAGAGGGTGGCCGTCCTGGAGAAGGGCCAGGCCAGTCTGAGGAAGCAGGCCGGCGTGTTCTGGGGTAAGTTCGGCCAGATCGAGGGCAAGCGGGGGCGGAAGCGGGCCTGACGGGGGCCGTTGCGCCCCCGGTACATAGCCGCCTTGTGTTCGGGTGTTGGGCTGCCCCTGTCCTGCCGGGCGGGGGTTCTGGTGTGCTGCGGGGAGGTGTGGAGGGTGCGTCTTGCTGGCCGGCGCCTGATGGGTTACTACCCGACGCCGGAAGTGGTGGTTGAGCGGGTCAGGCGGATGCTGGAGTTCCCGGACCAGCCCGTGCCGGCGCTTGACCCCTGCTGCGGCTGCGGCAGGGCGCTGGCCGGGCTGGTTGAGGGGGCCCGGGCGGTGACGTACGGGGTGGAGCTTGACTTCTCCCGGGCCGACGAGGCCCGGGGCAGGCTGGACAGGGTGGCGAAGGGAGCCTTCGAGGATGCTCGCATCTCGCGTGAGGCGTTTGCGCTCGTGCTTCTCAACCCGCCCTACGACTACGACGAGGCGGAGGAGGGGGAGAGGCAGGAGCGCAAGGAGCTGTCGTTTCTGCGCCGGACCGTGCCGCACGTGGCCCCGGGCGGAGTGCTGGTGTACGTGGTGATCGGGGAGCGGGTGGACAGGCGCATCGCCCGCGTCCTCACGTCCTGGTTCTCCGACCTGGAGGCCTACCGCTTCCCCGACCCCGAGTTCGTGCGCTTCGGGCAGATTGTCATTCTGGGGGTGCGGAAGCCGGTGGCCATCCTGGACGACGACGCGGTGGCCGCCCTGCTCCTGCGGCTGTCCGGCGACCTCCCGGTGCTGCCGGAGGTCCCGCCGCGGGTGTACCGGGTGCCCCGGGTTCCCGTGGAGGTCCCGCTTTTCCGGGGTGGCGCGGTCGACCCGGCCGAGCTGGAGGTGCTGCTTTCGTCGAGCCCGGCGTGGTGGCGGGTGCGGCACGTCCTGTCGGCTGCCGGTCCGGTGTCGGGTGCGCGGCCCCCGGTGCCGTTGCACCTTGGGCACGTGGGGCTTCTGCTCGCCTCGGGCGCCCTTGACGGCGTGGTGGGCGAGGGGGACGAGGCGCATCTTGTGCGTGGCCGGGTGGTGAAGGACAAGGTGGTCTCGCAGGAGGAGGACGAGGAGGGCAAGGTGGTGCAGACGGAGCGGGACGTGTACCGGGTGTCGGTGAGCGTCCTGCTCCGCGACGGGACGCTCCGCGAGCTGGCCTGATTAACCGAGATCGAAAGGGGGGAGTGCCCCTGGTGGCTGCCGGGGGGCTCCCCCGGCAGCTGCGGGGCGGCGGCTTGTTTGAGGTGGTCTACGAGGATTGCGTTGGTTCCCGGCCGGTGCGGGTCCGCGCGTGGTCCGATCTCGTCCTGTTTGAGGGCGCGGGCTATTCCGGCCCCGACCGCTGGGGTTATGCCTGCGTGGTTTCGCTGGCCGGGCCGGACTCGGCGGTGAAGGCCCTGTCGGCGGCGGTGTGCGAGCGCCGCCGGATCTGTGCGTTCCGGGGGTCGGGCATGTATCTCCGCCGGCTGCTTTTGGTTTCGCGGTCCCATGGCGCCTGGCGCGTTTTCTCCTCGCGGGTCGGGGATGCGGCGCACGCGCTGTGCGTGCACGAGTCCTGCTTCTCGTGGATGCAGGACTGGCGGGGTCGCTACCGGGTGCTTGTGGTCTGGGACGGGGACCTGGAGGGCGCCCTGTGGGCCTTCCTGCGGGACGAGTCCCCGGTTCCCCTTCTGCGGGAGTGGGTGCCCGGGATCGCGGAGGAGGCCCGCTCGCGGGGCTGGCTGGAGAGGCTCGACTCCTGGGGCCGGGGCGGGGTGTCGGCCTGGCTGGTGCGCGATGGGCTGCTTTCCGGCCTGGGGGAACTGGTCTCCCGCGGGCTGCGGCAGGGGACGTTTGCCTTCCCGGGCGGGTCGGGGCCGGCGTCGCCGGCGCTGTCTGACCTGAGGGGCCTGGACGATTACTTGAAGATGTACGGCCCCGCGCTGGGCAGGGAGGTGGTGCGCGCGTACCGGCCGCTCTACGACCCGGCCTCCGAGGAGCCCGACCGCAGGGTGTGGGGTCTTCTCCGGCGTCCTTACCGGGCGCAGGCGGACGCTGCCGAGGGCCTGGTGAGGCTGCTCAGGGAGCGCCGGTCGGGCCTGGTGGTGGGCGAGTGCGGCGTGGGCAAGACCCTTGTGTCTGCGGCCGTGCCCTGGCTGTTGTGGGGTGGCCGGCCCTACAGGGTTTTGGTCATGTGCCCGGGCCACCTCGTGCGGAAGTGGAAGCGCGAGGTGGAGGAGACTGTCCCCGGGGCGCGGGTGGTGGTGCTTTCCGGCTGGCGGGATGTGCTGGCTCTCCGGGGCGTGTCCGGGAGGCCGGCCTGTCCCGAGTACTACGTCCTCGCGCGGGACACGGCCAAGCTGGGCTTCTACTGGAAGCCGGCGGCGCTGTGGCGCGAGGGGACGGCGAAGGGGAAGCGGAGGGGCTGGTACTGCCCCGACTGCGGCGGGCTGCTTGTGGACAAGGACGGGGTGCCGTTCCCGAAGGGCGAGTTTTCCGAGCGCCGCAAGCGCAACCTGAAGTGCCCGCGCTGCGGGGCGTCGCTCTGGCAGGCTGACGGCTCCCGGGTGCGGAAGGTTGCCCCGGCGGAGCTTGTCAAGAGGTACCTGGCGCGGCGGCGGTTCTTCGACTTCTTCGTCGGAGATGAGATTCATGAGGGTGCGCCACGAGGCGCTGTGGGCTGATGCCCGCTGAGATGCGGGACGCTGGCTACCCGATGCCGGCGCGGGAATGGAGAGCAGGCGTCAGGCAAGAGCGACCTGGGGTCTGAAGCCTCTCCTTAATGTACGGGTGCGGAGCAGCCACGGCTCCAATAGGCCCGGCTCCCCCCAATGCCTCCCCACGGTGAGCGAAAGCGAATCTGCGTTGAGGCCCGGTGATATTTCGCCACCCCGCTTGAACGTGGCTAGGGGTGTTTGGAGATGGTGAACCGGCTCCCTCGTTGCCGGTTCAACGCCGTGACCGGAAGCACGGTGGCCCGATCCTTCACAGGGAATAAGGAGCAGGACACTCCCCGGGCATAGCAGGCACCTAAAGGGAGGATGCAAAGGCGGCCCGCAGTGAACGTGGGAACCCTGCCTGTCGGCCCCTTCGGGGCTGGGCAGCTGCCGCCGAAGTGACAGGCAGGGGGCGGAGGTCCCGTAGTAGTCTGAGGTGGGAAAAGCCCGCCACATGGCGAAGGGGACCAGCCACAACGGTAGCATTTCCTGGTAGTAGGCCCCCGAAAAGGGGGTGGTCGCCATCAACACGACGCCCAACCTGGAGGAATCGGCTCGCAAAGCCAGCCTCCAGCGCTGGTTGAAGCGAACCCAAGAAGTGCTCGCGTTCCGGAGCCTCCAAAGAATGGGGCCTGCTGGAATGGTACGTTGTGGCGGAGAGCCGGATGCGCCGAAAGGTGCACGTCCGGTTCGGAGGGGGGAATAGGGAAACCGGGCGGTTGAAAAGCCGCCGCGGCGCCCTATTCCTACCCTACAGAAGGGGGAGACCGCGCAGGGCGTGGCGTTCGGGGTCTTGTCCCGGGCCGCGGAGAAGACGGTGGCGCTCACCGGGACCCTGCTCAACGGCTATGCCTCCTCGCTTCACTACATCCTGCACCGCCTCGACCCGGATGCCCTCCTGAAGGAGGGCATCGGGTACGGCGAGGTCGGGAAGTGGATCGAGCGCTACGGCGTGCTGGAGAAGGTGTTCCGGGTCTCCTGCGACGATGGGTACAACTGGGCCTCGCGGGGGAAGAAGTCGCGCGCGTCCGTCCGGGAGCGTCCCGGGGTGAGCCCGCTCTTGTTCCTGCGGCACCTCCTTGGCTGCACGGTCTTCCTTGACCTGGCCGACCTGGGCTGCCAGCTCCCGGAGTACCGGGAGGAGGTCAGGCTGGTGTCCATGGACCCCGAGCTTGAGGTGGCCTACCGTCGGTTTGCGGAGAAGCTGCGGGGCGAGGTGGTGGCTGCGCTGAAGTCCGGCTCGCGCCGCCTTTTGGGGACGTACCTGCAGAACCTGCTGTCGTACCCGGACCGTCCCTGGGACAACCCGCCCGTGGTTGACCCCAAGGACGGCCGCCTGGTGGCGGAGCCTCCCGAGCTTCCGAAGGTCGTCCGGCCCAAGGAGGAGGCCCTGCTTGAGGTGGTCCGGCAGGAGCTTTCCCGGGGCCGGCGGGTGTACGTGTACGTGGTCTACACCCAGAGGCGGGACATCACCGCCCGCCTGAAGGAGCTTTTGGAGTCGGCGGGGATCCGGGCAGCGGTGCTGACCGCGGACGTGCCTCCGGCGCGCCGTGAGGAGTGGCTGGAGGAGCAGTGCCTGCGCGGGGTGCAGGTGGTGGTCTCCCAGGCCCGCCTGGTGGAGACGGGGCTGGACCTGACCGGGGTGAAGAATTTCCCCACGCTGATCTGGTACCAGACCGGCTACAGCCTGTACACGCTCAGGCAGGCGTCGCGGCGGGCCTGGCGGATCGGGCAGACGGAGCCGGTGAGGGTGGTGTTTTTGGCCTACCGGGACACCCTGCAGGAGGTTGCCCTGCAGCTCATGGGTTCGAAGCTGGAGGCGGCGCTCTTGCTGGAGGGCAAGTTCTCGGAGGAGGGCCTGCTGGCGCTATCGGCGTCCGAGGACATGACCGTGGAGCTCGCCCGGGCGCTGGTGGAGGGCCTGGAGGGCGTGGACTCCGCGGAGGCGATCTGGCGGCGGGTGTCCGGCCTTCCCGTGGAGGAGAAGGAGCGGGCGGTGGAGCTCATCGCCCTGTCCGATTTCTTCCGGAAGCGCAAAAAGAGGGGTTCCGGCCCCGGGCCGGTGCAGCTCGGGTTTTCGTTTTTGCTTTCACCTGAGCTGGCGGCTTCCGGGAAGGGTTAGGGGTGCTCTAGCGGGGCGTCCTGCCGGGCGCCCCGCCTGGCTTGTCCGGGGGGTGGCTGGCGTGTTGTGTGCGGTGCGGATCTGGGTTTGCCGCGGCCGCCGCGGCTACCAGGTCTGGGTGGAGGCGCCGGAAGGCCGTGATTTCCAGCGGGGTACCCGCCGGTCTGCCGGGGAGGCCCTGCGGTTGGCCGGCAAGGAAGCCGCCTGGTGGCGGAGTCACGGCTACCCGGTTCGTTTTGAGAAGCGGGGTTCGACGCCGTGCCCGGCTGGTGGGGTGCGGTGGGCGTGACTGATTCTGAGGGGGTGGGGTGATGCCGATTAAGGGCTGGAAAGTGGTCCGGCTGCCCCGCTGCGGCAAGATCGCGCTGGGGCGGCGGGACGAGCAGGGCCTGCCGCGGGCGGTGGACTACTTCATCACGCCGCCCGAAGTGCAGGCCGTGTATGAGGCGCTGTACAGGCGGGAAGGCCGGGAGTGCGAGTACGACGATGAGGGGACGCTGAAGATCCGCGAGCTGGACATCATGATCCCCGTGGACGATGAGGACACCTTTGCCCCGTACTGGCTGAAGCGGTATGGCGGTATGACCCTGATCTGCCGCGGGGACGGCGAGGTGGCCACGGTGGACCTGGCCTGGCTGCAGGGCCAGGGCCGGGAGGAGTACCCGGTGGCCTGGGACGAGCGCGGCCCGGTGGACACCCAAACCGGCGAGCGGCTGGAGGTGCAGGTTGGCCCCAAGGGCCGGGCCTGGGTGCGCGTGCCCTGCGCGTACGAGAAGTGCCCGCATTACCAGAAGAAGCTGTGCCGCGAGGTGTTCATCCTGAGCGTGATCCTGCCCAGGGTGAACATGATGGGTGTCTACTCGCTTGACAGCTCCTCCTGGAACAGCTTCAACGACCTCCTGAACTCGCTGGAGCTCCTGCGCGAGGCCCAGCGCCGGCGCGGCGGCCCCGGGGACGTGTCCTTCATCCCCATGACCCTCAAGGTGAACCTGAAGAAGGTGGCCTTTGAGGCTGTGGGGAAGGACGGCAGGCCCCGGCGCCTGCAGAAGGAGGTGCCGGTGCTTTCGCTGGCCCTGGGGGTGTGCGCGCAGGAGTTCTTCAGCCTGAAACCTGCTCTTGCGCCCGGGGTGACCGTGGAGGTGGAGGAGCCCGACGAGGACCAGAAGCCGGATCTCCTGTACCCGCCGTTCCCGGAAGATGCGGGCGATGGGGAGCCGGATGGCGGCCCGGGCCGCGTTGCTGATGCTCCGGGCGCGGGCTGCGCTGCTCCCGCGGCGGGCTGCGGGGCTGGAGGGCCTGCGGCTCCTACGCAGGCGGAAGGCTTCCGCGCCGGGATTCCTGCTGCCGCCGTGCCGGAAGCCGGGGTGTCCGCCGCTGGGGGGCAGGAAGAGGAGGACTGGGAGTACGAGGGGCCCCCGGGTGTGTCGGCCGGGGCTGGTGGTGGAAGCGGCGTTGCGGCGGCGGGCTCCTCTGCCGTTCCTGCTGCTCCTGAGCCCGCTCCGCCTCCCGGGCCGCCGCGCGGGCAGTACCGGGTGCTTTCGGCCGGGAAGTCCGCCGGTGCCGGGTCCGATGTTTATTCCTACGCCTGGGCTGAGCCAGCCACGGGCGGGAAGGTTGTCCTGTATGGCCGGGGCGACACGGTCCTGGACGTGGCCGCCCTGCAGGAGGGCGACCTGGTCGAGGTTGAGGGGGTCGTGCCCGAGGGGCGCGCCGACGTCCTGGTGGCGGCCAGGGTGGTGCTGCTCGGGTCCTTGAGGCGGCCTGCGGATGCCAGGAAAGTGGATACCGTACTGGCGCCGGAGGGCGGCCTGAAGGTGGGGCGGCTGGACGGCCGCGAGTTCGTGTCGTGGCCGTGCCGCGACTGGCAGGGCGACCGCCGGGTGCTGTTCGCGCTCGATGGCGGCCCGGTGGACGACCTGGCCGGGCTGGAGAAGGGTGTGCGGTACCGGGTGCGGGGCTACGCCTGGCGGGATTTCGTTGAGCTCGTCCAGGTGGTGGGCCCGGCCGGGAAGTGATGGCCGTGACCATCCTGGAGGCGGCCGACAGCCTGGGCCTGGCGGTGCGGCCGGCCGGTTCGGAGTACCGGGCCTGCTGTCCCTTCTGCGGGGACGCGAAGTTTCATCTGTACCTGAACCCGCAGAAGGACGCCTGGCACTGTTTCCGGTGCGGCGAGGGCGGCGGCGTCCGCGACCTGCTCCAGAAGCTGGGGAGGAGCCCGGGGGAGAGGCCCCGGGCTCCTCATCCCGTGTTCCGGCTGACGCAGGACGACATGCGTGCCGCCGGGTTCCGGGGTGCGGTGAGCTGGAAGGAGTTGTGCGCGCGCGATCCCCGGTACGCGCGTGCCTGCGCGGACTGGGTGTGGCGCGCGTGGTGCGAGTACGAGCGGAGGAGGGCACAGGCGCAGGTGGTGTTGCTGCGCGCCCTGGAGGCGAGGAAGGGGGAGGAAGATGCCCAGCTATGCGAAGGCGGTGCTGGTTGG
>ENA-ORXB01003155-ORXB01003155.1-sediment-metagenome-genome-assembly--contig:-NODE-3155-length-12106-cov-3.132596_pt1 | contig 12106 bp, 14 predicted proteins | sample MGYA00237863_ERZ511475 | MGnify/ENA primary metagenome ERZ511475 (study PRJEB26305, sample SAMN06343858) | sediment metagenome | isolation source: hot spring sediment | place: Canada: British Columbia...
GTCGACCTCGACGCCGATCGCTTGCGGTGAAAACCGCTTCCTGCGCTTCGGCTTCACCGACATCCTCGAGCAGCGCGCCGCCGACATCATCCAGCCGGATCTGCAAAAAGCGGGCGGCCTGCTCGAGGGCCGCCGGATTGCTGATCTGGCCCACGCCTACTACGTGCCCTTCGCTCCGCATTGCGTCGTCTCGCCGATCGGCACCATGGCCTCCTGCCACGTTTGCGCCGCGGTGCCGAACTTCCTGGTGCTCGAATGGCACTGGATCACGCGCCTGGACTACTGGCGCAATTTCGTTCAGGAGGGCGACATCATCAAGAACGGCTTCGTCGAGCTGACTGACCGGCCCGGGCTCGGCGTCACCATGAACGAAGAGGCGGCGCGGAGCCGCCAGGTGCCCGGCACACGCTGGTTCGAGCCGACCAAGAGCTGACCCTACGCCCCGCCCGGCCTCCGAGCACGGGGCGCCCGGCCTCCGAGCACGGGGCTATTTCGGGAAACTCCACAGCAGCTCGACGTCCACGCCGCCGAGCGAATGCGTGTCCATGTAGGCAAAGCGGCCGGAACCGGGCTTGCCCTTCTCTCCCCAGCCGCCCGACATCGCCTCCGGAAAGCCCAGTCGAGTCCACTCGGCGATTTCCGCGTCCATGTCCGAGACGCCGAAGGCCAGGTGATGGAAGCCCTCGCCGTGCTTCTCCAGGTGCTCGCGGTAGATATCCGGACCTTTGAGCGAGAGGATCCATTCATAGGGAACTTTGCCGTGCCGCTGCCAGCCCAGACGCATCTCGAAGTCGGCCGGCCGGCCACGATAGCGCCGGTCGTGGAGCGGGCTCTGGGTGTAGCTCATCGGGGGAAATCCCAGTCGCGCCCAGTAGGCCGAAACCGGCTCGAGCTCGCGCACCACGAAGGCATACTGCGTGACCCGCCGGCCGCTGGGATTCTCCGCCGACACATACAGCGGACCTTCACCCGATTCGGGAAAACACACCAGCCCGAGTGCGTATTTGCCCTCGGCGACCGTGTCGAGGAACGCGTAGTAGATGTTGCTTGCCTCGGCTTCGACGAAGCCGCTCTGGAGCACGCCAACGCCCAGCTCTTTGAGCCGCGCAAGCTCCTGCTCGTAGGCCTCCTTCGTCGGCACACGGTGCATCAGGCTGAAGACGCCGCCGCCGCTCTGTTTCAAGAACTCCTGGAAAGCATTCGAGCCGCCGAGTGGCTGAAGCCAGTGCACCGCCACGTCGGCAAAGCGGCCGGAGACCAGCCGCAAGGTGCCGCTTGCCGGCCGCGCCCGGAACGCCGACCACTCCAGCTCCACCTCGCCCTGGTCGCGCAGATTCGTGAAGCCGAGTTTCTTCAACCCGGACAGCGTGGCGTCCATGTCCGGCACCACCCAGATCAGGCGATCCACCGTTCGGTAGAAGTCCGGCAACTGGCCGAACAGGGGAGCGAACGGCAGCGTCACCAGCCAAAACCGCAGCACAGCTCGTAGCATAGGTCCCCTTCATTATCTCCGAGCACCGGCGGTGCCATAATGACCGGGAGGTGAGCCATGACCAAGCCCATGACCTTCGGAATCATCGTCGGGAACCGGGGCTTCTTCCCGGACCACCTGGCCCAAAGCGGCCGCCAAGAGATGCTAGAAGCGCTCGAAGCGGCCGGCTGCCGCGCCGTGGTGCTCTCGCCGGACCAGACCAAGCACGGCGCGGTCGAAACCTGGGAGGATGCTCGCAAATGCGCCGCCCTCTTCGACGAGCACCGCCACGCCATCGATGGCATCATCGTCACCCTGCCGAACTTCGGCGACGAGCGCGCGGTGGCCGACACGCTCCGGCTGGCGCGCCTGCCGGTGCCGGTGCTCATTCAGGCGACGCCCGACAGCCCGGCGCGCATGGGAATCGCCGACCGCCGCGACAGCTTTTGCGGCAAGATGTCGGTGGCCAACAACCTTAGCCAATACGGAATCCCGTATTCGCTCACCCGGCGGCACACCGAAGCGCCTGACTCGGAGGACTTCCGCGCCGATCTGGACTGGTTCGCCGCCGTCTGCCGGGTCGTCAACGGCCTGCGGCAGTTGCGCATCGGCGCCATCGGCGCCCGGCCGGCCGCCTTCAACACCGTCCGTTACAGCGAGAAGCTGCTCGAGGCGAGCGGCGTCACGGTCGAGACGGTCGATCTGTCGGAGATCCTCGGCCGCATCGGCCGCATGCGGGACGACGATCCGGCCGCCGCGGCCAAGCTGGAGGCGATCCGCGCCTACGCGCCGGTCGAGGGCGTCCCCGAGGCGAGCCTGCTCAAAATGGCCAAGCTCGGCGCCGTCATCGAGGCTTGGATGCAGGAGACGGCGGTGTCGGTAAGCGCCATCCAGTGCTGGACGGCGCTCGAGGAGTACTTCGGCGTAGTCCCCTGCACGGTGATGAGCATGATGAGCAACGCGCTCATGCCCAGCGCCTGCGAGGTCGATGTCTGCGGAACCATCGCCATGCACGCCCTCGCCCTTGCCTCCGGCACGCCGAGCGCTCTTCTGGACTGGAACAACAACTACGGCGACGAGCCGGACAAGGCCGTCTGCTTCCATTGCAGCAACCTGCCCCGCCATTTCTTTGAGACCGCCCGCATGGACTACCAGGCGATCATCGCCGGCACGGTCGGCAAGCTGAACACCTTCGGCACGCTGGTGGGCCGTATCAAGCCCGGCCCCATGACCTTCGCCCGCGTCTCGACCGACGATCGAAAAGGCGTCATTCGGAGCTATCTCGGCCAGGGGCGCTTCACCGAGGACCCGGTGGAGACCTTCGGCGGCGCCGGCGTGGTCGAGATTCCCCGCCTGGAGCAGCTTCTGCGCTACATCTGCGAGAACGGTTTCGAGCATCACGTGGCCGCCAACCTCTCCTCGGTCGCCGCCGTACTGGAGGAGGCTTTCCGCCGCTATCTCGGTTGGGAAGTCTACCGGCACAGTTGACGGAACCGTAGGTGGGAAATCGGGATTGACTATACTGTCCCCGATTTTCAGGAGCCCGTGGAGGAGTAGTTCCGCACCCCACGGTTCCAGACGAATAACGCCAGCAGGAAAAAGACCGCCGCCACGAGCGGCATCAGATAGACGTAGTGCCGGTACAGATCCTCTTTCAACAAGCTCGCCGTCGGGTAGAAGGTGGCGAATCCGAACGGCACGATCCAGCTCAGCAAGAACTTGACGAACGGGTTATAGATGTCCAGCGGGTAGCGGCCGAACGTGAGCATGTTATAAACCGGCGGAATCACGCCGACCCGGTCCTCCATCCAGAACGACACGCAGGTGAGCATGAGAAAGATTGCCAGATAGATCACGCAGCCGCAGACGGTCGCTCCGGCCAGGTACAGCCACTCCCAGGCGCCGAGCGAAAAGCCCAGGTGCCGGGCGCAGCTCACCAGAAGCACCACCCCCAGCACCGCATCGCTCAGCGATTCCAGCCGGAACTGCTCGAACAGAATCTGAAACAGCGGATTGAGCGGCCGCAGCAGCACCCGGTCGAACTTGCCCTCCACGATGTAGCTTTCCCCGAAATAGTACAGGTTGATGCTCAGCATATTGAAGAACGACATCGGAAGCAGGGAGAAGCCGTACAGAAACAGGATCTCGTAAAAATTCCAGCCGACCAGCCGCGGAACGCGGTGGAAGATCAACCACACCGTCGCCAGGCCGAAGACGGTGGCGATGACGGTGGTCGCCGCCGAGACGAGGAAATCGCCGCGGTAGGCCAGCCGCACCTTGGTGTACTGGAGGAAATAATCGCCGAGCAAGGAAAGGTGCCGCAGCATCTATCCCCCGTGTATCGTGATTCGCCGGCTCAACAGGCGCCAGAACCAGGCTCCGAAGGCGAGCAGGAAAACGATCCAGGACCACTCGAGCAGGAAGGCGCGGCCGATCTCGGCCCAGCTCAGCCGTCCCAAATAGATCATCATCGGCGTGAAGCCGATGTGCTCGAACGGCAGCCAGCCGGAGATCTCGCGAAGCGGCGAAGGAAACAGCGTAACCGGCACGAGCAGGCCGCTCAACAGCTCCTGCATCCAGAATTTCGCCCGCAGCAGCCCGAGGATGGATTTGAGCGAAACGGCGCAACTGCCGACGATGAAGTTCAACGCTCCCACGAGCAGCACGCTGCCGGCGAGCGAAACCAGGAAGGCGGCCAGGTGAGCCGCGCTCGCCGGCGGCCGGACGGGAAAGACAAGACCGATCACGAGCGCCGTGGGCGCCGTCAGCATCAGCAGCCGGAAGGCCGACTCTCCCAGGGCCCGCGCGATGTAACTCCACTGCACGCTGACGGGCTTGAGCATCACCATGCTGATCTTGCCCTCGAGGATGTCCGCCGCCATCTGGTTATCGATGTTGTTGAAATACATCGAGCGGATGATCCAACCCACGGCCACATAGGTTACCATCTCGGAAAAACTCAGCCCCGCGTAGCCCGGATCCGCGGCGTAGACAGCCTTCCAGATGAAGTAATAGACCGTCACATTGATGAAGTAAGTGACGACTCCGGTGTAGTAACGCAGCCGGAAGGCGAGCATGTTCAGGAAGCCGATCCGGGAGAACTCCGCGAGTGCGGCGAGACTCAACGCCTCGACTCCTCGAGGACTTCGCCCAGGTAGATGCGCTTGACGACCTCTTCGATCGACTGCTCTTCGATGACGATGTCGCGCACCTCGACGGCGTTGACCACGCGGCGAATGACATCGGCTGCCGTCCACTCCTCGCGGGCGAAGTGCAGGCGGTAGACGAGCTCTTCGAGCTTCTCGCAGCCGATGCCGTCCAGGCCGAGCTGGCCGAGCCGCTGGCCCTGCTCGCGGTCTTTGAGATACAGCCGCACCGCCGCCTCGCGCCAATACCGGTGTTTGAGCTCGGCGAGCCCGCCATCGAACAGGAGCCGCCCGTGGTCGATGATCATCAGCCGCGCGCACAGCTCCTCGATGTCCGACAGATCGTGCGTCGTCAGCAGCATCGTCGTGCCGTAGTTGCGGTTGACCTCGCGCAGGAACTCGCGAATGTGCTCTTTGGCGACGATGTCCAGCCCGATCGTCGGTTCGTCCAGAAACACAAGCGGCGGATTGTGCAACAGCGCCGCCGCCACGTCGCACCGCATGCGCTCGCCGAGACTCAGCTTGCGCACCGGGGTATGCAGATAACGGCCGAGATCGAGGATCTCGTCGAAGTGTTTCATTCGCGCCCGGTAGTCGCTCTCGGGGACCCCGTAGATTTTCTTGAGCAACTGGAAGGACTCCACCACGGCGATGTCCCACCAAAGCTGCGTCCGCTGTCCGAAGACCGCGCCGATCGTCTGGGTGTAGCGGGTGCGCTCCTTCCAGGGCACGAAGCCGTTGGAGAAGATCCGGCCCGAAGTCGGCACCAGGATCCCGGTGAGCATCTTGATGGTGGTCGACTTTCCGGCGCCGTTGGGCCCGATGTAGCCGACCATCTCCCCCTGCCCGATGCGAAACGAAATCCGGTCGACGGCCCGCAGGGTGCGGTACTCGCGGAAGAACAGGTCGTGAATGGCGCCGAGCAGCCCTTCGCGCCGTTCGAAGGTGCGGAACTCTTTGACGAGCTCCTCCACCTCGACGACACCGCGCATCAATTCAATTCTGGCACGCGCCTCCGTCGACCGGCGGCGCCCGCTTCAGCCGGCCCGCCGGAGTTTGTCGAACAGATCGGCGAAGACGGCGTCGCGTTCCACCTGCGTCGCCACGCGCACGCCGTGACGGTCCGGCGCCTGACGCCAGGTGAGCTCAGAGGTGAGGATCGGGCTCGGCACCATCGTGGTGGGCACCCATTCCGGATTGACCAGCCAGGCCACCGCCGCAATGTCCCAGATCACCTTCGACCACGGCTTGGAGGGGTCTTTGTGGTGCTCGCGCTCGTAGTCAGCGAAGATCTCATAGAGATAGTCGCCGATCCGGCTCTTGCCGCGGATGGCCTGCTCGAGCTCCGGCCGCGTGATCGTGAGCGCATCGGAAACGGTGCGCGTGGGAATGTTCACCAGGCGAATGCCGCTGTCGTAGAGCACGCGCGAGGCGTGGGGATCCTGCTGGAGATTGAACTCGCGCGCGCTGGGCGAATCGTAGGGCTGGCCGCCCAGCCACACCACGGTGATCCGCTCTTTCAGGCGCGGCTCCATCAGGATGGCGGAGGCGACGTTGGTCGGCGCGCCTACCGCCACCACATGCAGCCGTTCTTCACCCGCCGCTAGCGCCCGCCGGATGAGATCGCGCGCCGCCGGGCTGTCGACGGCTCGCCCGGCGCCGGGCAAAAATGTCTTCGAGCCCCGCAGGAGGAAATCCCGCCGGGGCTCGCCCAGCGCCTCGAGCACCCGCAGGATCTCGGCGTAGCTCTTCTCCATGCCGTCGCCGGCGCTCTTTGAACGCGGATTCAAGAACGGCGCGGCATAGATGGCTTCCACCGTCATCGCCTCGCGCGAAAGCAGCGCGTAGGCCACTGCGAACTGATCGTCGATCTCGTTGTAGGTATCCGTATCGAGAACCACCCGGACGCCGCCAGAGGAGGCGCCTGCTTGCCTGGAATGCGCCGCCCTGCCGGAAGCCGCTATCGCCAGAGCCGGCCAATGGAGCAGGCGCCGGCGCGAGAGTTGCTCTTTGGCCATAGCGTGCATCACCTTATCATCACCGGCGAGCAGGCGCAACCCGGCTCAGGCCTGCCGCCCCGCCGGCCGGCTGTCGCCTTGCACCAGATCGAGAAAGGCGCGCGCGGCATGACTGAGGATTCGGCGCCTCGGATAAACAAGCCGGATCTTGCGTTCGACGTTCAGCTCCTCGACCTTCACCTCGCGCAGCGTCCCCTGTTCGATCTCCTGCTCGACGCACATCCGGGGCAGAAAGGCGACCCCCTCGTTGCGTTGCACCATCTTGCGGATCGTCTCCACCGTCGGCATCTCGACGTCCATGTTGAGCTTCACCTTGTGCCGCTCGAAGGCGCGCAGGACGATCTCCCGGTACGGGCTCACCACGTTGTGCGCAATGAAGGTCTCCATGCCCAGTTCGCTGATCGGAACCGTCTTGCGGCCGGCCAGGCGGTGCTCCGGCGAGACGACGAAGGCCAGCCGGTCGGTGTAGATCACCTGCGAGACCAGCTCCTCGTTCTGCGGCTCGTAGCTGATCACCCCCAGCTCGAGATCCCCGTCCAACAGTTGCGCCGGAATGCGGCTGGACAGGCTCCGCCGGACCTCGACCTTGACACGGGGATAGAGGCGCCGGTAGCGGACAATGTGCTGCAACAGATAGAGCGTCGTCGATTCGTTAGCGCCGATGGTGAGCTGGCCCGCCGAATTGTCGCGAAGCTCGGCCAGCGCGTTGACGAGCTCCCGCTCCAGATTCTCGAAGCGCCGCGCGTAATCGAGCACGATCCGGCCCGCGTCGGTGAGTAGCAGATCCTTGGCGGAGCGGTCGATCAGTTTCTGGTCGAGCTCACGCTCCAAGCGCTGGACGGCCAGCGATACGGCCGGCTGCGTGCGCCGCAGTTTCTCCGCCGCGCGGGAGAAGCCGCGCTGGCCGGCCACCGTCAGGAAGACCTTGAGGGCGGCGTAATCCATGGTTTTGCCTTATTGTAGCAGCTTCTGCCATAAATTCCTCTAATGCAGGGGCCGTTTCCCGTCCGGCGCGGCCCGGCCGGGACTATTATGGATTTTGAGGTACGCTTATCCTATGTCGCATCTGCCCCTTTTGCCCGCCTCCGCCACACGCCGCCAGTTCCTCACCGCCGCGGCGGGCAGCGCCGCCATCGCCGCTCGCCCGGAGGCGGCGAGCCCCGTGCCGGCTTACGCGGCGGCGCTGATGCCCAAGGTCAGGACGAACCTCCTGCTTGTCTATACCCATCCGGATCCCAAGATCCAAGGCTGGCCCTACCAAGGCTACGACTACGAGACTCGCAAGGCGCAAACCACCGCGCGGCTGCGCGCCGCCTGCCCGGATGTGGAATTCTCGGTCGCCACCGCCCAAACGGCCGCCGAGGCCCAGGCGCTGCTCGAGGCGCACCCGGCCGTCGACGGGTTCCTGGTCTACCTCTACGGCATCCCTTCGGACGCTCCCGACGTGTTCGCCTACTCCGGGCGGCCGGCCGTCCTCGTCGATGATCTTTACGGAGGCACAGGCCGCTTTCTCGGCCTCTATCCGAGAGCCCTGGCCAAAGGCATGCCGGTGACGGGTGTGTCTTCGACGCGATTTGAGGACGTCGTCGAGGCGGTCAAGGCCTTCGAGGCGATCAAGAAACTGCGCAGCTCTACGCTCGTCGACGTCACCGAACGCGACGTGGCCCGCTCGGTCGAGCTGTTTCGCCAGAGCTTGGGCTTGCGGGTCCGTCCAGTCTCGGCCGCCGAGCTCAACGCCGCTTACGAAAAAGCCGACCGGCAGGAGGCTCGCCGCTGGGCCTCGCAATGGATCAGCCAGGCAGACCGGGTCGTGGAACCCTCGCCGGAGGAGATCGTGCGCTCCGGGGCCATGTATGTCGCCATGCGCGAGCTGATGGCGCGGCACCAGGCCCAGGCCATCGCCGTCGACTGCCTCCACCTCTTCTACGGCGGCAAACTGGGCGCGTACCCCTGCCTCGGCTTTTTCCAGCTCAACGACGACGGTCTGGTCGGCGCCTGCGAGGCGGACCTGGACTCGGCGGCTACGATGCTGTTGATGAGCTATTTGGTGGGCCGCCCAGGCTACATCTCCGATCCGGTCATCGACACGTCGAAAAACCAGGTCATCTACGCCCACTGTGTGGCGCCGAGCAAGGTCCACGGACCCGCCGGCCCCCGAAACCCCTACCACATCCGCGACCACTCGGAAGATCGCAAAGGTGCGGCGATCCGCTCGCTCATGCCGCTCGGTGAGATGACGACGACGTTGCGGCTGGTGCCCTCGCGCAGGTGCGTCGTCCTCCACCAGGCTCGCGCCGTCGACAACATCGACGAGGACCGCGCCTGCCGCACCAAACTGGCCGCCGAGGTTCGCGACGCCCGCAAGCTGATGGAGGATTGGGATTTCGGCTGGCACCGCGTGACCGTTTACGGCGATCACAGGCTTGCCGTCATCCACCTGACGCGCCTGCTTGGCTTCAAGCTGGTCGAAGAGGGTTGAGCCCGCCGCCGCGCCCGTGGGCTTTTCTCACGGCGCCGCCCAAGTGACATAGCCCGGCAGGAACGGGCTGGTAAGGTCCGGGTGGCTGGGCAGCACGCGCACCGTGTAGCCGAGCAGGCCGCTGGTGGTGCAGGGCCCGAAGCGACCCCCATACAGCCAGCAGTCGCCCTCCCGGCCGCCGGGCTCCATGGGCAAGCTGACCGGCCCGACGAACCGGCCCGCGGCGTCCACGCGGCCGCAGTAGAGTTCGACGACGACCTCCTCCGGCGTCAGCGACCCGAGGAAGATCCGCGCGCGGACCCGAAGCTGGTCGCCCACTTCGAGGTGCTCGGGCACATCGGCGGCGACCTCTTCGATGCGCACCTCCGGCCAGAAGGCTTGAATACGCTCCCGCCAGGCAGCCTGGGCTCGGGCGCGCGCGGCCCCCTCGGCCCCCATCAACGCCCGTTTGGCATGCGCCACCAGGTAAAAGCCCTCCGTGTACTGGCGCACCATCCGGTGCGTGTTGTACGTGTGGCAGAGGTTCGCGATGGCCGACTTCATGCGCGCGATCCAGCGCTTCGGCAGGCCCTGGGGGGTACGCTCATAAAAGGTCGGGATCACGTCGCGCTCGAGCACTTCATAGAGCGCCTCGGCCTCGGCCGCATCCTGCTGCTGCTCGCTGTCGTAGGTCTCGCCCCGGCCGATCGCCCAGCCGATGAAGGGCCCCTCTTCGCCGAACTCCGCCCAGAAACTCGGCGAAGTATAGATGATCAACTTTCTGCGCAATGCCTTCTCCACTTTAGTGAGAAAGGCATCGGCTCTGGCAAGTGCCAGATGCTTCGTGGGTGCATAGGAGCGCATCTCGTAATCCAGCACCGGCGGAAGTTCGCCAGGGTCTTTCAGCAGGAGTCCGGCGAAGAAATCTGCTTGTGCCAAAATATCGTAACGCCAATCGAGATAGTGATACGCGCCTCGATATAGCCCAGCCTGCCTGGCATCATCCCAATTCCAGATGAAATCGGGGTCTGCCCAAGTTCCCTGACTCGCCTTGATGAAGACGAATTTCGCCCCAGCCTCTTTCATCTTTGCAAAGTCCACCCGCTGAGGAGTGCTGTTGTTGTCCTGCCAGACGCTGATATCGCATCCCAATATCCGCTCGCTCATGGCTTCTCCCTCTTGCGATTGCGCTTGACCAACTCCTCTTCAATCCGCCGATCATGGACTTCCAATTTGCTGGCGATCCGATCCAGCGCATCGAGATAGGCTCTGTCCCTGCGATCCATGCTCTCCTGGTATCGCTTCTGCAATTCCAGGGAGTACCAGATAAAGGCTGCTACGATGGGTAATTGGATCACAAGTTGTGCCCAGTCCATCAGATTACCTCAATGCACTTCTCGCGGCATCGTAGACGCCGCTAGCAACCAGCCCCAGGGCAATGCCGTAAACCACTGCCCCAAACCAGCCGGCGAAATCGCCCGGCACCTGCACGCTGACTTGGTAAAGCACGCCCAGTACTGCCCCGATGATCAGGCTGGCAATACGCAGGGCATTGCCACTCACACCCAGCGACTTGACCCACTCAACCAGTCCAATGACGACCAAAATCAGTGGAATTCCATTGACCAAAGCATCTGAAAAATCCATCGCTCACCTCACTCGATTTTCTCGCAAATTACCCGAAGCGCGGTTTTCTCGCTGCGATTCAAGATCGCAAGCACCTGATACTGCTGCCCATTGATCTGCAGTTGATCAGTCTGCTCTACCACAGCATCATGAGGCAGTGTCACAGTATATGTGACTGCCGATGTAAGTTTGCTGCCCAACTCCAACTCTCTGCCGCGCGCCGCAGCCACTCGCCCTTGCGTTGTTGCCACAGTTTGCCACGCCTCGCTCCATCCGCCTGCACTGTCAGATGTGCGCATCAGTCGCTGAATATATACAGTCTCGGGCATGTTTTTCTCCTGCTCATCGCGCATGGCTTCGAGTTCCTCACTACTCATCATCATCATCCTCCTCCAAAGGTGGATAACTCTTCATGGCTATAGTGACGACTGCACGGCGTGCCCGGTGATACCGTGCAGCCTCTAAAGCCTGCTGATATGCTTGGCTGCGCTTGTAACTCGCTCCATCGGCTTCAAAATCGTAATTGCCTGCCAATGATGCTGCCTTCTCTTCCCAAATATCCGCAGAGGCAGCATGGAGATCGTAGCGCGGCGTCCACTCCGTGTTTTCACTTCCATCGGGCAAAGTCGGAAACTCACCCTTGAGATCGGGCAACGGATATCTCTCAATTACACTCGCCAAATACTCATTCGAGTACTGGCTCTCGCTTGCAGCCGTCCACCATCTCACTGTGGAAATGTCCGACGCACTCGCACCCATGCTGCCTCCCGCTTGTTATACGATATAGAACAGATCGACAACCTTCGAGCCATCTGGTATACCGTTGAGGTCATAGATGTTTTTACAAAGTTCGGCGTTGACTGTCAGTGTGCCAGAGTCCGCCGAACCATTGAACAACTTGACCAGCAAACAAGAGGCATTGTAGACCTTGTGTGGTAGCCCAAGTTTCTTAGTCCAGCCTACTGCTACAGTGTCGCCATCGTTGGTCTTAGCAGGCACAACTATCTGGGACACAGTCTTAAATGCCTTCACGCCTTCAACGGTAGCAGTGCCATTTAGGGCAATGGTATCGCTGATGGCATTTCCCGCAGCGTCCGTGCCACTGATGACCACATTGCCCGTTTCGCCAGCCTGATTGCCGGTGATAGACAACACCCGCGGTACGTCTGGATTGGTGATGTTGGTCGTGATCGTTTGTGACGATGTCGTCAGTGTGATCGCAGCATGGACTGCTGAAGTGCTCACCGCGGCAGGTGCTTCACGATAATGGGCAATGAAGCCCATATCTACTGGTTCAGCACCAGGCTCGCCCTGAATTTTCTGTCCCCAATTTGGGTTGTACGGATAGAGACTCATCTCTCACCTCCATCACCGTCACGAAGCAGGC
>ENA-ORXB01003156-ORXB01003156.1-sediment-metagenome-genome-assembly--contig:-NODE-3156-length-12105-cov-2.994762_pt1 | contig 12105 bp, 10 predicted proteins | sample MGYA00237863_ERZ511475 | MGnify/ENA primary metagenome ERZ511475 (study PRJEB26305, sample SAMN06343858) | sediment metagenome | isolation source: hot spring sediment | place: Canada: British Columbia...
CTTCATTGTCGCTGGCGGCGCACAGGCAACCGGCTCGCTCGTCTTTAGCGACTTCCGCTTCACCACCGAGCAGATAGACGGCGTGCCCACCGGGCCAATCCGCGCCGACTTTGCAGCAGGGATCGAACAACTCTACGCCTTTTTCAACTGGCGCTTGCTGGCCCAGGGCACACCCTGGACACGCCGCTGGCTGGTAGATGGAGACATCCTGTTCGAAATCACCGAACCCTGGGGCGCTCCGCCTGATGGCGAGAACTACTACCTGGGCCTGGATAGTCTGACCACCCTGCCCGACGGCACCTATGGCATCGAGTTGCTGGTCGGCAACATCCTGTTGGGCAGAGCCAGCGTCAAAGTGGGGCTGGGACAGTTGCCCGTCGGCGTTTTCGCCAGCGCCGAAGGCGTGCTGATGAGCGGGCGCATCACCGACGCCGAGACTGGCGCGGGCGTCCCCGGCGCGATGTTCATCGTTCTGAAGCCCGAATTCAGCGTCGAGGACTTCACCTGGAGCCAGGCGCAGGTGCTCGACCTGGCCCTGGCCGACAACGAGGGGCGCTTCCAGATTGCCACCCTGCTGCCACGCGGCACAGCGGAAGAACCCGCGCTGTACAGTGTTCTGGTGCGCGCAGCAGGCTACTTGCCCCTTAGCGCAGATGGGATTATTGTTACCGATAGCACGGCCAGCCCGGTTGAGATCAACGTGGCGCTCAGCCGCAACTGAGCACCAGGCGGGCTTGAGAAGCGCCAGCTCAGCCGTTATACTCCAGTGGTGAAAGCTGCAGACTACCCCTGAATGGCGCGCAACTACCCAGATATGTTTTCGAGGTGAGGGGTCATGTCAAACACAACCGACAAGCCTGTCCTGATCATTCACGAAGGTGAACGCGCGGGCCAGCGCTGGGTCATGCGCGAAGACGAACTGGTAATCGGGCGCGGCGCAGAATGCGACCTGGTCTTGCCAGAACGTCAGGTCTCGCGCGAACACATCCGCATCTTCCGCGAAGGCGATGTCTATTACCTGGAAGACCTGGATAGCAAGAACGGCACCTGGGTCAACGGACGGCAGATCAAAAACACCCGTGTTCCTCTCAAGGACGGCGACGAAATACAGATCGCCCTGGTGGTCAAGATCACCTTCGTCGGCTCCGAAGCCACTGCCCCTCTGTTCATGGACGAGTTGCCGCATTCCCAGGGCCGTTTGCAGATCAACCGCGACTCCCGCCGCGTCTTCATCAATGGCATCGAGGTAGACCCGCCCCTGAGCCTGCCTCAATATCGGTTGCTCGAGCTGCTCTACGACAGCGCTGGAGCGGTGCGCACTCGCGACGAAGTGATCGAAGCCGTCTGGCCCGATGCAGTAGGTGAAGGCGTCAGCGAACAGGCCATTGATGCCCTGGTGCGCCGCCTGCGCGACCGGCTGGCGGAGATTGATCCGCATCATCAGTACATCGTGACGGTGCGCGGGCACGGCTTCCGCCTGGACAATCCGCTCGACTGACCCGGTCGGTTCGTAACCGGCCCTTCATTCCTGCCCCTCATATCTCAAACCTGTCTGTCAGGTTGCAGCATGTGCTTTCGGCGGCTGCGGCCTGTCATGATTCTTGTACAAATCTCGCACTCTCCTTTGATCCGACTTTGATCCGCCGCTGTTATCATGCAGAGTGAAACAGTAGGTCACGCTGGAGGATAGTCGGATATGGCACGCTTGGTTCGTCTGGGTCACAGGGCTTCTCAACGAGGGCAGGGATTGGTTGAGTACGCGCTGCTGCTGGCGCTCGTCGGCCTGACGGGCGCTGTGGCGCTCACTGCGACCGGCACTTCGCTCAAGGAAGCTTACGACAATGTGGTGACCACCCTGCATGGGAGCGTGCCAGCAGTGGAGCAGAGACAGACACCTGATGATCAGGGTGTCGGCAAGGCACTGAGAACAGACCTCGATGGTGACGGGGTGTCCGATACCGCCGACAATTGCCCCCAGGACGCCAACCCCGACCAGACTGACACCGATCAGGATGGGTCGGGTGATGTGTGCGATTTCACCTACTACGTCAATATTGGTAGCTCGACCATCTACAAAGATGGGGCGGGCAATCTCTGGCAGGGCGAATACGGGCTGTCCACACTCAAGCCGGGCACGATCTACCGCGAAACCTTCCCCGGTCAGGAGATTGAAGGCACCGATCTGGACTTCATCTACCAGAGCATGGCCTATGCCAACAAACAGCTCGACTGGCAGGCGACCGGTCTGCCCAACGGCACCTACACCGTGACCCTGCACTTCACCGAGGCCGACGCCAAGTATCCCAGCACCTTCCACATCAAGGTGCAGCAGAGAATGGTGCGGCAGAATTTCACGCCTTTCGCAGGGAAGACCTTCGTCGCCTACACGGTCACCACCACGGCTGAGGTGACCGACGGCACGCTGCTGGTCGAGCTACTGCCGGTCAAGAATTATCCCAGCCTGTGCGGCGTCTCGCTTACGCCAGCCTCGTAAGTCTGGCGGGGGGGGAACCAGGCACAAGGGCGAGTTCACAGCTCGTCCTTGTGCCCTGGCTCTTTAAGTATCCGTCTCTAACACAGATCGACATACTCCATCCGCACCCGCTCGGCAGGCGAGATGCCCAACACCTCATTGAGAATCTCCGCCGTCAGCGCTGCCTTGTATTCAGCGTCACGCTGCGACCAGGTGCGCGACTTGATCTCAATGTAGCGATGTTCCGTTTTGGGCATCATGATCTGATCCAGATTGACGTAGAACAGCACACCTTTATAGAGCACATGCCAGCGCAGCCGGTCTTTGTGCACCTCGCATTCGCGCCGCGCCTTGAAGTACTCGCGGTAGAAGCGTAGTGGGCGATCCGCCGGCGCTATGAAGCGCGAATGCGACAGCAGCACGGCCTCGTCGAACTCGCGCGCCTTGTCCGGGATGGTATAGGTCAAGCGGGTGCGCACCGAGATCGGTTCGCCCCCTTCGCCGATGAAATCATCCTCGCGATAACGCACTCGACCCTGATCTTCGTCGTCGAACAGGAAATAAGTATCGTATTGCCGATAGTGATGGTGCTTGACCACTTGCACCGCCGGATTCTGTAGCAGACGGGCGATCAGGGCTTCGCCGTCTCCGTCCACAATGGCTTTCACCTGGATTTCAAAACTCTCTTCCTGCTGCAGGCCGCCGATCGCCACCAGCTTGTTGAGCACATTGCCTTCGCGGGCGATCAGGAAGGCATCCATCCGCCGCGCGTACTCCCCAGCCTGCTGCCGGATGGCGACCTCGTCCAGCGTCAGCAACACCCGGTCGCGCATCAACCAGCGTCCGTTGACCATCACATGCTGCACATCCGCTGCCTGTCCGGCGTACACAATCTGCGAGTAGATGGCGTTGGGATCGCGCTCGAAACGCGGCGTATTGTGCACCGGCTGATGATCCAGCACGATCAGGTCAGCGCGTTTGCCCATCTCCAGACTGCCGGTCAGGTTGCCCAGCCCCAGCGCCTCGGCCCCCCAGCGCGTCGCCATCAACAACGCTTCTCTGGCGGGCAGCACCTCCGGGTCGAAGGTCGCGCCTTTCGCCAGCAGCGCCGCCAGCCGCATTTCCTCGAACATGTCCAGATCGTTGTTGCTGGCCGCGCCATCCGTGCCGATGCTCAGCCGCACCCCCCGTTCGAGCATCTCTTTGACCGGCGCAATGCCGCTGGCCAGTTTCAGATTGCTGGTCGGGTTATGGGCAACTGCCACCCCATGCTGAGCCAGCAGACGAATCTGCTCCGTGTCCACATGGACGCAGTGCGCCGCAATCGTCCGGGCGCGGAAGACTCCCAGCTCGGCCACGCGGTTGACCACCTTTTTCTCGAACTCAGCCCAGCTTTCTTCGGCCTCCTGCCGCGTTTCCAGAATGTGAATCTGCAGAGGAATGCCGTAGGACACGGCCAGATCGGCACACGCCTGCAGAATCTCGTCGGTGCAGGTATACGGCGCGTGCGGCGCGACAGAGGGCACGATCAGCGGGTGATCGCGCCACTCCTCGATAAACTGCCGCGTATAGGCCAGGCTCTGTTCATAACTATCGGCGTCGGGGGTGGGAAACTTCATCACCGTCTGCCCGCATATCCCCCGTAGACCGGCTGCTGCCGCCGCTGCTGCCACGTCCGCTTCGTAGTAGTACATATCAGCGAAGAGAGTTGTTCCGCCGCGTATCATCTCGGCGCAGGACAATTGCGTGCCCAGCCGCACAAATTCCGGGCTGACGAACTCCCGCTCGACTGGCATCATGTAGCCCATCAGCCACACGTCCAGGCGCAGGTCGTCGGCCATGGCCCGCAGCAGCGACATGGGCATATGGGTATGCGCGTTGACCATGCCCGGCATGATGATCTGCCCCCGGCAATCCACCTCGTGCTCGGCCCGGTACTGCGCGCGCACGGCTTCCTGCGGCCCAACCGCCACGATGCTGTCTCCCTGGATGGCGACCGCGCCGGGCGAGAAGCTGTCCAGGTTCCTGTTCATGGTCAGCACTGTGCCGCCGAATAGGAGCGTATCAACGTGTTGCATGATCGCCGTCCTTTCAGGGTAGAATTCTGCTCATTATAACCTGATTTCCGGTCCATGTGAGCCGCTTCTGGTCGGTCATGCACCCAGACGCGAGGCTGGCAAGAACGAGAACTGCGCGTACAATACGGTTAGTTTTGTGTCATCAAGTACTCTTACGCCCTGATACGAGGCAATTCGTTTCATGTCGCACTTACGACAAGACTTTCTGCGCACCCTCGAAGCCGGTACAGTGGGCCTGTTCCTGGTGCAGGCTGTACGTTTCACTTACGCTTCCCTCTACGCGCGTGCCAGCAGCGCCGACCTGGTGCAGCGCGTGCCCGATCGAGCTGCTCTGCAGGGTGTGCCCGGAGTCGTCGAGCTGAGCACGGTGCAAAGCGAGATCGTGGTGCTGCTGGCCCTGTTGCTGCTGCCGTTGACCGCCTTGCTCCTGGCTCGCTGGCGCTGGAGTTTGCCCCTGGCTGTGATCCTGGTGGCGTTGGGTCGCTCCATGGCGCTGCAGTCCGCCGATCTGCAGGTGACCGCCGCGTCCCTGGTCATCGGGGCCGGACTGCTCTATCTCACGCTGACCATCATTCGCCGGCCCATGTTCTTCCCCACGACAATCCTGCTTGGCTTTGCGGGCGATCAGTTCATCCGCGCTCTGGGTGATACCTACGACCGCACCTGGCAGACCGACTACCGCATCAACATCGCCGGACAGGTTGACATCGAGATGGGCATTGTCATCGCTCCGGCTACCATTGCCCTCATCCTGCTGGCTGTGTTGCTGTGGTTCCTGGAACGGCGCGCAGACCTGACCGCGCGTCGTCAGGAAGGGTATGCCCCGCCGCTGGCCGGGCAGATGAATGCCTGGGGAGGGCTGGCGCTGGGAGCGATCTTCTTCCTGGAATTCACCCTGCTGGCTCTGCCCAACGCGGTCGCCCGCTGGGCAGACGTACCCTACGCCGGCGTAGTGCCCTGGTTGCTAGGGGCGACCCTGCTCCCCCTGGTGCCAGAAGTACGCGCGCATGCGGCCCGTTTCGCGGGCATGTTCGATGCCGCCTGGCGAGGTTGGCTGTGGGCGCTGTTGCTGAGCCTGCTGCTCGTGATTGGGCGTCGCTACGACGGTCTGCCTGCGGCGCTGGCGCTGGTGCTGGCTCAGTTCCTGGTCAGTCTGACGCTCTGGTGGCTGGTGCAGACCGGCCTGCCGCGTCGCAACCTGACGGCCATTGCCATCTTGCTCTGCCCGATTAGCTTCGCCGCACTTGCCGCTGGCGACTATTTTACCTACGACTACGCCTACGTGCGCGACCTGGGCCAGCCCTACCAGAACGTGGATGAGTTCCTGCGTTCCTTCCGCGGCATGGGCCTGGGTCTGACCCTGGTCGCGGCCCTGGTCCTGGCCATTCCGGTCATCCTGTGGCGCGGGCGCATCCCCTGGCGTGGAGGGCGCGGACTCTACACCTTCAGCGGGTTATTGCTGGTGCTGGCTGCCAGTTATGTGGGCGCGCTGGCCGCATCTGGCGCGGTCATCCGCCGTCCCGCCAATCCCGATTGTCTGCGCGTCGCCACCTACAACATTCACGGCGGCTACTCGCAATTCTTCGAACCCAACCTGGAGCGCGTCGCCCAACTGGTCGAACTGAACGGCGTGGACATTCTGCTGTTGCAGGAAGTAGATACCGGGCGCATGGCCAGCTTCGGCGTGGATCAGGTGCTGTGGCTGGCCCGGCGACTGCGCATGGAGTCCGCCTTCTATCCGCAGAACGAAAGGCTACAGGGGCTGGCCGTGCTCAGCCGTGTGCCCATCGAACAGGTGCGCGGGCTCAAGCTGCCCAGCACCGGCAACCAGGCCGCCGTCATGCAGGTCGCGCTGAATCCAGAGCGGTTGGTCGCTGATCCGCTGGCCGACGGGCTGGGTCCGCTCTATGTCTACAACGCCTGGCTTGGCTTCCGGCTGGCCGAACGCGACGGGCGTCCTGTCCCCGAAGGAGAGCAGGATCAGAATCGCCAGTACCGGCGCATGCTCGACTGGATCGCCGTCTGGCACAACCCCGCCTGGAGAGACCGAATCATCGTTGGAGGTACCTTCAACTTCGGGCCAGATTCACCGCTCTATCGTGGCCCAGAATCGCCGCTCTATGCCGCCCTGGGCAATCCGGCCTTGCAGGACCCCATCGCCAGTCTGCGCGCCGAGGACGCCATGACCGTCTATCTGGTAGACGGCTCGGCGGCTCGCTTCGATTACCTGTGGACGTATAATCTGCCCCTGACTGGAGCCATGGTGGACAACAGTCCGCTGGCAGCGCACACATCCGACCACCGTTCCACCATTGTCGCTGTGAGTCGCCGCCAGGGGGTCTCCTGCCCGCCGTAGTATTCGCTGCGCAAGCAGGGCGGAGATTCACTGCTCTTCGAAGACGATCTCACCCGCCTCAATCGCGGCCAGAGCATTCTGCGCCGCGGACTGCGCGGCAGCCTGTTTGCTCGGCCCGGTGCCGCGACCACAAACGGTGCTGCCGACGAGCACTTCTACCGTGAACTGCTTGGCGTGATCCGGCCCCTGGCTGCTCACCGTGCGGTACAGGGGGGTCTCGCCCAGAGTAGCCTGTGCCCATTCCTGCAACAGGCTTTTGGGGTCTTTGTCGGCAGCGCGCTCCAGGATATCGGTCAGTGCCGGTTCCAGCAGCGGCTCGACGAAGTGTTGCACAGCTCCCATGCCCTGGTCAAGATACAGCGCGCCGATCAGCGCCTCGAACGCACCGCACAGGATCTTTTCCCGTTCGCGCCCGCCGGAATCATCCTCGCCCTTGCCCAGCAATAGCGCCTCCCCCAGCCGGAAGCGCCGCGCAAAGGATGCCAGCGTCTCCGTGCGCACCAACCCTGCGCGCAGACGGGTCAGGCGGCCCTCGTCCATTTCCGGAAAGCGGTCATAGAGCCAGGCCCCTGCCACAAAGTCGAGCACGGCGTCGCCCAGGAATTCCAGCCGTTCGTTGTCTTCCAGCGAGTGTTCGGGATGCTCGTTGAGATACGATCGATGGGTCAGCGCGCGCTGCAACAGCGAGAGATCGCGAAACTGAACAGACAGGCGCTCTTGTAACTTGATCAATTCGGCCATGCTTTCCGACGGCGGCTGCTCTACACGCGCAAAAAGAAACCAGAGACGCCTGTGCCGCTAGCTGAACGACACGCGAATCACCAGCCGCCCCAGCCGTAGTTCGTCATTGTCGCGCAGAATACGCGGCTCATAAGGCATCAGGCGCTGTCCATTCAAGTAGGTGCTGTTGGCGCTGCCCATATCGGTGACCACCACCGTATCGTGATCGCGCATCAACGCCAGATGGTTGCGCGAAACCCCTTTTTCCAGCGCCCCATAGGGCGAAAGATCGACATCTGGCTGCGGGATACCCGGCTCATTGTGCGCACGCCCTAGAATAATCTCGCGATCCACGTCCAGCACCAGCACCTCATCGGAATCGCGGAAATGAAGCTGAAGCTTGCTGCGCCGGTCGAAATAGGCCGTTCCCCAGCGGCGTCGCGGTTCTATTCCCTCGTAAAGTGTATCATCGAGCAAACCTGTCCCATCGCGCTCCAGGTCGGCCAGCGCGTTAGGCAGGATATGGCCGCAGGAGTAGCAATAAGCATCTGTATCAGGATTCTGGCGGCCACAGTGAGGGCATACTTGCATGACCCACGATCCCTTCATCGAGATAATGCCAGACATGAAAAATGTGTGGCCTTAATGATACGGCGCTCAGGCAGAAATTTCAATTGCCGATGATCGTTCATTCGCTGTGCAAAGCCCCTTCCGCCTCCGGCATACCTGCGAGCGCCCTCTCAACCATGCTCGTCACGTCTTCCGCCTGGATGTCGTCTCCCGCTCTCAACCACGCCAGGAATTCGACGTTGCCCGCCGGTCCGCGCAGCGGTGAGCGAATCAGGCCGCGCACGGCAAACCCCTCCGCCTGCGCCGCTTCGAGCACGTCCAACAACACGCGCCGGTGCACCAGTGGATCGCGCACCACGCCGCCCTTGCCCACCTGTTCGCGCCCGGCTTCAAACTGTGGCTTGATCAACACGATCAGGTCGGCGGGCAGGGTCAGCCAGCCGTGTACCACTGGCAACAGGTAGCGCAGCGAGATGAACGAGACATCGGCCACCACCAGGCTCACCGGTTCGGCCAGGCGCTCCACATAGCGAGCGTTGGTGCGCTCCATCACCACCACGCGTGGATCGGAGCGCAGCCGGTAGTCGAGTTGCCCATAGCCCACGTCAATCGCATACACGCGAGCCGCTCCGTGCTGCAGCAGGCAGTCCGTGAAACCGCCGGTGCTGGCCCCTACGTCCGCACAGATGCGCCCGTCCACCGCGACAGGGAAGGCTTCCAGGGCCGCCGCCAACTTCTCCCCGCCGCGACTTACAAAGCGCGGCGTCTGCTGCACGGTAATGATCGCCGCCCGCTCCACGCGCATACCCGGCTTGGTGCGCACCTCGCCGTCCACGCGCACTTCACCGGCCATGATCAGGCGGCGGGCCGCTTCGCGGCTGGCGACCAGCCCGCGTTCCACCAGCAATACGTCCAGTCGTTCTCGGTCGCTCATAAACTCAAAGTCTCTCCCTGGCCCAAGTCTAGCGCATCCCGCCTCGCTCATCTACCAGCGACTTTGCTTCGCTGCTATAATGAGCGCTCGTTGAGAAAAAAACGGGTGGAGAAATGCGCGTGCACAGTCTCAAGTCTGCCCTGCAACCGTTATGGAGTACCCTGCCGGAACCGGTGCGCGGCTTGCTCATCGCCATGCGTCCCATTCAGTGGGCGAAGAACGGCTTCGTCTTCGCTGGCCTGCTGTTCGACCAACAACTGACCAGGCCCGAACCGCTGGCGCGGGTTACCGCCACCTTCGTCCTGCTCTGCCTGACCGCCAGCGCCATCTATCTGGTCAACGATCTGGTGGACATCGAGCGCGACCGCCTGCACCCGCGCAAGCGCCTGCGCCCGCTGCCGTCCGGTCAGCTTCCCAAAAGCTGGGCCACCGCTGCGGCCATTCTGCTCCCTGCTTTCTCGCTGCTGGCCAGTCTGGCCCTCACCTGGAAGCTGACCGTTGTCCTGCTGGGCTACCTGGCGCTGCACCTGGCCTACTCGTTCTTCCTGAAGAACATCGTGCTGCTTGATGTCTTCGCCATTGCCGCGGGCTTTATCCTGCGCGTGGTCGCCGGAATCGTGGTGATCCACGTCGCCCGTTTCTCTCCCTGGCTCTACGTCTGCGCGGGCTTGCTGGCGCTCTTTCTCGCCATCGGCAAGCGCCGCCAGGAACTGTTATTGTTGGCAGAAAACGCCCAGGACGTACGTTCCACCTACAAAGACTACAACATGCCGCTGCTCGACGACATGCTGCGCTTGGTCACCACGGGTAGTGTGCTGACCTACATGCTCTACACCATCGAAGCACCTACCATCCGTACCAACGGCCACAACATGATGCTCACCATCCCCTTCGTCATCTACGGGGTGTTTCGCTACCTGTACCTCATCCACGTGCGGGGAGAAGGCAGCGCGCCGGACGAACTGCTCTTCGAAGACCTGCCCTTGCTGGCAACCGTCGTGCTGTGGGTGGGCGCAGTCGGCCTCGTGCTCTATGTGCTCTAGCCCTTCGCCGATGACCTCTGTGCGCGCCTTCACTGCCTCTGCCCCCGGCAAGATCATCCTCTTCGGCGAACACGCGGTCGTCTATGGTTTCCCGGCCATCGCCGTACCGCTGGCCGCCGTTCAGGTGACCGTCAGCGCGGAAACGGCATCGCCTGGCGGCGGCATCACCCTTCACGCTGCCGACCTGGGACGCACCCTGTCGCTGACTGACATGCAGCCCGACGATCCGCTCTACGATGCCCTGGTCTATCCGGTACAGCTTGCCTTGCAGGCTCTGCGCCGCCCGTCCGCCGACCTGCGCCTGACCGTCCGCTCGACAATCCCTGTCGCCAGCGGGCTGGGCAGCGGCGCAGCGCTGGCCGCCGCCCTCATTCGTGCAGTCTGTGGAGCGCTCGGCCAGCCCATAGACGATGATTCGCTGAATCCTCTGGTCTACGAGGTCGAGAAGCGACATCATGGCACGCCGAGCGGTATAGACAACACCACCATCGTCTACGCCCGACCGGTCTACTTCGTGCGCGGACAGCCGCCGCAGACCTTCGCCGTCGCCCGCCCCTTCACCTTGCTGGTGGCCGACACCGGCCAGAGCAGCCCCACTCGCCTCACAGTAGCCGACGTGCGCAGCCAATATGACAGCGAGCCGGACAGAACAGGCGCGCTCCTCGCCCGCATAGGGGCGATTGCCGAGGCGGCCCGCCGGGCAATTGAAACGGGTGATCTGGCGGCCCTGGGGCTGCTCATGGACGAGAATCATACCCTTCTGTCTGCCCTGACCGTCTCGTCTGATCTTCTGGACCGCCTGTGTCAGACTGCGCGCGCTGCAGGGGCACAGGGGGCCAAGCTCTCCGGCGGCGGGCGCGGCGGCAACATGATCGCTCTGGTGCAGGAAGAAAACGCGGAGGTAATCGCCGAGGCGCTACGCCAGGCAGGAGCCGTGCGCGTGCTGACCACGCGCGTTGGCCCCCAAGGCTGAGCGAGGGTGTGTCATGGGGTGGATTGCGCTGCTCACCGCGCTTGTGCTGACCATTCTGATCATCGTGGTGTTGCTACGAGCGCTGGCCTATCTGCGCGAACACCCCGAACTGATCACCAACGGCGCACCGCTGGCCTATCAGCGCTGCCAGATTACGCTGGGGCAAATCGTGCAGCGCTACCATCAGATCGCCCCCCTGCGAGACGATACCCTTCTGCTGGCCTGGCAGGCCCCTTCCGGCGCTACCTACACCCTCAGCGCCCAGGGCATTCAGTGTCACCGCGGCTCAACGGATGCCGTCCCTGCTGCCACGCTGCCCTGGGGAGAGATTGGCGGCGTGGGAGTGCGTATGCAGCCCGGTTTCAGCTTCGCCGACCGCGATCGCGACGGCGCGACCGATCACGTCTACACCTCGTCCTACACCTTCGCGCTGATCATTGTGCCATTTCAGGGGCCGACGCTGAGCATCCCCATCCCCACCGACGACCGTGACGACGCGGTGAACTTCGCCGCTCATCTGCTGGCCCTGGCCGAAGCCAAGCAAAAGCGCATCAACGTCTTCGGCTTCGACAGGCCGCCTGCACCTCCGCGCCAGCGTCACCGACACCTGTGACATGCTCCCGACAAAGAAAAACAGCGGCCACGAAGCCGCTGTCTCGACTGCCAGATGAGGGGAAATCCGCCTAGCCCTTGACCGCCCCCATGGTCAGGCCGCGCACGATGTAGCGCTGCACGAAAAGCGACAGCACCAGCGGCGGTACCACAGCCATCAGCAGACGGGTGGACACGAATCCGAAATGGATGCCGCGCACCGTGCCCGTGCTGATGATCTTCACCGTGAACGGCTGCGCGTCGCGCACTGTCAGCACGCTGGCGAAGAGGAACTCGTTCCAGGCGAACGTGAAGCAGATGATTCCCGCTGCCACCAGCGCCGGCCCGGCAATGGGCAACGCCACCC
>ENA-ORXB01003157-ORXB01003157.1-sediment-metagenome-genome-assembly--contig:-NODE-3157-length-12102-cov-3.075177_pt1 | contig 12102 bp, 10 predicted proteins | sample MGYA00237863_ERZ511475 | MGnify/ENA primary metagenome ERZ511475 (study PRJEB26305, sample SAMN06343858) | sediment metagenome | isolation source: hot spring sediment | place: Canada: British Columbia...
CGGAACCGTCTTCGCGAGGAAGCTCGCGCGGAACCCCATCGAGGCGGCGACCTGCTTCACCGCGAACTTCACCAACGCGGCGTCATCGGCAGCCCTCAGGCCCCGCCCCGGCGCGAGGTTCAGCTCGAGCAGTCCGGGGCCCGCCTCCGTGTGGACCGCCGAGAGTCCCACCCCGAGCCCCTCCAGAGCCGCTACGAGCTCATCCAAGAACCGCGTGTATCCACCGATCTCGTTGATGCTGTAGCTGATCCCCGAGGACGTCGGCTCTCCGCGCTCGTCGAAGATCCGGACCTCGTACTCGATCGCGGCCAGCACGTCGAACCCGAGCTCGGCTGCGTCGGCCAGGACCCGGCGGAAGACCTCGCGGGTGGCGTACTCGCACGGAGTCCCATCGGGCCAGCTCGGGGTCGCCAGGCAGACACGCCATCCGGGTCGCCAGGGGAGGTCCCTCAGGGTCTCGGGTTCGGGGTGGACGATCAGATCCGGGGCGCCGACGCGGATCCCGAACCGCTCGTAGTCGGCGATCGGCGTGTCCACGGGATCCAGTCCGAGGATGAGGTCGGTCATGACCGTGCCCCGCTCGACGGCGGCCTCGAAGGCAGCGGGTCGGAGCGCCTTGCCGCGGAGCGAACCGTTCACGTCCGGCAGCGCGAGGAGCACGAACTCCTCGTGGCTGCCGGCGACGCTCCCCGCGTTCACGACGACCTCCTCGCGAGCCGCTCCTTGATGCGCCGCTCGACGTCGGCGATCGTCGCCACGAGTCGCTCGAGCAGGACCCCCAGCTCCTCGTCCGAGATCGTGTAGGCCGGTGCGATCACGGTCTGGTCCCCCGCGAACCCGTCGGCCTGCGGGTGGGTGGAGGTCACGAGCAGCCCGTGTTCGAACGCGACGTCGTCCAGGAGCGCCCCCGCGTCGAGCTCGACCGGCAGGAACGAGCTGGGGTCCTCCGGATCCACCAGCTCGAAGCCGAGCAAGTACCCGCGACCGCGGACCTCCCCCACGATGTCGAACCCGGCGAGCGCCTCGGTCATCTCCTGCAGGAGCCGCGGGCCCCGATCCCCGACCCGCTCGAGCAGGTGGCGTTCCTCGATGAGCTCGAGCACCCTCAGGCCCACCGCGCAGGACAGCGGGGCCCCATCCCAGGTGTGCCCGAGGTCAAACTCCCGAGACCCCCGGTCGACGGCGTCGTAGACGTGCTCCCGACACAGCACGGCGCCGAGCGGCGCGTGACCGGCCCCGAGCGCCTTGCCGATCGCGACGATGTCCGGCTCGATCGGGATCTGGTCCGCCGCCAGCCAACTCCCCACCCGGCCGATCCCCGTGACGACCTCATCGAAGCAGACTAGGAAGCCGTACCGCTCCCGGCGTTCGGCCAGTCCCTCCCAGAACCGCGGCGGAGGGGAGTACCCGGGCAGGGCGGCACCGCTCACGGGCTCGCAGACGAACGCCGCGATGCTGGGGCTGGCCTCCTCGAGGATCCGATCGAGGACCTCGAGCGCCTCCTCACCGCTCGGATCGAACGGCGGCCTCGACGGCGGGATGTGGAGGTGATCGGCGAGGTAGGGGGTATAGGGCTCCTGGAGGGCCCGTCGACCCGTGAGCGCGAGCGTCCCCATCGTCGACCCGTGGTACGCCTGCGCCGGGGAGACGACGCGCCAGCGCTCCGGGTCCCCCCGCTCGACGTGGTAGAGGCGGGCCAGCTGCACCATGGTCTCGACGGCCTCCGACCCGCCGGAGACGAACCGCACCCGCGCCATCTCTGGGGCCACGAGGTCGATCAGGCGATCTGCGAGTCGCTCCTGCGGACCGTTCGTGAAGTGGTGGTTGTAGAAGTACGAGATCCGCTCGGCCTGCTCGGCGGCCGCCGCGGCGAGCTCCGGCACGCTGTGCCCGAGGCAGGTGACCATGGCGCCGCCCGAGCAGGCATCCAGGACGCGGCGTCCGTCCGTCGTGGTGAGCCAGACGCCCTCCCCCCGGTCGACGTTCGGATACGCGAGATCCAGGAACCGAGGGAACACGCTCGTCGCGTCCGAGGTCACCGATCCCTGCACGTCGCTCCTCCCGCTCTCTCCGCCGGCCGCTCAACGTGGGGCCGGGGCGACCTCATCCGAACCGCTGAGACCCGCGCGACCGAGCCCCGCGATCCGCTCGAAGAACGCCTCGAACAGCTGCCAGGCCATCTCCCGGCTCTCCCGCGCCCGTCGGCGCGTCTCCTCCAGGAGCGCGTCGGGGTCCACGCCCTCCGCATCGAGCTCGTGGCGATAGGCGCGCACCCACTCGTCCATGATCCCGACGGTGACCTCGGGGTGGAACTGCAGGCCGAGGCTCCGCCCGGCCACGAAGGCCTGCGGGCCGGCGTCCGACTCCGCGATCAGGCTGGCGCCCTCCGGCACGGTGAACGAGTCGAAGTGCCACTGGAACCACGGCCCCTCCGGAACGAGGTCGGGCCGAGCGCTCCGGACGGGGAGCCAGCCGATCTCCGCCGTGGCGCGGAACCCCCTGCCGCCCAGGACGCGCGCGAGGAGCTGGCCCCCGAAGCACAGACCGAGGATCGGCACGTCCGCTTCGAGGGCTCGCTCCATCAAGCGCGCCTCTCGTGGCACGAACGGCTTGGTGTCGTCGAACGCAGCGAACTCCGACCCGAGGGACACGATCAGATCGAAGTCGCGCGGATCGACGCCCCGCTCCTCGAGGTCGATCCGGTACACCTCGATCTCCGCATCGTGCTCACCGAGCCAATCGGTGACGTGCCCCGGGGGCGTCGGGTCTTCGTGCTGCAGGATCAGCGCCCGCGGTCCGCGCGCCCGCGCCCGCGTCTCGGTCATCCCCTCACCTCCTGCGGCCTGGCCGAGAGCTCGGCCAGCTCCGTCTCGACGTCCCGGGCGACCGCCCGGACCGCCTCCGCGAACCGCGCCACCATCTCGCCGAGCTCCTCGTCGGTCGTGGTGAACGGCGGGGCGAAGAGGGTCTGATCGCCCGCGTACCCGTCCCTCGTCGGCTGCGTCGAGAGTGTGATCAGGCCGCGCTCGAACGCGGCCTGATCGACCCGTCCGGCGACCCGCAGCTCGGGCGGCAGGAACGAGGTCCCGTCGCGGGGGTCGACGAACGAGACGCCGAGGAGGAACCCGTGCCCTCTGACCTCCCCCACCATCGGGATGCCCGCGAGCGCCGAGGCGAGCTCCTCCCGGAGGCTCGGACCCCTGCGCCGCACGCGTTCGACGAGACCCTCGGAACGCAGGGCGTCGAGCACGGCCAGCCCGACGGCGCAGGGCAGCGGCGCCCCATCCCAGGTGTGGCCGACCGGGAACCGGCGTGATCCGGCGGCGATGGCCTCGTAGACGTGCTCGCGACACAGCACCGCACCGATCGCCGCGTATCCTGCGCCGAGCCCCTTCGCCGTCGCGATGATGTCCGGCGTGCAGGCGGTCTGCTCCCCGGCGAACCACGAGCCGGTCCTCCCGACCCCGGTCACGACCTCGTCGAAGCAGACGAGGAAGCCGTACCGCTCGCGGCGCTCCGCCAATCCCTCCCAGAACCGCCTGGGCGGTGTGTAACCGGGCAGCGCAGCCGCACTGATCGCCTCGCAGAAGAAGACCGAGACGTTCTCCGGCCCCGCCTCCTCCAGCGCGCGGTCCAGAGCCTCGAGCGCGGCCTCCCCCGTCGGGTCGAACCGCGGGGTGCTCGGCGGGATGTGGAGGTGGCGCGGCAAGTACGGTCCGAACGGACCCTGCAGGCCCGGGCGTCCCGTGAGGGCGAGCGTCTCCATCGTCGGCCCGTGGTACGCCTGCGCGGGCGAGATCACCTGCCACCGCTGCGGCTCCCCGCGCTCGACGTGGTAGCTGCGGGCGAGCTGAATCGCCATCTCGTTCGCGTCCGACCCGCTCGTCACGAACCGCGCACGGGTGAACCCCTCGGGCGCCACCGCCACCAGCTCGGCCGCCAGTCGCTCCTGGAGGGGGTTCGTGAGCCGCTCGTTGTGCACGAACGCGAGTCGCTCGGCCTGGGCTCTGGCCGCAGCTACGATATCCCGACGACCGTGTCCGAGGGTCGCGGCCATCGAGCCGCCGCTCATGGCGTCCAGGTAGCGACGGCCGTCCGCATCCTCGACCCAGACGCCCTCGCCGCGAACGATCTCCGGATACCGGCGCCCCAGCTCGAGCTGGAAGACGCGGCTCGTCCTGTCGTGATCTCCTGCCACCCCAGCCTCCGAGACGCCGACGGCCGACCCACCCGGAAGGGACCGCCGCAGCCTATCCGATGCCTGCGACGGGAGGCCACGACGCTCTCGCCGCGTCCCCGGCGTCGATGATGTGCACAACGCATAGTGCCGGGGCTCGGCGCGGGTCCACGAGGGAGGAGACGCCGCGCCGGCCTCAGTTGCGGGGGGCGTCGAGGCCGCCGAACCGGCGCGAGCGCTTCTGGTAGTCGCGGATCGCCTCGTACAGGTGCTCGCGGTTGAAGTCCGGCCAGAGCACCGGGGTGAAGTACAGCTCGGAGTAGGCGGCCTGCCAGAGCAGGAAGTTGCTGAGCCGCTCCTCGCCGCTCGTGCGGATGATGAGGTCCGGGTCCGGCATGTCGGGCGCGTAGAGCCTCCGCGAGATCGACTCCGGGGTGATCTTCTCCCCCTTCAGCCGGCCGGCGTCGTGGTCGGCGAGCAGCTTCTTCACCGCGTCGACGATCTCGATGCGCCCGCCGTAGTTGAAGGCGATCGTGAGGGTCATGCCGGTGTTGTGCCGCGTGAGCGCCTCGGAGACCTCCATCTCGCGCAGCACCGAGCGCGGCACCCGCCAGTCCCGCCGTCCGATCCACCGCACCCGCACGTTCATGCGGTGCAGCTCGTCCCGGCGGCGCCGCAGCAGCCCCCGGTTGAACCCCATGAGGTACCGCACCTCGGACTTCGGGCGGTTCCAGTTCTCCGTCGAGAAGGCGAACATCGTGAGCCAGCGCAGGCCGAGCTCGTTCGCGCCGACCACGGTGTCCCACATGGCGGCCTCGCCGGCGGCGTGCCCCTCGGTCCGCGGCAGTCCTCGCTGGGTCGCCCACCGCCCGTTGCCGTCCATCACGATGGCGACGTGCTGCGGCAGGCGCTCCGGATCGAGGTCGGACAGGTACGAGCTAACGGCGGCGACCCCCGGACGAGCAGCGGCAGGCTCTTCATCCGCCGCTCGAGGTGGTACTCGGCGAACCCGAACAGGAGCCGCCGGGCCTCGCGCCGGACGGCGGGCTCGGGCGCGAGCGCCCCCGCCTCCGCGAACCCGCTCCCCCCGAGCACCGAGAGCAGCGCGAGGGCCCCGGTCGAGACCGGCTCCGCATCGGGGGCGGCGCACCCCGGGCAGACCGCGCCCCCCTGGCCCGCCGAGAACAGGCCCGGGTCGGGGCGGCCGCACTCGGCGCAGGCGGTGAGGCTGGGGTGGAAGCCCGAGAGCGAGAGGAGCTTGAGCAGGAAGGACTCGGCCACCGCGGCCGGGTCGGGCGGGACGGCCTCGAGGGCCCGCAGCCCGCCGAGGAGCAGCACGAACAGGCGGACGTTCCGCTCGTGCTCCTCGGCGACCTTGTCGGTCGCCTCGAGCATGGTCTCGGCCGCGGCGAGCAGGCCGAGGTCGCGGCGGATGGGCAGGAACGGGCTGATGATCTCGGCCTGGCTCACCGTATCGAGCGCGCCCCGGCCCCGGTACAGCATGAGCGAGACGTGGGTGGTCGGCTCCAGACGGGCCCCGAACCGGCTCGTGGTCTTGCGGATGCCCTTGGCGACGGCCCGGACCTTGCCCGAGCCCTGGGTCATCACGGTGACGATCTTGTCGGCCTCGCCGAGCTTGGCGGCCCGCAGGACGACTCCCTGTTCCTTGTAGAGGGGCATCGCCCGCATCGTAGCGCCCGCACGGGCCGCGGCGGCCATCCCGATGTTGCGGATGTGTGGAGCCTCGGAGCGCCCGGCCCGCGGACCACACGCGCCGGGCGCCCCGAGGGCAACCTAGTCCACCATCGCCTCCATGTTGCGGGCGACGACCTCCATCGTCTGCTGGAGCCGGTCGGTCGGGCTGAACTCCACCAGCGAGGTCCCGGCGAAGATCGAGGGGGTGTGACCGGGTCCCACGAAGTACGCGTCGCCGGCGGTGAACTCCTCGTCGCCGACGGCCGTGTGGTACACGACCCTCCCCTGGAAGACGAACCCCCAGTGCTCGCACTGGCACCGGTCGTCCGGGAGCCCCACGAACAGCGGCGTCAGGTCCGCATCCGCCGAGTACGTCTCCCATCCCACGGTGTACGGGCCGATCTCGGCATAGTGCCCCTCGAACCCCTCGAGCTGGACGTGGTCCTTGGCGCCGCCCTTCGATGCCCTCGCCATCTTCCCCCCTTTCCCCCGCGACGACCCTCGTCGCGGGCGCCATCCGTCGAACCGCCGTGCATCAACCGGCCACAGCGCCGATCCGCTCCTCCGCGAGTCGGGCCAGGTTGCGGACCCCCCGCTTGGCCACCCCCTCGGCGGCCTTGAGGGCCACGGCCGAGAGCCCGGGAACCTTGAACATCGCGAGCATGCCCGGCAGCTCGCTGATCCGCGTGATCCGGACCCGGTAGGCGATCCGGCATCCACCAGAGGGCTGGGGCGTGAGCTCGTACCGATGGACGTTCGTCCAGTCGACCCCCCTGCCCCGCTTGGTCTCGAGGTGAGCCTCGGTCACGAACTCGAGCACCCGCGGGCGGTCGGCCTCGGTCACGACCGATGCGTCCGTGAACCGACCCATGGGGTCGGTCCCCTCCGTGCGGAACTCCGTCCCCACCGCCGCGGGACCCTCCGGCGCGTCCACCACCACCAGACGGGTGTTCCCCTTATGCCGGTGCCCGGCCCAGATCAGGTGGCTCCGCAGGTCCGCGAGCAGGTCGTACACGGTCTCCGCCGGCGCCCGGCAGGTCGTGCTCGCCCCCGCCGAGAGCTCCCCCTTCAGGGCGTTCGCCCGACGGCTCCCCGTCCGCCCCTCCATGTCGCACCCCCTTCCGTCCGTGGACGATCACCAGGGTGCCCCCGGCGGCGCCTCGAAGCATCGGGAGGATGCCCTATCTCGCGCCGGGATCCGGGGCGAGGTAGCGGACCGCGTACGCGGCCGCCTCGGAGCGACTGCGGAGGTTCAGCTTCGCGAGCACGCTGCCGACGTGGTGACCGGCCGTCTTCGTCGAGATGAACAGGCGCGCGGCGATCTCCGCGTTCGTGAGCCCCTCGGCGAGCAGACGCAGCACCTCCAGCTCGCGCCTGGACAGCAGCCCGAGCCCCTTGGGGCCGGTCCGCCCGGCGACCCCCTGCCTGCGCAGCAGCGCGGCGGCTGCGTCGGCGTCGCGGGGAGCGCCGAGCCGCTCAAGCTCGGCGAGCGCGGTCCTCGCCTCGCCGACGGCCACCTCGGGCTCGTTGGCCTCGTGGGCCCGAGCGAGGTCCAGACGGGTGCGGGCGGCGTCGAGCGCCATCCCCAGATCCGCGAACACCCGGAGGGCGGTCTCCAGGTGGCCCGGGGCGCCGGGGTCACCGGTGGCGAGCCCGGCGCGGCCGCGAGCGAGCGCGCCCATGGCCATCACGCGAGGGAGGCCGGCGCGCTCTCCGATCGCCGCGAGCCGCTCCGCGGTGGCCGCGGCGCCCACGCCGTTCCCCTGCGAGAGTCGGACGTCCACGAGCAGAGCGAGGAGCGGGGCCGCGAGCACGTTGTCGCCGCCAATCGCGTTCAGCCGTCGGTGCAACACCGCCGCGGCCATCGCCGTCTCACCCTTCGCGAGGTGCAGCGACGCCAGGGCGTGGACGGACTCGGGGAGGTGCTCGTATCCGGCGAGCAGGTGCTCGGCCTCCTCGAGCCGACCCTGTCGGAGCCGGAGCTCGGCCAGCTTGGCGGCCGGATGGACGCAGCGGGCCCGCATCCCCGCGTCCCGCATGCGCGCGAGACCCTCGGCGAGCATGCCCTCGGCCGTCTCCCACTCGCCCGAGGCCACGAGCATCTCGGCGCAGCACGCCGCGCAGAACCCGAGCACGGCGACGTGCCCGTGCCGCTCGACCCATCGCTCGAGCACCCGGCCCCACTGCTCGATGCGCTGCCAGTCGGCCGCGAGCTCGCACGCACCGACGCCGACGCAGATCACGTCACCCACCGTCTCCAGGCTCCGGACCTCGCCGCCGGTCGCGGCGGCCATGGCCTCGTCCACCTTGCCCATGCCCGCCTCCACCTCCCCCGACGCGACCTCCGCGTAGCCCACCCGCACGAGGGCCGCGGCCTCGAGGTCGGCGTCGTGGAGGCGGCGCGCGAGCTCGAGGGCCCAGGCGGCGTTGCGGCGCAGATCCGTCGGAGCGCTCGCCCGCTCGGCCCGCGCGATCGCCAGCCATCCGCGCTCCGGCACATCGCCGGCGTCCTGCAGGAGCCGTTCGGCGCGCGCGTACCAACCCGCGCTCGCGGCGAAGTTGCCGAACCCGGCGGCGTGCTCACGGGCGAGCCACACGGCGGCCCTCGCGGCCCGCCGATCGTCGCCGGCGGCCCGGAGCCCCACGTACGCGCGCTCGATGCGTTCGACGGCGCCGTCGAGATCGTGCAGCCACCACAGCGCCCGACCCAGTCCCTCCTCGGCCCGGGGGTCCTCCACGTCGGCAAGGACGTCGAGGAACGCCGTCCGGGCGCCCTCCCAGTCACCCGTCCGGAGGGCCTCCTCGCCGCGGGCGAGCGCGTCGGGAGCGGCCTCAAGGGCCATGGGCGCGATGATGGCACGAACCATCGGATCGGGGAAGCGGCGGGGTCTGCCGTGGTCGGCCCGGGGCCGCGACCTCAGGCACCGATCGGGTGCCAGACCGTCTTGAACTCGGTGAGCGCCGTGATCTCGTAGGGGCTCTGGGCGCGATCGGAGAAGGGGTCGGCCTCGGGGGCCCGGACGATGCGCTTCATGTTCTCGGTCGCGAGCTCCTCGACCTGGCCGAGCATCTCGGGCGGCACCCCGGTCACGTCGAGCGCGTTCACGTCCATGTGGCCGGCGAGCCATGGGACGAGCTCGGCCACGAGGCCGGTCAGGATGTTCACCGCGCCCCCGGGCACGTCCGAGGTCGCGAGGACCTCGGCGAGCGACACCGCCGGCAGCGGCGCGGGCTCGCTCGCGAGCACGACGGCCGTGTTCCCGCTCACGATGGCCGGGGCGAGGCGCGAGACGAGCCCGAGGAGCGCCGGCTCCTCGGGGGCGACGATGCCGACGACCCCCATCGGCTCGGGGATCGTGAAGTTGAAGTACGGGCCGGCCACCGGGTTCGTCGCGCCGAGCACCTGGTGCACCTTGTCGGCCCAGCCCGCGTACCAGACCCAGCGGTCGATGGCTGCGTCGACCTCGCGGCGCGGGTCGGCGGCGCCGGCGTCGGCGAGCTCGGTCTCGAACTGGGCGCGTCGCCCCTCCATGAGCTCGGCCACGCGGTAGAGGATCTGACCGCGGAGGTACGCCGTGCTCCCCGCCCACGCGGGCTGGGCCGCGCGCGCCGCCCGCACGGCGTCCCGGAGGTCCTTGCGCGAGGCGCGCGCGGCCCAGCCGAGCGACCGCCCGTCGCGCCCCCGGATCTCGTACGAGCGCCCCGACTCGCTGCGCGGGAAGCCCCCGGCGATGTAGAGCTTCGCGGTGCGCTTGACCGGGACCCGCGACCCGCTCACGCCGCACCCCCGTCCAGGTCCAGGTACGGCTCGAGGCCGTGCCGCCCGCCCTCCCGTCCGAACCCACTCTCCTTGTACCCGCCGAAGGGGGAGGAGGGGTCGAACCGGTTGAACGTGTTCGCCCAGACCACGCCGGCCTTCATGCGCTCGGCCATCCACAGGATCCGCGAGCCCTTCTCGGTCCAGATCCCCGCCGAGAGGCCGTACTCCGTGTTGTTCGCCTTCTCGACCGCCTCCTCGGGCGTGCGGAACGTGAGGATCGACAGCACCGGGCCGAAGATCTCCTCGCGGGCGATCCGATGGGACATCGCGACGTTCGTGAACAGCGTGGGACGGAACCAGAACCCGCGCTCGGGCAGCTCGCACTCCGGCTGGTAGATCTCGGCCCCCTCCTCGATGCCGCTCCGCACGAGCTCCTGGATCTTCGCCAGCTGCGCGCGGTTGTTGATCGCCCCGATGTCGGTGTTCTTGTCGAGCGGGTCCCCGACCCGCAGCGTCGAGAGCCTCGCCTTCAGCTTGGCGATCACGAGCTCGGCCACCGACTCCTGCACGAACAGGCGCGACCCCGCGCAGCAGACCTCGCCCTGGTTGAAGAAGATGCCGTTCACGATGCCCTCGATCGCCTGGTCGATCGGGGCGTCCTCGAAGATGATGTTGGCCGCCTTGCCCCCGAGCTCGAGCGTGAGGCGCTTGCCCGAGCCGGCCAGGCTCCGGCGGAGCACCTTGCCGATCTCGGTCGAGCCGGTGAAGGCGACCTTCGCGACCGCGGGGTGCGCGGCGAGCCACCCGCCGGTCCGCCCACCGGGGCCGGTGATCACGTTCACCACGCCGGGAGGCAGGTCGGCCTCCTGGATCACCTCGGCGAGCAGGAGCGCCGTGAGCGGTGTGGTCGAGGCCGGCTTCAGCACCGCGGTGTTGCCCGTCGCGAGCGCCGGCGCGAGCTTCCAGGCGCACATCAGCAGCGGGAAGTTCCACGGCGTGATCTGCGCGGCGACCCCGAGGGGCCGAGGGCGGCGGCCGGGGAAGGCGTACTCCAGCTTGTCGGCCCAGCCCGCGTAGTAGAAGAAGTGCGCGGCGGCGAGCGGCACATCGACGTCGCGGGACTCCTTGATCGGCTTGCCGTTGTTCAGGGTCTCGAGCACCGCGAACTCGCGCGAGCGCTCCTGCAGGGCCCGCGCGATCCGGTACAGGTACTTCGCCCGCTCCCTGCCGGGCAGGTCACGCCAGCGCGCCTCCCAGGCCTCGGCGGCGGCGCGCACGGCGAGGTCGACGTCCTCCTCCCCCGCCTCGGCGACCTCGGCGAGCGGCTCCTCCGTCGCGGGGTCGATCGTCGTGAAGGTGCGTTCGGTCTTGGGCTCGAGCCACCGTCCGCCGACGAACAGGTCGTAGCGCTCCCGCAGCCGAACGATCTCGCGGCTCTCCCGGGCCGGCGCGTAGTCCCACCGCACGCCGGGCTCCGCGAGATCCGCCTCCCGGCGGCGGATCTGCTCCCCCCCGGATCCCCGAGCCGGCTCGTCCTTCCCCATCGCGCTCCTAGTCGATCGTGAAGTAGTCCGGCCCCTGGTACCGGCCGGTCCGCTCCTTGTAGATCTGCATCAGCACGTCGTTCAGCAGCCCCGAGGCGCCGATGCGGAACAGCTCGGGACGCATCCACGCGCCGCCCAGCGTCTCGTAGATGAGCACGAGGTAGTGGACGGCCTGCTTCGCGGTCCGGACGCCGCCGGCGACCTTGATGCCCACGCGGTGCCCGGTCTCGGCCTCGAAGTCCCGGACGGCCTCCATCATGCACAGGGCGCTCGCCGGGGTGGCGCCGACGCCGATCTTCCCGGTCGAGGTCTTGATGAAGTCCGCCCCGGCGGCCATCGCGAGGACCGCGGCCTGCCGCACCCGGTCGTAGCTCCCGAGCTCCCCGGTCTCCAGGATCACCTTCAGGTGCGCCTCGCCCGCCGCCTCCCGCGCCCGGGCGAGCTCCTCGAAGGCCCCGGCGTAGTCCCCCGCGAGCAAGCGCGAGCGGTTCAGCACGATGTCGACCTCGTCGGCGCCCATCTCGACCGCGGCCCGGATCTCGGCCAGGCGCGCCTCGAGCGGACCGAGCCCGACCGGGAAGCCCCCGGCGACGCTCGCGACCCGCACCGAGCTGCCGCGGAGCTCCCGGACGGCCACCGGCACGAGCTGCGGGTAGATGCACACGGCCGCCACCGGCGGGATGGAGGGATCGGAGGGGTCCGGGCGCCTCGCCTTCGCGCACATCGCGACGACCTTGCCCGGCGTGTCCACGCCCTCGAGCGTCGTGAGGTCCATGCAGCGGATCGCGAGGTCGAGGGCGAAGAGCTTCGCCTCCCGCTTGATCGAGCGCTTCCCGAGCGCGGCCGCCCGCTCCTCGAGCCCCACCGCGTCCACCGCCGCCGTGCGCGTCGCCAGCCGCACGGCCTCCCGCGGCGCGTACCGCGCG
>ENA-ORXB01003158-ORXB01003158.1-sediment-metagenome-genome-assembly--contig:-NODE-3158-length-12098-cov-3.332335_pt1 | contig 12098 bp, 8 predicted proteins | sample MGYA00237863_ERZ511475 | MGnify/ENA primary metagenome ERZ511475 (study PRJEB26305, sample SAMN06343858) | sediment metagenome | isolation source: hot spring sediment | place: Canada: British Columbia...
AGTGCTCATCGTGGTGGTAGACGTCTTGCTCCGCTTTGGGCCGCGCGCCCGGCGACAGTTTGCCGGTGCCCTGACCGGCGCCATCGTGATCAGCACCGCCGTGGTGGCCTGGTGGTTTGCATACAACGTTCGCGGCGGATCTGGAGTGTTCGGAGGCAACCGCACCCTTGCCCGAGTAGCCCAGTTTGTTGCAGCACCGCTAGTAGCCAACGGTAGTGCCCGGCTGGACTACATTCTGGCCTCTGTCTGGGACGGGTTTGTGACGCTGTGGGCAAGCTACGGTTGGGGCAACCTGCTCCTCCCTCTAGGTATCCATCATATTGCGATTGCATGGTGCGCTGTCGGAGCAGTAGGCGCTCTGGTCTCGAGCATGCGGACACCACAAGGAGGCCGGCGAGGCCGCGTCTGGGTACTGGGGGTGCTGGTCATCTCCTTCACGCTGGTCGCGGTGCTGTACGGGCGAGCCGCAACCCGCCGTTACCCCATCCCTGGACGCGTCCTCCTCCCTGCGCTGCCCGCGCTGTGCACGCTGATCGCCCTCGGGTGGGCAAGGCTGTTGCCGGAGCGCATCCGTACGCTCCACTGGGCAGCGGTCCGGGGCGCGGTTGGTGCGATCGCCTTGCTGGCCCCTGTACTGATCATCCGGCCCAGCTACGCCCCACCGCCAAACCTCACCGAGGCAGACCTGGCTGATTTCACCCCGGTTCATGCGACCTTTGGCGATTTTGCGGAACTCGCAGGGTTCCGCGCCGAGAGCCTGTTCGTTGATCCAGGCAGACCAGTGACGGTCACTCTCGCCTGGCGGGTACTTTGCCGGGCCGATAGCGACTACACCCTGGCCGTACAGGTTTTCGCTCCCGGACGCGAGCTGCTCGGAGAGGTCCAGCGTTACCCGGGCCGCGGCGCGTTCAGCACGAGTACATGGGAGCCTGGGATGTTGTTCAGCGAGGTCGTGCCCATCTCCTTGTCAAGCACGCCTGCTGAAGCACAGATGGCGTGGATCGAGGTGAGCTTTTTCAATGCGCAGAACCTGGCTCCGGTGCCTGTGCGGGATGCCGCGGGAGCGGAGATCGGCCTGAGCCTCCGCCTAGAGCGAGTCAAGCTGCGTGGAACTTCGCTCCCCCTTCTGGCAGTGCCAAGGGACGCCCTGCGCTATGGAACGGAACTGGCTCTGGTCGCCTCGCAAGCACGCTTGCAGCCTGAGGGGACAGGCTATCGGCTGGAGGTTGGCCTGGACTGGATGGTGCGTGAGCGGCCACAGCAGGACTATACCATCTCCCTGCAACTCCGGGATCATGAGGATCGAATCGTGGCGCAGAAGGACAGCGAGCCTCGCGATGGAATGTACCCGACCTCGTTCTGGGAGCGTGGGGAGATCATACACGAGCGTCGCGTTCTGTCCGTGCCGGCCCTCAACGAGGGCACATACACATTGTACCTCTGCGTGTATGACTTGGCCACCATGCAGAGGTTACCAATCTATACCCTGGGGGGTGTTTACCAGCCCAACAAAGAAGCGACACTACTCACTATAGGCGTGCAAGGGGGGATGGCACCACAGCTCAGGAGTAGCTGGCCCTCGATGGTCGTGTACCAATAGCCGTCTGCGCCACCACAGCCCGCCGCTACGGCGCTGAAACCACAGCACCCGAAGTGCCAACGACCCGCCACAGCTTGGACGTCACCTGACCGTTCGCGTGTTCTTCGGCGAGCCGGCCCAACTCGAGGACATCTTCGGGCAGGATCTCTCCACCGTTGCCGTGGGGGCGCACCTGCCAAACCGCAGGGTGAGAAGTCGGAAGCAGTTCCTCGCCGTCGTCGACAAGCTCCTCATGCAGCTTTTCTCCCGGCCGTACACCGGTATACACAACTGGAATGTCTACTCCTGGGCGCAAGCCCCGCAGGCGAATCAGGCGAAGGGCCAGGTCCTCTATCCTCACCTGATCGCCCATATCCAGGACGAACAGGTCGCCGCCACGAGTCAGCGTTGCGGCTTGGATCACCAGACTCACGGCTTCGTTGATCGTCATGAAGTAGCGCGTCATGTCTGGATGGGTGACAGTGACTGGCCCCCCCTGCTCGATCTGCTTCTCGAAGGTCGGTAGCACACTGCCGCGGCTTCCCAGTACATTGCCGAAGCGAACGGCCGTACACAGAGTGGATGCCTCAGACCCCAAGGCACGGACGATCTTCTCACCAATCAGCTTGGTAGCGCCCATGACGCTCGTGGGGCGTACTGCCTTGTCCGTAGAGATGAAGACGAAACGCTCAGCCCCATACCTGCACGCCAGGCTGGCGACCGTCCAGGTGCCGATGACGTTGGTCCGAACCGCCTCGTCAGGATGCTCCTCCATCAGCGGTACATGCTTGTAGGCAGCCGCGTGAAAGATGATCTGCGGTCGATACGTTTCAAACAAGCCCCGCATCTTGCGCTCGTGAGTGACGTCACCCACAATGCATCGAACCGACGATGCCTCTCCCGAAAGCTCTAGTTCCAGCGCCACGTCGTACAGGCCACTCTCGTTGTGATCGAGAATGACCAGGCACTCGGGTCCAAAGTCCAGCACCTGACGGCATAGCTCCGAGCCAATCGAACCGGCAGCGCCCGTTACCAAGACCACCTTTCCGGCCAGCAACTGGCGACAGGCTTCACGGTCGATGGCAACGGGTTTGCGCCCGATGAGGTCCTCCGCTGTGACATTCCGCATGGGGGCAGTTGCCTTGCTCCCTTGTATGAAGTCAAAGATGTTCGGAAGCACCTTCACCCGCGCAGAGGTACGCTCACAGATGTCCAGAATCTCATCAAACGCCGCACGGTCGACGTTGTACATAGCGATGACTATAGTATCCACCCCGCGACGCATCACCAACCCGGGGATCGCCTCGCGGCCGCCCCAAACCAGCAGACCATGTACCCGCATCCCTTGCTTGGCAGGATCGTCATCCACAAAGCCGACTAGTTCGTATCCCTCCCCCTCTTTCTGATGCAAGAAGCGCAAGGCCAGTAACTGCCCCGCCTCCCCAGCACCAACGATGAGCAGACGCGAGCGCCGACCTTGCTGGCTTCTGCTGGAGGATCCTCGCCACACGCCGTTCGACGCTCTTCCACGGTATCGAACGACCACGAAGCCGACCAGGACAAAAGCGCCGGTGAACAGCACTACGCTAAGGGGGACGCGCGGATGGCCTAGCGAGGGGATCAGCAATAGATCGAACGTAGAGAGAAGCGCCGTCCCGGCCAATACCGAGCCGGCGATAACCCGGGCCTCTTCGGCAGTAGCATAGCACCACAGGCGCGTATACAGCCCGAACCAGGAGTTCGTGCCACAGTAGACCACGACTGCCGCCAAGAGATACAACAGCGCTGCCTGACGGTCAAGGCGTGCCGTGACGGCGCGCCCCGTCCACGCAAGCCAGAAGCTCAGCAAGACCACTGCCGCATCCGCAACCGCTGGGACGACGTAGCGTCGCACGAGCCTCGTCACCCTGGCGACCATCGGATCCTGTCCTATCATGGGAACGGCCACTCCACGGGTCGCCCGAATTATGCCACTTGTTCCCGGAGAGCGCAAACGAGGGAGTCACAGACTAGCTCAACCTGGTCCTCGGTCATTATGCTAGAGAACGGCACCGCCAGGCAGGTGTCGCCCAGACTCTCGGTGACTGGAAAGTCTCCCCGATGGTAGCCAAACCTCTCCACGTAGAAGGGCTGCAGGTGTATCGGCGTGAAGTACGGCCGCGAAGGTATGCCCTGCTCGGCCAGAGCAGCCATCACGGCCTGCCGGTCGATATGCGGCGCCAGGCGGATCACGTAGACGAACCACGACATGCGCGTCGTGCTCGGAGCGACATACGGCGTCTGTACGCCGTCAACACGCGCCAACCGCTCGGTGTACCAGCGGACGACCCTCTCCCGCTTTGCCAGCAGCTCCTCGATGCGCCCAAGCTGCGCAAGACCGAGCGCAGCGCTCATCTCGTCCATGCGGTAGTTGTAACCCAGCCGAGAATGGTTGAGCCAGGCGTCGAACACATCCCGCCCCTGGTTGCGCAGAGACCGAAAGAGGACATCCCAATCCTCGCGGTTGGTGACGATAATCCCGCCCTCGCCCGTCGTCATCTGCTTGTTGGGGTAGAAGGCGAAAACCGCAGCATCCCCCAGCGTGCCTGCCTTCCGCCCCTTGTACTCCGAGCCGATTGCCTCACACGCATCCTCGATGACCGCCAAGCCATGGCGTCGCGCAACGTCGAGGATCGGGTCCATATCCGCTGGCTGGCCAAAGGCATGGACGGGCAGCACGGCCTTCAGCCTCCCCTCAGGCCGGTACGCTCCGGTACGCAGCACGGGAGGCAGCCAGCGCTTTGCCCTCTCGCCGCCTCGGGAGAGGTCGTCGATGGCCTCGGCTACCAGGGCAGGATCGATGTTGCCTGTCTTCCGGTCGACATCTACAAAGACCGGAATGCCGCGCTCATAGAGGATGCAATTCGCCGACGCGACAAACGAAAACGGGGTCGTGACAACCAGATCGCCCTCGCCAACGCCCGCGGCGATCACACACAGGTGCAAGCCGCCGGTGCCGGAGTTGACTCCGACTCCAGAGCGGCATCCGATGTAGGCGGAAAACCGCCCCTCAAACTCGGCGATCCGGGGGCCGATGCTGAGATGAGGCGTTTGCAGCACCGAGGTTACGGCCTCGATCTCCGCAGGCGTGATATCCGGACCAGACATCGGGACGAGCCAGTTCATGGCTCTGCAGCCCCCTTCTTGATAACCCGGCAAGGAGTTCCGGCGGCAACACTCCCCGCAGGAACATCCTTCGTGACAACGCTCCCGGCGGCCACGACCGCCCATTCCCCAACTATTCGTCCCGGGAGGACTGCGCTGCCCATGCCGATCATCGCACCCATACCCACGGTCACGTTGCCGGCAAGGTGCGACCCCGGACAGATGTGAGCGTATGCCGCTATCACGTTGTGATGGTCGATGGAACAGCAGGTATTCAGCAGCGCGCCGTCGCCCACGACACTGCCCGTCCCGATCACTGCACCGGCACAGACCACGACTCCGGGTCCCAACCGGGCATCCGCCGCGACCGTGGCCCGAGGATGGATAGCCTGCACGAGCTCCAGCCCCAACTGACGGACGAACTCACACATACGACGCCGCACCCGGTTGTCACCAATGGCCACTATGGCAGAATCGCAGCGCGTCTCGGGGAGGTCAGCGATGGGACCTAACACCGGAAGGCCGAGTATGGAGACACCTGCCAGACATGGGTTGTCGTCCAGAAAACCGAGGACCTCCGCGGAGGTGCCCTGTGCACTTGCCGCGAGCAGGATATCAGCGACCACCTGTCCGTGGCCTCCCGCCCCGAGGATAGCAATCCGTTTCATTGCTTCACTATCCCGCGGAACTCGGGCATTGTCGCCTCGCCAGGATGGCTGATGCCCTCACGTCTGATGACCGTCCATACCGTCAGAAGCAGAATCCATACGTCGAGCCAGAACGATCGATGGTCCACGTACCAGACGTCCAGGGCGAGCCTTTCCTCCCACGTCAGAGCGTTCCGGCCTTTCACCTGCGCCCAGCCCGTGATGCCGGGCTTGACCTCATGCCGCCGCATTTGCTCCGGAGTGTAGCGGTCCAAGTACTCCATGAGCAAGGGACGGGGGCCAACGAGACTCATGTCGCCACGCAGCACGTTCAGCAGCTGTGGTAGTTCGTCAAGGCTTGTGCTGCGCAGAAAGCGGCCGAGCGCGGTGAGACGCTTCTCATCGGGTAGAAGCTTGCCGCCCTCGTCACGGGCCTCTGTCATTGTACGGAACTTGAGCAGGGTGAAGGGACGCCCCCATAGCCCGGGACGTGTTTGCCTAAACAACACTGGCGACCCCAAACAGAGCCGCACTGACAGAGCAATCACCGCCAAGACTGGAGCCAGCAAGACCAGCGCAGGTGCCGTGGTGACAAGGTCGAGAATCCGTTTCGCTCGCCGGCCGTATGCCATCTGTGCGCCTCACCCCCCGCTTGATACCCACGTGCTGGCCTGAAGCGTCGGAGCCGAAAACCCCTTTGCGACCAGGAGCCGCTCATACTCCGCTAACACTTTACGAAAGACGACACGCTCGTCAAAGCGCTTCCTTGCCAGCGCCTTCCCCGCTTCCCCCATGCGCCTCGCCATCACCGGGTCTTCCAGGATCTGCCGTATGGCTGCGCCCAGTGCGACGACGTCGCCGAGCCGCACCAACAACCCATTCACCCCGTGGTCTACAGCCTCCCGATTGCCCTTCACATCTGTCGCTACGACGGGTACCCCCATGGCAGCGGCCTCCATCAGCACCCTGGGCACCCCCTCGAAGAGCGACGGCAGCACCACCACATCCATGATGGCATACAGCGCCGGCAACTCAGCGTTCGGGCGCTGTCCCAAGAAGCGGCATCTGTGCCAAACACCGTATTCGCGGGCCATCTCAGGGCTCGCTGCATCGGCCTTCCCACGATCAGGGCCCCCGACTACAAGGAAGACCACGTCCTCACGCAGCCGGGCCAGTTGCTGAGCAGCCCGTAGGAAGTCGACAAAGCCTTTCCTGCGCGCAGCCAGGCGCCCGACGAACCCAACCACGCGCGTGCACTCCCCGAGGCCAAGTTCTATGCGCTTGGAGCGCACAGCGTCGAGGGAGAAGCGATCAGGGTTGAAGGCCGCCAGGTCGACACCATTCCCCAAGTGCTTGATCTTCGTGGCCGGACAGAGACGCAGGCGGGCCGCTACCTCGATGTCCTCGATGCTCTGGGAAAGGATCACATCGGACAGCCTGGCCGTGGCCCTTTCCAGGAACACATAGAACTGATAGGCCATCGGCTTCATGTGCTCGTGAAAGTGGTAGCCGTGCAACGTTCTCACAACTACCGGGACTCCAGCAATGCGGGCGGCCAGTTGTCCGAGCAAGTCGGCTTTCGGCGTGTGGGTGTGGACGATGCTGAACCTGTACTCCCGTATCACCTGGACGAGCCGCAATAGCGACAGGACATCCGCTGCTGGAGCAGGCTGCCGAGCCATAGGGACCGGTACGTGAGGTATCCCTGCGACGCGTAGGTTCGCAACGTGTGGTCCAGGAGACGAGACAGCGACCACCTCGTACCCACGTTCCTGGATGGCGCGTAGCTGGCTCAGGAGCAGGTAGTTGAGGGTTGCATCAACGGTGGCGATGTGTGCTACTTTCGGCTGCGGCACAGTAGTACCCCCTCGACGCACTTATGCAACGGGAACGTCCAGGCATCTACCTGCCTGCAACGGGTCCCCCTGAGCCCCGGCCAGCCGGGATAACCAGGCGCACCTTGCCGCGCGCGGAGTGAACAGGCTCGGAGACCGACACAACCTCTATGGTCGCCGATGGTCCCAGACGCGCTCGCAACGCACTGGCCAGCACCTCGACCTCTTGAGCCGAGAGCAGCGCCCCCAGTGGCACGTATGTGACCCGGAAACGCGCATGGCCCATATCCTCAATCTGCGCAGTTTCGATACGACCAGGAAGCACATATAGCGCTGTGCTCAACCCGGCGCTACCTACCCAGCCCGCCTCGTCCGTATAGAGGCAGTCTTGCTCGCGGCCCTCCACCTGCTCGATCAGAGGCATAGATCTTCCGCAAGGACATGGAGTGTCCGTGGCCCATCTGGCCATGTCGCCGATCTTGTATCGTATCAGTGGCAATGTCCTTTGGTAGAAACTGGTAACAACCATGTGGCCGATTTCTCCCGGGTCTGCGGGAGAGCCATCATCGCGAAGAATCTCGACAATCCCAGATTCCGGGTTTACGTGCTTGCCACCGGCACTACACTGCGTTATGTACGGCGCTCCCTCAGAGCTAGAGTAGTAGTCGTACACCCTACAGCCAAACGCACGCTCTATCTCAACTCTCTGCGCCTTTCCGAGAGTCTCGGCTGTGGTGATCACCGCCCACGCGCGCCACCGCCCTGATAGACCGTGCGTATTGATCCAACGCGCCAGCCTAAAGAGGGCAGAGGGATAGCCGTCCAGGTACGCCGGGCCAATCCTGATGAGTTGCTCATAGTACCGTGGCAGAGCCTCTTGCGACATATGATACACCGAGAAGAACCACTGCCTCTCCGCAACGTTCTGCCGCCAATATGGCGGCCCCGGATTATCGCCCAGGATGACCCTCCCACTGAACCGGATCGACGTTTCGAGCCCTGTCAGGCCTGCCCAACGATACTGCCGCTCACGGAAAGCCAGGTTGCGGCGCATCGAGTCCCAGTCATATGGCCACACCATGGGCGCCCCAGAGGTTCCGCTCGTGTGTCCCTCGTCGGCACCATATCTGCGAACGCGATCGGCGTTGATGAACTCATGGATCTGCATCCTCAACTGCTTAGGCTCGACGATGGGCAGCTCCGAGAGCTCCTCCAGCGCCATGGTTTCGATCCGTGGCCGCCATCGCGACAGCGTACGCGCATAGTATGCTGTACTTGCCACAGCCTCCGCGAGCAAGCCACGTAGCAACGTGCTCTGCAACTCACTGAACTCCGCTGCAGTAAGCCACTGACTGCGCATGAGAGCATCCAGGTAGGTTCTGTAGCTGTGGGAATACCGCTTCCGAGCGAGGAAGATGCCCTTCGCGGTTATCAGCAAGTTTTGCACGACCGGCGGCATTCGATTGTACAACGCAACAGCCGAACTCGAGGCATGCCCACCCTCGGGAAAGAGTATACTCCGCCCCGTCACTCTTCTCACCCCCTGATCTTCTCTAGCCGCGGCATGCCTGGCATGCCTATAGACTTGCTACGGCTTGACAAAGAAGCGAAGTAGATAGAGACTGCCTACCCTCCGCCCCGCCTGGATCCTTCGACGGGATTCGAGCACTTCTGGCATTCTCGCAGCCAACTGCCGCAGCGCTTGGAACACTAGCGCGGCTGTGCGCGGCGCTGCCACCGCGAAATAAGCCGTGCGAACCAGCTCGGCTGCCAAGAGTGGAAGCGCCTGCGCCATGAGAAGACCCGATGGACAGTTCTTGAGCACGGTCACATACCGGTTCCGCAGAGCGTGCAACTGATAGGCGCGCGGTTTCTCCACCATTCGCACCCTGCCGCCCAGGGACGCGGAGTGGATGTGCCATGCTATGGCGCGAGGATCATAGTAGCACTTCCATCCTTGGAGTTGTGCGCGAAACCAGAGGTCCATGTCCTCGCCAAAGGCAAAGTAGGACTCATCGAAGTAATGCCCGCTGGTCTCGCGCACGTCCCGAAGCATTTTTCGGCGGAGAAACGGACACGCACCACACGGCCCGAACACGTACCTCGGCGGAGAGTCTGCGGACACCTGGGTGAATCTGTAGCTCCAGCGCATCATCAGGCCCGTACTATCGACTTCCTCTGTTAACCGGTCCCCTGCCCAGCGAAACACCCTGGGCGCTACCATGCCGACGCTAACATCCGCCTCCATCGCCGCAACGGCACGCTGCACAAACTCGTCGTGAAGGACTACGTCAGAATTCAGCAGCAACACGAACTCGCCGTGGCTGGCCTCGATCCCCTGGTTCATGCCAGCCGCAAAGCCTACGTTGGAAGGATTCCGTATGACCTGGCTTGCGATGCCGCGCCGCTCGATCTCCTCCACTGATCCGTCCTGAGATCCATTGTCGACCACAATCAGCTCAATCGGCCTGTAGGTCTGCGATGTAACGGCCTCGACACAGCGGAAAACGTAAGGAGCTCCATTCCAGTTCAGCAGCACGACGGACACTAGGCAGTCACCCATGCATCGCTCCCTGCTGCTCCCACCGTTGCCGGGATCTGGTCGCCAGAGCCTGGCGGGTCCCGTGTCACAGGGTATCCGCCCTACGCGCCCGGTCCCTCATCACAGCATCGAACAATTCGCGTATTCGGGCTTTGTAGGGCTCGAGACTATACCGCTCCTCTATCGCCAGCGATGCCGCTTTCCCGTATCTCGCACGCATTTCCGGCTCGAGGATGAGCCGGGCAAGTGCGCGGGTCAACTCGCCCGGCTGGTCGGGATCAAACACCACGCCAGTATGGCCATCCTCAACTATATCCGGGAGTGCACCGCGGTTGCTGACGACGACCGCTTTCCCGAGGGCCATCGCCTCGGCGGCCACCAGGCCAAAGGATTCCCGAACCAACGACGGGACGACTACCACAGTCGCATGGCGCATAACCGCGTATATGTCTTGGCGCATCCCCAGGAATCGCACATGGCTTGCGATCCCCAACTCCTCGGTAAGCGCCTTGACACGCTCGACGTACTTCGCGTTGGCGGCTGTGGCGTCTCCGGCAATCCATAGCTCGGCGTCGACCATGCCCAGGATCTCCGCGAATGCGCGGACAGCCAACTCGGTGCCCTTCAGAGGCTCAATCAGCGCATGGGCCACGAGCACGACCGGGCGCTGCGAATCCGTCCCCGCGCAGTCTGGAAGCGCCCTCTCACTTTGGGCTCGGATCTCCTCCAAGGGAACAGGATTCGTGATGACCTCGATCAGGTCTTCGGGGACGCCTATCGTTACCAACTCGCTCGCAGTGAACTGCGAATTGGCAATGATCTTCGCCAACCTCCGACTGAAGCGGGCAAGAAACCGCGTGCCCGTGATCAAAGGCGAGTGGCAGTGGTATATGATAGGCACTCCGCGAGGAACGGCAAGCCCGGCTATGAGTGCGGATTTGGTCTGGTTGACGTACATCACATCGATGTGGCGAGACTTGACATATCGGCGAAGCTGCAAGGCAGTATAGGCATAGAGCGGTGCGGCCGCCACAAAGTCACATGCCCTGCCAATCCCACGTCGGGTCGAGATCCAGGGCCTCCTGTGTCGGCTGCCGATACTGTCAACACAGGGCGCCAGTTCCCCGAGCAGCGTACGGAACGCGCTGTTCTCATATGGATCGAGAATGGCAATCGAGTAATGCGAAGACAGAGCGCGCAGTACCGTTACGATGATCCGTTGACTGCCGCCAATAGAGGTGTGGAAGTCAAAGCTGCACACAAGTGGCCTGCGCATACGTCCACCCACGGCTCAAAGTGATAGCGCCTCACCACGTCTCAGTCGATCAGCCGCTCGAGGCTGTGGCTCGCTGGACCAGGAGTGCCCCTCTCGCATCCTACCCATGTGCCCGAGGACATACCAAGACCCACGCCTAGGAACGCCAGCCGGGAAACGAAGTTTATCGCAAGGCCCACAGAGGCCAGCGACATGAACAGGACAGCGACCAGGAGCGAGCGGGCTGCCAGTCCCTCCAATGTAGACGCGCGCGTGCCATGCCACATGAGGAGAAAAAGCCAGAGTACAGAGCCCAAACCAAACCAGCCCACGGTGCACAGGTAGTCTGTGAATAGGTTATCCGTGGTCGCAACTGGCTGCATGCCACCGGAAAGGACTGTGTCTATGTTGAGTATGCCGGCGCCCAAGGGATATCGGACCGCTACCGCCAAGGCCGACATCTGGCGCTGCATGCGCGCGGCGATGTTCACGTCGCCCATGTTGGGATCCGAGAAGTCTATCCGTGTCATTCTCTGCCACAGAAGGCTTTGACCCGCGCCCACGAACAGCGCGTAGCCCACGACTAAGGTCAGCCCAAGGACAGCTACGCTCGCAAGCCGAAGCGAAGGTCGCCGCGCAACCAAGTACGCCCCGGCGAACAGGAGTGACATAGCCGCCGACCTCGAGGCGCCCTCTGCCAGGGCCACCAAGCTGCATGCTATGCCGAATGGGAGCAAAAGCCGCACATGGGGGGACAAGCACCCATCGCCAAGCGAAACCAGCATCAGGAGTTGTAGAACCGCGATGTATCCAAGCGTGTTCGGGTTTCCCACCGCTCCGGTAGACCGCTGGCCGAACCACCCGGCAGGCAGTGATATTCCCAGCGCAGCCTGCAGCGGCCGACCGAAAGTTAACAGGACTGCTGAGCACACGAGGCTCAGCACGAGCCAGTCTCGCACCCGATGGAGCTTGCTCTGGACAGACAGTGGCACAACTACCGCCGCAAGACCGAGGCGCTGCAGATGCACAACGACCCCAGCCAGCAGATTGCGCCCCTCTGAAACAAAGTAGCTCGCCAGGGGACTAAGAACAAAGG
>ENA-ORXB01003161-ORXB01003161.1-sediment-metagenome-genome-assembly--contig:-NODE-3161-length-12084-cov-3.555676_pt1 | contig 12084 bp, 7 predicted proteins | sample MGYA00237863_ERZ511475 | MGnify/ENA primary metagenome ERZ511475 (study PRJEB26305, sample SAMN06343858) | sediment metagenome | isolation source: hot spring sediment | place: Canada: British Columbia...
AGTAATGGCCCGTCGTAGTCTTTGAATCATTAATAAATGTTTCTGCCCTATTAAGCGCTATCGAGACATCATCCATACCGGCTGCAACCAAATCGATTGCCTCGCGATATACTGAGGTAATTCGGCCCGCAATTTCAGGTTCATAACGGTTTAGAAGTAAGCGCATTGAACTAATGCCTGCCTTAACCAAATTACTTATATTTGGAAGCAAGTAAAGTTCATGTGAATTATAAACATGCGACCTGCATTTTATATCCTGCTCAACAGGAAATCTAAAGCGTTTCGCATCCTCGATGTAAAACTTAGACTTTGGGCAAATCTTGCAGCTTCCCTTTAAAATGCTTGGTATGCAATGCTCAGCAGTCATGACCTCAAGCCAGCCATGAATAAGCGTCTCGATTTCAATTTCAGTCGAATCCGCAATCTGTGATATCTGCTCAAGTGATAATTCAGGTGAAAGACAAACCCTGGATACTGTAGAACCATTAAAGGTTTTTAAGCTTAACCTATTAAAGTTATTCAAATGATAGTCAAGGAATATTGGCAGTCCCAAACTTTCAACAGCGCTGTATACTCCAAAGTTATCAACAAGGATAGCATCAATGTTGTCAGCTAATTCCTCAACCAACTTTATAATATCACCAATCTCGCTATCATGAGCTATGTTTCCAGTAGCCAACGCAGTTTTAACACCCATCCCTGCGCACAGTTTTGCTAATTCACCTAGATTAAAATTACCTAGCCTTGAAAAACCCCTTCTTAAATAAATCCAATCAGCGCCGTTTTGAATGGCTTCTTTAGCCTGATTGGTATTACTTACATCCACAGTTAGAACAATTCTTTGGCGTTTGCCTCTATGGCATTCGCTTTTTTCTTTAGCTTTCAATTCATCAAGGAGACGCTTTCTTACTTCATTTACTGATATTTTAGGCTTCTCATGGACTTTTAGCCTCGCCTGATCTAGCCTTTCTATTAGAGACCGCCTTAACTCATTTAACCTACCTAAAGGAACCATTACACCTGGCTCAAGCAAAATATCCCATGAACGAACCTGATAGACCGAATTTCCCAGTCTGCTAAGCTGGGCAATAACGCCACTAACATCTAGTGTCTTTCGCTCACCTTTCTCCACTAAAAAATCACTTGTGACCTCAGCTCTCTTCTTAGTATATGAACTATCATCAACCGCCTTATCAACATACGCTTCTAGCTTAATAGGTTTTCCAAGCTCTATTTCTGCTCTTTGCTTGCGCAATCCTGTGTTATTAGGCTGTATTTCATGCATTAGGCTGTATTTCATGCGGCATGCTTGCGGGCAAAGCCCTCTATTTCCACTGCGATTTCCTATCATGCTGGAAAATAAGCATTGCCCGGAATATGAGAAGCATGGTGCCCCATGTATAAACGTTTCTATTTCTAAATTGGTGGACTGGCAAATCTTGGCTATTTCATCTAGCGATAGTTCACGGGTCAACGTTATGCGCTCTACTCCTTTTTCTTCAAGAAACCTTGCCATCAGTGAGTTATGAGTATTCATCTGGGTACTAGCATGTATATTAAGGTCTGGGACATTGCGTCTTATAAATTCCAATATGCCCCAGTCTTGGACAATCACTGCATCAGCTCCTGCATTTTTTATAAGAGCAAGAGACCCAACCGCCTCAAGTAATTCCTGGCCTGAGATTAATGTGTTGAAAGCTACATAAAGCTTTGCGCCCCTTAAATGCGCAGCCTTTACAATATCAGGAAGCTCATCTATTGAGAAATTATCAGCATTGCGCCTTGCATTAAACCGTTCAATCCCTAAATAGATAGCATCTGCCCCTGCATTTAGCGCAGCTTCAAAAGATGCTCTGTTTCCAGCTGGTGCAAGAAGCTCTAATTTTTTATGTGTCTTATTATTCTCGCTTAGTACTTCAAAGCTCATGTTTTGCCGTCCCTTTAAGTATTACAAATAATTAGCTTTAAGCATTATAAATCAGCGTCAATTAAAACAAAGCCTGCATCAATAAAAAACATAAGCCCATGCTTCCTTAAGCTACAACCACCTGTCTTTAATGCAAACAAGATTACAGTTAGCAACATTCTAATTTCTAAAAATGGCTTACTTTTTAACCCTGCGCTGAATCCTTAATTTTAATAAAATATTTATAGATTTTGCTCAGCTTGTCTCTTTTAGGGAATAGATAATTCCAGTAGAAACTTCCGATTAGCAATCTGGCAAAGAAAGTGTGATGCTCTTGAGGAATTACCTTGTTGTTATATTTCTAGGGCTTATTCTTACCATTTTCCTAGCAAATAGCATTGCTGGCAAAGCCAACCAATTTGCAAAAGTTGAGAACCTGGCCCTAAAGCAAACCGCTCAACGCTCTTATATTTTGTCAAACGACGGAACCATTTTGGCCCGTCTTTATACTGAAAATCGAGAAGATATTCCTCTAAAGGATGTCCCGCTTTTAACCCAACAAGCTTTTATTGCAATTGAAGATGAGCGCTTTTATAAGCACCATGGGGTTGATTTATATGGAATCATGCGCGCGTTGATAACCAACATTGAACACAGACAAATAGTTGAGGGCGGCAGCACAATCACTCAGCAATATGTAAAAAACAGCATAGGTTCAAAAGATAAAACTATCACAAGAAAAATAAGAGAGGCTATTATAGCTGCCCAACTTGAGAAGAAATATACTAAAAAACAAATTCTTGAGGCATACCTAAATACTATCTACCTTGGGCAGGGAGCATACGGTATCGAAGCTGCTGCTGAAGTTTTTTTCAGAAAAAAAGCCAGCAACCTCACTTTAGCTGAAAGCGCGTTGCTTGCAGGAATTACAAAATCGCCTGAGTCGTTCTCTCCCTATTTTCATCCGGAAGAAGCATATAAAAGGCAATGCATCGTATTGGATCGAATGGCTGAGTTGGGATATATTACCAAAGGAAGTGCTGAAGCTGCTAAAAAGATTCGTCCAAAGCTTGCACCTATTAGACCAGAAACCATAATTGCCCCCTATTTTGTTGAATATGTCAAGCAGTTGCTCATAAATGAATATGGCGTTAATAAGGTATTTAAAGGCGGGTTGCGAGTATATACATCGCTTGATCTTCGAGCTCAAGCATTTGCCGAGCAGGCTATCGCAAATAGGCTAAACTACAAAAATGACCCCGATGCAGCCCTTGTATCAATCGTGCCGCAGACCGGCCACATCATAGCTATGGTAGGAGGGCGTAACTTTAATACCTTTAAATTTAACCTTGCAACCCAAGGAAGGCGCCAGCCAGGTTCTGCTTTTAAGCCCTTTGTCCTTATAACAGCTCTTAAGCAAGGCTATGGCCCAAATGATACCTTTGACTCGAGCTCTCCTCAGGTCATACGCTATGCTCGCGGTGCTCCACCCTGGATAGTCCACAATTGCGAAGGTAAAGGCTATGGTATGATGACACTTCGTGAAGCAACTGTAAACTCGGTTAACTGTGTTTATGCCAACGTTACAATGGCAGTTGGTCCTAAGAATGTGGCCAAAACTGCAAAAGACATGGGTATTACCACACCAATTGATCCGTATCCCGCAATTGGTATAGGGGGCCTTACAATAGGAGTATCGCCGCTTGAGATGGCATCTGCTTATGGAACAATAGCAAACGGTGGCGTTCACGTGGAGCCAGTAGCCATTGTAAAGATAATTGACGCTAAAGGTAACATTATAAAACAGGCAAAACCAAAAAAATCTCGAGCTTTTTCACCAGTAATTGCAGGAACAGCTATAGATATTATGAAGGGAGTTATAACAAGAGGTACAGCAACCAGAGCAAACATAGGAAGACCGGCCGCTGGGAAGACTGGAACTAATGAGGAATATCGTGACGCTTGGTTTGTTGGGTTTACACCAAATTTAGTTACTGCCGTTTGGATGGGTTACCATAATGCCCAAATATCAATGTATAACGTTCATGGAAGCAGAGGGTTTGGTGGTATTATCCCGGCCTCTATTTGGCATGATTTTATGGGTGCTTTCCTTAACGGAACGCCTGTCTTAGAATTCCCTAACTACGGGGGCATAGTAAGCAAGAATAAACCAAGGAAAAGAACTTATAGAACTTATCAAAGGCGGCAACCCGCCCCCGAAAGAACAGTTGAGCCCGAGCAGCAGATACAGCAACCAACACCAAGCGAAGAACCAGATCAACAAAACACAACACCCAGGACGGCGCCTGGGACGACGCCTCCTAGTACAACCCCTGGGACCACACCAGGCACAACGCCAGGCACAGCACCAAATGAGCCGCCCCATAGAAGAGATATACCATGGATAGACCCAAACGAGTGGTAGTTGTCTAACATCAAATAGTAATTTGCGTGGTCATAACTCTCTTAAGATGTATTAAAGATGTGTGGTTTTAGCGGTCTCTATTCTCTTCTTTGCAGAGTTAAAAGCAGATTGCTCTATAGAGTCGTCCAACTCAGCCAAACTAATACCTTTACCATATCTATGATTGAGCGCTTGCAAAATCAAATAATCTGTAAACCACGGATTTTTTGATAGTAACGGCCCATGTAGGTATGTACCAAAAGCATTAAGATAACGACATCCTTCCCATCTTCCTAAGCCATCGTTGCCATATCCCCTTATAACTCTACCAAGCGGAAACACTTCTTTGCCAAGATAGGTCTTGCCGCTATGGTTCTCAAAGCCAACCAGTTCTAGATTGCTTTTAACCAAAAGCTTTGATTGCTGTAAGCCATTTGCCCGCGGCATAAACTCTGAGCAATCAATGAGGACGTTTCCGATCAGCCTTCTATCACCTGCTACTGTATATGCATCAAAAATCCCTATTCCTGGTAACTCTATTCCATCCTTAGTTTTAAAATAATAACCAAAAAGCTGATACGCACCGCATATCGTCAATGCGCAGGTTCCTTCCTCGATAGCATCTTTAATCCGTTGGCCTTTCGCAAGCAAATCCTCCGCAATAACCTGCTGTGACCTGTCCTGACCGCCTCCCATAAAAATAAGGTCAGCGCTGCTAAAATCCACATCATCGCCTTTCCTAACGTTAACAACCTCAACATTAATTCCGCGCCAGTTACATCTTTTTATAATCGATAAAACATTTCCATAATCTCCGTACAAATTCATGGCTTCCGGATAAAGATGATACAGGCTTATTTTCATGCTGCCTCCTCCCAAAACCCTTTAACCAAGCCTTTGCTAGTTAGGTAATTTCTTAACTGCAGCATGCCTGTATAGGTTGTTATAATATAGAGATCCTCATTAACCCGTGTATTTAGTAGCGCCCGGTTAAAAGCTTCCTCAATATTAGCAATTGTAATGATTTTTGAAGTGTCAAAGTCTTCGTATTTCAATCTAAGCGTCATGTCGGCAGCTCTTATACCCGATGTATAAATAAAGTTATAACACCCTTTAATTGGCCTAACATCTGCATCCCAAATCCAAGAAACATCAGTGCCATCGGCAAAATTATCATTTAGAATGATCATGAAGTTCCTTGCGTCTTTATCAGTGCTTAGGGTTTCAATAATCTGCGTGAGCCCTATAGGATTTTTGGCAAGCATTATATATACTTCCTTGCCATCAACATCTACCTTTTCCATCCTACCAAATGCAGCTGAAAAGCTGCTTAGAGCAGATCTAATGGTCTCACTATCTATCCCAAGAGCTCTTGCAGCAGAATAAGCTGCTAGCGAATTATAGATGTTGTATATGCCTGAGAGGTTAAGTAAAATATGGATACTTCCAGAGTCCCCAGCCAATGAGAAGGAAGAGCTTTTAACACCATTTAGGCTGACGTTCTTGGCCAGAAAATTTACCTCCGGACGCTTAAAACTGCAACGTGGACAACGATAGATCCCAAGATGCCCGTAATACCTTTTTTCAAACCCCAGCTCAGAGCCACATTTCACACAATCCCTGCTGTCAATTGAAGCTCTTGAGTTTGAGATATATTTATTATCACCAAGTCCGAAAAACCGAAGTTTATTCTTTTTGCCTACGGCTTTAGAAAGAGATGCTACTAAAGGGTCATCGGCATTTAAAATTACTGTTGATCCTTGAAGCGGCTCTATGGATTTCGCTATTATGCTAGCTATCTTATCGAGTTCGCCATAACGGTCAAGCTGATCTCTAAATAGGTTTGTTACCAGTACAACTTTTGGCTTAAGATTTAGTAAGGCTTCAGGCATGGTAGCTTCATCAATTTCAAAAAGTCCAATATTTCCCCTGGGTCTACCAAAAACTGTTGATTGCTCAATTAAGGCCGAAGCAACTCCGCGCATCATGTTAGAGCCAGTTCTATTATGGACCACCTTCATTCCTTTTTGTTTCAAAATCTCTGCAAGCAGCTTTGCTGAGGTTGTTTTGCCATTGGTCCCTGTTATAACTACGGTACCTTGTTTAAGCCTTTTTGATATCTTTAAAACAAGCTTTGGGTCAATTTTAAGTGCGACTACTCCCGGGAAAGATGAGCCGCCCCCTGCTTTAAAGAGCCTGCTTAAGAGGATTATTATTTTACCGACAGCAACCGCTAAATATTTCATCTCTGATTATTTTAAATACGCTTTGGACCGTATTTTAAATACGCTTTGGACCGGCCTATCCGCCGGTCCAATTAAATTCTAGAGCTTGTTACTTGTCTTTACTTATACCCTTTTTAAGCTCTCTTAACCCTCATCAAGCCTGAAGTTGCAATTATTTTTACGCCGCTATTCTCAAGCTTGTCCAAAAGCAAATTCATTCCAATAGCATCACTAGCCATATGTCCTGCAATTACTACATTTATATGGCTCTCGCTTGCTTTTTTTCTAAGTTTATCGCTAAAATGCATGCCTACAATTGTACCGACACCAACTTCTGCAAGTTTTTCAATTGCTGCCTCTGGCCCTTCTGTTCCACCTGTCATATCCACAACAATCTTACCTGGCCTTTTGTTTGACTCGCCAACCAAAATTATTGGCCCAGCACCATCTAGCGCTGCTTCTTTATATTCAGGAATTTCCCTTAAAACTTTTACTATTTCGCCTATTGTATCTGGAGATTTCTCATCTAAATATTTCTGAACAAACTCATTTACCATATTGTCGCAGGGTGTGTGACTGTTCATGAACGAGAAGCCCAGTAACTTAGCTGCATCAACAGCACGGTTGTGGTTTATCGGCATCAGCGATCGAAACACCTCAGTCATTCGCTCACTAATTAAAGCATCGCCAATATTAACCGGCACACCAAGCTTAGCCCATATATCTGCTTGCATAGCCATAACATCAGAAAGAGCCGCTAGGGCTTTGCCCTCTGGATGGTGTGCCAAGAGAAGGTCGATTTTCTCCCCTTTTTCCCTTAACCTATCTGCTAGAACAACTTCTTGGACTTCGATATCAATACCAGCAAGGAGACCCTCAATCTCCATATCAGGATCGCCGGCAAGAATTCTTGTATCAGCATACGGGTTTGTTAAAGTTTCTATATCAAAGAACTCTTTCTCGTCTTCTTTCAGATCTCCGTATGCTTTCTTCTTCTTTTCAAGAATTCTTTTAATTTCAGCTTCTTCACGCGGGTCATGTTCAATCCCAAGCTGTATTGCGAGGTTATAGATTTCGCCGAGTTTCATTCGCTATCCTCCTTATAAACGACCGCAGACCGCAGGCCACCAACCGCGCTATGGGCTCCTAACGGAGCCCGACCGCCGAACCACTGCTATAAAAGCAGACCGCCGACGGCAGACCGCAGCTTTAAAAAGACCGCAGACCGCCGCTAAAGAAATTCAAAATTAAAAATGCAAAGCATGTCCCAAGCAACGCCGAGGGATTGCAATTCAAAATTAAAAATTGATATACAATGCTTTTGCTGCCTATTAATTCCTAGTTGTTAGATAACCCTCTATCTACTTCTAGGTATTTGTTTTATCTAAAAGATACTAGTGATAATTCTTTTGTTGGTAGATAACTGTTTATCTACTACCAGTTATTGCTTTTACTTAAAAGAGTGCTAGTGCTTAATTTTGCATTTTTAATTGAAATTTTGAATTTTGAATTTCCCTTTGCTCTAGACCCACAGCCAGTCCCTGCTCTTTTATGCTATAATCCAGCCAGTAGGTTAGAGCAAACATTCCAATCAAACTTTTCAATAGGTGGCAAATGTCTCGATCTAGAACTAGAAGAGCAAGGCGTAGAATCCATCGTAAGCATAGAATCAACGCTATAATGGCGCTCTGCACATTAATTGTACTACCAATCTTATTAGCAGCTATCGGTGGTTTTGCAGCAATTGGCGCCATCCTTAGCGACCTGCCAGACCTCAAGAACCAGGGAGAGGTACAGAACTGGCAAACAACTAAGATATATGCCAGCGATGGTACCTTGCTAACAAACCTATATTACGAGCAGGATCGCATTGTTGTGCCTCTTTCTGAAGTATCGAAGTATCTCCAACAGGCAGTTGTCGCAATCGAGGACCAGAGATTTTACAAGCATAAGGGATATGATCCAGAAGCAATCATGCGTGCCTTCGTAGCGAATCTATCGAGCGGCCATGTAGTTGAAGGTGCTAGCACTATTACGCAGCAATACGTTAAGAACACTATAATTACACGCGAAAAGACATTTGACCGAAAAATAAAGGAAGCTGCTCTTGCCTACCAACTGGAAAAAATATATACGAAGGATCAAATTCTTGAAAAATACCTAAACACGATTTATTTTGGCCAAAGCTCTTATGGCGTTGAGACAGCCTCGCTTAAATTCTTTGGTAAAAGGGCAAAAGAGCTTTCCCTGGCAGAGGCAGCACTACTAGCTGGTATCATTAAATCGCCAAACAATTTCTCACCCTATACTCACCCCGATAAAGCTCGGCAGCGTCGCGATTTAGTAATAGGCAAAATGTTAGAACTCAAATTTATAACTCCCGAGCAGGCAAAGCAGGTGATCTCTACGCCAATCCAGGTAAAACCAATTAGCAAGCCCTCTACTATTGCACCTGAATTTGTTGATTACGTAAAGCAGGAACTCATTAAAAAATACGGAGAGAATGTTGTTTTTAAGGGAGGACTTAGGGTCTATACAACAATTGATTTAAAGATGCAAAAATATGCTGAAGAGGCTGCCTGGTCAACCCTTAATTTACCGCATGATCCATCAGCTGCAATAGTAGCAATTGAGCCGCAAACAGGCTTCATAAAGGTGATGGTTGGTGGCCGAGGAGATCAAAAAATTAAATACAATTTAGTAAACTCTCACCTGCGACAGCCCGGGTCGGCGTTTAAGACTTTTGTATATGTGACAGCTATCGAGAACGGCATGTCTCCTTTTCAGACATATGAATCATCGCCGGCCAAGATTAGGATCTCCCCAACCCAGATTTGGGATGTTGATAACTATGTCGAAGGTAGCGGAGGGCCACCATTGACCATACGTGAAGCCCTCGTAAGATCTGTTAATACCGTTTATGCAAGACTTATCATGGATGTTGGTCCAAGCAAAGTTGTTGAGACTGCTAAAAGAATGGGCTTAACGGGCCAGATCGATCCGCATCCAGCTATAGCTCTTGGTGGGCTCACTTATGGACCAAGCCCATTAGACATGGCAAGCGCCTATTCAACTTTGGCAAATGCTGGTAAGCACTGCAAGCCAGTCGCCATTATTAAGGTCACCGATTCTAGCGGGAAAGTTTTGGAAGAATACAAACCCAACCCTGAGCAGGTAATAAGCGAGGCTACAGCTTACATAGTTACAGATACCCTGCAAGACGTAATCCGACGCGGGACTGGTGTAAGAGCTAGAATAAACAGACCATGCGCCGGTAAAACTGGAACTGCTTCTGAATACCGCGACGCTTGGTTCTGCGGATACACCCCTGAGCTATCAACTGCAGTTTGGGTAGGTTATACCAACGGCCAAATTCCAATGCTTAATGTACACGGCATTAGAGTGGCTGGAGGGACTTTCCCAGCGCAAATATGGGCTAAATTTATGTCAAAGGCTCTCAGCGGCTTGCCTATCCATGATTTCTCCAAACCAAAGAAAGGCATTGTGGATTTGCTTGTCTGCACAGAGACTGGTTTGCTTGCCAACAAATACTGCCCAGAAATTGAACACAGGCCATTTGTTAGCAATAAAGCCCCAAAGAAAAAATGTACCCTTCATGCAAAGCCAAGCATCATGGAAATACCATCTGTTGTTGGCTTAACCGAGAAAGAGGCCAAAGAGGTGCTGGATAAGATGCATTACGGCCACAGCATCACTTATCAAACCGACGATAAGGTAGCAAAAGGAATTGTTATTGAGCAAACCCCTGCCGGCTCTGAGAAAGCCATTCAGGGAACAGTAATTCATTTGGTGGTTAGCGCTGGCTCAAAAAATCAAAAAATAAAAGTGCCTGATGTTATTGGTTCCTCTGAATCAGAAGCCAAACAGCAAATAATAAACCTTGGGCTAAAGGTAGTTGACGTTACTGCGTCACCATACCTTAGTGATGAAGACAAACAGGATAAAGTGGTCTATCAGGATCCAGACCCAGGAACCGTACTGCCATACGGCCAAGTAGTAACGATACATGTTAATAGGCAATAAAAATTATTCTAAAACAACCTATCCCCTTTTAGATCCTCTATACCTAGGTGATTGTAGGCGCGCTCGGTTGCCACTCGTCCACGAGGTGTGCGCTGGATAAATCCAAGCTGCAGAAGATAAGGTTCATAGACATCCTCTAGTGTCTCCGGTTCCTCACCAATAGCCATGGCAAGGGTATTAAGCCCTACCGGTGCTCCACCAAACTTATCTATTAAAGTTGATAATATCTGGCGGTCAAGTCTATCTAAACCTAAAGTATCTACTTCTAGAAAAGCTAGCGCTTTGTCTGCAATATCTCTATTGATGCGGCCATCTGCCTTTACTTGAGCATAATCACGCACTCTTCGCAGAAGCCTGTTTGCAACCCTTGGTGTTCCACGGGAGCGGCGAGCTATCTCGAGTGAACCGTAGTCGTCTATTTCAATGCCCAATATTGAGGCAGAGCGCTTGATAATACCGTTAAGTTCCTGATCGCTGTAATATTCCAGACGGCAGGTAACCCCAAATCTATCTCTTAATGGAGAGGTTATCAGCCCCTGTCTTGTTGTTGCACCAACCAGTGTAAAATGAGGTAGCTCGAGCCGCAGTGACCTTGCAGATGGGCCTTTCCCAATTATGATATCAAGTTCAAAATCTTCCATTGCTGGGTAAAGAATTTCTTCAACTTGGCGATGCAGGCGGTGTATCTCATCTATAAACAAAACTTCATTTGGCTGCAGATTGGTAAGAATAGCAGCTAAATCACCAGCCCGCTCTATTGCTGGACCAGATGTTATCTTAATTCCAACGCCAAGTTCATTTGCGATAATGCCGGCAAGTGTTGTTTTACCTAACCCAGGAGGCCCGTTTAGCAAAACATGGTCAAGAGCCTCGCCGCGCTCCTTTGTGGCAGATATAAATAAATCGAGAGCCTCTTTTATCCATTGTTGTCCAATGAACTCGCCAAGCTTTCTCGGCCTAAGTGTTCGCTCGTAATCTAGATCTTCCTGTAAAAATGACGCCGTTAAAATCCTATCGCTCATATTCTCTCCGGTCATGAGATTCTCTTTCGTGCTTTCTGGCGAAATCTTGCCCTAGCGTCGTCAATAACCGTGTACGCGCTCTCTCTGGGTTCCCAACCTTCAATCCCTGTTATTTTCGCCTCAAGCTCTTTATAAATTTCAAAAAAATTGCTTATTTCACTCAAAAGATGAGGCGGAACCTCAATCATATCATCTATGTAATTCCAAAGGGGATCAGCAATTGGAACGCAAAGTATTTTGTGGTCCGGCCCTTTCTCATCCCACATTTTAAATAAGCCTATGGGTTTTGCTTCAATCAAACAGCCCGTAAACGTGGGCTCAGTGATAAGAACAAGCGCATCAAGCGTATCACCATCTTCAGCTAACGTATCCGGAATGAAACCATAATCAACTGGATAATGAACAGAAGAAAATAGCAAGCGGTCAAACCTGAAGACACCCCGTTCGGGGTCGTACTCATACTTGTTTCTGCTACCCTTCGGT
>ENA-ORXB01003162-ORXB01003162.1-sediment-metagenome-genome-assembly--contig:-NODE-3162-length-12082-cov-4.481133_pt1 | contig 12082 bp, 9 predicted proteins | sample MGYA00237863_ERZ511475 | MGnify/ENA primary metagenome ERZ511475 (study PRJEB26305, sample SAMN06343858) | sediment metagenome | isolation source: hot spring sediment | place: Canada: British Columbia...
TGGCCAGATTGGAATCGCCCCTGTACGTTTCGGGGAGGACCGACGCCGGGGTACACGCCAGGGGACAGGTAGTAAACTTCCACGGCTCGATTAAGGCGCCGTCGGAGCGCTTCCCGGAGGCAGTGAACGCCTTTCTTCCCCCGGACATCGTGGTCAAGGATTGCGAGGAGGCGGGAGAGGACTTTCACGCCCGCAGGAGCGCGGTGGCCCGCGAATACGCTTATTACCTCCATGTGGGAAAGTACCCCTCGCCCTTGCTGCGGCGCTATGCATACCACTTTGATGGACGTCTTGACCTGGAGAAGATGAGCCAGGCCTTGGGGGCCGTGGCGGGCAGGCATGATTTTTCCTCCTTTTGCAGGTGGGAGGGAGATAAGTCGGCCGTGAGAGAGGTGTACGGGGCGGAGGCGTTTCCTTGGGGGGAGGTGGTGGTAATCAGGGTAAGGGCCAACGCCTTCCTTTGGATGATGATGCGCATGCTCTGCGGCAGTCTGGTGGAAGTAGGGAGGGGAAAGTGGACTCCGGAGTATTTCCGCCAGGTGCTGGACAAAAAGGACAACTCCCTCAGCGGCCCCGCCTTACCTCCCCACGGCTTGGTGCTGGAAAGGGTTTATTATTGAGCGGCATCCTGCCGCATAAAAAACGAAACTTGTGCCCAGGTTCGGAAACATGGCGGATACCACCTATACCTGTTTGTAGCAATAGAAGCAGGGCAAGGAAGGGCCCAAATTAAAGGCCGGCGGAAGGGCTCCGCCGGCCTTTATGCGCCGCTTCGTGAACGGGCGGCCTCACCTTACCCTCGTCTCAGGATAGAACGAGACCCGGCCAGGGAGACAAGGCCCATGATGGCCCCGAAAAGCAGCAGAGAGAGGCCTCCGCCCAGCCCGCACGGGTTGGGCGCGTTGACGTTGAACCCCTTGACGAGCCTGCCGTCCGCTCCGTCCGGGTTTCTAACCACCACGTCATAGGCGCCGACAGGTACGCCGCTGAGGTTGAACTTGCAGGTGATCTTGGTTGGGGTGATGGTCACTTCGGTGGCGTTGATGATGGTGCCGCTGCGTTCCAGCCACACCGTGGCCCCACTTTGGAAGTTGGATCCGGCCAGGTTGGTGATATTCACCACGCCGCCTAGCGCGCCCGAGCTCGGGGTCATGGAGCTTATCTGCGGCGCCGCCTGGGTCCATCCGCCGTTGGAGGTATGGTATATGCCGCAACCGCTTCCAACCCCCGGGAAGTAGATAATTCCTACCGCCCATGCCGTTTTGTTGTCCACCGCCGACACCGCGGTCATATAACGGTAGGCGTAGTCCACGGGAGGATATTCCGCTTGGACGGTCCAGTCGGCGCTTCCGTTGGTGCTCTTGTAGATGGCCCCCGAGTTGGGCAGTTTATATGAAGCCGCCCAGGCGGAGGTGGCGCTTACGGCGTCTATGCCCTGGAGTCCGCCCAGTATAAAGTACGGTACGTAACCGCTGTTCCAGGTCGCGCCGCCGTCCAAGGTCCTGAAACACGAGCTTTGTTCCAGGGGTTTTCCCTCGCAATAGGCCGAGTACCAGACCACCTGGCGGTCGACCGCCGAGACGCAGAGATAAGCGCGGTTATTGGGGCCTTGGTCGGTCCAGGTGACCCCGCCGTCGGCGGTTTTGAGGAGAGCGCCCGTATATTTCTTATCCGTGAAATTTAAGACACCTGCTGATGCCACCCAGCAGGTATTGGCGTCCACGGCGGATATGGAAGACAGCGCGTAGGGGGATGTGCCCAGGTTGATCTCTTGCCAGTTGGCGCCCCCGTTGGTGGTCCTATAGACACGGCGCTCATATCCACCCGCAACCGCCCGGTGGCCGATAGCCCAGCAGGTGTTGGCGTCGACGGCCGAGACCCCGGAGAATGCGATATCGGTGGCGGAGAATTGCACCGACCAGTTCACGCTCGCACCGGATGTCTTGAGGATATAAGCGTTTTGCGGATCGCGGGAATCGTTTCCCACCGTCCAGCAGGTGTTGGCGTCGACGGCGGAAATGCTGTTTAATCTTAACGCCATTGCCGGGCTGCACTCGGTCCAATTCGTCCCCCCGTCGCTTGTCCTGAGCGCCAGCGGAGTGTCCTGGGCGCTTTTCCAGCCAGCCGCCCAGCAAGTCTTGGCGTCCACCGCGCAGATGTCGATGATGAACCCGTCGTTGATGGTGTGCTGGATCGACCAGCCGGGTGGGTCCGCTGCCCTGGCCGTCGTCGAGACAAGAAAGGATAGTTGCAGCCCGAGAAATAGAGCGATAGAAATAGAGCGATAATCAGAAACAAGACGGGCATTTTCTTCAGTTTTAATCCATGCATACGTTTTCACCCCCCATGTTGATGGATAAAATGGCATCAGCGAATATTTTGCGAGCCCACCACCCCCTTTCCGCTTTCCGGGCTTCCCGCCCTTGCAGGTCCAGCGGCGCGAGAAGCGCATTTCCGCATAAGCGTATTTCCCGCCATAGGGGTAAGGTTTATATAAACCCAAGCGATGATGAATACAAGCCTTCCGCTTTCTCGGCGTTAGCGACGGTCAGCGCATGAACTTCACCTTAATCTTGTCGTTGGACAGTTTGGTTACTTCCAGATTTTCCTGATAATATTTACCCACTCCTTTAACGAGCCCGATGCAGATATGGATGAGGTTGCGGGGAGACTTGTAGGTCATGATCAGGTGTCTTCGTCACGCCCTTCATCACATCACCCCCATTTCCTCATCTTGCACCAGGTATTGCTTTATGCATCTTCGCCATAAAATGTGGGCAATTCGGCCGCCAACCGGCGTTCGACGCTTTGGCGGTACCTTAACCGCCTACTCTTTTCTGAATGGCGCCGAACGGAATATTTACTCCACCCACATTTCTGGAAGATGAACCTATTTTATTTATTTCCACTCGGCTCCTCGCACCAACATCGCGCCGCAACGGGAAAACTCATTTCCTCGCGTGCCGCCTTCTACACGGTATTAGACCGGCTCTTCGCCGTTAATATGTTTTATGTGCGTGAGGCGTTTCCCGTATACCTTCGCATATGGTTTTTGCCGCAAACCCATCCCGAAGTTCTCTCTGTTGGATATTTCTACCTATTTGACGATAATCCCTCCCGGGACGCCGCGATTTATTCCGCGCCATGCGGCATGAAGGTTGACCGGCGCGATGCGGCCGGGAATTGCGGCGACTTGCCCTCAGTCGCGATCCCGCTTTCCCGAGGCGCCCCCTCCGCCGTAGGAAGAGAGGTCCAGAAAAAGGCCCAGGGCAATCCAGAACCAGCGCCAACCGGCCACACCGACTCCGGGCACGAATACCAGGGAGTAGGCCAGGGTGGTGTAGGGGAGAAACAACAGCCCCAGGAGTGGCCAGATAAAAGACTGGAAGGCCCTGCTGACGTAGTCGGTAAAAACCCACACCATGAACAGGGTGATGCGGGGGACGAAGGCGGCCAGAAGGGCCACGAGGCAGCAACCCATGACTAACCTCCTTCCGTATCCGGTTCGGGAACCAGGATATCCGGAGAGCCTACGTCGTAGGGCTCCATGGTGGTCAGGGACCTGTAGCGCTGCAGGCTCTCATCCTGGTCGAAACCCACCACCTCCAGGCGTATGGCGGCAGGGGGCGATGAAGGGTCGCTTACCCAGAGGCGGCAGTTCAGTTCGTACCGCAGGTTGGAAAAATAGGACCAGGCGCGGGCGGAAAAGGCGTCCCTGGCCTTGTCGGCGCCGAGCTGCAGGAGGTAGCGACGGCATGCCGTGCCGCCACGCTCCTCCTCCCCTTCCAGGGTAACGGAGCCGTGTCCCGCGACCAGCTTGGCGAGAAAGCGGGGGTTGTAGAGAGGGTTGGGAAGTTCATCCATTTCCACCCCTTTCCAAACTCCGTTCTCTTGCAGGTAGAATCGCTCTTCCCGCGAGGCCACGGCAAGGGCCTCATCGCCGGCGGGCGAGGTGCGCTGCAGTTGCAGATAGAAGTTGCCGCCGGCGTAAGAACCTTCCCCTTTCTCGTCTCCGAATACGCTCTGCCCGGATACCCCTATCCACGTCTCCATCTTGAGGCGGAAGCGATAAGAGGCGCATTCCTCGCAGCTCTTAAGCGAGTTGCTTACCTCCTCTTTCCACGGTTTTTCCTGCGAAGGCGGCTGGCTGCCGCAGCCGGAAACGGCCAGGATAAACGATAGGGCCAGGATGAGCGCGAGAGCCGGAATCAAATGTCCGGCCGGGAAAGGCCTTGCGAGCATCAGGATCGGATCACCGCCAGGACCTCGTCGCGCTTGGCCTCCATGAGCTCTCGGGTCTTGGCCTCCAGGTTGAGGCGGATGAGGGGCTCGGTGTTGGAGGGCCGCACGTTGAACCACCAGTCGTCGTATTCCACGCTTACCCCGTCCGTGCGGTCTATCCTGCCGTCCTTGTAGAGACGTGCGATTTCCTCCAGCTTGGCCGGGATGTCCTGCACGTGGCTGTTGATCTCGCCGGAGGCGTAATAACGCTTGAAGGGCCGGAGTATCTCGGAAAGGGGGCGACCCTCCAGGCTGATGATCTCCAGGACGAACATGGAAGCTATAAGGCCGGAATCGGCCCTGAAGTTATCGCGGAAATAGTAATGGCCGGAGTGCTCGCCGGCGAAAACGGCCCCGGTGGCGGCCATGGTCTGCTTGATGAAGGAATGCCCCACCCGCTCCTTTATGGGCGTGCCCCCGTATTGGCGTATGGTTTCCGGCACCACCCAGCTGTTGATGCAGTTGTAGATGATCTTTTCCCCGGGATGGGTCTCCAGGATGCGCTTGGCCACCATGGCCGTGGTCAGAGAGCCGCTTACCGGCTCGCCCTGGTCGTCCACCAGGAAAACGCGGTCGGCGTCGCCGTCGAAGGCCATTCCCAAGTCTCCGCCCGCCTCCAGGACCCAGCGCGAGAGAAGCTTTATGTTCTCCGGGTTTATGGGATCAGGCTGGTGGTGGGGGAAGGAGCCGTCCAGCTCGAAGCAGTGGGGAACCAGTTCGCAGGGCAGGCGCTCGAAGAGGGCGGGGAGGATGAGGCCGGCCATGCCGTTTCCCGCGTCCGCCACCACTTTTAGAGGGCGTATGACGGAAACGTCGATCAGGCCCAGCACGTGGTCCACGAACTGGGGAAGCAGGTTCCGTTCCATCACCTCTCCCTTTCGATTCAGGGCGGGGAAATCTCCCGACGCGACCAGCTCCCTGATCTCGGCGATGCCGGTGTCGATGCTGATGGGGCCGGCCTGGCGGCGGCATAGCTTGAGCCCGTTGTACTCCTTGGGATTGTGCGAGGCGGTGAACATGGCCCCCGGCATGTCCAGCATCCCGGAGGCGAAGTAGAGCATATCCGTGGAGCAGAGCCCGATGTCCGTTACCTCCGCGCCCTGATCCGATGCCCCCTCGATGAAGGCGCGGGAAAGGCTGGGGGAGGAAAGGCGCATGTCTCTGCCGGTTACTATCTCTTCCTCCTGCAAAAAAGCGACGAAGGAGCGTCCGATGCGGTAGGCGATCTCCTCGTCTAACTGATCCGGATAAATGCCGCGTATGTCGTAGGCTTTGAATATTTCCTGGTCCACGGTTTTCATCTTTACCTCCTCTCGGGCATGATAGAATTCTATCATAGGCGGGGATGAAAAGCGGGGCTCTTGAAGCCGGGGCGGCAGCGCGGGCGCCATTCCCGCCTCGCCATGTTTTCGCCGCGGCGGAACGGCGTTTTTTCGATCTTTTCGATCGAATAAAAGCACGACGGAAAGGGGAGGTTATGGAGGAAACCCTGAGCCTTGATGACGTGATGTTGTTGGAAGAAAAGGACCCCGGCGGCATGCTGTCGGCGGTGGAATCCTTCCCCGCACAATGCTCGGAGGCCTTGCGCCTAGGTCGGGACTTGCTGGACCTACCCGAGGCGGAGGGGCTGAAGAGGGTGGCCTTCGCAGGCATGGGCGGCTCGGGCATAGGGGGCGACGTCCTGAGGGCGGCGCTTGCGGAAGCGGCGTCGCTGCCCATAACCGTGCATCGCTCGTACCGGCTCCCCTCTTTTCTGGGTCCGGATACGCTGGCGGTGGTGGTCAGTTACTCGGGGAACACCGAGGAGACCCTTTCCGCGTTTGAGGACGCCGTTTACCTGGGTTGCAAGGTAATGGCCGTGACCAGCGGCGGCGCCCTTCTTGAGAAGGCGCGCGAGAGGAATTTTCCCGTTGTTGTCGTGCCCGGTGGGTTGCAGCCGCGGGCCGCTCTGGGATATCTTACCCTGCCGCAGGCGGTGGTCATGGAAAAGATAGGCTTGATGCAGGGCTTTGTGAAGGCGGCCTATGAGGCGATCGAGTACCTCAAGCAAAAAAGGGAAGAATGGGGAAGGCTCAGCCCGACGGGCAGAAACTTCGCCAAACAGCTGGCCATTCGCCTGCGCGGCAAGATACCGGTGATATATGGAAGCGAAGGGGCGCTCGAGGTGGCCGCTTACCGCTGGAAGTGCCAGTTCAACGAGAACGCCAAGACCCCCGCTTTCAGCCACGCCCTTCCGGAGATGAATCATAACGAGATCGTAGGATGGCATAAGCTGGATGATATAACCAGAAAAGTGGAGGCCGTCTTTCTGGTGGAGGAGGGAGATAATTCACGCACCGCCAGGAGGGCGGAGATAACCGCGGAGTTACTCAAGGATCGGGTGGGCGGAGTGACGTTGATCCAGGTGGGGGGGGAAACGAAGACGGAAAAATTGCTGGCCGCCATCCACCTTGGCGACTACGTCAGCGCCTACCTGGCTCTCTTGAACGACGTGGACCCCACACCGGTGGAGATCATCAGCGAGCTCAAGCGCCGCATGTCCCGAGAATAACGAACGGGGCCAGGTCTTGAATTTTGATGCCCATGGGGTATTTAGATATAACCCAATTTCATATACCTATAGGGGTATAATAATTCAGGACCCCGTTTGAAGGGGGGTTGTAATGTTCGGCGACCAAAGCCTGGTAGGTCAGGGCGGGGAGTACCTGCTGGAACGCCTGCAGAAAAGGGGGCTTCCGGAGCCGCGGCTGGCGGTGGTGCTGGGAAGCGGCTTGGGAGGAGCCTGCCCCGACCTGGAGGGTGTCTTGGAGGTTTCCTGCGCCGCGGTTCCCGGCTGGCCGGCGGGAGGGGTTCCCGGCCACGAGGGCAAGCTGCGTTTCGGGAGCCGCGGCGGCGTCGGGTTGGCGGTGCAGATGGGCCGGCTGCATTATTATGAGGGGCTGGATATGGAGGAAGTAACCTTTCCGGTTCGCCTCCTGGCGGCGCTGGGGGTGAGGAGCATTTTCATGAGCAACGCCGCGGGAGCGCTCAACCCGGCCTACGATCGGGGCGTTCTCATGCTGGTCCGTGACCACATAAACCTCATGGGAGTTAACCCGCTGCGGGGAGTGCGGAACGTGGAAGGAGAACCCGCTTTTCTCGACCTATCGAACCTTTACGATACGGAAACCGGGGACCGGCTGGTGGAGAGGGCACAGCTCTCAAGGTGGCCCCTGGCGGAAGGCGTCCTGGTGGCGGTGAGCGGTCCCTCCTACGAGACGGGCGCCGAACTGCGCTTCATGCGCCTGGTGGGAGGCGATGCCGTGTCCATGAGCCTGGTGCCCGAGACGCTGGTGGCCCACTTTCTCGGCATGTCCGTGACGGCGGTCAGCGTTATTACCAACATATGGGACCTGAGAAGGCCGCACGCCATATCCCACCACGATGTTTTGAAGACCGCCGGCGAGGCCTCGACCATCCTCAAGGAGGTGGTCACCGCCTGGGTTGATCTGCTCGCCGGCGGGGGGCAGGCCGGCTGACCGCGCGAGGTTTGCGCGTGACGGCGAAAACGCAATCTCCTCGCCCGAGCCCGAAGCCCCGTCTTCCTTGACAGGGTCATGCTCTGCCTCTATCATTATTGTTTGTCGTGCGATTTTACGAGGATAAACGGCACATAGGCAGATGATAAGTAAGTGTATTGAGCAAATCGGAATGAGCATGAAGACTTACAGCGTGAAACAGTCGGATATTGTCAGAAAATGGTATGTAGTCGACGCCGAGGGCATGGTTTTGGGCAGGCTGGCGGCGGAGCTGGCCAAGATCCTCAAGGGCAAGAACAAACCCATCTACTCCACCCACCTCGATGTCGGGGATCACGTCATCGTGGTCAATGCCGACAAGGTGGTTTTAACGGGAAATAAGCCGCAGAAAAAGGTCTATTACCGCCATTCCGGCTATCCGGGAGGTCTCAAGGAAACCTCCTACGAGGTGATGGCCAAGGAAAAGCCGGAAGCGGTAGTGGAGAAGGCGGTACGGGGCATGCTTCCCAAGAACCGACTGGGTAGGTCCATGCTGAGGAAGCTCCACGTCTATGCCGGCCCCGAGCATCCCCACAAGGCCCAGAAACCCGAGGAGTTGTCCATCAAAGCTTGACGGAGACGCCAAAAGGCAGGTGAAGGTTTTGCCGCAGCATCTTGGTTACGGAACGGGAAGGCGCAAGGAGGCCGTGGCCCGGGTATGGTTGTATCCCGGAAACGGCGAGTACGTGATAAACGGTAAGGGCCTGGAGGAATACTTCCCGCGCCAGACCTTGCGAGACCAGGTGACCCAGACCCTGGAGGTGGCCGGGGGCTCCGAGCGCTACCGCGTGGTGGCGACCATCAAGGGAGGGGGTATTTCCGGGCAAGCGGGAGCCCTGAGCCACGGCATCGCGCGGGCTCTGGTTGATTGCGACGAGACGCTCCGTTCCGACCTCAAGAAGGCCGGGTTTCTGCGCCGCGATCCGCGCATGAAGGAACGCAAGAAGTATGGGCTGAAGAAAGCCCGCAAGCGCCCACAGTTTTCAAAACGCTGAGTTTTCTGTATAATATTTCTAATTTCAACTTACCTATTAAAGGGCAATATGGCATGTGGGAAATCAGGTCGATTTCCTTGAAGGGCTTATTTAACTGATGCTATAGTCCTTTTATAAGAAGATAGGAGCGCTTTATGCAAAAACAGGCCAAGAACAGGCTCCGGCTTTTCGGGACTGACGGCATTAGGGGAATCGCGAACCGAGAGCTTACTCCCGAGTTGGCCATGCGTGTCGGCTACGCGGCGGTAAAAGTGCTGGCAAAAAAGGGAGACCGGCCTTTCTTGGTGGTGGGAAGGGACACCCGCGTATCGGGGGCCATGTTGGAATCGGCCCTGGTGGCCGGCATATGTTCCTGTGGCGGGAGGGCGGAGCTGTTGGGGGTTATTCCCACGCCCGCGGTGGCCTTTCTGACCAGGAGCCGGGGCGCGGACGCGGGGGTGGTCATTTCCGCTTCCCACAACCAGGCCGAGGACAACGGCATCAAGTTTTTCCACTCCAACGGCTTCAAGCTTCCCGACGAGCTGGAGTTCCAGATTGAAGTGCTGGTGGATGGGGGCCCGGAGCGGGAGAGGCCTGGCGGTGACGAGGTGGGGCAGGTCGGCGTCTCGGAGGAGAGCGAGAAGAAATACCTCGAACACCTGCTTTCCGTCGCCCGTCCCGACATCTCCGGGAAGCGCGTGGTGGTGGATTGCGCCAACGGAGCGGTTTTCCGCTTGGGGCCCATGTTGCTGGAGAGTTGCGGCGCCGAAGTGATCGCCATCAACGACCAACCTGACGGAAAAAACATCAACCTGGATTGTGGCTCCACTCATCCGGAAGGATTGATGCGGGCGGTGGTGGAGAAGGGCGCGCATTTAGGCCTGGCCTTCGACGGAGACGCCGACCGCCTACTGGCCGTGGACGAAAAAGGGCGGCTGGTGGACGGCGATTTCATCATGGCCATCTGCGCCCTGCATCTCAAGAATAAAGGTGCGTTGGCAAAAAATGCCTTAGTGACCACGGTAATGACCAACCTCGGTTTTCATCATGCCATGCGGCGCGAAGGCATCGAGGTCCACCAGACGGTGGTGGGGGACCGCTTCGTGCTGGAGAAGATGATGGAGGAGGGCTTGAATTTCGGCGGGGAACAATCCGGCCATATTATTTTCCTGGATCACACCACCACCGGAGACGGCCTGCTTACCGCCCTCAAGCTCCTGGAAGCGCTGTCGGAGAGCGGTGAGCCTCTCTCGTCCTTGGCCGGCGTGATGCACAGAGTTCCCCAGTTGCTTATCAACGTCCGCGTCCGGGACAAGGAGGACTTGGAGGATTCCCCGGGCATCGCCGAAGCGCGCCGGACCTGGGAGGAAAAACTGAGGGACACGGGGCGAATCCTTATAAGACCTTCGGGGACGGAGCCCGTGGTGAGGGTGATGGTGGAAGACGCCGATCCCGCACGGGCCGAGGAGGCCGCCAAGGCGTTGGCGGCGGTGATCGAGAGGGAGATGGGCTAGGGATGTGCGGCATTATCGCCTATGTGGGTGACCGCCCCGTTTCCGAGGTTCTTTTCAAGGGCCTGTGCCGCCTGGAGTACAGGGGTTACGATTCCGCCGGGATGGCGGTCAGCAACGGCGGCGAGTTGCTCATGGTTAAGCGCAAGGGCAACCTGGAGAGTCTTCGCCCCCACCTGGTCCGCTTCACGCAGGCGGGAGGCTCGGGTATAGGGCACACCCGCTGGGCCACCCACGGACCCCCCTCCATGGAAAACGCCCATCCTCACTTGGATTGCCGGGGTAGGATCGCCGTAGTTCACAACGGGATTATAGAAAATTATCACGAGCTCAAGGAGGAGATGGAGGCGGCCGGCCACCGTTTCCGCTCCCAGACCGACTCGGAAATCTTCGCCCACCTGGTGGAGGACTATTATCAGGACGACCTCCTGGAGGCGGTGAGGCGCGCGCTGCAGAAAGTGGAAGGCGCCTATGCCTTGGCGGTCATGTGCGCCGACGAGCCGGAGATTCTGGTGGGCGCCCGCAAGGACAGCCCCCTCGTCCTGGGGCTGGGAGAGGGAGAAAACTTCCTGGCCTCGGCGACGACGGCTTTCCTAGATTCCACCCGGACGGCGGTGTCCCTGGAAAACGGGGAGCTGGCACGCATCACCAAGGAGGGGTGGGAGGTCATCGACTCCCAAGGCAGGTTGGTCAAACACCAGACCTTCGAGGTGCCCTTCGACGTTGCGGCGGTGGAGAAGGGCGGTTACGCCGACTTCATGCTCAAAGAGATCTACGAGCAGCCGCAGGCCTGGAAGGATACGTTGCGCGGAAAGATGGGCAAGGACGGGACCCTGCGCATCGAGGAGCTTGACTTTAACGGCTTGGATTTGCAGGGCATCAAGAGGATGATCTTCGTTTCCTGCGGCACCTCCTATCATGCTTCTCTCCTGGGGCGCTACATCATCGAGGCCTGGATGGATATACCGGTGGAGGTGGATATCGCCTCGGAGTTCTGTTACCGGGAGCCACGCCTTGATCCTTCCTGCCTGGTGGTGGCGGTTAGCCAGTCGGGGGAAACCGCGGATACCATGAGCGCCATGCGCTGGGCGAAGCAAAGCCATGCTCCCACCCTGGCCATCGTCAACGTGGTGGGCAGCATGATGGCCCGGGAGTCCGACGGGGTGCTTTACACGCACGCCGGCCCCGAGATTGGGGTGGCCGCTACCAAGACCTTCCTGGCCCAGATCGCGGCGATGTATCTGTTGGGGCTTTACCTGGGCCAGGAGAGGGGGCTGCTGGAGAAAAAGTTCGTCAGCTCCATTTTCGGGGAACTGGAAGAACTGCCCGGCAAGGTGGAGCAGGTTCTGGCGAACACCGAGGCCGTGGAGCGCTGCGCGGATAAATATTGTCGCTGCGAGGATTTCCTCTTCCTGGGGCGCAACATCAATTACCCCATGGCCATGGAGGCGGCCCTAAAACTGAAGGAGATATCCTACATTCATGCCGAGGGTTACCCCGCCGGGGAGATGAAGCACGGCCCCATCGCTCTGCTCCATCCCGGATTCCCGGTGGTGGCGATAATCCCCCAGGATGCGGTTTATGATAAGGTACGCAGTAACATAGAGGAGGTGAGGGCGAGACGGGCGCCGGTTATCGCCGTGGCCACGCAGGGCGACGAGGAGGTGGCGGCCTGTTGCGACGAGATTATCTACGTTCCGGAGGTCAAGCCCTATCTCAACCCGGTGGTTATCGCGCCCGTCCTTCAGCTCCTGGCCTA
>ENA-ORXB01003163-ORXB01003163.1-sediment-metagenome-genome-assembly--contig:-NODE-3163-length-12071-cov-6.766300_pt1 | contig 12071 bp, 11 predicted proteins | sample MGYA00237863_ERZ511475 | MGnify/ENA primary metagenome ERZ511475 (study PRJEB26305, sample SAMN06343858) | sediment metagenome | isolation source: hot spring sediment | place: Canada: British Columbia...
TGACGGCAGATTCGAAGCGGCTTGCCCACCGATGGCGGTTCCACCGGAGGGCGAGCGGCTTCAGGGGCGTGGCCTCCGCCCCGTGCCCCTTCGAGGAGCCCAAAAGCAGTATGTTGAGCGCCGCGTTGGCATCAGCGTGCCAGACGCAGCCGCATCTTTCGCACACCGCCCTGTGCCGGGCAAGACGCCTGATGGGAGAGCCGCAGACGGCGCACCGGGAAGAGGTACCGCACGGTTCCACGGGGACGACTTTTACCCCGGCCCGGGCGCAGGCAGCCTCCAGGAGGTTCCTGAGCATCCTGAAAGCCCAGAAGTTGTGGACGAGGAGGTTGCCCGGCCCGAAGTCCATGTCCTCGCGGATGCCGGTCAGATCTTCGATGAACAGCGTGGTCACGCGGTGGTGGGACAACGTGCGTGCGATTTCCGCAGCCAGGGCCAGATAAGCGTGTCTGAGCCTGCGGGCGCGAGTTTGGTAGAGCTTCCTCAACTGCCGGGAGGTTTTACGCCCGGCCCGGACAAGCCTTGCCTGCTCTCCTGCAATTCGCTTCGTCCAGTACAGGAAGTCTTTCCAGACTTTGCGACCGGAGAAAAGGATCTGGCGGCTTACACCTTCGATGGCCAGGGCTGCCAGTACCCTGGCGCCGAGGTCTAAAGCGGCGCATTTCTCGGGCCGGGTTTTTCTTGCTGGTTCCGGCACTTCCACGACCTGGTGGGCGTACCAGCGCCCCTTCACCCGGTCGTACCTGAGTTCCAGGGTTTTCGGGATGCCGTGGAAGCGCAACACGCCCTTCGTGCGCAGGACCAGGCGGCCTCCATGCTCTTTCCGGAGATCCCGCGGTAGTGTCAGGGAGAGGGTGCGGAAGTTCAACGCGTAGGACGTAGGCGCCTTGACGGGGATGACGCGGAATGTGCGCCTTCCCATGCGGCGGTCTTTCCAGTAGCGGGGTATGCGCGGCGGTTCCTCCAGTTTGCCTTTCCGGTACAGCCGCAAGCAAGCAAAGAACGAATCCCACGCCTTCCTCGCTTTCTTGATGACCTCCTGCCCTATGTGGGCGGGCAGGGCACGATACGCCGGGTGCTCCTTGAACTCGGAGCACAGAGCTGCATATGAAGGCACGGGTTCTCCTTCACAGAAGGCCTGCCTGCACCTGTACTGGACGGCGTTCCAAAGGACGGCGCAGCGGTCCCCGATGGTTTCGAGCACTTGCCTTTGTTGCTTACCGGGCAAGACCCGGACAACGTTTGTTCGCCTCATGCTTCCATTTTAGCACACCTGGCCGCCGCTTTCATCCCCAGGCTTAAAAGCCGGGGCCTTCAGCGGCGGTTTTTGGTAATATCGAAGCAATTAAATAGTAATGTTGCTAATTTTGTATACAGGATGGGAAACCTGATTTCGGACCACGAGGACCAGGGATGTGCCACCCGCAAAGTTATGTCGCCACCATTTGCCAGGCGAGCACGGGGAACTCCACGCCGTCTGGTCGATACTGCGTCCTTTGGAGTAAGAACTGCGGGTGCAGGGTGCGGGAAACGTATGAAGAAGTGAGTTCGGGAGCAGAGGCGTTTAAGGGTACTTGAAAAATTTTGACCTGGGGGTGAACGGGTTGGACAGGTGGCAATGCACCGTTTGCGGTTACATCTACGATCCGGCGGAAGGTAGCGAGGGTGTGCCGCCGGGCACTCCGTTCGAGGAACTGCCGGACGACTGGGTGTGTCCGGTGTGCGGCGCGTCCAAGGATATGTTTGAAAGGATTTAAGGGGAGGTGATCTGATGGGATTACAACCGGTGGCGATTTCCCCGGGGATCACGTGGGTGGGCGTGCTGGACCCGGCCCTGCGCGTTTTCGACATCATCATGGAAACGGAGTACGGGACCTCGTACAACAGCTACCTGGTGCGGGGGAGCAAAGGAACGGCGCTGGTGGAGACGGTTAAAGAAAACTTCGCCGACGAGTTTCTGGCGCGGCTGCGCGCGGTAGTCGATCCTCAACTTATCGACTTCGTGGTTTGCAACCACACGGAACCAGACCACACCGGCGCCCTGCTCCGGGTCCTCGAAGCGGCGCCGAAGGCCACGGTGCTGGCGTCGGAAACCGGTGTGAGGTTTCTGCGCGACATGTTCAGGGTCGATTTTCCGGTCCGCGCGGTGCGCGACGGGGAGGAAGTCGACCTCGGCGGTAGGACGCTGCGGTTTATCGGCGCGCCGTTCCTTCACTGGCCGGACTCGATGTTTACCTACGTGCCGGAGGACGCGGTGCTCTTTACGTGCGACGTTTTTGGTGCGCACTATGCCGACGAGCGCGTGTTTGATGACGCCATGGGTGACTTCGCCGGGGCTCAACGGTACTATTTCGAGGTTCTCTTCAGCCCCTTCAGGAAGCACCTGCTGACGGCGCTGGAAAAGATTCAAAACCTTCCTCTTTCGGTCATAGCGCCCAGCCACGGCCCCGTTTTGCGGCGGGAGCCGCGGCAATACGTGGACCGCTATGCCGCGTGGACCAGGGAAGAAGCGCCTTCGGAAAAGAAGCGGGTGGTGGTGCTGTACGTTTCGTCTTACGGCAGCACCGAGAAGCTGGCCCGGGCGATCGCAAGCGGCATCGGGGAAGCAGGGGTGGACGTCGAACTGATTAACGGCCGCGAGACAACGCCGCTGGCGGTCATGCACCGGGTGGACGCGGCAGACGGCCTCCTTGTCGGTTCGCCCACCTTCAACGGGCGCGCCGTATCCACCATCTGGTGGCTGTTGGGCCTTGTAACTCCCATTGTCAACCGCGGGAAGCCCGCGGCGGCGTTTGGCTCCTACGGGTGGAGCGGCGAGGCGGCGTATCAGATTGAGGACTTTCTGAAAGGTATGAGGTTCGACATCGTTCAGGAGCCGCTGCGCGTCAGGCAGAAACCGTCGGAAGACGACCTGGCCGCGGCGGAGGCGTTCGGCCGGCGCTTTGCAACCTCGGTGCTGCAGGCCGAAGCGAAAAAGGTCTCAGGGGAGGGATCGTCGTGACGCAATTACACCAGGTTTACCGGTGTGAGGTCTGCGGGAACATGGTGGTGATGGTGCACACCGGCAGGGGGCAGCTCGTTTGCTGCGGGAAGCCGATGGTGCTGATACCGGAGAAGACGGAGGACATGGGGCAGGAGAAGCATGTGCCGGTAATCGAGACAGCGGGTGACGCGGTCACGGTGCGTGTGGGCAGCGTGCCGCACCCTATGGAAGAGAAGCACTACATCGAGTGGATCGAGCTGGTGGCGGACGGGGTGAGCCAGCGGGTGTTTCTTACCCCCGGCCAGGAACCGGTGGCCCGCTTCTGCGCGACGGGGGGAAAGCTCGGCGCGCGGGCTTATTGCAACGTCCACGGCCTGTGGAAGACGTAAAAGGAAGACTGCGCTACGCTAACCGCGGCCACGGCAAGGAAATCGGGGATGCATCTATCCGGTCTGCCAGAGGAGGGACAGGGTGAGAACAGCCCTTTGCAGTAGCTTTGTGACGTCCTCCCCCGAATGAATTCGGGGGCATCCTCAAGCGGATGCGCGCAGGTCTGTCCTGCGCTTCGGTTCGACGACGCCGTGCCACCCCAAGTGGTATGACACGACCACAGGCCGCGCCACACGGCCACTACTCCCCTTCACGGGAGATACCTGGAACACCCGTTCGTAGATGTTGAGAGCACCGTTCACATCCGCCTGCGCCTTCCATCCGCAGGAGCAGGCGTACAGTCCCCGACGCTTTCGATTGGATGTTTTGATTACCCTGCAACTGTGGCAGGTCTTGGATGTGTTATCTTCGTCTACGTCGTCTCGGACTATAATTCCCGCCAGTGCCCCTTTGTACTTGAGCATATTGACCAGTTTGCGGTACGGCCAGGCGTGCAGCCTCTGGTTCAGCCGGTCTCCATAGTCAACGCTTCCCCGGATTCCGTTAAGGTTCCCTATGGCTATTTCTTTCACGCCCCGCCGCACGCACTCCGCAATAAGATGGGATGTGGCTACGTGCAGCAAGTGCTCTACCTGCTTCTTTTCCCGGTGCGCTATCTCTCTCCACCTGCGGGAGTTCTGCTTAAGACTGGCCCGCACCTTCTGCCAGTACCGCCTTATGGCTTTGATTAGCCTGCCGGAGTAAAGCGTTGCCGTGCCATCGTCAAAAGCACAGGCCATAAGGATCGTCTCCCCGAGGTCTACTGCCGCCCTCCCCGTCCCGTTGTTTTCGCGGGCCTTAACTTCCACCACCAGACGGGCTTCTATGCGCCCGGATATCTTGTCGTAGGTGATGGAAAGTTCCTGCACCCGCTCATACTCTACGCCGGGACGGTGGGATATACGAAAGGAGACCTGCCTTACTCCGTCCTCCCTGCCGGTGCCCAGGCTCAAAGTAACTTTCTCTCCTTCTACCTTGAAACCGCTCTGAACGTACTTGAGCGGTGAAAATTGACCTTTCCGGCGGAAGCCGGGAACCTGGTGCTGCGTGAGGCCCTTTTTCTTGAGGACAAAGAAAGACTTATACGCTTCCCGTACTTCGTCCCGGGTGAGCTGAACCGACATCGAGTAGTATCCTTTGGTCCTGGGCAGTTCTTTCAAGATGCGGTTGAGGTTCTTTCGAGAAATATTTACCCTTCCGGTTTCTTTGTACTCTTTCCGCAGATGCCACAGAAGGCCGTTGTAAACCTTAGTGGCACAGAACATGGCATCCTTCAAAACAGCTTCAATCCGCGAATCCGCATGGATTTGGGCTTTGAGTGTGATTAGGGGCATTCAATCACCTCCTCCCTCTGTTTTTTGAGACTCAATGTACCGCCTGATGATGTCGCTGGATACCTGCCCTGCCGTACCCACGTAATAGCTCGGGTTCCACAGGTGGCCGCCCCAAAGCTTTTTTCTGAGCTCTGGGTACTTCGCAAAAAGTGTTCGGGCCGTGGAACCTTTTAGCACCTTGGCGATTACTGCGGGAGCTATTTTAGGGGAAGCGGAAACAAACACGTGTACGTGGTCGGGCATGACTTCCAAGACCAGCAACTCATAGCCATGTTCCATACAGAGAGCAGTAATTGCTCCCTTCAGGGTTTCGTCTATTGGTGGGAACAATACCTGGCGGCGGTACTTAGTTGACCATACGAAGTGGTAGTTGATGTTGTAAACTGCTGTTCCGGTTGATTTCCAAACATCCTTCTTCATACCATTATGGTAACATACCGCAAAACAGTTGTAAATGCTAGAGCGAGGGGGTCCGTGTATCCCCTCAATGAATTGAGGGGGATAACTGCCCCCTCGCGCTCCCCCAATTCTTCTAACCGGTTTCTTTTTCTCCGGCCACCACCGTCCGGTTGCGCCCCGCGCGCTTGGCGGCATACAGCGCCCCGTCGGCCGCCGCCAGCAGCTCCTGCGGGGTGGCCCCGTGCTCCGGGAAGGCGGCCACGCCGGCGCTCACCGTGATCCGGAGGCGGCGGGCGGCCGCCAGGAAATCGGCAGCCGCGACTTCCTCGCGGACGCGCTCCGTTGTTGCCAGCGCGTCCGCCGCACCCGCTCCCGGCAGGACGAGACAGAACTCCTCCCCTCCGTACCTGGCGGCGGTATCGCCCTGTCGGAGGTTACGCCTGATCAGATGGGCCAGGGCGCGTAGCACGTCGTCGCCCGCCTGGTGCCCGTAGTGGTCGTTGATGCGTTTGAAGAAATCGATGTCCAGCAAAACGACGCTGAGCGGCACCCGGTTTTGCTGCGCCCTGGCCAGTTCCTCCGCTAGCACGAGGTCGAGATGGTGCCGGTTCCCCACCGACAGAACGCCACGCAGTTCTCCCTGGCGGTAGCCCTGGGCGGCGTGGCAGGGGAGGCACTCGGGTTTGGTGAAGAGGAGGACAAGGTGAACTACCTTGCCGTCGGGGGTGGCGGCGGTCATCGCCTCCCGTCGGCCGGTGGCGAAAGCGGCGAGTGCATCCCGTTCGGGCGCGGTGGGCGCGTTGGCGGGGTTTACAAGCCTGGTGCCGGTTATGTGCAGCGAGACGTCCGGCGGCAGGGGCAGTTCTTTCTGTAACTGGGCTGGCGTCAGGCGATAAAAACTTTTCTCCCCGGCAGATGCGCCGGGCAACCCGCTTTGCACCCACACCCCCTGGTGGGCGGCGACGAAGGAACGGACGGCGATGACGCTCTCCGCCACGCCGCGCGCGGCCGCCAGGCTTTGCTGATAAACTTCCCTCTGGCAGGCGCCGACGGCATAGACAATCCAGGCGGCACCCACTGCCAGGACCGGGAGCAGCACACTAAGGGTTATTTTGGGCGCCAGGCGCAATTTTGTCCCTCCGTTCTAGTAGCTGTGCATGCCCGGCAGCAAGAGGGTGACGCCCAGCAGGGTGAAGAGCACCACCGCGAACCCGCCCACGATGAGCCAGGCCGCCCGCCGGCCGCGCCAGCCGCGCGCGGTGTAAGCGTGGAGATAGAAGGCGTACACCAGCCAGGTGATAAGCGCCCAGGTTTCCTTCGGGTCCCAGCTCCACCACGCGCCCCAGGCTTCTTCGGCCCAGACGGCGCCGGTGATAATGACCAGGGTCAGGAAGGCGAAGCCGAAAGCGATCAGGCGGTGCGCGAGGCGGTCCAGCCCCGGAAGGCTCTTCTCGTTGGCCCCACGCCCGCGGGCCAGGCGGACGGCCGCGACGCCGCAGGCTGCGGCGAAGGCCCCGTAGGCCAGGATGGCCGTTGCCACGTGGAACTGCAGCCAGTAACTCTGCAGGGCGGGGACCAGCGGCTCCGCCGGGCGGGCAATGACCGACGCATAGGCCATAAGCCCTACGACCACCAGGAGCAAGAAAGGCGTCACCTCCGGCAGGCGGTACCGCGCGGCGACAACCAGGGTAGAGACGGCGGTGCCCAGGGCGAACAGGAGCAGGAACTCGAACAGGGATGCAAACGGCCAGCGACCCCCCGCGATGCTGCGCATCACCAGCCCGGCGACCTGCAGTCCGGCGCCCAGGCCGCAGAGCACCAGCGTAGCGCGAGAACTGAATGGCCCTCTGGTCCAGAGGAAAACCAGGGCGGCGGCCAGGGCTGCCGTATACGCCCACAGGGCGAGGGCGAGAAAATTCTGTTCCAGGGTATACACGATGCGTCACCCCTCCGTAGAGTTTTGCGCCCGCGTCAGGCGGAGCGTGTAGTAGAGGGCGAGGCCCGCGGCGGTCAGGCCGAAGCCCAGGAAGGTCAGCGGCAGCGTCGGCTCCCGCTTGACCTGCAGCCCGGTGTAAGGTTTATAGCCCTGTACCACCAGGTTGCCGTCCGGCAGGGAGGCCGTCTCGCCCGGCGCGGCTAGGCCAAAGGTTTCGGGCCGGCCGTCCCGGTAGAGGACGTAGAACACCCGGGGCCGCCGCGGCAGCGGGCTCCTGCTGCTGGGCGCACCGGCGGCGTCGAGGGCAAAATCCGGGTAGAAGTGCAGGTGTAGCGAGCAACCGCCGGCGAGGTCAACGGCAGTGCCAGATGGAATTTCAAACAAACGGGTGGCGCCTGCCCGCGTAACGGTGCCGCGCACCAGCCACCCCCAGTTATACTGATACACTGTGGTGCCGCGGTGCCTCAACGGGTGATTGACAGCGATGCGGGCCACACGCTTTATTTTTCCGCTCTCGCGCACCTCAACCAGCGTCGTGTACTGCTTCGGCGTGCCGTCGGGATACACATCGACGGTGAACCGGCGGACATACAGATCAAACGGGTAGGCGTGGCGGGCAAGACCGGCTATGCCGCCTTCCGCGACGTTCACGTAATCCGCGCGGTGCGTGTACGGGCGCAGGATAAGGGTGGCCAAGATAAGAAGAACCCCCAGGTGAGCCAGCGCCAGGCTCAACTGGGCAATCCTGTGCCGGGCCGGCGCGCCGCCGAGCCGGCGCCACATCATTGCCCGCCGCCACGTGCACGCACCCATACTCAGCACCAGCCACGCCTCGGCGGCGACAAACCACCAGGCCTGGTAGGCGCGATCAAGGCCGGCAAAAACAATAAGCCGGCCGAGGATGGGGCCGTAGTGGTGCAGGTAAAATGCGGAGATCTCGCGCTGCGGGATCAGGCTAGCCAAGGTGCACGCCGCGGCCAGGAACGCGATCACCCCAAGGAAAATCCTGACGGAAAGCAGCGGATTCTCACGGGCGCGCGGCGCGATGCCAAACACCTCGCTTGCTGTGAGGTCTTATGGCCGGTTGTTCGACGCCTTCCCCTTCGAGTCCTGCTGCCGGACCATGATTTTGATCGTAAATAGCAGGAAAGGGACGCCGGCCCGCGAAATATAGATAAGGCGGAAACATCTTTGTGGTAGTTGCTGGAAAAAGCAACTTGCCGGCAGGACCGGGGGGAGAGAGGCGCGGCATGAACGAAGGTGCCAGGTGGCGTCCGCCTGGAGTTAAGCCCAAACACAGGATTGGCCACCGTCGGGCAGTGTGGGCGGCGGGCGTGGGGCTCGCCTTTCTGGCTGTGCTCGCGCTGAAGCTCCCGCCGCTCGCTCATCTTTTGGACGGGCCGCGGTTCTGCGGTGCCTGCCACGCGATGCGGCCGCAGGTCGACTCCTATTTGCACTCGGCGCACCGGGAGGCCGCAACCTGCGGCGATTGCCATCTGCCACACGGCCTGGTGGAGGGCGCGTTTTACAAGGCATACACGGGCACACGGGACGTGGTGACCGTCGCGCTGGGGAACTACCGGGAGCCGATAACCCTGTCCTCTCACGGGACGGAGGTAGTGCATGAGAACTGCCGCCGGTGCCACGCCTCAGTTATGGCCCTTGTGGGGGACACGGCACGCGACGGCGGTCCGCGCTGCTTTGCCTGTCACCGCAGCGTGCCGCACCTGCGTTAATATGACGTATACTGTTGTCGGGAGGAGGGCGCAAAAATGCGCAGGGGAGTGCTGGTAAGTGTAACCGTTCTCGGCGTGGCGGCCATCCTGACGGCCGGCGCACTACTGGTCTATCGCGGTGCGCTCGCGCCCCAGCCGGTGCGCCCGGGCACCGTCCCGCCCGGCACCTACGATCCCGTGGTGTGGGGGAAGATATACCCCCTGGAGTACGACTCCTGGCGGCAGACGGCCGACCCGCGGTCGGCGAACAAGAGCAAATATAAGAAAGGGTGGGATACGGACGGGGTCGTCTACGACAAGTTGAGCGAGTTCCCGTATCTTGCGCTTCTCTCTCGTGGGTGGGGGATGGGCATCGAGTACAACGAGCCGCGGGGCCACTACTACATGGTTACCGATCAGCTCGAAATCGATCCCTCGCGGGTTAAACCGGGCGGCGTGTGCCTGACGTGCAAGTCCCCTTACGCCCAGAAGCTCCTGGACGAAAACGGACCGGCGTTTCTGAAGATGCCTTACCTGGAGGCGGTGGACAAAATTCCCGCCGCGCACCGGACGCTGGGCGTGGCCTGCATCGACTGCCACGATAACCAGACCATGGACCTCAAGGTGAGCAGGTGGACGATAAGGAATGCCCTGGCGGCCCTGGGCAAAACGAGCCCGACGCGCCAGGAGATGCGGAGCATAGTGTGCGGGCAGTGCCACTGCACCTACATCATCACCCGTGACGAGGAAATGAAACCAACGGACGTCGTCTTCCCTTGGCGGGGAAGCAGGTGGGGCGACATCTCGGTCGAGAACATCATCCGCGAGATTCAGGCGAGCTCCTCCAACCTGGAATGGACGCAGGAGGTCACCGGCTTCAAGCTCGGCTTCATCAGACACCCGGAATTCGAGTTTTACACGCGGGACAGCGTGCACTGGCAGGCCGGGGTCGCGTGCGCCGACTGCCACATGCCGTACAGGCGTGTCGGCACGAGTAAAATCTCCGACCACAACGTGATGAGCCCGCTCAAAGACGACATGCGTGCCTGCCTCCAGTGCCACACAGAAAAGCCGGACGACTTGCGGCGTCAGGTGCTGGCCATCCAGGACCGGACGGTGGCCCTGATGAACCGCGCGGGCTACGCCGCGGCTACCGTAGCCAAGCTTTTCGAACTGGCGCACCGGGAGCAGGCGAAGGGTAAGGTTTTTGATCAGAAACTGTACGATCAGGCTAAGGAGTGCTACCTCCAGGCATTCTACCGCGTTGTGTTCCTGGCCGCGGAAAACTCAGTGGGGTTCCATAATCCTTCCGAGGCGGGGCGCATCGCCGGCGACGCCCTGGCCTTCGCGGGGCGGGCGGAAGGGCTGCTGCGCCAGACGCTGACTGCGGCGGGCGTGCAGGTGCCGGAAGTGGTAAACCTGGAACTGGGCAAGTACCTGAACGACCGTGGTACCAAAAAACTGAACTTCAGGCCCGAGCAGGAGATCAAAGACCCGACCGGCCTGCAGGACGTTTTTCTTCCGCCCGCAGCGAAGGGGCTGGCGGTGAAAAAATGATTTTTTCGATGGCGATGCGGAAGCTGATTCGGGGCGGTGGATGCCTTGTCCGAATTACCGACGCGGTGGACGCGCCTTCTCCGGCCCCTCAGCGTGGCCCTCGACTTTACCTATCAGGGCCTTTCGCTGCACCACCTGCGGGTGGCCAGGGCTGCAGACAGCCTGGCGCGGGCGCTTTCCCTCCCTCTGGCTGCCCGCGAGCAGCTGGCGGCCGCCGCCCTCGTGCACGACATCGGCGCCCTCACGTTTGAGGAGAAGGAGGCGTTGCATCGGTTCGAGGTGGAGGAACCTTTTGCGCACGCCGCGCGTGGGGCAGCGTTTCTCCACTCCGTACCCGGTCTCGAAAAAGTAGCGGACATCGTTCTCTGCCACCACGACCGCTGGTCGGGTCCAAACCAGAGTAGCCTGGAAGGGGAAGCCATACCCTGGGAAAGCCGTGTCATTCACCTTTGCGACCGGCTCGACGTCCTTCTGGACTACCGGCGCAACGTGCTCGACCAGGCCGAGGGTGTGCTGAAAGCTCTGGCGTCAGAATCCGGACGGCTTTTCGACCCTCGCCTTACCCGGGAATTGGAAAGGTTGGCCCGCGCGCCCGCCTTCTGGCTCGACCTGGTCGTGCCCGAGCCGTGGTTGAGCGGGGACGAAATGGGTGGGGATGCCTACCAGGATAACGGCGTGCCGCTGCCGGAACTGGCGGCGATGCTCGCCCGGCTGGTTGACAGCAAAAGCCCGTTCACGCACCGGCACTCGGCGGGGGTGGCCGTGGCGGCCGCAACCGGCGCCGCGCTCCTCGGTTTCGATGCGGAGGGCGTGCAGAGGGCCCGTATGGCCGGGCTTTTACACGACCTGGGCAAGCTTTCGGTGCCGGAGGCGGTCCTCAATAAGCCAGGGCCGCTGGACAGACGGGAACTGAACCTCGTACGGGGGCACTCCTACTACACCTACCGCATTTTGTGCCGCATCCCGGAAACACGGGAAATTGCGGCCTGGGCGGGGTACCACCACGAGAGGCTCGACGGGCGCGGCTATCCCTTCGGTCTGGCGGCGCCGGAGATAGACACCGGCGCCAGGCTCTTGGCGGCGGCCGACGTTTTCGTCGCTCTGGTCGAAGACAGGCCCTACCGCGCGAGCCTGCCGCGCGCGGGAGTGGAGGCCGTGATGCGTGAAGCGGTGCGCTCAGGCGCCTTGGACGCGGCAGCGGTGGACGTTCTTCTGGGGTCGTGCGATGAACTGATCGGGCGGCTGAGGCGGCTGGGCCACTGAGATAAATGCGGCGGCGCGACCATGGCCAGACTGCGCGCCGTAAGCGGCGCGCAGTCTCCGCGGTGTGCAGTGCATCTCGGTTGTTCAATGATGGACCTCGAGGCAGAGTTTGTTGCTGCCGCTGTGCCCTGGCTACTCCGCTCCAGCCTGCCAGTTCATTTTTCAGGGCCACAAAGCATTCCAAAAGCTCCAGTGAAGCCCGGGCCTTGGCGGCTACTGTTTCCGGCCTCGGGCCGCGGGCAACAAGCGTAGCCGTTTTATGCACACGGCAGTGCGGATCGTCGATTGCGCGCCAGGCGGAAGCTCACCGTACTGCCTCCTGCCTTCTCCTGCGTACCATCTACCGAAGGTACACGCGGTGAAGTCGGCAAGGTGTTCCATAGCGTAAAGTTACTGTAGGGTTCTGGGAGGACCTGAATAGGAGAAGAAGAAGAGAGACCTCACCGTCCTACAAG
>ENA-ORXB01003164-ORXB01003164.1-sediment-metagenome-genome-assembly--contig:-NODE-3164-length-12070-cov-6.824648_pt1 | contig 12070 bp, 10 predicted proteins | sample MGYA00237863_ERZ511475 | MGnify/ENA primary metagenome ERZ511475 (study PRJEB26305, sample SAMN06343858) | sediment metagenome | isolation source: hot spring sediment | place: Canada: British Columbia...
CACGCACTCCAGGCACTTCTGGATATCGATGGTGTAGGTATTGGGCACCGCCTGGGGATAGGGACGGTAGATGGCCTTGCGCTTGCTCAACCCCTGGTTGAACTCGTCCTTTACCTCCACCGGGCAGACGGTCTCGCACTCGCCGCATCCCCTGCACTTCTCCGGGTCGACAAGCCGAGCGTATTGCCGCACCCTGACGGTAAAGTCGCCCGCGATGCCGGTGACCTCCTTGATCTCCGCGCAGGTTAAGATGGTGATATTCGGATGCCGTCCGCACTCCACCAGCCGGGGTGCCAGCGTACACATGGAACAGTCGTTGGTGGGAAAGGTTTTATCCAGTTGCGCCATCCGACCGCCGATGGCCGGCTGCCGTTCTACGAGGTATACCTTGAACCCGGCATCGGCCAGGTCCAGGGCCGCCTGGATACCGCTTACCCCGCCGCCGACAACCATTACGGCCCCAACCGGCCGTCTTTCCTCCCGTTCCATCCCGCACACCTCCTCAGCTTACCGCCTGCACTACCGCGCTCAAGACGGGCCCAACGTCAACCAGGTGCTTGTCCAGCCACGTGCGTGTGCCAGGAAGGCCAAACGCCAGCCCCATTAACTCGGTGAAATAAACGGCGGGGATCGCTTCCCCGGCCGGCCGCCGCAACTCTAAGCTAGTCTGGCACAACGGGCAGGTGGTCACAATCGCGTCCGCCCCCGCCTCGCGGGCCAGGGCCAGGATGCGGCCAACCAGGGCACTGGCTACCTCCGGGTTGGTGATGGCGTGGCTGGCGCCGCAGCACTCGGTCTTTCCCCGCCAGTAGACCGCTTCCGCACCTAAAGCCTCCACCACCTCGTCGAGGTGCACGGGGTTTTCCGGGCGGTCAAAGCGGGTTACTTCCGGTGGCCGCACCAGCAGGCAGCCGTAGTAGGAGGCCACGCGCAGGCCGCGCAACGGGTGCACCACCCGGTCGGCCACGGCTTCGACCCCTACGCGTCTCACCAGCGCCTCCAGCAGGGAGAGCACCGTGACACCTCCCAGGAAGTTGAACCCCACGGCCTCCTCGATTGCCCGGCCCACGCTGCGGTCGTGGCGCAAGGCGTGCTCGGTCTGGCGCAGCCGGTTGTAGCAGGCCGAGCAGGGCGCCACGATATCGAGCCCCACCTTCTGGGCCAGGGCAAGGTTGCGTGCCGGAAGGGCCAGGGCTAAGAGATGGTCGATGCTGTGTACCGACGTGGCGCCGCAGCAGTTCCAGTCTTCCAGTTCCACAAGTTCGATGCCCAGGGCCTGGCAAACCGCGCGCGCCGAAGCATCGTATTCCTTCCCGGTAGCCTCCAGCGAGCAGCCGGGGTAATAGGCCAGGCGTACCATTTAGCTACCCCCTTCCTGTTCCCGCGCCCGGGCGAAAATCCGGTGTATTTCGTCCTTATGCCGCACCGGGCGCGCGAAGATGGGCATCTTCCCCTTGCGGAAGAGGGCAAGGCCCAGGCCCAGTTCCCGCCACAGGCGGCCGGTAGCCAGCTCGTAACGTCCCAGCAGGATGGTTTCGTTGACCCGGCCCCGACTGCGAATATTGTTGACAAACATGGTATGGAATCGATGGACCGGGTTATTCCTGGCTACCAAATTGTTCTGCGCCACCATCTGCTTCAGGGCATCCATAACCCGGGCGATATCGATGCCGTTTGGACACCGTACCGTGCAGGTCAAACATCCCGAACAAAGCCAGATGGCCCTACTTTTCAGCACCCTGTCGCGCAAGCCGAGGGCGACCATCCGCAGAACCTGGTTGGGCGTGTAGTCCGCGTAGGCCAGGGCCAGACAACCCGCGGCGCACTTCTGGCACTGGTAACACAATTCCACCGGCTGACCACTGACCTTCCTGACCTCCGCCCGCCAGGCAAGATCAAGAGGTGTGGCGCCATTATTCTGGGTTACCATCTTTATTCCCTCCGGAAAAAACAGTATGACGATTCGGATTTTTCTGGCTCTTTATCAGGGAAACAGACTCCTTTCTGTCAGCACTCTCAGCAAAAGGCAGACAGGCGTAGCGGCCAGGGATCAGGTTACAGGCGGAGTTGAGTAGCTGCTAATCGATTATGAAAAGAGGTGAGTGGAATGAACGACGCAGGTTCGTACCTTTTACCTCCCGGTCGCAAAAGCAAGTGCACCTGCGCCTCGCAGCGAAGGCAACCGCTAGAACTCCCTCCTTCCGCTGAATTGTGTCCCGGGGGGTTGGGTTTTCGAGGAAGTTTTCTCTATGTACCATAAAGTATAACGCAAAAGGCGGCAAAGAACCAGCCAGGAAGTAGGCAGAATTCACCTGTATACAGTATAGTTTCATGCCGGCGGGATAATGCGTTCCATCCCGTGCATGTAAGGCCGCAAAACCCTGGGTATGGTAACCGACCCGTCTTCTTCCTGGTAGTTTTCCAGAATGGCGGCCACCGTGCGCCCCACCGCCAGCCCCGAGCCGTTCAGGGTATGCAGAAACTCGGCTTTCGCCCGTGGGTGGGGCCGGTAGCGGATGCCGGCACGGCGAGCCTGGAAGTCGCCAAAGTTGGAACAGGACGAAATCTCCTTGTAGCCGGCATAACTCGGCAGCCAGACCTCAATGTCGTATGTCTTGGCCGCGCTGAAACCAAGGTCGCCCGTACAGAGGACCACCACCCGGTAGGGTAGCTCGAGGAGTTGCAGCACTTCCTCCGCATCGCGGGTAAGCTTTTCCAGCTCCTCCTCCGATTCTTCGGGGCGGCAGAACTTGACCAGTTCGACCTTGTTAAACTGGTGCTGCCTTATCAGGCCGCGCGTTTCCCGTCCGGCGGCCCCTGCCTCGGCGCGGAAGCAGGCCGAGTAGGCCACCAGGTAAACAGGCAGGGCCGCCCCGTCCAGGATCTCGTCGCGGAAAAGATTGGTAACCGGTACCTCCGCGGTGGGGATCAGGTAGTAATCCTTTCCTTCCACCTTGAACATGTCCTCGGCAAACTTCGGCAGTTGTCCCGTACCCACCATGCTGGCGGCATTCACCAGGAAAGGGGGAAAGATCTCCGTATACCCGTGCTTTTGCGTATGCAGGTCCAGCATGAAGTTAATTACCGCCCGCTCGAGGCGCGCCCCGGCCCCCTTGTAAAACGCAAAGCGTGCTCCGGTTACCTTTCCCGCCCGCGCGAAGTCCAGGATATCCAGCGCCTCCCCTAACTCCCAGTGCGGGCGGGGACTAAAGGCAAACCGGCGCGGCTCGCCCCACGTGCGCACTACCGGGTTATCGTGCTCGTCCCGGCCGTACGGGACCGACGGGTGGGGAACATTCGGTATCTCGAGCAAGAGGTGCCGCAGCTCCTCCTCCAGGCGCTTCGCCTCTTCGTCCAGCTCCTTGATGTGCTCGCCCAGTTCCCGCATCTGCACGATGAGGTGCTCGGCCGGCTGGCCCTCCCGCTTGCGGACGGCAATTTCCTCGGATACGGCGTTCCGGCGGCTCTTCAACTGCTCCACCGTGAAGACCTTCTGCCGCCAGACCTCGTCCAGATCGAGCAGGGCGTCGAGGTCGAAAGTCGCCCCTCGCTTTTGCAATGCACTGCGCACCACGTCTGGATGCTTGCGGACGAACTTCAGATCGAGCACGTTTGCACCCCCAGTTAAGGACTTACAGGCTGACCATTTTCACGCCCAGGATCCCATCCCCCTTGGCAATCTCCGCCAGCGTGGACTCCGGCACCGGACTGTCCACCGTAAGCACCATAACTGCCCGGCCGCCGATTTCCTTCCGCCCCACCTGCATGGCGGCAATGTTGACGTTGTCGTTCCCGATGAGGGTCCCGATGCGCCCGATGATCCCGGGCCGGTCGATGTGCGGGATGACCAGCATGTGGCCCACGGGTGCGGCATCGATGCGGTAGCCGTCGAGCATCACCACGCGTGCCTCGCCGCCCTGCAGCAGGGTTCCGGCCAGGGAGTGCTCGCCCCGGTTGGTTATCACCCTGGCGGTAATCAGGTTCGCATAGTCTTCGTCGCGGAAGGAGCGAGTTTCGTGCACGCTGATGCCGCGCTCCTGTGCAACCAGCTTGGCATTGACGAAATTGACCTGCTCCTGGAGAAAGACATTCAGCAAGCCCTTGAGAAAAGCGATCGTTATCGGGCTCACCTCCAGGGCGGAAAGTTCGCCGCTGTAGACCAGGTCGACGGACGCCATGCGCCCCTCGCTCAAGTGCCCCAAAAAGCGCCCGAGCCGCTCCGCCAGGTCGAGGTAGGGTCGTACCGCCACCAGCACCTCGGGTTTCAGGGCCGGAATGTTCACGGCGTTTCTCACCAGCTCGCCGCGCAGGGCGGCCACTACCTCTTCGGCGACATCAACCGCCACGCTTACCTGCGCCTCGCGCGTCGAGGCTCCCAGGTGCGGCGTGACGATGACGTTTGGCAGTTCGAACAGCGGCGAGGCGGTCAACGGTTCTTTCTCAAAGACGTCGAGGGCCGCGCCGCCCAGCTTGCCCGACTTGAGCACTTCGTACAGGGCGTCCTCGTCCACGATGCCCCCGCGCGCGCAGTTTATCAGGCGGGCCCCGTCCTTCATCATGGAAAAGGCCCGGGCGTCAAGCAGGTGGTAGGTTTCCTTGGTCAGCGGCATGTGAACGGTCAGGAAGTCGGCACGGCGGAGGACCTCTTCGAGGGAACAGAGCTCCACGCCCAACTCCCGCGCCCGTTCCTCGGTGATGTAGGGGTCATAGGCAATGACCGTCATGGCGAAAGCCTGTGCCCGCTTGGCCACGGCCCCACCTATCCGCCCAAGGCCGAGAACGCCAAGCACCTTGTTGCGCAGTTCAACCCCGACGAAGGACTTCTTGTCCCAGATGCCGGCCTTCAGCCGCTGATCGGCCTGGGGCACGTTGCGGGCCAGGGCAAGCATCAGGGCTAGGGTGTGCTCGGTGGCGGCAATGGTGTTGCCGCCGGGAGCGTTTACCACGATGATGCCGCGTTTCGTAGCCTCGGCCACGTCGATGTTGTCTACACCTACCCCGGCCCGCCCGACGACCTTAAGACGGGTGCCGCGGGCCAGCACTTCTTTCGTGACCTTCGTGGCACTCCGAACGATAAGGGCGTCGTAGTCCGGGATGATCGCCAGCAATTCCTCGGGCGCCAGCTTGTCGCGGACGTCGGCGGCAATGTCGGGCTCACGGTTCAGGACCGCCACGCCTTCGGCGGCCACGTTATCCGTAACCAGCACCCTGAACACTAAGCCTCACCCCTTGCCTCGAGAAATACCCGCTGCGCCGCGGCCGTACCGCTTCCCAGGGCTACGTCAAACCCCAGGGTAGCCAGTGCCACTTCCAGCGTGGCGACGGCGCACAGGATGTCCGCCTCGTCCACATACCCCATGTGGGCAATGCGGAAGATGCGCCCCTTGAGTTCTCCCTGGCCGCCTGCAAAGTAGATGCCGAACCGATCGGCCAGCACCTTGCGGAGGGCATCGGCGTCGGTGCCACCCGGGGAGCGCACCGCTGTGACCACCGGCGAGGCCGCCGCTTCCGGCGGCAGCAGTTCCAGGCCGAGGGCCTTTACCGCCGCCCTTGTCGCCGCGGCCAGCTTCCTGTGGCGGGCAAACACCCGTTCCAGCCCCTCCGCAAGGATCAGATCGAGCGCGGCGTCAAGCCCGTAGAAGAGCGATACCGCCGGTGTGTAGGCCGTGTTCCACTTGGCCAGCGCCTTCCGCGCGGCGGGCAGATCGAAGTAGTAGCGCGGTGCCCGGCAGACCTCAATCCGTTCCCAGGCGCGCGGGCTGACGCTGATTATTGCCAGGCCGGGGGGTACCATTAATGCCTTCTGGGACGCGGAGACCAGGACGTCCACATTCCAGGCATCGGTCCGGACCTCGATCCCGCCCAGGCTCGAGACTGCGTCCACCACCAGGAGGGTATCGCGATCCCGCAGCATCGCGCCCAGGGCGGCAATGTCGTTAACTACGCCGGTGGACGTCTCGTTATGCGTCGCCAGGACAACGCGGATGCCCGGCTCGGCGTCAAGGCGGGTCTTTACCGCGTCGAGGTCCACCGGGTTGCCCCAGCCGAAGTTCATCTCGATTACGTCGGCCTTGTAGATGCGTGCCAGATCGCGCCACCGCTCGCCGAACTTACCGGTAACCAGGACCAGCACCTTGTCCCCCGGATTAACGGTGTTGGCGACGGCGGCCTCCATTCCTCCGGTCCCTGAGGAGGTAAGGATAAAAACCTGGTTCTGGGTCTGGAGTACCTGCCGCAGCTTGTGGTACAGCCCTTCGCTAATGCGGGCAAACTCCTTGCTGCGATGGCCCATAATCGGGCGGGACATGGCCTCCTGGACTGCGGGCGGTACCGGTGTCGGCCCGGGAATCATAAGACGGAGTTTCTTAGGCATGGTATTTTTATGCATCCTCCCCACTGAGAAAATTTAAAATTTGAAACCGCAAATTTGAAATTTCAAAAAATTAAACCTCCCGCCCCTCTTAATTAAGGGACGAGAGGTTTCTGCTCCCGCGTTGCCACCCTTTTTGGCCGGCAAGGCCCCCTCTTGAGCTGTAACGGGCATAACCCGTTCGTGCCTACTGCCGTTCGGCACGACCCCCTTCGGGACGGACTTCTCCGGGCATCCCTACCGGTTCGCAGCATCCACCGGCTCTCTGGAAGGCCAACACCCGGATACTTCTTCCCGGCATCGGGTTTCTACCTGTCGAGTGTTATACGGCATTTTACAACAACAACCGCGGCAGATGCAAGAGGCTGTTTTAAATCTTTGCCAGAAAATACTGGTGCAGCCGCAGGTCCGGCGTCAGTTCGGGATGGAAGGCCGCCGCCAAAAACTTCCCCTGCTCCACCAGCACAATCTTACCGTCCAGCGTGGCCAGCACCCGGACGCCGGGGCCTGCGTTCGTCACGTAAGGCGCCCTGATAAACACGCCGCGCACCGGCTCTTCGCCCAGGACGGGGATCGCCAGGTCGGCCTCGAAGCTGTCTACCTGCCGCCCGAAAGCGTTGCGCCGGACCGCGATATCCATTAAACCCAGCCTGGGTTGTCCCGAACCCTCTATTTCTTTCGCCAGGAGCACCATGCCGGCGCAGGTGCCAAAAATGGGCAACCCTGCCTCGCCCATAGCCCGGACCTTGTCGAACAAACCAAAATCTTGTAGCAACCGCGCAATGGCCGTACTTTCACCGCCGGGGATGATCAGCCCATCGATGCCGTCCAGGTGCTCCGGCTTTCTTACCTCTAAGGTCTCCACACCGCACGCGCCCAGGGCGATGATGTGCTCCCGGAAAGCCCCCTGGGCCGCCAGCACCCCGATCCGCACGTTACCAACCGCGCTCCTGCATGCGTTCGTGCGGGGCAATCGCCGCGATCTCCAGACCGGGCATGGGCTCGCCGAGATCTTTCGATACCTCGGCCAGGACCTGCGGATCGTTGTAGTGGGTGGTGGCCGCCACGATGGCCCGCGCCCGCTTCACCGGATCGGCAGACTTGAAGATACCGGAGCCGACGAATATCCCGTCGGCCCCCAGCTGCATCATCAGCGCGGCGTCGGCAGGGGTAGCAATGCCGCCCGCAGCGAAGTTTACCACCGGCAGCTTCCCTTCTTCCGCCACCTGCTTGACCAGCTCGTACGGCGCACCCATTTCCTTCGCCACCGCCACGAGTTCCTCGGGCGGCGTCACCGTGAGGCGGCGTATTTCGTCCATCATCAGCCGCATGTGCCGGACCGCTTCCACCACGTTCCCGGTACCGGGCTCACCCTTGGTGCGGATCATAGCCGCGCCCTCGGCGATGCGCCGCAGCGCCTCCCCCAGATTGCGCGCGCCGCATACGAACGGGACCTTGAACAGGTGCTTGTTGATGTGGTAATGCTCGTCGGCCGGCGTCAGAACCTCGCTCTCGTCAATGTAATCCACGCCCAGAGCCTCCAGGATCTGCGCCTCGACGAAGTGGCCGATGCGGCACTTGGCCATGACCGGGATGGTGACGGCGTCCATAATGCGCAGGATGACGCTGGGGTCGGCCATCCGTGCCACGCCTCCCGCGGCCCGAATGTCGGCCGGCACCCGCTCCAGGGCCATCACGGCACAGGCGCCCGCTTCCTCGGCTATCCTGGCTTGCTCCGGCGTGGTCACATCCATGATTACGCCGCCCTTGAGCATCTCGGCCAAACCCTTCTTCACGGTCCAGGTTCCCTTTTCCACCATGGCCTCGCTTGCCTCCACCTATCTCGAGCTTCGACTTTATCTTATACCAGCAACACGCCAATGACAACTATATAACCAGTATTTCAACGGTCTCACTTGACCAGTAAAACCGGAATTCTGGCGAGGTTCACTACTTTGTGGGCCACACTCCCCAGGATGAACCCGGCCAGATTCGAGACGCCCCTTGTGCCCATCAAAATAAGATCGTGACCGCCCTCCTCGGCCTCCCGGACGATGGTTTCGCCGGGATCACCAAATGCCCGGCGGATTTCTGCCTTGATACCCGCGCCGGCCAGAAGTTCCTTGTATTTCTCACCAATTTCCGCCATATACTGTTCGGCAGCCTCAATGAGTTCTGCGTAGGCAAACACCGCGCCGCGACCGAGGGGAAGCATCGGCGGGCAAACGGTCAGCACCGTCACCTTGAGGCCGGGGTTAAGCCGCCTCAGCTTTACCGCGTATTCCGCCGCCCGCAGGGACGGGCCGGAACCGTCGGCGGCCAGCAACACCTTGGTAAACAACGCCCGCCCCCCTCTATTTGACCATCACCACGGGGCAGGGTGCCAGGTGGAGCACCTTGTAGCTCACGCTCCCGACCAGCAGGTTGCTGACCTCCGAGGCACCACGCGTACCCATCACGATCAGGTCAAAGCCGCCCTCCTTGGCATAGGTAGCAATGGCCTCCGCCACGTCCCCCGTTCGGTGATCAACCTTAACTTCGAACCCCGCTTCTTTGAATACGTCGGCGGTGGTTTTGAGGATGCGCTCCCGCTCCTCGGCAAAGAGGTCTTCAATAACTTCGCCGGTAACGGGGCGCTCGGCAGCCATCCAGTACAGTTTCCGCCCGATGAGATCGCGCGGTACGCTGTGCACGGTAAGCACCGTAATTTCAATCTCCGGTATGAGCTTCTTGAGGCCCGCCGCGTAAGCCGCCGCGCGCAGCGCCGTCGGGGAACCATCTGTCGGAACCAGCACCTTGTGGACCATAGAGACTTCTCCCTCCGTTTTTTCCTAAGTATACGGGGCTACGCTTCCGGAGCAGCATGCGACAAGGCTACTAGGCGGTCGCCGGCGTCAAGCCGCATTAAGAGCACGCCCCGTGTGGCCCTGCCGTGCACCGGTATTTCTTTCATCGGCAGCCGGATCAGGATGCCGGCCGCGCTGACCATGACCACTTCCTCCCCCCGCTGAACCACCGCCTGGGCCACTATGGGCCCGTTTTTCTCCGTGACCCTGGCGGCAATGATGCCTTTCCCGCCGCGCGATTGGACGCGGAAGGCAGCAAGGGGAGTGCGCTTGCCGTACCCGTTGGCGGTGACCACCAGGAGATCCGCACCCGGCCTGACCACGTCGGCCCCGACAACCCGGTCCCCGGCGCGCAGGTCTATACCGCGGACACCGCGCGCCACCCGTCCCACAACCCGCACTTCCGCCTCCGGAAAACGGATCGCCAGCCCGCCCGCGGTGACCAGAAGGATCTCGTCGTTCCCGCCGGTGAGACGCACCGCGACCAGTTCGTCCCCCGGATCAAGGTTAAGGGCAATGATCCCGTCACGGCGCACGTTGGCGAACTCGTGCAGGTGGGTGCGCTTGACAATCCCCTGGCGGGTGACCATAAAGAGGTACGCATCCTCGTCCAGGTCGCGCACCGGCACAATGGCCGTCACCTGGTCGTTGCCGGCAAGGGAGAGGAGGTTCACCAGCGCGGTACCGCGCGCTTGGCGGGAAGCTTCCGGTAGTTCGTAAACCTTAAGGCGGTAAGCCTTGCCCGCGGCGGTAAAGAAAAGGAGGTAGTGGTGCGTACGCGTGACAAAGATGTGCTGCACCACGTCCGTCAGCTTGGGGTCTACCGCCGTGATTCCCCGCCCCCCCCGGCGCTGGCTCCGGTAGACGGCGGCGGGTGTGCGCTTTACGTACCCGTCACGGGTGACGGTTACCACCACGTCTTCGTCCGCAATCAGGTCCTCGGGGGCAAAGGTGGTCTCCTCGACGGATATTTCCGTCCGTCGGTCGTCACCAAACTTTTCCTTCGCCGCCAGGAGCTCGTCCCTGATGACCCCCATAAGCAGGCGCTCCTCCCCGAGAACTGCTTCCAGGTGGGCTATCCGGGCGATGAGTTCCCGGTACTCTTCCTCGAGCTTCTCCCGTTCGAGGGCAGTCAGGCGCTGCAGCCGCATGTCAAGGATCGCCTGGGCCTGCTTCTCGCTGAGGCCGAAACCTTCCATCAACGCCTGCCGGGCCGTGGGCACGTCCTTGGAGCGGCGGATGGTACGGATAACCTCGTCCAGCCGTTGTAACGCGATTCGGAGGCCTTCCACGATGTGCAGGCGGGCGCGCGCCTGCACCAGTTCGTACCGGGTGCGCCTGGTCACGACTTCCTTCTGGTGCGCGAGATAAGCGCGCAGCACTTCGGCCAGGCTGAGGATGCGCGGCTCCCCGTCCGCCAGGGCGAGCATGATCACGCCGAACGTATCCTGCAGCTGGGTATGCTTGTAGAGGCGGTTAAGAATGATCTGGGGGTTGGCGTCCCGACGCAGTTCCAGCACAACCCGCATGCCGCGGCGGTCGGATTCGTCCCGCAGATCGGTGATGCCGTCAATTTTTTTCTCCCGTACCAGTTCGGCGATCTTTTCCACGAGGCGGGCCTTATTGACCAGGTATGGCAGTTCCTTGATGATGATGGCGGTCTTGCCGCCGGCTTTTTCCACTACCACGCGCCCGCGGACGCAAATGCTCCCCCGCCCCGTGCGGTAGGCCTCCCTGATCCCTTCGCGGCCCATGATGATTCCGCCAGTTGGGAAGTCGGGGCCGGGAATAAACCGCATCAGCTCTTCGAGATCGGCACCGGGATGGTCGATAAGGTAGACCAGGGCGTCGATCACCTCCCGCAGGTTGTGCGGCGGAATATTCGTCGCCATGCCGACGGCGATGCCGGATGATCCGTTGACCAGGATGTTGGGAATGCGCGCGGGAAGTACGACCGGCTCCCTGGTGGTCCCGTCGTAGTTTGGAACGAAGTCAACCGTTTCCTTGTCTCCTTTCTCCAATGCCTGCCACACCAGGTAAAACGGCAGCAACCGACTTAGGTGTTCTGCAACCCTCTGGATGTATTGCATCCACTCGCTCAGCGGGGAGAAAGCGTTTTGCAGCCACTTTGCTGCTTCCGTAAGGAAGGCAGAAGTGCGTCTTAGCTGTTCGAGACCCCAGCTTATTTCTGCTACGGGAAGAGTAACAGCACGCCTTATCTGTTCAATGCTCCGGTTTATTTCCTGTGCGAGATAGAAAGTCGGGCTAAGCTGTAATGCTTGCCGCTGTAATGTTTCGGCAACGCTTAGGGTTAAGCTGCCAAATGCTTTTCCGTGGCCCAACAACTGTCACTCCTCAGCCGGTTTTGGCTAACCCGTGAAGGGTTCAGGCAGAAAAATCTCCTCCGGCTTAACCTTCAACGCCTAGCAGTGCCGCTCCTAATGCTTTGGGGAGAGTCGTTCCTGCCCCCGTTCAAAGCGGCACAGAGCTCGTTCGGGGATGCCGGTTTCCTTCGCCAAAGCCACAATCGTTTTGTTTAGCTTCAGTCTTGCGATTTTTGCCTTCGTCAACACGTTTTTACCCCCCCTGGGGTAATTTTACTGCAGAACTCCTCAGAAAGAAAGAGAAGAAGGGAATTTACGAAGGAAAGTAGAAGTAAACCCACACGATTCATTTTTCCGGGGGTAGTGCAAAAAGGCGAATCGTGTGGTGTTGACGGGGTGACGGAAAAGAAAAACGCAGTTCTGGTGCGGGTTGGCGGGTTCGGAAAAACCTTACACGACTCAAAATCGTGTGGGCACCGCCCGTGTGGGTTCGACTCCCACCTTCGGCACCAAGAATATCAAGGGTTTCC